>Ga0182744_1000089_pt1 | contig 102441 bp, 94 predicted proteins | sample eDN3rd30CKraftMG_FD_128525 | JGI IMG/M metagenome (GOLD analysis project Ga0182744, IMG submission 128525) | Enriched Miracle-Growth compost microbial communities from Emeryville, California, USA - eDNA 3rd pass 30_C Kraft MG (version 2) (version 2) ... | reverse complement strand
CTGGGCTTCTTTTCAACTTCGTCAATGCCACCGCATTGGCAAAATTGAGCCGAGCTGAAGCCATTGCAGTTTAAACAAGCGGCAGCAACTATATTTGGCATGCGACTACATCGTACAACATGGCATTTGCAAAAGTCTGCCGCCTCACACAAAGGCCTGAGCACAAGGGGCAGACCTTCGCAAATGCCCTTTCCGTTGGCGGATATTGCAATCAGCTGTAGTAATAACTTCATCAGAACAAATACAGAAACTATGTGCAGAAAGTTTTTGGATCGGCTTTATAGAATTGACCAACTGATACAAAGAAGGGGCACGGGCACAGCACAAGACCTTGCCGACCGTTTAGAAATTTCACGGCGAACTGTATTAGAATATATCGCAGTTATGAAAGAGCGCGGCGCACCCATTTATTTTGATAGGATTAAAAAAAGCTATTGCTATTCAGAATCCGGCAGCTTTAATATTTCTTTTATTACAGTACAGTAATTCTGCACTCTTATAACTATAATTTACCATTGTCAATTCCAACAGGACTTGGCATTTGCTAAATGCTGTTCTTTATTCTGATGCTTGATTTGGTGAAGGATAATCTTTCGCTACTATTTTAGGTGTTAGCCAAATATCCTAGGCAATTGGTTTTATACTTGTATAGGGCGAAGGTGCGCGCTATCTTTCATTATCAGGTCAGCGTTAGATTTAAGCAGCAGATGCTTAAAGGGGGATAATAAGACCCTATGAATCCCTGCATTTTGCGAAAAGAGTAGGGCATAAAACCAATTTAAAAAAAATGAAAAAGATAATCACCCTTGCCACTATGGCAGTAGTCCTTGCTTCTTGCAATAAGCAACCAATAAATGAAACAATAGGCATCAATCAATCCAAAACAACTGACCTTATAAAAAATATTCACGCTATCTCAGAAAAAACGCTCAAGTCTGATAAATCCTCACCCGTATCATTAAGAATAAAGAATCCGGGAACAGTTGCCCTTGCAGATGCTGTGGGTGGCGCTCTAGCGGGTGGTACAGCAAGTTGGACCGGTATTGGAGCAGTATTCGCACCATATGCTACAGTTTGGGGCGCGTTTTGGTTTTCAAAGAGTGTAGCGGAGGTTGGACGTGTCGCAAGCGATTTTTCCTCGCCAAATAATCCATCTGTACCATCTGGATTAGAGTACGCATATATTGGACAAACACATAACAACTTGGTGTTCAACGCCTACCAAAACGGCGAATTTCCGGTCTTAGTTAATGGGCATCTAAACCCTTCAACTTCAAGCCGCTTGAAGTCCTATTCTTACAGCAGCTTACCGGCTGTCAGTTCAGATTCTCTTTCAAGCTTTTACGATAATAATATCGGTATAATGGAAGGGTATGTAGCCCTAGCTAACTCAGTAGCAAATGAGGGCACTCAAAAGGAAAAGGATATCATCCGGACTTCAACCCTTTCTGAGGATGCTAAGGCTGTAATAAATGCCATTATTGATGATGTGGCTGGATTTAATGGTTCAGAGCTTAGCGCACTAACTGATTATTGCTTGCAGACTGAGGGAAGCGTAAATAATAGCCAACTGACGAATTCAGACAAGGCTATCGTCAAGCAATTCCTTGCCATTGCACATGCAAGCTATTATTTTTGGTCAGCAAACTAATGCTAAAAGTATGTGGAAATTATTTCTTAAGCTTTTTTTGGTTGTACCATTCTTGTGGCTTGCATATCAATTGTACCCTAAGGTAGAACTAAGAATGGGTTTGGTCTTTTGCGGTTTCTTTATAGGAAGTGTAACTTGCAATTTCATCTACTCTTACAACAATTGGAAAGACAGCCGTAGACGCAGGTAACACCCCAACATCCGCCAACATGGTATTGCCGCAAGTGGGGCTTATTTCTATAGGCTCAACTGCGGCAATACTATTATACAGTATATCATCGTTCAACCGAAGTTCCCTGAAAGCCCCGCCAGCGGCAATACCCAAACCGTTATGCGGCAGCTTAAAAGACAACAACCAACGACATTGACAGTAAGAAAATGAAATCAGATAATAAACTTGCAGGACTTGGACTTTTGACAGCAATTTCGGCATCACTATGCTGCATTACACCTGTTTTGGCTCTGTTGGCTGGAACAAGTGGACTTGCTTCTACTTTCTCTTGGCTTGACCCATTCAGACCATATTTAATTGGCTTGACAGTTTTGGTTCTTGCGTTTGCTTGGTATCAAAAACTGAAACCTCAAAAACAAATTGACTGCTGCGACACAACTGAAAAAACACCCTTTATTCAGACAAAAAAGTTTTTGGGTTTCGTAACAGTTTTTGCAGGACTGATGCTTGCGTTTCCAAGTTATGTCCACATATTCTTTCCAAAGACAGAAAGTCAAACAATCATAACCGACCAATCAAACATTAAAACAGCAGAATTTACAATTAACGGAATGACTTGTGCAGGTTGTGAAGAAAACGTAAATCACGAAGTAAATAAACTGACAGGAATAATTAAGACGAATGTTTCTTACGACAACGGCAACGCAATCATAGAATTTGATAGAACTCAAACCGACATTCAAGAGATAGAAAAAGCCATAACTAAAACAGGCTATTCCGTAACCGACAAAAAAGAAATAAAATGAACATAATCCTGCAATCAACTATCACTTGCCCTGAATGTGGACATAAGAAAGAAGAAACTATGCCGACAGACGCTTGCCAATATTTTTACGAGTGCGAAAGCTGCAAAAAGGTATTAAAGCCAAAACAGGGCGACTGTTGTGTATTTTGTAGCTATGGAACAGTGAAATGTCCATCCATTCAAGCCGGGACAAATTGCTGTTAAAGACAATGATAAAACTGACTGAAATCGAAAGCCGACCGCATAACATCGGTTTTGCAATATGGCGGGTGAAGTGCTACTATGAAACGTTTGTGCAAGATTCAACATCAGTAATTCTATTGAACTTTTGTGCTAAAATGCCGCCACATCGCAAAGCCGTAAACCGTAAGCTGCTATTATCCCACGACTCACATCAACTATGACACTGCAAGTATTTGACAATAACGACAACGCATATTTAGAATGGTTAGACAGAAATCCTTCATACTTTGTTGTCAACACTGGAAGGAGAAAGAATTCTGATTATTTCTGTCTTCATAAATCGAAATGTCATCATGTATCAACAACAACAGGACTTGGCAAAGGAGCATACACCGAAAGAAATTACATCAAAGTTTGTTCTGCCGATTTAAATGAATTAAAAGATTGGTTTGTACGCAATAACACGAAATTTAAAGGTGTTTTTAAAGAGTGTAAAACTTGCAACCCGTTTTCTGGAAAATTTATTGACAATCCAATTTTCCTTTTTCCTGATACCATTGAAAGTGAAACAAAGATTCTGTTTGAAGGAGCAAAAAAGCAAATTACTGTAAATTCATACGAACGTAATTTAAAAGCAAGACAAAAATGTTTAGACCATTACGGCTATTTATGTTCAGTTTGTAAAGTTGACTTCGAAAAGGTTTATGGAATTATCGGAAAGGATTTTATTCATGTTCATCATTTAAAAGAAATTGCTGAAATTGGTAACGAGTATGTTATTAACCCAATTGTTGACTTGAAACCAGTTTGTCCAAATTGTCACTCAATGCTTCATCAAAGAAAACCTTGTTTTACAATTGACGAGTTGAAAAACATGATGACGTAACAGCAGCTTACATCGGTTTGCAGCAAGTGGGGCTGAAGGAATAACCATGAGCATTTATAACATTATTGAGCGGCAGTCCGGGCTGAAAAAACTCTATTGAGCAATAGAATAAACAATGAACTTTTTATTATAAATTGAGCAACAGTTCAGGCAGAAGGAATTCTATTTCCCCACCTGCTGCAAGCCGTAAAACGTTATGGGCAACCTTAAAGACAGACCATGCCGACAATAGAGATTGCCTCAATTAATTCAACTGGACTTGGACTAAGGCAGGCTGACTTCAATTTTGCAATCATAGAGGATGCCGAGCTAGTAAGCCATCGTGGCCTCTTCTACGACATATTGCGTCAACAAACTGGGACTATTATTCATATTGGCAACCCTGACTTAAAGAACAATAAAGAGGGTGGCTTCTATGCAGGCGAAGTTATTGATTGGAATTATGAGCCTGGTGACATAATCATTCCAGAAGTAGTCTCAGGTGACCCGAATGCTAACGGAGGAGCAAACCAGCAATTCCAGTTTCAGTTTTTAGACCAATTCAGAAGCGACATTGATGACCTATTAAAATTAGCGCTTGACAAATCTCCTATTAAGAGAGTTTGCTTTTTGACAGACTATCAATTTGGACCTGAAAAGGCAAACATCGAAATTATGTATACAATAAGTGATTTCTGGACGCTCCATGACAATGAAGGGTTAACCTTTAATACTATGTATGAAATGTATGGAAGATAAAAGGCAGCCCATAACATGGCATTCATGCAATGGTGGCTGAAGTGCATGTTGCTAGCTTTAGAATTTCAATTCAGCTTTATATCTTTAACCAAAACTGACGGAACAGGAAATGCCACCACTGCATAAATGCCCGTTCCGTTGTGTGCAATGTTTCCGCAACCCTCGTACAGCCAGAAATTGACAAATACAAAAAATGATATTCAATATTTACTACATAAATTTTCCGAAAGTCTATGAAATAAAAATGATGTTAGGCAATATCATTTTATTGAACAAGGAATTAGAAAGTAACAAGAATCTAGAAGGTGGTGCTGATTTAGGTGCAAAATTTGACATCGGAACAAAATTCTTTAAACTTTTTAATGTTGAAGCAGAAGGAAAAGGAAGAGTCGCAGGAAGTTCTGCTCAAAAAGTACTTGAAACATTTGAAGTAAAGACAACTAAATCTGTTATTTTAAATGATGTTATTGAAAACTCAAAAAAAGTACAAGACTTCAATGATGTACAAGAGGGAGAATTAATCCGCATAGATAACGTTTCTCTTTCTTTGGAGAATGAACCTGAATTGAGAGTTGTAAAACTATTTACAAGTGACGCGTTCAAAGGGATGAATGTTCCAGGAGCGAATGGATTTGATATGAATAATCTATTCAATTCAATGTTCAAGGACTATGCATATAAACTGAAAGGTACAGCAACCAATATTCAAGAAAATCTTTTAATAAAAATACCACTCACATTTGAAAATGAATTTGAGAGCTCATACAGTGTTGATGACTTGTTTATCGGCAAAGTATCATTAGTTGGACTATATAAAGGAAAAATAAAACTTAGCGAGTTGAGAAACTCTTTAGAGTTCTTTCAAGAGATTGGTAATATACAACAATTAGTTTCCACTAAAAATGTTGAGGATGATGAAATTCAAAACAGCCAATATGAAGACGAGTTCGCAACAAACTCATATAATCCTTTTATTAGCAGTTTGCAAGATGACAAAGAATATCATTACATTGACATTTTATCAATCATTCAAATAATCAATATCCCGAAAAAGAATGATAAGTAAAAGTGAACTACTACTCTATAATCTATCAAAGTATAGACAGCTTAAAACTTATTTTTCAGAACAAGAAAAAGAGATTATTAGCATTACTGAAATTATCCAACAAGAATCTCTAATAGATGAATTGTTAGGTTATGAAACGGTTATTGATATTACTGCATTTACAAGCGTAACTCAATACCACTCAGAAAGGCTGATAAACCTTTTTGATGACACATTTACTTTTGTTGCAGACATAAAGCATAAAGATTTTTTTGAAAAGGAACTTCGTTTCTGCTTTTACGAATTCAAGATTTTTGAAGAATACGTTGACCAAGATGAAGATGATACGCCAAATGGAAAAAAGCAACTTGAAAAGAGTCATAGAAAAATAACAGATTTAGAATCTAGTGAAATAGAGCCATTCTTTCAAAGATTTGAGGAGTCATTATATGGACACCAAAAATTCAAAGACGATTTTAGAAGACAAGTAGATAACTTTAGAGTATTCAATAAATTAGGAGAACACAAAATACTTTCACTTTTCCTTATGGGAGATTCAGGAGTTGGAAAAACCGAAGTCGCAAGAGCTTTACATAGGGCATTAGGAGGTCAAAACAAAATTGCAAAAATCAACTTTGGAAACTATAGTAGCGATAACTCATTAAATTCACTAATTGGAAGCCCAAGAGGATACATTGGAAGTGAGGATGGCGAAATATTTATTAGGGTTGCGGAATCTGATACAGGAATTATTCTTATTGACGAATTTGAGAAATCAAACTCAACCCTTTTTAACTACTTTCTTGATGTTTTAGAAAACGGGAAAATGATTAGTTCATTAGCTCACGAAATAGATTTAAATGGCTTTACTATAATATTCACATCAAACATTTCTAAGGACGACTTCAAAAACGTAATATCACCAGAATTGCGTTCAAGATTTGACTACAAAGGGTATTTCTCAATTTTAAAAACAGAAGACAAAAGAAAGTATGTTTGGTTTAGAATAAATAGCATTGTTCGGAAGTTTAATAAAAATGTAGCTAACGTTCTTGACGATAATTTTATTTCTGACATTTTTACCCAAATCAATGTGACAAAGTTTAAGAATATGAGAGATTTAAACAAAGCGATAAAACAGAAATTTGTAGATAAAATAAAAGAACGAATAGCAAAATAACACTGCACACAACAAGGTATTGCCAAAAGCGGGGCTGAACAGCTTCGATTGGACATTTGTGCAAGGTTCAACTTTCGTTCTTCGATTTTACTTTAGTGCTAATAATCCCCGTCTTCGGTAATACCCGAAACGTTGCCTGCAACCGTTGCGTCCTCACTAAACCACTACCATGACTAATGACTTAATCTTTAAGAAAGAAGACAAAATCACTATTTACGACTTGGAAGGAGTAGAATTGAATATTCAACCTGAACACTATGGTTTATTAGAGTATGAAGAAGAAGCTTATCACCGTCTGTTCGGTGCCTTTTACTACTGTGGTCTTGTACTTGAAGGACAGCTTGTTGTTTCAGAAAAACAGTTCAATGATATAGTTGAGCCCTTAACATTAGAGATTAATACTGTAAACGGGACTACGATTTTTTTCCGTTCTCATGACAGTGAACAGCTTCACAATATGCGACTGCTTATTTTGCAAGCAAAGTGCATTGGTGACGAAGAAGCAGAGAGCGAATTTGATGAGAATTTTACTTTTCACTTAATAGGATAATATGAAAGTTGTATTAAGCAGAAAGAGCATGGACGCTCAATATGGTGGCTTACCAAGTCCTATTTTCCCAACTGAATTTGGCTATCAGAAGTTCTATCCTCTTCCAATTCCTTTTGAGCAGTCTGACCTGAAATATTCTGACCTGCATTTGTTTGATGATTTCAGCGTATGGGACTTTATCAAAGACGTTGCGCCAAATTATAAACACCTGCAAACGTGTCATCTTGACCCTGACCTTCGCCAGAGCTATTTAAAGAAAAGACCTGCAGGTTGGCAGAGAGCCTTTGGGCAGGTAATGCAAGCGCAAGCACATTTGGAAAATCATGGCGTCAGTAGCGGAGACATATTCCTTTTCTTTGGTTGGTTTCAACTTGCTGAATTTAAGAATGGCAAGTTTGCTTACAAAAAAACAAAACAGTATCCAAATGGCTTTCATGCCATCTATGGATATTTACAAGTGGACAAAGTTTATAAGCCCAACATTGAAGGTGTTCCTGAATGGCTCCATGAGCATGCACATGTAAGCAATAAAGGTGTAGGTTATTTTAAAAGCGACAACAATGCTGTTTATACGACACTGGAGTTATTTGACTATCCTAAAGAGCCTTTCAATAAAAACGGAGCTATTTGCTTTACATTCAAAGAAGATCTCATTTTGACACAACCAGGACAGCAAAACCGAACGGTTTGGGAACTGCCTTCTTTTCTTCATCCTGACAATGGCGTTGCACTTTCTTACAATCCTAAAGAGCGATGGTCGTTTAATGGAGACAAAGCTGTTCTAAGAGCAGCAGGACGTGGACAGGAATTCATCTTTACAGCAGACCCAAATGGTGTGGTAGAAGATTGGTGCATCAATTTGATAAAAAATCACAGCGTGACTGATTAATACGGCAGCAGGCAACAGCGGCTGGAGAATAAATGTTGAGCAACAGTAATTCTATTCATCAACTGTACTAAATTTAAGCAGACGTAACACGGAATGCCGCCACATCGCCAATACCCATAACGTTAGCAAGCCAACCGCAACTATCACCGTTAAAATATTTTAAGGTACAAGACTATGACTAGAAATCTGACCCTTGCCAGCCGACTTCGGGAAGTGTTTCTTAACGGGAAATGGATTGCTGACACAAACTTTAAAGAACAGATTTTGAGTGTCAGCTGGGAACAGGCGAATGAAAAAATATTTAACTTAAATACGATTGCAGCTTTGACTTTTCATATAAATTATTATTTGTCCGGGCTGCTGAATGCTTTTGAAACCGGAAGGCTTGACATCAGCGACAAATACAGCTTTGACCTTCCCGAAATAAAATCGGAAGCCGATTGGGAGCATTTAGTTACCGACTTTATAGACAATGCTGAAAAGTTTTCGGACAAGGTGGAACAAATGGATGACCACATTTTTGACCAACCTTTTGTGGCTGAAAAGTATGGAACTTATTTACGGAATATAGAAGGTGTGATTGAGCACAGTTATTATCATTTAGGACAAATCTCTTTAATCAGGAAAATGATACTGCAAAAACAGGCATAGGAATTTATTTTTTATAGATTTGGCAACGGTTCTGGCAAACGGAACACAGAATACCGACACACGTCAATCCTTTATCACCCATCACTTTCTTCCTCCTTATTGTCCCATGACCCTTCCGGAACTCCTGAGCGACCAAACAAAAAAAGCAAAAGAAAAGGTGGCAATCATCAGCAATTGGCTGTTAGCCGGTTCTTTGCCCGCAGACGAGCTGCTCGCACTGGCTGCACAGGCCAAAGATGCGGACAAAGGCACCTGTATAGAAGCTTTGGAACTGGCCACCAGGCAAAATGCGGCAATCGCAGATGAGCAGGTTTTGGCCTTTGTAACCGGAACCCTGTCGGGGCCTGCACCCAGGGTAAAATGGGAAAGCGCCAAAGTGATTGGAAACATTGCAAAACTTTTTCCGGCAAAACTTAAAGAACCCATCCATGCTTTGCTGATAAATACAAAAGACAAGAGCACGGTTGTTCGCTGGGCCGCGGCTTTTGCACTCGGCGAAATACTGCAACTAAAGACCGGGCACCATAAACCCCTGTTGCCCATCCTGGAAGCAGCAGAAAGCAACGAGCAGGACCAGGCCATCAGGAAAAAATACCAGCTCGCAATAGCAAAAGCAAAGAAATAAGCCACCGGAAAGCAGTGCTGTACAGAATTCGCTGCTGCAAGGCAGCCGGCCATAATCTTATGTGCCTTACCGCGCGGCTTTCTGCTTCTTGCTAATTATAAAAGAAACATTTAGTACGCGCCTGCCGCCATGATTGCAGCCGGCGCTTTTTTATGCTGCTTATGAGGGGTTCGCGCGGTGCTGCTTTTCCCTGGAAAACCACCGGCGCTCCTTAAAGGACAAATTTGTCCGGAAACATGACATCAATCAGTTCTTTTACTTACCAAGGTCATTTTCCAGGTTCCTGCCCTGGCAGACTTTTACACCCATAATTACACCCCCAATCATCCAAAAGCAATTAATTATGCGAAAGTCTTCCCTGCTTCTCTTGTCCTTAGGCGCGCTTATCAGCGTCCAGGGATGCAAGATGAAGACCTCCGAATCGGCCGCTGCCGGCGATGCGGCTTCCAAAGTATATGTAGCGCCGGGCAAGTACGATGAATTTTACAACTTCGTGTCCGGCGGTTTTAATGGTCAGGTAGCCGTATATGGCCTGCCTTCCGGCCGGCTGCTGAAAATTATTCCTGTTTTTTCCCAACACCCCGAAAACGGCTGGGGCTACAGCGAGGAAACCAAGCCCATGCTCACCACTTCCCACGGCTTTATTCCCTGGGACGACCAGCACCACCTGGCGCTTTCCCAAACCAACGGTGAGCATGATGGTCGCTGGATTTTTGCCAATGCCAACAACACGCCGCGCGTGGCCCGCATTGACCTGAATACATTTAAAACCAGCCAGATCATTGAATTGCCCAACAGCGGTGGCAACCACTCTTCCCCTTTCCTGACCGAAAACTCGGAGTATGTGATTGCTGGTACCCGCTTTAGTATTCCAGTGGGCGATGCCGAAGCGCCCATTAACGACGAGTCTTTTAAAAAGGACTTTAAAAGCACGGTATCTTTCATTGGCATCAACCAGGAAAACGGCGACATGAACGTGGCTTTCCAGGTAATATTGCCCGGCATGGACCTGGACCTGAGCCGCGCGGGTAAAGGCCCTTCTCACGGCTGGTTTTTCTTTAGCACCTACAACACCGAGCAGGCCACGCACCTGCTGGAAGTAAATGCCTCTAAAAACGATAAAGACTTTATCGTAGCCATCAACTGGAAGAAGGCCGAAGAATACATCAAAAGCGGGCAGGGCTTGAAAATGCCTACCGAGTTTTACAAGAATACCTGGGACGAAAGCAGCCACACCGCCAAGTCTGAAATCATCAAAGAAGTGCTGACGCTGGACCCAACGGTGCTGAAAGATTTCGTGTACCTGATTCCCTGCCCCAAAAGCCCGCACGGCTGCGATGTGGACCCCTCCGGCCAATACATTGTGGGCAGCGGCAAGCTGGCTGCGCTGATTCCGGTTTTCTCTTTCCAGAAATTCACAGACGCCATCAGCGGTAAAAACTTTGAAGGCGAATACCACGGCATCCCCGTAGTGAAATACGATGCCGTGCTGCATGGCGAAGTGCAAAAGCCCGGCCTGGGCCCCCTGCATACCGAGTTTGACGACAAAGGTTTTGCCTACACTTCTTTCTTCCTGTCTTCTGAAATCGTAAAATGGCGCATCAGCGACCTGCAGGTGGTAGACCGTGTACCAACTTATTACTCCATTGGCCACCTGATGGTGCCCGGCGGCGATACCAAAAAGCCTTACGGCAAATACGTGATGGCTTATAACAAGATTACCAAAGACCGCTACCTGCCCACAGGCCCCGAACTGGCCCAAAGCGCGCAGCTATATTCTATTGACGGCGACAAGATGCAGCTCCTGCTGGACTTCCCCACCGTGGGCGAGCCGCACTACGCGCAAGCCATCCTGGCCAGCAAAATCAAAGACAAGAGCGTGAAGGTGTACGACATCTTTAAAAACAAGCACCCTTACGTGTCTATGGGCGAAGGCAAAACCAAAGTAGAGCGCAACGGCAAGGAAGTGCACGTCTGGATGAGCGCCATCCGCTCGCACCTGACGCCGGATATTATTGAAGGCGTGAAAGTGGGCGATGAGGTGTACTTCCACGTTACCAACCTGGAACAGGACTGGGACATCCCGCACGGCTTTGCCATCAAGCATGCCGATAATGCCGAGCTGCTGATTATGCCCGGCGAAACCGTCACCCTGAAGTTTGTGCCGAAGAAAGCCGGTGTTTACCCCTACTACTGCACCGACTTCTGCTCTGCGCTGCACCAGGAAATGCAAGGCTACATGCGGGTAAGTCCTGCAGGCAGCAATGTGCCGCTGCGCTGGGGCGTAGACTCCACCAAAGGTGCCGCCGGCGTAGCCCTGCGCTAGTTGTTTTTTGTTTGAAGACAGCACACAGGGCCCGCCTCTGTGTGTTGTCTTTTTTTACAATTTTTAATTTAATGAACAAGCTTAGCAAATTTGCCAAAATCAGCATTTTCATCGTCATTGGGTTGCTGGTTTGCCTTTGGTTCTTTCCCATGTGGCGCATAGACCTGGCGGCGCCGCAATACCCCGAAGGCATTTACATGAATATCTGGATAGACCACCTCACCGGCGATGTGGACATCATCAACGGCCTGAATCACTACATCGGCATGGCCACGATTCACGAAGAACAATTCAAAGAATTTATCTACCTGCCGATTGCCATGGCCAGCTTTTGCGGACTGGGCCTGCTGGTCCTGCTCTGGAACCGGAAAACCGGGTATTATATCTGGACATCCATCTTCCTGCTCATCGCGGCTGTTTCCATGTACGATTTCTGGAAATGGGAATACGATTACGGCCACAACCTGAGCCCGGAGGCGCCCATCAAAGTGCCGGGCATGGCGTATCAGCCGCCGCTCATTGGCTATAAAAAGATGCTGAATTTTGAAGCCCTTTCCCAACCGGACATCGGTGGCTGGTGCTTTATCCTGGCCGCAACACTGATGGTGGTGGTGAGCGTGTATGAACTGAGAAGAAGGAGAAGGATTGAAGGATTGAAGGATTGAAGGATTGAAGGGTTGAAGGGTTGAAGGGTTGAAGGGTACATTACCAACCCGCCCGGTTTGTTTCTTTTATTTCAAATTAAAATACAATGAAAAACCTGTTGCGATACCTGCTATTATTCCCGGTGCTGCTGCTGGCGGCCTGCAGTGGCGGTTATGAGCCGATTCATTATGGCCAGGATGCCTGCGCGCATTGCCGCATGACCATTGTGGACAAGCGCTTTGCCGCAGAAATGGTAACCGCCAAAGGCCGTGCTTATAAGTTTGACGATGTGTTGTGCCTGAAGCAATACCTGGCTACCGGGCCGCAGGAACAGAACTACCTGCTTTTTGTCAACAGCTTTCTGCACCCGGACGATGCCCCGCTGGATGCACAAAAAATCTTCTACCTGAAACACGATTTCTTTAAAAGCCCCATGAACGGCAATTATGGCGCTTTTAAAACCCACGCCGAAGGGCAGCAACTGGCCGACAGCCTGAACGTGCCATTCCTCACCTTCGACCAAATTCAGTAAATGACATGCAGAAAATATCCGGCTTTATCCTGACGGTACTGCTGCTGGCAAACGCTATCCCATCTTTTGCTGCCACCCACCGCATCAGCCCGGCGCAAAAAATCCAGGAAGTGATTAACCGCGCGCAGCCCGGCGACACCCTGCTGCTGACTGCTGGCGTTTACCCGCAGCATCAAATCCTGGTAAATAAAAAACTGGCGCTAATCGGCGAAGGCTGGCCGGTGCTGGACGGCGAAGACAAGCAGGAATTGATTTACGTGGATGCAGACAGCGTGTACATCAACGGGCTGCACATCCAAAACACCGGCTACAGCGGCATGACGGACCGGGCGGGCATCAAGGTGCAAAACAGCAGCGGTGTGGTCATTACCAACTGCCGTTTCCTGAAAACCACGTATGGCGTGTACCTGCAAAACAGCAGCGGCTGCTCGGTAGTGCGCAATTACTTTATGAGTAATGCCGTCAGCGAACTTAGCTCCGGCAATGGCATTCATGCCTGGAAATGCAGTCGCCTCTGGATTGCCGGCAATGTCATCAGCGGCCACCGGGACGGGATTTACTTTGAATTCGTCACCCATTCCCACGTGCATAAAAACCGCACGTTTGGCAACATCCGCTACGGGCTGCACTTTATGTTCAGCCACAACGATGTGTACAGCTACAACGTATTTCAAAACAATGGCGCCGGCGTAGCCGTGATGTACACCAAACACGTGACCATGCTGCACAACCGCTTTTACCGCAACTGGGGCGAGGCCGCTTACGGGCTGCTGCTCAAAGAAATCTCCGACAGCAAAATGGAGCACAATGTATTTGACCGCAATACCGTGGCCATCCTGATGGAAGGCGCCACGCGGGTGCATGTAGCCAGAAATATTTTTAAAGACAATGGCTGGGCCATGCGCGTACAGGCCAGCTCGGAGCAATGCACCATCGAGCAAAACAACTATTTCAGCAATTCCTTTGACGTAGCCACCAACGGTACAATGATGCTGAACAAGTGGCAAAACAATTACTGGGACAAATACGAGGGCTACGACCTGGACCGAAATGGCACGGGCGATGTACCCTACTTTCCCGTGAGCCTTTACTCCGTAATCACGGAAAAAATACCCGCCGCTATGATTCTGTACCGCAGCCTGCTCACCAACCTGCTGGATCAGGCGGAAAAGATGATGCCCAGCATCACCCCCGACCAACTCAAAGACGATTCACCCAAAATGAAACCCTGGCCGCTATGATTCAAGTAGAAAACCTCACCAAATCCTTTGGCAAATTCAAAGCCCTGGACGGCATTAGCCTGGGTTTGCAAGAAGGCCACGCCATTTGCCTGCTGGGCCCCAATGGCTCCGGCAAAACCACGCTCATTAAATCCATCCTGGGCCTGGTGATTCCCGAAAGGGGAACCATAGCAGTAAACGGCCACCGCGTGCGGCAGGACTGGAACTACCGCCGCGCCATCGGCTACATGCCGCAGATTGGGCGCTACCCGGACAACATGACCATCGGGCAGGTCATCCGCATGATAAAAGAGCTGCGCCCCGAAGAAACCAACTACGACGAAGAACTGATTGAAGGTTTTGGATTGAAGAAAATAGCCCACAAAACCATGCGCAACCTCAGCGGCGGTACCCGGCAAAAGGTCAGCGCCTCGCTGGCGTTTTTGTTTCGTCCGCCTATTTATATCCTGGACGAGCCGACGGCCGGCCTGGACCCTATTGCCAGCGAATTGCTCAAAGACAAAATGCTCAAAGAGCGCGCGGCCGGCAAGCTGATTCTCATTACCTCGCACGTGCTCAGCGATCTGGAAGGCATTGCCAGCCAGATTATTTACCTGCAGGATGGCCGGCTGGTATTTTTTGACAGCGTGGAAGCCCTGCAGGCGCAAACCGGCGAGCACAAGCTGAATAAAGTAGTGGCGAAAATGATGCGGGGCGGATTGGTGGAGACGTTGAATAGTTGAATGGTTGAATAGTATTGATATTAAAAAAATAGCGCCTTTGCGCCTCTTAGCGCCTTAGCGTGAAAAAAATCCCCGCGATGCGAACGATTATAAAATACATCCTCAAAGACCTGTTGCGCAACAAGGTTATTCTGATTTACACGCTCATACTGGCCATCCTGGCCGTGAGCGTCTTGCAGTTGGATGCCAATCCGGCCAAAGGCTTGATGAGCCTGCTGAACCTCACCCTGCTGTTTGTGCCCATCATCACCATCCTGTTTGCCACCATTTATTTCTTCAACGCCTCCGAGTTTATAGAGCTGCTGCTTTCGCAGCCCGTGCGGCGCAGCAAAGTATTGCTGGCCGTGTTTGGCGGACTGGCCCTGAGCCTTTCCCTGGCCTACGCGGTGGGCATTGGCCTGCCCCTGTTTTTCCTGGTATCCGGCACCGAATCGCTGCTGCTGGCGGTGACCGGTATTTTGCTGACGCTGATTTTTACCTCGCTGGCCCTGCTCATTTTCGTGCTCACCAAAGACAAGACCAAAGGCATTGGCATAGCCATCGTTACCGCGCTGTTCTTTACCCTGCTGTTTGACGGGCTTTTAATTGGTTTTATTTATTCCTTTGGCGAATACCCGATAGATGAGGCCGTGGTGGGGCTCATAGCGCTGAACCCTGTGGATTTGGGCCGCGTGTTTTTGCTTTTGCACATGGATGCCGCCGCGCTGATGGGTTACTCCGGCGCTTTGTTTAAAAAATTCCTCGGTTCCGGCTGGGGCAGCGTATATGCTATTGGCTGCCTGGTATTTTGGGTGCTGCTGCCGCTGCTGGCTTCGGTAAGAGTGTTTAGAAGGAAGGATTTGTAGGGTGAGAAATGCGCTGTTGCGAATTATGCGTAGCAATGTTGCATCCGCAGCAGCTGCTATTAGAAATGCGCGTGCGGTTATAAATGGATGTGAAACAATAAAGGCTTGGGGGTCAATTGCTGGGAGATGAAAATAAATTTACTGGCAGGGAAAGGAGCTATGTATATTTGCGTTTTGTACGCAACCCTACCACCTACCTTTCAACAATCAGCAATGGCAAAAAAAAGCAGAGTAAGAAAAAAAGGTAAGATTAAAAAAATAGTTTCGGAGTGGGACATTTTTTGGGAAGACCATTCTGAGATGCTCCTGCCACCTTCTAATTGGAAATATTCCCGTGTTGAGCTTTTGCATGTCGCTATAGCACTTCAGGATTCAACGCCTGAACAAATTATCGTAGACTTGAAAAAATTGAAAGAAAAGTTCAATGAATTTGATATTGAATGGACAGGTAGTTTATCTACTATTTTTCAACTTATAAAAAGCCACCCTGAAATTATTCCCCATTTTCGTGATACCGTTTTTGATAAAGCTTTTAAATTTATTTTAATCACGTATAATCAAGTTTTCAATATAAAGGTTCCAAAAGGAAATTTGTTAGCACATAAGTATGTCTATCGGGCATACGGAGAAACAAATAATAGAATAAAAAACATATCTATTTTATGTAAATTTATTATCTCTAAGTTTTTAATGGGCGAAAGGAATGACCCTACTGGCTTGCTATCACATAAAACGAGGGAAGAAATATTAGCACCTGAAAACACTTCAAGTATAACAGCAATGTGGTTGGGAGTAATCCAAATGCACGATGTCGTTGACACAAAATTTGCTGAATTTATTTGGTATTATAATTATTATAAGCTTCCATTTTTCACAAAACCCTCCGATTTGAAAAAAGAAACCAGAAACTTTAAGAAGAATAAATTGAATGAGCGTAAGCAAAAACTTACTTCTCATTTTGAAACTTTTAAACAGATTGACCTTCTTTCATTTTTCAATATTAACGTCACTGAAGTTATTATGGGGTTTATCTCCCGTCAACAGTATTTGTTTGAAAAAGTTATTGAACAGGAGGAGAGACATGAAGGAGAGATAGCTGAATCAACCCTCCGCTTATTATATGAAAACAGACTCAAGTTTCTCTGGCTCATAACCAGGCAAGATGTTGAAGCTATACAACAATTTAGGGAATATAAAGTTGGTAGAGAAAATCTTTTCGTAGAACATTTTAAAAATCAAATAGAGGATTTAGAAGGTTTTGACGAATATTATAAACAACTGCAAGAACAGTTGACTAATGTAATGAAACAAGAAGGTGTCGAAGATTATAAAATGGGTGTTGAGAAAGGTGATGCATTTGAAAAAAGCATAAAAGACATGGCTGACGATATTGGAGGCAATGAACCTATGTTTTACTTTACTGTTTATAAAAGGACATCCGACATTATACATGGCAATTGGAGAATTATAGAAAGATATCACTTAGAACGAAGTATAAACCCAGTACATGATGGCTTACTTAGATACAGTTCAGAGAAAGAGAAATATGCAGGACTTTTACCTTCTTACTTGGCGCTTATGTTTTCGGTTGACACCTTGATTAATTTTTTTGAAATCCATCCTGAAATACAAAAGAAAAATAGAAGATTGAGTAGTTCTTTATCTAAAATGCATCAATCTTTATTATCATCTTATTTGAAAGAATTTATGCCTCGTTCAGCGTAGTCTTCAGACCACGCTGCTGTGGCTGCCTGTCTTTGACTGGCTTTGCTGCCAGATTTTGCAAGTAGTAATCCCAAGCCTATGCTGCATATGCGCACCATTCTCGTTCGGCGTAGTCTTCAGACTACGCCGCTGTGGTTGCCAGTCTTTGACTGGCTATGCTGGTAGCAAGACCCGAAACCGTGAACGGTATTTTTGAACTAATGACAGCAACAAGTATCAGAGGCGATTTGTTAGAGTTCATACACCATAAAATTGGTGCATCTGCCATCCAGCTCACTCAAAACAGTCCTATAGAGCAGACGCTTGGGATGGCGGAACTGGACACGATTATTTTTTATAACGATTTCGTAAAGCAGTTCAGCATTTTTGTCCCGGCAGACTGGGACATCCGCAGACATGTCTCGCCGGTTGGCTTTCATAACTGGCAACATTACGTACGAAGGCTATTCTCAAAGACTTACCGTAATCAAACAGACTATCGGGATTTGACTGTCGGTGAGCTGGAACAAATGATTGCGTGTGGTTTATGGTCTATAGCTGAATAATTTATGGCACCATAAAGCTGTTGTCCTTTAGCGCAACTTTACTTATCTTTGAGTTATGGCGGAAAAGAAACGCGACATCGTCTTCTATGAAGATTATTTCAACGATTTCTTCCGCAGGCAACGCCAGAAAGTACGCGATAAAATCATTTGGACATTTGACCTTATTGAGCAAACGGATATAATACCAGAAACGTACCTGAAGCATCTGGATGGCACAGACGGGCTTTACGAAATCCGCGTACAGCAAGGCTCAGACATCTTTCGCATTTTCTGCTTCTTTGACGAAGGCAAACTCGTTGTGTTGCTCAACGGCTTTCAGAAAAAGACACAGAAGACGCCCAAGTCCGACATTCAAAAAGCAGCAAAACTAAAAGCAGCATATCATGCAAGCAAAGCAACCCAAAATAAAAACTCTTGAGGAGTTCAAAGAAGAACACTACGGAAAGCGCGGCACAGCCAAGCGCGATAAACTGGAAAAAGGTTTTGAAGCATTCAAGCTCGGTGCGTTGTTGCACGAAGCCCGGCTGAAAAAAGGGCTTACGCAAGAACAGCTTGCCGAACGTTGCGGGACAAACAAAGCTTACATATCCCGGATTGAAAACAATGTGAAGGAAGTACGCATTTCAACGCTGCAAAAAATTATTGAGCAGGGTTTAGGCGGTCGGCTAAACCTGTCTGTCACCCTATAGGAGCACACAGCTACCCTCGCTCAATCTAGCCTTCAGGCTACCTTTCCTGGCACAAGATGGAGGCGTGGTCTTGTGCGCTGCCGTCTTGTGCCTAAAGCATCGCCTACCGCACGGCATAGTCTTCAGGCTATCTTTATACGGCATTTTAAACCGGTATGCCGAATGATAATTGAAGCTGAAATAATAAATCAACCCTATTCAGGAACATACACTGAAAGAATTTACGACAACGAAAGTCAGTGGAATGCTCAAAGCTGGAGTTTTATAAAGTTCACTAATTCTGACTATTCGGAATGGTGCGGACAATTTCGCGGCTTCCCTAAACAAGTGGCTATCTCACCAGCTAATAAAATTATTTTGGTTTTAACTTCAGACTATTTGTACCAGCTTGATATTGAATCCGGAAACCTGGAATGTTTAGAAGGCCAACATCCGTATCAAAACCTGACAGTTGCACCAAGTGGAGACTTTATACTCACTGATTATTACAACCTTGAAAAAGTCACAACAAGCATCAACCAAAAAGAATTCATTGAAAGCCCGGTTCGGATGGATATGATTGAATTTAGAAAGTGGGAAGATTCTAAACTTGAATTTACCTGTGACGAATTTCTAAATTGGGACAGGCACCTGACAATGACTTATGACAGTGAGACAAACAAGATTGAAATAAAAAACACCAGGTAACACGGGCTTGCATCAGGCGGGCTGAGGTGCAAACCTGGAGCTTTGCGCTTTGAAACCGGCCCGGACGCAAAGCCTGAAATGTTGAGCCGGGCAGCATAATTAGTAACTTACAGACATGATTAAAGAAGCAAAAAATATTGACTTTTATACTACCGGCAGACAACCCTCGGAACAGGATTTTGCGCGCATTAGTGAATGGATTAAGAAAGAAAAACAGAAACAAAGCGTTCGTAAACAGCCCAAACATGGGCAGGACAAAAGCACCTCACCCAACAGAGGTATTGCCAAAAGCGGTGCTTGACAACAGCTATTGCGCCAAAGGATAGGTCCCGTAGTCTTCAGACTACGCCGCTGTGGCTGCCAGTCTTTGAGTGGTTTTGCCGGCGCGCTATAGCTTCGTTGTGCCCGCAGGACCTACAATGAAGCCTTAAAGGGAAAGTTTTCACAATCACTATCGTAAAATTTAAAGCATTTGTTTGGCAATAGTTGCCTCTTCCGATAACTTTGCCGGGTGGGAGCAGCCTTCATCCGCAAAACCAAGGTTTACCAAAATTATTTTTGGGACTTCTACAATGCACAAACAGAAGCGGTTAAGGACAAGATTGATTTTGTCATCGGGCTCATCCGTACCATGCACCAGGTACCGGAACGGTTCCTAAAGCATATAGAAGGAACGGATGGTCTGTATGAAATCCGGGTAAAGGTTGGAAATAATATCTTCCGCATTTTCTGCTGCTTTGATGAAGGTCAGTTGGTCATTCTATTTAACGGCTTTCAGAAGAAAACGCGGAAGACACCAAAGAACGAAATTCAAAAAGCCAGGGAACTTAAAAAGCAGTATTATGAAGACAAAAAAGCAGGCAATCTTAACTGATTGGGACGACCACATGGACAAGCGTCATGGCAAGCACGGCACGGCGACACGCGAGCAATGGGAGCAAGAATTCGAGGCTTTCAAACTGGGTGTGCTTTTAGAAGAAGCACGCACAAAGTTGAACCTGACACAAGAAGAACTGGCAGCGCGTTGCGGGACAAACAAAGCTTACATTTCCCGTATTGAGAACAATGCTTCGGACATCAGGCTTTCCACACTCATGCGCATCATCCAACAAGGGCTGGGCGGACACCTAAAGTTGACGTTACAAGTGTGATGGGCTTTAACTGCCCACACCATTCCTTCGGCGTAGTCTTCAGACTACGCCGAAGTGGTTCAGAGAAGCGGGCCGAATTTGAAATAATAGCCAAGGCTTTTATGATTGGGGGAGATTATCAAAGAAGAACACAGGCTGGCTAAAATGACTCAGGAGCAACTTGCAGAAAAGATCGGAGCCAAAAAAGCTTCATTTCACTTATTGAGAACGGCCAAACTGATATTCAGCTTTCGACGTTGTTCAGACTCCTGGAGTTGGGTTTGGGAAAAAGTCGAACGGAAGGTACACTGAGGAAATAAGGCGAACGCACAACAATGCATTGCTGCGGCTAATGTGCTATTTTGTGGCTGGACGAATAACGCGGCATTCTAGTTCCGGATGCCACCTGCCGCATCCCGGCCTGCAGTTCATTATTATTTAATACCCAGCTAACGTTAGCTGCGCAATTCCGGCACTTACAGCCGCTAGTTCATCATAACTTAATACTGCCGTAACCCGCGGGTAACAATGCAGGGAGAATTTTGCAGGAATAATTTCCATGCAAAAAAGATCCTCCCTGTTGCAGGCAAGTATATTCTTTGCTTTTTTAGCACTTGCCTTCAGCTTTAATTCCTTTCAGGCTGTTGCCCAAGATTCCACCCAAACCGGATTCAAACCAGGCGGCAAAATATGGGGCTACGCCTTTGGCGATTATGCCTATAAGCTGCATGCGGATAAGGAACTGCGCGGCAATATTCAATATTCAGGACTGGCGCAGGATTATAATTCCTTCAATTTCCGCCGTATTTATCTGGGCTACGATTATCAGTTTACGCCCCATATTTCCTCGCAGTTTTTGCTGGCGCACGAATCCAGCGCCGAAGGCAATCCCAACAATCCGGATGTCTTAAGCAACGGCAACCGGGGTGTGTACATCAAAGCCATGAACCTCCGGTTTAAAAACGTGATTCCGCGGGCTACCATTGTGGTCGGGCAGCAGTCCACACCCACCTTTGCCACCCTGGCAGATGGCATTTGGGGTTACCGCTCTATAGAAAAAACCATTGCCGATATGAGGGGCATTTCCAGCTCTACCGATTTGGGCATTGGCGTTTTTGGCAGGATTGGTAAAAATGAAAATCTGGGCTACGAATTGATGGTGGGCAACAACAATGGCGCGAAGCTGGAAAATAATAATTTCAAAAAGCTCTATACTTCCCTCTACGTTTACCTGTTTCATAAAAAAGTAGTGGTTCAGGGAAATTACGAAACGGCAAAAACCGCGCTGAGTCCCGTCCCTAAAAATTCCTCCACTTTTAGATTGTTCGCTGCTTACAAAACGCCCGCTACCACCGTTGGCGTGGAAGCCTTTACGCAGGTGCGCAGCAACAACAACAGCTTTTTGCGCGGCGTGGCCGATACGGCTTTCACCGATGCGCAGGCTTCCGGCATCTCCTTTTTCGTTACCCAGCAACTAGTAAAAGAAAAGCTCCGTGCATTTGCACGGCTGGACGCTTTCACCCCCGACCAGCAATACAAGGCCGATAGAAATTATTTAGGCGGCTATAATACTAATAATGAACTGTTTGCCACGATAGGCCTGGATTACATGCCGCATAATAACATCCATATCATGCCTAACATTTGGCTGGACCAGTTTCAAAACAAAGCGCCGGGCGCAACCGGGGCTTTAAAGAAGGATTACGACTTCGTAGGCAGAATCACACTCTATTTCTTATTCAACAGATAATACAACAAACTACTAAAACCATTTTTATGAACTTTAAAAAAATCATGGTTCCGCTTGTAGCCCTTTCCCTCGGGCTGGCTTCCTGCGGCGGCAACCAGTCTGAACAGGCAGGCGGTACGGCTTCGGATGTAAACAAAGACGGCATCCTGGGCGCCGGCGCCACCTTTCCCTACCCTTTTTATTCCAAGGTATTTGATGTCTACAACAAGGAAAAAGGAATCAAGGTCAATTACCAGTCCATCGGTTCCGGCGGCGGCATCAAGCAACTGCAAAACAAAACCGTGGATTTTGGCGCTTCAGACGCGCCTATGAGCGACGAAGAACTAAGCAAAGCGCCGGCGCCCATTGTGCACATTCCCAGCGCGCTGGGCGCGGTCATTGTAACCTACAACCTGCCCGGAAATCCGGTTCTGAAATTTACGCCGGAAGTACTGGCAAACATCTTCCTGGGCAAGATTAAAAAGTGGAACGACCAGACTATCGCCGCCATTAACCCCGGCACCAATCTGCCCGACTTGGCTATTTCCGTAGTGCACCGCTCAGATGGCAGCGGCACCACGTACATCTTTTCCGACTACCTGTCTAAAGTAAGCGCCGACTGGAATACCAAACCTGGCAAAGGAAAATCGCTGGACTGGCCGGTAGGGCTGGGCGCAAAAGGCAATGAAGGCGTGAGCGGACTGGTAAAACAAACGCCGGGCAGCATTGGTTATGTAGAGCTGGTGTACGCGCTTCAAAACAAGATGCCGGCCGCTGAATTGCAGAACAAGGCAGGAAACTTCGTAGCCGCCAGCCTGGCAACTACCACCGCAGCTGCCAATATGGACCTGCCGGCAGATATGCGGGTTTCGCTGACCAACACCGATGCCCCCGACGGCTATCCGATTGCCAGCTTTACCTATCTGCTGCTCTACAAAAACCAGAAATACGACAACAGAACAGAAGCATCCGCCAAAGCAGCCGTTGACCTGGTTCGTTACGTGATTCACGAAGGACAGCAATATGCCACAGCGCTGGGCTATGCGCCCCTGCCTGAGGCAGCGGTGAAAAAGGCGGAAGAAATTTTGCAATCGGTTACTTATGGCGATAAATCCCTGCAATAATTGCAGGCAATAACTCAAAAAAATGCTGCGGCTTCCTGCAAAAAGTGCCGCAGCATTTTTAATAATTCAGAAGATGATACAGGCGGTTACTTTTAAAACCAAAGGAATCAATTTCCGGGAAAAGGCTTTCCGGAAAACCCTGACACTTTCGGCCCTGGTTGCCGTCATCCTGTTACTGGCCATTTTTATCACGCTGCTGCTGCATTCGCTGCCTTCCATAAAAGCGCTGGGCGCGGGCTTTTTTTTCAATAAAACCTGGGACCCGGTTACGGATGACTATGGCGCTTTGCCTTTTCTGGTAGGCACGTTGCTGACCTCTTTTCTGGCGCTGCTTATTTCCACGCCTTTTTCCATTGCGGTATCCATTTTCCTGGGCGAGTATTATAAAAAAGGCCCGGTGGCAGGGGTATTCAAAAATATCATTGACCTGCTGGCCGGTATTCCTTCCGTGATTTATGGTTTCTGGGGCTTGTTTGTGCTGGTGCCCGTTGTGCGGCTGCTGCAACTGAAGCTCGGTATTCCGCCCTATGGCGTGGGCATTTTTACCTCTTCCATCGTTCTTGCCATTATGATTCTGCCCTTTTCCGTTTCCTTGTCGCGGCAGGTTATTTCCATGGTTCCGGATGATTTGAAAGAAGCCGCCTATTCGCTCGGCGCCACCCGGTTTGAAGTCATTACAAAGGTTATTCTGCCCTACACCAGGTCTGGCTTGTTTGCCGGTTTGCTGCTGGCACTGGGCAGGGCTTTAGGCGAAACCATGGCCGTAACCATGCTCATCGGCAATACGCACGCCCTGCCTACCGGCATTTTCAGTCCGGGAAATACCATGGCCAGCGTTATTGCCAACGAATTTTCAGAAGCAACCGGCACGGTTTACACGGCGGCGCTGATAGAAATGGGTTTGTTCTTATTTATCGTAGCTACGGTAATTAATATTCTGGGAAAACAAATTATCAAACGCTTTACGGTTTAGCAGCCGATAACTGATAGCAATGAAAGCCAACCATTGGAAAGAGACCGGCAATTCAAAAGCTGAAATTGGAAGACAAATTGCCCTCCGGAACAGAAAAAACAAGTGGTTCAAGGGGGTGATTATCGGCGCAACTCTGCTTGCAACCGTTCCCCTGCTGCTGATATTGTTTTACATTTTCAAACAGGGCATATCGGCATTAAGCTGGGACTTCCTGGTGAATTTGCCAAAACCGGTGGGGGAAACCGGCGGCGGCGTTGCCAATGCGCTGGTGGGCAGCATCCTCATCCTCTTGGTTTCCTGCATTGTTGCTATCCCTGTTGGCATTATCATCGGCATTTACCTGAGCGAAGCCACCAGCTCAAAACTGGCTTATTATTGCCGGCTGGCGGTGGACGTGCTGCAGGGTATTCCTTCCATCGTCATCGGGATTATTATTTATGAATGGGTGGTAAGGCCCATGGGCGGATTTTCCGCTTTTTCCGGCAGTATGGCGCTGGCCCTGATGATGCTGCCTGCCATCATCAAATCCACGGAAGAAACCCTGAAGCTGATACCCCGCACCATGAAAGAAGCAGCGCTCGCGCTGGGCGTGCCTTATTATAAAACCATGCTGAAGGTCATCCTGCCTACAGGCCTGAGCGGCATTCTTACCGGCGTTATTCTGAGTATTTCCAGAGTGATTGGCGAAACGGCGCCCCTGTTGTTTACCGCCTTCGGCAGTCCGTTTATGACCACCGACATTTCAAAACCCATGAGCAGCCTGCCGCTCATCATCTTCAATTATGCCACCAGCCCGTATGAAGACTGGCACCGCCTGGCCTGGGGCGCTTCCATGCTGCTGATCCTGATGATTTTGATGCTGAACATCATTTCCAAAATAATTCAACGAAAATGGAAAGTCCAATTTTAACGGTAAGAAACTTCAATGCTTTTTTCGGCGAGAATCAAATCCTGAAAAACATCAATCTGGATATCGCGCAGCATCAGGTATGGGCCATTATGGGGCCTTCCGGCTGCGGGAAAACTACGTTTATCCGCTGCATCAACCGCATGCACGAATTAATCGCCAATGCCACTGCTTCCGGCTCTATGCAGTTGAACGGGGAAGAAGTTTATGATATGAACCCGGTTGTTTTGAGAAGAAAAGTAGGCATGGTGTTTCAACGGCCCAACCCTTTCCCGACCATGAGCATTTACGACAACGTCATTGCCGGATATCTGCTGAACAACATCAAGCTGAGCAAGAGTCAAAAGGATGAAATTGTAGAAACCTCTTTGCAACGGGCCGCTTTATGGCGGGAAGTAAGCAGCACCCTGCACAAAAAAGGCACTTTTTTATCCGGCGGCCAGCAACAAAGATTGTGTATTGCCCGGGCTTTGGCCATGAACCCGGAAATATTATTATTAGACGAAGCTACTTCCGCGCTGGACCCGGTTTCCACGGCAAAAATTGAAGAACTGATTCATGAACTGAAAAAAGAATACACCATTCTGATGGTAACGCACAACATGCAGCAGGCGGCCCGGGTTAGCGACAACACGGCTTTCTTTTACCTGGGCGAATTAGTGGAGGCAGACAGTACGAAAACGATTTTCACCAATCCCAAACATGAAAAAACCCAGGATTACATCCGCGGGCACTTTGGGTAAAAATATTTAAAACACATACAGCTATGGCATTATTAAAATGGAATCAAAAGCTCACGCCGCTGGACAATGAAATCCAGCAGTTGAAACAGGAAGTGATTGCCATGTGGGAAATGGTTGTAGCCCAGCTGCAAAAAGCGCAGTCCGCTTTGGTGCATATGGATAGCGACCTGGCCCGGGAAGTCATCCTTACAGAAAAAAGGGTAAATGCCTTTGAGTTGAAAATAGACCGGGATTGTGAAGATATTCTGGCCCTGTTTGCGCCGGTGGCCATTGACCTGCGCTTTATCCTTGCCGTGTTGAAGATTAATATGAACCTGGAGCGGACCGGCGATATAGCAGAAGGCATTGCCAAGTTTGTGGTGGAAATGGCGCCCGGCCTGGACCCCCGCCTGTTGGAAATTACCCGGGCAACGGAGATGTTTCAACAAGGCCATGAAATGGTGGCTGATGTCATGCATGCCTTTGAGGCAGAAGATACCATGCTGGCCAGAAAGGTCTTTAAGAAAGATGACCTACTGGATGAGATTAATAAAAATGCCGCTGGCATTGTAGGCACTTTTATCAGGGAAAATCCCGAAAAAACCGAAGCGGCCTTGTATGTTTTATCAGCCATCAGAAAGCTGGAACGCGTGGGCGACCAGGCCAAAAACATGGCAGAGGAAATTATTTTTTATTCTGAAGCCAAAGTGCTGAAGCACAAATCAAAAAATAAAAAGAGCAATCCGGATACGGAGCAGTAAGCCGCTTTATTGCTAACCAGAATGGCTTCCACTTAATCCGGCAAATAGCGCTGGCTTATCCGGAAGCACTTTCTGATTATTCCCCCCGCCTGCACGGGCACAACAGGAACAGCGGAACCACCAGGCTCATTGGCTCTATTTATTTATCGGCGTCCGGACGGAATTCCTGATTGCTGAAGGGCGGTGTGTCGGGAACTTTAATCTGAATAAATGCAAAGTTACCAGCCTTGTGGCAATGGTTGCAGGCAGCATCTGGAAGCTTAAAAAATCCCTGTCATAGCCAGGCCCTGTTTGCTCCTGCCTTAAATTTGAGCAGGCAGCACCTGTATGCCATAAGGGCGGCGCCCATTTTTTTAAACAATAATAATGCACAAACTGCTTTTATTCCTGGCGAACAGTCAGCCGCGCTTCATTCACCTGGCACGGCTGGCTGTATTTATTGTCATGGCCTGGATTGGCGGACTCAAAGCCTTTCCGTATGAAGCAGACGGCATTGTGCCGTTTGTGGCCAATAGCCCGCTGATGTCTTTTTTCTATCACAAAAAAGCGCCGGAATACAAAGCGTATAAAAACCCGGAAGGGAAAACCGTAGAAAAAAACATTGCCTGGCACCAGGAAAACGGCACCTATCTCTTTTCGTATGGCCTGGGGGCGGTCATTATCACCATCGGTATTTTGACGCTGCTGGGCATTTGGCTGCCCAGGGCAGGACTTATCGGCGGGCTATTGACCTTTGGCATGTCGCTGGTAACGCTCAGCTTTCTTATTACCACCCCGGAAGTCTACGTTCCGGACCTGGGCGGCGATTTTCCAACACCTCACTATGGGTTTCCGTATTTGTCCGGCGCCGGCCGCCTGGTTTTGAAAGACGTCATCATGCTGGCCGCCGGGCTCATCTGTGCCTCAGACAGCGCCCGGAAGCTTTTGGCGCGCAGCAATCCCGCAGGATAATCCGGAGCATGTAGCTCACCTGAACGAACCTTGTCATCCTTTAACAATGCAGGAAACAATACGTGCCTGTTCCTGCGCCTGCCGGTGCTTCCAAATTCTTTGGCAGAAAAATTTGCCGGAAAAATTATTCATCGTAATATTGCGATATAGAGTTGAAGGTATGGGAGCCACTAAAACGGAACATTACACCCAAAAGCAAAACGATTTGGCAACGCAGCTGAAGGCCCTGGGCCATCCTGCCCGAATTGCTATTATCGAACATCTCCTGAAAGTAAATGCCTGCATCTGCGGCGACCTGGTAGAGGAACTGCCGCTGGCGCAGCCCACCATTTCCCAGCATTTAAAGGAACTTAAAAACGCCGGGCTGATCAAAGGAACCGTAACCGGCAACAGCGTGTGCTATTGCCTGGATGAAAAAACCATCGCTAAGCTGCAGGCGTACTTCGGAAGCATGGCCGAAAAACTGGAAAATAAAAACAATTGTTGTTAATCCAATAAATAAACCAACATGGAACAGGCGGAAAACCTCAAAGAAATTGTAAGGCAGAAATACAGTGAAATCGCCTTGCAAGACAAAGCAACCAATCAGGCCTCGTGCTGCGGCGCAGGCGGCTGCTCTACCGAAGTCTATAACATCATGAGCGATGATTACGGCACTTTGGAGGGTTATAATCCCGAGGCAGATTTAGGATTGGGTTGCGGCCTGCCCACACAGTTTGCCAGCATCAAAAAAGGCGACACCGTGATTGACCTGGGCAGTGGCGCTGGTAACGATTGCTTTGTTGCCAGAGCCGAAACAGGCGAAGACGGCAGGGTGATTGGCATCGACTTTACGCCTGCCATGATTGAAAAAGCAAGGGCCAACGCCCAAAAACTGGGCTACGCCAACGTGGAATTCCGGCAGGGCGACATTGAAAAAATGCCGGTGTCCGCAAATAGGGCGGATGTGGTGGTGAGCAATTGTGTCTTAAACCTGGTGCCGGATAAAGACGCTGTGTTTAAGGAAATTTTCCGCGTGCTGAAACCGGGCGGTCATTTCAGTATTTCAGACGTAGTGCTCGTTGGCGAACTGCCGGAAGGCTTACGTAAAGATGCCGAAATGTATGCCGGCTGCGTATCGGGCGCTATCCAGAAAGACGCTTACCTGGAGCTGATTAAAGCCAACGGCTTCAGCAACCTTACCGTTCAAAAGGAAAAAACCATCAACATTCCGGATGACATCCTGCAGCGCTATCTGAACAGAGAAGAACTTGCCAGCTTTAAAAGCGCTGACACCGGTATCTTTAGCCTTACGGTTTATGCTGAGAAACCGGAATCCTGCTGCGGCACCGGCTGTTGCAGCTAACAGCGCCCAAAAACTATGAAATCAATTTTATGCCTTGCCTTTATAAGCAGCTTTGCCCTTTTTGCCTGCACCAACAGGCCGGCCAGTGACATCGAAAAAGCGGAATGGCTTACCGGCACCTGGGAAACCCGGACACCGGAAGGCAGCCTGTATGAAACCTGGCGCCGCAGCAACGACAGCGAATTACTGGGCAAAAGCTACAGCCTGTCCGGCCAGGATACAATGATTTTTGAAACCATGCGCCTGCTGCAGGAAAACGACAGCCTGTATTACATACCCACGGTCAGCGATCAGAATGGAGGACTGCCGGTGCGTTTTGCCGCCACGCGCATTTCCGGCAAACAACTGGTTTTTGAAAACCCAACCCACGATTTTCCGCAAGTCATTACCTACACAGGCATTAATGCGGATTCTTTGGTGGCAGAGATCTCAGGCGACGCCTCCGGCGCCAGCCGGAAGCAACAGTTTCCCATGAAACGGGTGGGAAAGTAGCAAACTGTCACCGGGCCCGGGCACCCATCAACGGACACATAACATCATTCTGATTGCGATGCCTGCAGGCAACGATTTGTTGCCTATTTTTATAAGCCACAAGGCAGGCATTCACCCGGGCAATCAGGATTTAAAAAAGCAAGTGCCATGCAAATCGTTGATAACATCTGGGCTACCTATTGCAACATGAAGTACAAGGGGTACCTCCTGGAGCTTTTGGTGGAGAAATACCAGCGGCTGGACCGCAACGTCAATATTTTCCTGGCGCTTGCTTCTTCGGGCAGCATTGCAGCCTGGGCGGTCTGGAAAACCAATCCGCTTATCTGGAGCGCCATCATTGCCACTTCACAGGTCATTACCACCATCAAGCCTTACTTTCCCTACAACAGGATCACCAAGGAACTGAATAGCCGCAGCCTGAAGCTGAACCTGCTGAACAATGAATATGCAAGGCTCTGGAACAAGGTGCAACGCGGCAAGCTTACCGAAGACGCGCTGGAGCAATATTATTTTGATTATAATAATTCCTTTACCGAAATCCTTAACCTCCCGGAGGATCTGGTATTTGGGATCTCAAATGAAATAAAACAAAAAGCAGAAGCGCAAACGAAGTCTTTTCTAAAGACCTATCATAAATAAAGCCTCTTACCTAAAAATTAAAGCATTATGTCACAGCAGGATAACTCCTTTGATTTAAAACCTGAGCAGGACAACGCTGGCAATAATACCGGACAAGACTGGATGGGCCAGACGCTGCCGGATTATGAACATACGCCCACAACGCCGCAGGTGCCTACCCCGCCGGCTGAGCAGGAAAAAAGCGGGCGTGACAACCAATCCGACGACCATTCCGGGAACGGATAGCGGCCCATCCTCTTTCCCGTTGGCATCAAAGCAACAGGCTTCCTGCAACTGAAAAAAGCCAGTTGCAGGCAAAACACCTGAATTTTAAAGCACCTCCCGGCATGAGTAAAGAAATAACCATAGACAATTACCTGGACAACCATTACATCCACCGGAGTAACTGGCTGCGGGCCGCTGTGCTGGGCGCTAATGATGGTATTATTTCCATCTCCAGCCTGGCTATAGGCATCGCCACCGCCAGCGCCAGCAGGGAGCCGATCTTACTGGCCGCCATTGCCGGACTGGTTGCCGGGGCATTGTCTATGGCGGCAGGCGAATATGTGTCTGTAAGTTCCCAGACCGACATTGAAAAGGCAGATATTGAAAGGGAAAAACAGGAACTCACCGAAATGCCGGAAGTGGAATTAAATATCCTGGCAGAGATCTATCAAAAGCGGGGACTGAAAAAAGAAACTGCTTTACAGGTAGCCAAAGAACTGACGGCTGTGGATGCGCTGGGTACGCACGTCAGAGACGAGCTGGGCATCAATGAAGTAAGCCAGGCCAAACCCATACAGGCTGCATTTGCTTCGGGTGCCGCCTTTACTGCCGGTGGCTTATTGCCGCTTTTAGTGGTCTTGCTAGCACCGGTGCACACCATGGCGTACTTTCTCTATGGCTTTACCATCGTTTCCCTGATCATTTTGGGCGCAGTAGCTGCCCGGACGGGCGGTTCCAGCATCGGCAAAGGAGTGGCGCGGATTGTAGTCTGGGGCACCATCGCCATGGTATTGTCTGGCCTCGTAGGTTATCTCTTCGGCGTGCGGGTCTGAAAAATCGGGTAGCGCTGCCACAGGCTTTGCCTATAAGCAGGATAAAGCCCCGGGAAAGGAATCTGCTGTTATCTTTGAAGAAAGGATTTTTTCATGCAACGATATGCTTTGCTGCTTTGCCTCGTCTTACTGATTTCGGGCGCTGACATTCGGGCGCAGATTCCCGGCAGGCCCGATTATAAAAAGACCGGTGCTGCCATGCCGCCTTTCCGCGTTACCCGCATGGATGGCAGCCTGCTTACCAATGCGCAGCTTAAGCCCGGTATTCCCACCGTTATATTCACCTTTTCGCCTACCTGCGACCACTGTGAAAAAGTACTGGACAGCCTGAAAAGCCGGGCTTCGGAATTTAAAAACACGCAGTTTGTATTTGTAGCCGAAGCACGCCAAATGCCGCACATGAAAGATTTCCTCGGCCGCACCGGCCTGAGTAAAAACCCGTTTTTCAAAAACCTGGGGACAGACGCCGGCAACCTGATTTATTTCCTCTATGAATACAAAGCCCTGCCACAGGCAAACGTCTACAACAGCCGTGGCAAACTGGCGCATGTATTTACCACTACCGTACCGCTGGATAGCATGAAAATGTTTTTGAGGTAAAGGAAAAGATGGCGCTATTGTCGTGGTTTTTATTTTTCCATTAAATAAAAAAATACCCGCCTCTTTTGGAAGCAGGTAATTTTTTCTTTTGGCCGGAAGGCTGCTCAGGCCATGGCTGCTTTTTTCTCGAGTACCAGCAGGTTGGTGCACAGCACTTCGGTGATAAAGCGTTTTTCGCCGTTCTTGTCTTCCCACTGCCGGTTGGTAAGCTTGCCTTCTATCAGCACATAAGTACCTTTTACCAGCCGCTGTTCTATGATTTCTGCTGTCTTGTCCCAGCCAACTACCTGATGCCAGGTGGTGTCTGTTACTTTTTCCCCTTTTTTGTTGGTATAGACCTCGTCGGTAGCAATGCTCATCCGGGCATATTTGCTGCCGTTGGCGGTGGTTTTTACTTCGGGGGCTGCGCCCAGATGGCCAATCAGTTGGACCTTGTTCTTCATCGTATTCATGATTCTTCTAAGTTGCGCCTTGCGACAGGCAAGACAGGTTAAGGATTAATGTTTAGATTGTGGTTGCGGAAACCTGTTTGCGTTGGCCAACGACTTTGAGGTTCTTTCCGTTTTCCAAGGCAAAGATGCAGGCCCTTGCTACCCGGATTCGGTTTTTATCTATTTATGGTCAGATGTAAGCGAATGTAACCATTTGAAAACGGAAAAAATGTAGTAACTTGCTTCTATGCAACAGGAAACAAGGAAATTATGTCTGGAATGCAAGGAGCCGCTTCGCGGCCGCGCCGACAAAAAATTCTGCAACGACTTTTGCCGTAATGCCTACAACAACCGGCAAAACACCGATCAGAACAATTATATGCGGCAAATCAACGGCATTTTGCGCCGCAACCGGCGGCTGCTGGAAAGCCACATTAAAGCCGGCGAGGAAATGAGCAAGCTGCCGCGTCAGCGCCTGGCCGGCGAGGGTTTTGATTTCCGCTACCACACCCATCAGTACGCCAATAAAAAAGGGCAGGTTTATTCTTTTTGCTATGATTATGGCTACCTGCCTTTAGAGGGCGACTGGCTTTTAATTGTACGGCGGCTTTCCCGCGAAAACGCAAAAGAGGAAGCGGCCACCTGAGGCTGCCTGTACTATTTAATTCATGCGGCAGAACCTTACGCGCCGGCATTATCCCACAATTCGTTTGCCCCGGGATAGGTAAGGCAGCCTTCTTCCGTTATCACCGCCGGCGCCGTGTAAGGATGCAATTGCGCTTTGCCGGTATCCATAATATGCCACACTTCCCAGCCCTCACTTTTCAGCCGGTCTGAAATCAACGAGCGGTGGCAGCGCCACCACACCGCTTCCGAGCACATATAAGCTACTCTTTCCTGCATTGCCAGCTTTTTCAAAGTATCAAGCGCCGCTTCAAAACCGGGTGTTTCCATATAATCGGCATAGCCCCGGAAGGAAGCTGAGCGCCAGCCTTTGTTTCTGGAATCCGGCGAAGTTTTTCTTCTGCCGCCCAGCCCTACCAGGTGGCGGTATTGAATGCCCTCGGCAGGCAGGCTTTCTGCCAGGCTTTCCTTATTGTATTGCGGAAATTTCCTGGAGCCCGGAAAGTGCCGCACATCTACCAGCAACTGGATTTGAAAAGAGCGCAACATACCTATGAATGCCGCCAGCGGATGGGTAGAATGCCCGATGGTATAAATTGTTTTTCCTGCTGTTGCCTGCATGGCACAAGTAACAGCAACAACGTGCCAGAGTTATGGGTCAGCAGTCTTTGGGCGGCTGCAGCAGTACCCGGCTGGTCCAGCTTCTCATTTCTGCTAAAAGGTCCGGGTGCTCCTGCAACGGTTTTCCATAGGAGGGAATTAGCGTCCGGAGTCTTTCGGGCCAGCTGCCACTTTGCATTTTTTCCGGAAAGCATTTTTGCAGCAGTCCCAGCATTATACTAACCGCCGTAGAAGCACCCGGGCTGGCGCCCAGTAAAGCGGCCAGCGAGCCGTCGTGGGCCGCCACTACTTCGGTGCCAAATTCCAGAATGCCGCCTGCTGCTTCATCGTGCTTGATTACCTGTACCCGCTGCCCGGCCACCTCCAGTTCCCAGTCGGCTTCATTGGCCAGCGGCACAAACTCGCGAAGCGTAGCCATCCGGTCTTCGTTGCTTTGCATGACCTGCGTAATGAGGTAACGGGTCAGCGGGAAATTATGAATGCCTGCCATGATCAGCGGGCCCAGGTTGCGAAAGGTAACCGACTTGGGTAAATCTAAAAGAGAGCCATGCTTTAAAAACCGGGTGGAAAACCCGGCATAAGGCCCGAACAGCAAAGCCTGTTTCCCGTCTATCATCCGCGTATCCAGATGCGGCACGCTCATAGGCGGCGCGCCCACACTGGCTTTTCCATAGACCTTGGCATGATGTCGGTCAATTACTTCAGGATTGGTGCAGCGCAACCATTCGCCGCTCACCGGGAAACCGCCGTACCGCCTGCCTTCGGGTATATCGCTTTTTAGCAGCAGGGGCAGCGCGCCACCGCCGGCGCCTATAAATACAAACTTTGCATGAATGGTGCTTTTGCTGCCTGTATTGTGATCTTTCACGCGGATGTACCAAATACCGTTTTCCTCCTGTTCCAGGTCGCGCACTTCCTGGTTATAATGCACTGTAACCCCATCCTGACTGTCCAGCCTTTGAAACAGGGCGCGCGTCAGTGCGCCGAAATTCACGTCGGTGCCCAAATCCATCCGCGTAGCGGCTACTGCTTCATCCGGGTCGCGCCCTGTCATGATCAGGGGCATCCACGCCCTTAATTCAGCTTTGTCTTCGCTATACCGCATACCGGTAAACAGTGGCGACTGGATAAGGGCTGCATGCCGCCGACGCAGGAAATCCACATCGGCGGCACCGCGCACAAAGCTTTCGTGCGGTATGGGGCGGATGAAATCTTTAGGACAGGAAATAATGTTTTTTTCCACCAGGCTGGCCCACCACTGCTTGCTGATTTCAAAAGATTCGGCTATCCGTATGGCTTTGGAAATATCAATTGTGCCGTCCGGGCGCTCCGGTGTATAGTTCAGCTCGCAGAATGCCGAGTGGCCGGTACCCGCATTATTCCAGGCTTCTGAGCTTTCGGCAGCGGCATGGTCCAGGCGTTCAAAAACATGGATGGTCAGGCCGGGTTCCAGATCTTTGAGCAGGGTGCCCAAAGTGGCGCTCATGATGCCGGCGCCAATTAAAGCCACATCGCAGGTTATGATGTTTCCTTTATCTCGCATAAGGGGATCTGCGGATAAGAATCGGGCCAAATTACCGTCTGGAGCATACCGCCTGCTGCCTTTTCTATGGTCCTGTTTCTGACCCAGGGCTTCCTGGATCAGGCAAAGAAATGAACTGCTGGCAACATTTCCCCTTCCAGCTGTTTACCTTTGCCGCTCGTATTCCTGTTCTTAAATTTTACTGCTTATGAGCGATAGGGAAGCCCGCGGGCCCATTCCTGTATCTGTTTCTTTGAAAGAAAACCTGACGGCTGAGCATATGGCCAGCCCGCCGCTGTACCGCAAAAAGCGCCTGTTGCTGATGAGCGGTCTGGCCATTCTTGTAGCGGTTTGCATCAGTTTTATCGCGCGTTTGCTTGTAGATTTCATTGACCTTATTACCAACCTTTCTTTTTACGGTAGCTTTTCGCCCGCGCCGGTAAGCCCGGCAGGCAATCACCTGGGCTGGTGGGTGGTGCTGGTGCCCGCGGCCGGCGGGCTTATTGTGGGCCTTATGGCGCTTTATGGCTCCAAGGCCATCCGGGGGCACGGCATCCCCGAAGCGATGGAGCAAATCCTGACGAACCAAAGCCGCATCAAGCCTTCCATCACGTACCTGAAGCCGGTTTCTTCGGCTATTTCCATTGGCACCGGCGGCCCGTTTGGCGCCGAGGGCCCCATCATTGCCACGGGCGGTGCGCTGGGTTCTTCGCTGGGTCAAATCATGCACATCAGCCACCACGAAAGAAAAATATTGCTGGCAGCCGGCGCCACAGCGGGCATGTCTGCCATTTTCGGATCGCCGATTGCGGCTATCTTCCTGGCCATTGAGCTCTTGCTTTTCGAGTTTTCACCCCGCTCTATTTTACCGGTGGCGCTGGCCTGTATTACCGGCGCGGCCGGTCATCATTTCTTATTTGAGTCCGGGCCGATGTTCCACATTCCGGGCACCCTGGCACCGCCTTCCAATCAGGCCATCTTTGCCTACAGCGTGCTGGGGCTGGTAATGGGACTGCTGGCCGTGCTGGTTACCAAAATCGTTTATGCCATTGAAGACGGCTTTGAGCGCCTGCCTGTTCACTGGATGTGGTGGCCGGCAATCGGCGGTTTGTTTGTTGGGTTTATCGGCTATTTCGCGCCGCGCACGCTGGGGGTAGGTTACAACAATATTACAGAAGTGCTTTCCGGCGCCCTGCCGCTGCAGGTGGTGCTGAGCCTTTGTATCATGAAATTTCTGAGCTGGAGCATTTCCTTAGGCAGCGGCACTTCTGGCGGCACCCTCGCGCCGTTGCTGACCATTGGCGGCGCTACCGGCTTTTTGCTGGGCCATCAGCTCATGCAATGGGCGCCCGGCTGGGGCATTGATGCCCGGCTGGCGGCACTGGTGGGCATGGCCGCTTTGTTTGCCGGATCATCGCGGGCGCTGCTTACTTCCATTGTGTTTGCGCTGGAAACCACGGGTCAGTCGGCGGCATTACTGCCTTTACTGGCAGGCTGTGTAGCCGCTTATTTCATTTCTTTTCTGCTGATGGAAAACACCATCATGACCGAAAAAATTGCCCGCCGTGGCGTACGCACGCCCGACTCTTATGAGCCGGATGTGCTGGAACGTATGAATGTAGGCCAGGTGATGCAAACCAACACCACCGTGATGAGCGAGGAAAACAGCATTGCAGAAGTACGCCACTGGCAGGCTGCGGAAGACAGCAGTGCCAATTATTTTGTGATTGTAGATAATGAAGGCCATTACAAAGGCATAGTCAGCACTTCTAACCTGAACAACCAGCATCACAATCCGCAGGAATCGGTTGGCAGCCTGATTCGCAGGAAAGATGCGTTTGTAACCGAAGATGAAAGTTTAAAGGAAGCGGTAGCGCGCATGGCTGCCGAAAATGTGGATTTGCTGCCGGTGGTAACCGGGGAAGCACCCCTGCAGGTAAAAGGCCTGCTGAGCTTCAGTGATGTGCTGAAGGCTTACCGGGTGGGCCTGGAAGAGCATCAGAAAAAAGCGCCGAAATATTCCATGAAAAGAAGCGGGCTGCGCATTCTTTTAAAAGGAAAGCGGCTGAAAGGATAGGCTGCTTTTTGCAGGAATAAAAAAAGAGGCGCCCGCTCTGCGGGCGCCTCTTTTTATGAAATAGGAAAGCTGTGCTTAAGCATCAATCCTTGCATACTTGGCGTGGCTTTCAATAAACTCGCGGCGCGGGGGCACTTCATCGCCCATCAGCATAGAGAATACACGATCGGCTTCGGCGGCGCTTTCAATGGTTACTTGTTTCAGGGTACGGGTGTCCGGGTTCATGGTCGTTTCCCAGAGCTGCTCTGCGTTCATCTCGCCCAGGCCTTTGTAGCGCTGTATGTTCACGCTGTCTTCTTTGCCTTCGCCCAGGCGCACAACCAGGGCTTTGCGTTGCTCTTCGTCCCAGGCGTATTCCTGCTCTTTTCCTTTCTTCACCAGGTACAGCGGCGGCTGCGCCAGGTACAGATAGCCCTGTTCCACCAGCTCGCGCATGTAGCGGAAGAAGAAGGTAAGAATCAGCGTGGCAATGTGGCTGCCATCCACGTCGGCATCCGTCATGATGACGATCTTGTGGTAGCGCAGCTTGGTAATGTTCAGGGCCTTGGGGTCTTCCGGCGTGCCCACGGTTACACCCAGGGCAGTAAACATGTTTTTGATTTCCTCGTTTTCGTAAATCTTGTGCTCCTGCGCTTTTTCCACGTTCAGGATCTTACCGCGCAGCGGCAGGATGGCCTGGAAGTTCCGGTCGCGGCCCTGTTTGGCGGTACCGCCGGCCGAGTCGCCTTCCACCAGGTACAGCTCGCAGCGCTCGGGGTCGCGGTCCGAGCAGTCGGCCAGTTTGCCGGGCATGCCGCCGCCGGTCAGCACGCTTTTGCGCTGCACCAGTTCGCGGGCTTTGCGGGCCGCAGCACGGGCCTGTGCGGCAATGATTACCTTGTCAATAATCAGCTTGGCCTGCTTTGGATTTTCTTCCAGGTAATGCTCCAGCACGCGGCTTACAGAAACATTTACAATACCGCTTACCTCGCTGTTGCCCAGCTTGGTTTTGGTCTGACCTTCAAACTGCGGCTCGGGCACTTTTACGGAAATAACCGCGGAAAGGCCTTCTCGGAAGTCATCCCCGGTGATATCCACCTTTGCTTTTTCGAACAGCTTGTTTTTATCGCCGTAAGATTTAAAGACGCGGGTAATGGCCGTGCGGAAGCCGGCAACGTGCGTGCCGCCTTCAATGGTGTTGATGTTGTTTACGTAGCTGAAGATGTGCTCGTTGTAAGAGGTATTGTAGCTCATGGCCACCTCTACCGTCACATGGCTGGGTGCATCGTAACCTTCTATGTAAATGGGGTGTGGCAGCAGCGGGTCCCGCTTGCCGTTACGATCCAGATACTGTACAAATTCGCTGATGCCGCCTTCGCTGAAAAACACTTCGCTGGGGCTTTGGCCGTCGTCTTCGTTGGTAACGCGCTCATCTAAAAGCGTAATGCGGATGCCCTTGTTGAGGAAGGAAAGTTCCCGCAGGCGGGCAGCCAGGATATCTCGGTTGTAGGTAACGGCGGTAAAGATGGTGGTGTCGGGCCAGAAATGCTGGCGCGTACCGCGTTTATCGCTTGTGCCTATTTCGCGAACAGGATATTGGGGGATGCCGCAATTGTATTCCTGCTCAAAGATTTTGCCTTCGCGGAATACGGTGGTGCGCATGGTGGAAGAAAGCGCGTTCACGCAGGAAACACCCACACCATGCAGGCCGCCGGATACTTTGTAAGAATCTTTATCAAACTTACCGCCGGCATGCAGCACGGTCATAACCACCTGCAGGGCGCTGACGCCTTCTTTCGGGTGAATACCGGTTGGAATGCCCCGGCCATTGTCTTCTACCGAGATGGAATTGTCTTCGTGAATGGTAACGTTTATATCGGTACAATGCCCGGCCAGCGCTTCGTCAATCGAGTTATCCACTACCTCGTATACCAGGTGGTGCAGGCCTTTGCTGCCAATGTCGCCGATATACATGGCGGGGCGCTTGCGCACCGCCTCCAGTCCTTCCAGTACCTGAATACTGCCGGCATCGTAGTTTTTAGGCGCGGCAGGTGTTTCGGTAAGCGTAACCTCGTTAATTTCTGTGTTCATATCATTGATGTCGGGCCCTTTTTTCTTAATAGAAAAGGTGAATAGCGGCTTGTGCAAAAACACATAAGCAGGCCCTTTTTACAAGCATTTTTTACAGCTACAAAAATAGTAAATTTCAGCCGTATTTCCAGCAAAAACAGGGGCTTTTCACATCCTGTTTGGGCCGGAAACTTTCCACTTTTTCTTTCGCCGCGCAGGTAAAAATTTCCACCCGGCCATCTGCCCGAACAGACTTCCGCTCTGCAATCCTGCCCTGCCCGTAACTATATTTATAAAAGAAAAAACCGGGTTTGCTGCTGCAAGCCTGCCCGGTAAATCACGGCTTTAGCTATTGCTGTTTTCCACCGGTATATCGTCCGGGCCGGCATGCGTTTTCCCATGCAGCTCTTTCACCTCTACTTTTTCAATAAGCACAGCAGTTTCATTGGGCATTATACCCCGTCCACGATTCATGGCCCATTCCTTGGTAAACTCGGCGCCAAAATAAAGGATGAGCGCAGAATAATAAACCCAAAGCAAAATGACAATAACGGAGGCAGCGGCCCCATAAGTGTTGCCCAGTTGGGAATTGCCCAGGTAAAAGCCAATCCCAAACTTGCCCAGCAAAAACAGGATGCCCGTAAACCCGGCCCCGATAAGGGTATCGCGCCAGTGAATTTTGGCATCGGGCAATACTTTATAAATAATGGAAAAAAGCAGCGTCACCACCACAAATAGCACCAATATGTTGAGGCCCTGCAGCAGGATGGTTTCGCTGCCGCCCAGAAAGCGCTGCAGGCGCTGCATCAGCAGATCGGTCAGTGTGTTGACGAGCAAGGATACCAACAGCAAAAACCCGATGCCTACAATCAGCGAAAAACTCAGCAGCCGGTTGGTTATAAAGCGCAGCCATCCTTTCTTGGGCTTGGCTTTGATGCACCAGATATAATTGATGGAATCCTGTATTTCCAGAAACACGCCGGTGGCCGTAATAAAAAGGGTAACGGCGCCCACCAGACCAAAAAATTTAGCGTTGGCCTGCTGCGCCTTCAGATTAATGAGGATGCTGGCAATCTGCTCTGCCCCGGCGCCGCCTACCAGGCTGCGTATTTGCCCGGTCAGCACTTCGGTAACTGTTGCTTCTGATACAAAAATGCTGGTCAGCGTAATAATCAGCAGCAGCAGGGGCCCGATAGCAAAAATGGTATAATAAGAAAGGGAAGCGCCAAACTTCATGGCATTGTCGTTGGAAAACGACTGACCCGCCTTTAGCAGCAGCCTGCCGACACTTAGTTTTTTTGTGGTTGTACTCATAATGGTCTGTATGAATCATTGGTAATGACTATGAGCCCTACTGCTACTTTCATACCAACAGGGCACCGGTTTGCAACATTTGTGGCACCACTTGCCTGAAAATGAGCAATTATTTCCTCACCCCCACTGGCCATAGGCCCGGAAAAACCATTGAACAGCCTGTTGGCAAGGTTATTTTTAACTGATAGGCAGAGACAGCCTCTCTAAACCCTGTCAACCGAATGCGATGGCAAACAGCAGCAGCAAGCAAGACGAAACAAAAATGAGCGATGAACCAAAAGACCTTGCTGCCGCCGCTGCCAAAGCGGATCACCAAAAAAAACCTTCTAAGAAAGACAACAGCGACGTAAACAGCAGCAAAGAAAAAATGGGGCCCGACATCAAAAAGGATGGCAGTATGCCCCGTTGGTAAACAACCCCGGTCAGCAGGCCCGTAAGCCCGCTGCGCGCAGGCCCGTAAGCAGGCGCACAAGGGGAAAGCCGCTACAACATAAAGAGAAAGAGAAAAAAATAGGAAACAAGCGAGAGAGAGAGAGAAAAATGCCCGGAGCCCGTAAGCTCCGGGCATTTTTTATTTTGTACACCCTGCAATAGCCAAAGGCCGCGTTTTACCGCAAAGCACTTTCCTGCTCCTGCAGGCTGCGCCGCATATTTATCAGTGCATAGCGCATGCGGCCCAGGGCTGTATTGATGCTGACACCGGTCAGTTCGGCAATTTCTTTAAACGAAAGCTCACCATAAATGCGCAGGCTTACCACCTCGCGCTGTTCCTGCGACAGCAGGGCCATGGCTTCGCGCACCTGGTGGCAGACTTCCCGTTGCTCTATAGCCGTTGCTGCCCCGCCGGGGGCGGCGCCCAGCACGTCTTCCAGGCTGTCTTCCCCGGAAAGATGCAGCGGGCGGCGCACTTTTACCCGCCTGAAATGATCAATACACATGTTGCGGGCCATGCGCATGATCCAGGGCAGGAAACGCCCCTGCTCTGCGTAAGGGCTGCCCGCTTCCTTTACCATGCGGATGACCTTCAGGAAGCATTCCTGAAAAATGTCTTCGGCCACGGCACGGTCGCGAACCAGGGTATAAATGGCGGTAAATATTTTGTCTTTGTGCCTGAGGATTAAAACCTCCATGGCAGCACACTGCCCATTACGGTACAGGTTTATCAACTCGGCGTCCGGTAACAACTGATATGGTTGCATATACTTCAATACTGCTGCCGCTGCTTTATTGGCGATAGCCAGCGGATTGTTTTAAATAAAAATAAGTAGCGTAGAAGTATTGCGAATGGGCGACCGGTTTAGGAAGGTTTTCTAAAAAAATCAGCGCAACTGCTGCCGCGCTAACCTTAAAGACGTAAAATTTTCAGGAAAGGTTGGCAAGATAATAAAAAACCTTTGGATTTTTTTCCACCACTGGCCGAACCTTTATTTTTACCAGCCATCACCTGCCTCCTTATGCCTGCCAACCCCAATCCTGCCAAAGCCACCCTGCTGCTCGTGGAAGACGAAGAAAGCCTCCGCGAAACCCTGAAGCTGAACCTGGAGCTGGAGGGCTACGAAGTAGATGCCGTAAGCGACGGTCCGGATGCCCTGCAGCGGGTGCGCGAAGCATATTACGATCTGATTATTCTGGATATTATGCTGCCCGGCATGGATGGCCTGGCGGTTTGCGAATCCATCCGCATGATGCACAACGATGTACCGGTGCTTTTCCTCAGCGCCCGGTCCAGCGGCTCCGACCGGGTGGCCGGCCTGCGCACCGGCGGCGATGATTACCTGACGAAACCTTTCAACTTGGAAGAGTTGCTGCTGCGGGTGGAAAAGCTGGTGATTAAAAACCGTAAAATCCATGCGCCCCAAACCGTACCGGATGTTTATGAATTTGGCAACTGCCGCATAGATTTTGCTGCCCACGAATGCACCGACATCCACGGGCAGCAGCAGGAATTAAGCAAGCGCGAAGCGGCACTGCTGAAGCTGCTGGTAGAGCACCGCAACGAAGTGGTAAGCCGCGAGCACATCCTGCAGGTGGTATGGGGCTACAACGTGTTTCCTACCACACGCACCATAGACAATTTTATCCTGAACTTTCGCAGGTATTTTGAACACGACAGCCGGCACCCCAGGCATTTTCATTCCGTGCGCGGCATTGGCTATAAATTCACCGATTAAGCATTAGCGCTTATTTTTACGGAAACATTCCAATTCATGCGCCTCTTCCTGCTTACTTCCATTGCCTGCGCCACGCTGCTTTTTGCCTCCTGCAAAAAATACGACGACTACAAAAGAGCCTTCGTCGTTAATTCCGGAGATATTACTCCTTCCGGTTGCGGCTACGACCTGATAACAGAAGACGGCGCACTGCTGATGCCTACCAACCTGCCCAGCAGCTTTATGCAGGACAGCCTGCGCGTGCTGGTGAAATACAACAGCAGTGGCTCGGGTATCTGCACCTTCCATGGTCAGAACATGGAAATGGAGCGCGTGGATATAGTGGACGTAGTGCGGCAATAAAAGCCAGCAGCAGCTACCACGGATGCTCACTGCCAGTTCAGGCAGTTGCCGCTTAACCTCTTTCAAAAGCCAGCCGTTGCGCGGCCGGTTGTTCCAGGGTTTTACCGCCCCTGTACACCACGGTGCCGTTTACCAGCGTGTGGGTAATGCGGGCTGGCAGCGTCATGCCTTCCAGCGGGCTCCAGCCGCACTTGTAAAGCAGGCTTTCTTTGCTTACAAAAGTATTTTGGCCCAAATCCACCAGCACCAGGTCGGCCCAATAACCTTCGCGCACAAAGCCGCGCTCTTGGATTTGAAAGCAGATGGCCGGCGCATGGCTCATCTTTTCCACAATTTTTTCCAAAGTGATTTTACCCTGCCGGTAATAATGCAGCATCAGTAACAGCGGGTGCTGCACCAGGGGCAGGCCGGCAGGCGCCTGCACGTATGGCAGCTGCTTTTCTTCCCAGGTGTGGGGGGCATGGTCGGTGGCAATCACATCCAGCCGGTCGTTCAGCAGGGCTTCCCAGAGCGCTTCGCGGTTGAAAGGCGCTTTGATGGCAGGATTGCACTTGATGAGGTTGCCCAGGCGGGCATAATCGTCTGCCGTAAAATGCAGGTGATGCACGCAGACTTCCGCGGTAATTCTTTTTTCTGCCAAAGGCAGCATGTTGCCAAACAACTGCAGCTCGCGCGCGGTGGTAATGTGCAGGATGTGCAGGCGGGCACCGGTTTGCTTGGCCAGCTGCACCGCGCTGAACGAACTTTCAAAACAGGCTTCCTCATCGCGAATCAAGGGATGAAAAGAAGCGTCTGTGGGGTTGGGATATTTTAATTTGTTAGCCGCAATCACGCGCTCGTCTTCGCAGTGCGTGGCAATCAGCAGCTCGCTTTCAGAAAATATTTTGTTGAGCGTGTTGTAGTTGTCCACCAGCATATTACCGGTGCTGCTGCCCATAAAAATCTTGACACCCGCCACGCTGTTTTTTTTAGCGTTGGTTTTTAATACCTCTTCGGCATTGTCGTTGGCCACACCCATAAAAAACGAATAGTTGGCTGCCGAGGTTTTCGCGGCAATGGCGTATTTATCTTCCAGCAATTCCTGGGTAAGGGCGCCGGGCACCGTGTTGGGCATTTCCATAAAAGAAGTGACCCCGCCGGCCACAGCAGCGCGGCTTTCCGTAGCAATGGTGGCTTTATGGGTGAGGCCCGGTTCGCGGAAGTGCACCTGATCATCTATGGCGCCGGGCAGCAGGTGCAGGCCGCGGGCGTTGATTTCGGTTACCTTTTCTTTGGTTTGAATGGAAGGGGCCACGCGGCTGATGCGGCCGTCTTCAATCAATACATCACCTACGGTAGTGCAGCCTTCATTTACAATAGCTGCCTCTTTAATCAATACTTTACTCATTAAAAAAAGAATGTCTTAACAGAAAGTCTTTCCGCTATTTTTGCAGCAAGTTAGCTTTAAAATCCTGCCCGCCCCTTTTTTTATGCAGCTCGCAAAACGGCTTTTCTTTGTTCTATGCCTGCTGGCCCCGGCGGCACAGGCCCAGACAACTTACCTGCCTTTGGGTCATGACGACTACCCCATCTTCGACCGGCTCGAAACCCTGTCGGGCCGCCTGAGTACCGATATTTTCACCACCGTAAAGCCGCTGCCCCGCAAGGGCGCTGTAGATTTCCTGCTGAAGCAAAGAGCCCACGCTATCCAAAACAACCTTTCCGGGGTTGACCGTTTTAATATTGATCATGCTATTTCGGTAAGCGGCGAGTGGGATACCACGGAAGGCGGCGGCGCCATCCGCTCGCGCAGGCCCTGGTTCAAAACGTTTTACAAGACGCAGGCCGATTTCTTCCGCGTACAGGAAAAAGATTTCTTTCTTTCCATCAATCCCGTGCTGGGCGCGCAGCTGAGCTATGAAAACGACAATCCCGATAATCCGCTGTTTTACAACAGCCGCGGGCTGGAAGCCCGCGGCCTTATTGCCAACCGGGTCGGCTTTTATACCTACGTGACCGATAACCAGGAACGCATGCCTTCTTTTGTGAACAACTGGATAGCCGCGCACGATGCCGTACCCGGCGCCGATTATTACCAGACGCCCCAACCCGGAAAATACGATTACCTGCTGGCGCGCGGTTATGTAGATTTTGCCGCCGTTAAAGATCACATCAACCTGACGCTGGGCTACGACAAACATTTCCTGGGCGATGGCATACGCTCGCTTTTCCTTAGTGATTTTGCCAGCAGCGGCGCCACGTTTTTTCGCATTAATACCAAAGTCTGGAAGCTGAATTACCAAAACCTGTACATGGAGCTGACGCCGCAGTACACGCGCGGCGGCGACCGCCGGCTGCCCCATAAATATGCCACCATGCACCACCTGAGCATCAATGCTACGCGGTGGCTGAATGTGGGCTTGTTTGAAGTGGTGATTTTTGACCGTGCCGACCGCTATGAATTCAGCTATATGGTGCCTGTTATTTTTTACCGGCAGATTGAACGCGCTTTGGGCAGCCCGGACAATGCCGTAGTGGGCTTTAACTTCAAAGCCATTGCCGCGCGCCGCCTGCAGCTTTACGGGCAATTGTTGCTGGATGAATTTAAATTCAGCGAGCTGACCGGCGGCAACGGCTGGTGGGGCAATAAGTTTGGCGTGCAGCTGGGCGCTAAATATTTCAATGCCTTTGGCGTTCGTAACCTGGATCTGCAGGCAGAGGCAAACATCGTGCGGCCCTTCACCTATTCCCACAACGATACGCTGGCCAACTATACCCATTACAACCAACCGCTGGCTCATCCCCTGGGCGCCGGCTTTGCAGAGGTGATTGGCAACATCCGCTACCAGCCTTTAAACCGCCTGCACCTGAACCTGCGCGGTATGTATTACCGGCAGGGCAGCGATACGGCGGGGAGCAACTTTGGCAGCAATATCTTTTTAGCCAATAATTCGCGCAGCGAAGAATTTGGCGTGAGCCTGATTAACGGACCGCAGAAAAGCGTGGCGCTGCTGAACCTGAATGCCGGCTACGAAATCCGGGAAAGCCTGTTTGGAGAGATCGGTTTTACCTACCGCCGCGAGCGCTCGGATAATCCCTATTTCCTTTCTGCCAATACCACGTATTTCTATGCCGGCCTGCGGCTGAATATGGCAAGAAGGAACTACGACTTTTATTGAGCCGCCGGGCTACTGCAACTGATCCAATACTTCCGGGCGCAGCCGGATGCCCAGTCCGCTTTGTTCCGTAAAGTGGATAGCGCCCTGTTGCAGGCTTAAGCCTTCGGCCAGATCTTCGGCCAGTAAGAGGGGTCCGTCAATATCCGCCGCATCGGCAAGTGGCAGCAATTGCGCGATGGCCGCAGCGCCCACGCTGCTTTCATTCATACCGCCCAGCATTACCTTCAGTCCTAGTTTTTTTGCTTCCGGAATCATGCGGATGGCGGGCGAAAGGCCGCTGCATTTGCTGAGCTTGATGTTGATGCCATGGTAAGCGCCGGCACAACGGGCTACATCTTCTTCTTCCTGACAGGCTTCATCTGCATAAATGGGAAGGGTGGAGGTGGAAAGCACTTTCAGTTCCGCCTGTGCTTCCCATTCCTGCCGGGGCAGGGGTTGTTCCAAAAGTTCCACGCCGAGCGCAGCCAGTTCCGGCAGCAGCCTTTTGGCGCTGTCAAAGTCCCAGCCTTCGTTGGCATCTATGCGGAAAGGCGCGTTGGTATGCAGGCGCAAAAAGCGAAGCGCCTCCACATCATCCGGCTTTGGAAGTTTTAATTTGTAAGAAGGCCATGGATTTGCCTGCAGGGCGGCCAGCATGTTTTCCTTTGTATCAAAGCCAATGGTGCGATCGGTCAGGGGCGGGGTTTGCCAGGGCACGCCCAGTATTTTATAAAGCGGCAGGCGGCGCATCCGGGCCATACAATCCCAGGCAGCCATATCCAGCGCGGCAGTCAGGAAAGGCTGTCCCGGAATAAGGTGGTGCAGGAAGTGCCAGAAGCGCGGCGGATCGGTCAGCGAATAGCGCTGGATCATGCCTTTCTGCGCTGCCAGTGTGGCCGTCATGCTTTCCAACGTTTCGGGGTAATAGCTGATTTGGGTGGCCTCGCCATAGCCCGTAGCCCGGCCATTGCTGAGGGAAACAAGCAGGGCAGGCTGAACGGTTTTGGTGCCGTGGGCGGTGGTAAAAGGCCGGTGGAAGGGCAGCTGAAAGGTGGCGTGGGAAAGGGAAAGCATAAGATAGCGCAACAGAAAAGTTGCCTGCAAAAGTCGGGCTTTTAAAACTGCTTCAGGAAATAGGTAATGGGCCCTTCCTGCAAAATCAGGATATCATCTTTAAAGCTCAGTACCCGGATGGTGCGGCGGTTGCCGTCTTTACCCACAGCTGTCACCTCGTTTTTATGGAAGCTTTCTATGTACCAGGACGGCGCATCATTGGGGTCCAGCGTGGCATAAACTTCCCCCATTTTGCCGTTTACAGGCGCCTTATAAATCACAAAGGTTTTGATGAGGGTTTTATAGTCCACCTTTTGCAGCGTTTGCGCGCTCGTGCGTTTGAAAGGCTGCCATTTGCCGGCAATGGCTTTTAGGTTGCTGACGGGCCGATAGGTAGTTTCGTCATAAGCGCGGCCGGTAGAGGCATCGTGGCGGTTGGCTTTGGCCGGGTCTATAACCGGCGGCTGATAGCGGACGAGCGTGTACTGTGCTTCGGGACTTTGCAGCACCATTTTATTATCCGACATGCTGATGATTTTGAACTGTTCCACGCCCAGGTCCAAGGTTTTATCATCCAGCTTGTACACACCGCGGTACTGAAAGCTGTTGCTGCGGCCGCGCAGCCATTCGTTGCCGATTTTAAATTCGTAAAAAGTAGTGTCGGTAAAAGATACCGGTGTGCCGGAAGGAGTACTGCGGCCTACTTCGCGCCAGTAGCCGGTGATATTGGTATTGGAAAGGGAAAGAAGGAGTAGAAAAATAAACGTGTTCATATGCTTTGGGTTTTATTGGAATAAATTATGAAATAAAGCAGTAGCATAAAGTTAGGACGGTGCGGAATAATTTTTTACCCTGAAACCATAAAGCAAAACATGAAGTTGTGGATACTGATAGCAGGCCTTTCATTAATGGCATGCCATCCTGCTAAAAATAATCAGGCCGGGAACGATATTTCCGTCCGCAGCGCCCCAGTTGACACAGGGCAGCCTGCAGCAGCTACTCCGGTAGCAGACAATCCTATAGCGGAAGCCGGCGTGCCTGTGGAGCAGTTGATAGTGCCGGGCCAAAGCGTGGGCAAGACACCCCTGGGACTGGATGCCAGCCTGTTGGCGCAGCGCCTGGGCCGGCCGGACTTCAGCGATGCCGCCATGGGCAAAGCCTGGCTGACATGGTATGGCCAACGGGATGAGCACAACAACCGCACCGAGCTGAATATTTACACTACCTATAAAGACAGTACGATGCAGACGAAAGTGGTCCGGCAAATCCGCACCACTTCTTCTTATTTTAAAACAAAGGAAAAGATGGGTGTGTACCGCTCGCTGGACGAGCTTCAAAAATTCTTTCCAGACTTAAAAGCGGTGGGTTATTACAAAGACGGCAACCGGATCATTACCATCTATGATGCCGCGCGTTCCGGTATTGCCTTTGAAGTGGGGGAAGCCAATGGACAGGAGATCTGTACCGGCGTGATCGTGCATCCGAAAGGAAAGGAGGTGCTGGATGTGTATCTGTATTTCAGGCCGGAGGTAGAAAGGATGGAGGAGTAAACTCCAAGCAGGGCTGCTTTGCACCTAGCCCGTTCATCTGGTAATCATATCGCAGCTATCTGAAAGTCCTTTCCCCGGAAAGGTGCTGGAAGAGCACGGGCAGTGCAGAAAAACTATGAAGCATTATTTAAGGAAGCTTAATTAAGCAGCAGCCTTATTTAAGTTTCAGCCCCTAAACTTAAATAAGGAGGTATACTATTTAAACTTCCTCCTCCAGAATCAAACAAGCACGCTGCTATTTAAGTTTGAGGATAGCGGCTGCTTCCAGGGAAAGCAAGCTTTCCGGCGCAGCTATAGACCTGTACGGAAGCTATGCTTTAACCTTCAAAACCAGCTAGCTAAACGCGTCCAACTACAAACTGAATGGAGCCTGCCGCTGACAGTCTTGATGCCAAATGCGTATAACTTCTGTAAATAGCCAGCATAAATAAAGACCAGTTGCACAAGCAGGGAGGCATTTATCACCAATAGAGAATATATAAAATATAGTTTGGCCGCCCTTTCAGGCAGCGCAAACTATATTCCTTTTAGCAGAGCGCTTTAAAACCCAAGCGGCCACCAGCCGTGCCACCAGTCGGTGAAGGCGGGCTCCCAGGCAGCTGTATAAGCACGCCCGTCTGTACCGGTCACAAAAATATCCAGCTTATTGGCGCTGCGCGATACAGCGGTTACCGGCGCGCCGGGTGCAGCCATGCCGCCGCGTATCTGCCACCAGCCGTGCCAGCCATCGGTAAACGATGGCTCCCAGGCCGCAGTAATAACTCTGCCGGCGGTATCCGTGCCGAATACATCCAGCTTATTGGCGCTACGCGACACGCAATGCAAAGGCGAGCCGGCCGGGAATTTAGACCCGCCAATAACCCACCAGCCATGCCAGCCGTCTGTAAAAGCGGGCTCCCAGGCAGCGGTATATGCCCGGCCATCGGTGCCCACGACAAAAATGTCCAGTTTGTTGGCGCTTCGGGAGACTGCCGTAACAGCGGCGCCGGGCGCGGCCATACCGCCCCGTATATGCCACCAGCCATGCCAGCCGTCTGTAAAGGCCGGTTCCCAGGCCGCAGACAGCACCTTTCCGTTTACATCGGTCGCGAAGATATCCAGCTTGTTGGCGCTACGGGATACACAGTTAATAACGGTGCCCTGCGGAAACTTGGCATTGCCGATGCGCCACCAGCCGTGCCAGCCGTCTGTAAACCCCGGCTCCCAGGCGGCCGTGTAGGCATAGCCGTCGGTGCCTACCACAAACACATCCAGTTTATTGGCGCTTCTGGATACCGCTGTTACCGGCCCACCCAGTGCTGCCATGCCGTTCTTTAATTTCCACCAGCCATGCCACCAGTCGGTGAAGGCGGGCTCCCAGGCAGCGGTGTACACATATTTATCCGTGCCGGTCACAAATACATCCAGCTTGTTGGCACTGCGCGATACGCCATTCACCGGAGCGCCGGCCTTGGCCTTGCCGCCGTTCAGGCCCCACCAGCCATGCCACCAGTCGGTGAAGGCAGGCTCCCAGGCAGCGGTCAGGATGTTGCCATTTTTATCGGTTACAAAGATGTCCAGCTTATCGGCACTCCGCGATACCACGCCAATCTGCGTTTTGGGCAGCAGCTTGGGGCTTTGCAATACCGGCCAGCCAATCTGCCCGCGGGTAAACTTGCACATTTGCAAGGAGTTCTGGTCCATGATGCAGGGCACGCCGCCGCCGCTTGCGCAGGCCTTGCAGTTACCATTGGGAATACTGGCGCAACCATGCACGGTGGTGCAACTGGTGCAGGGCGTGCCCGAGCCGGTGTATTCATCGGCGGCGCCAAACAGGTGGCATATTTCATGCGCCGTAATCGCATCAATAGTATTGATGCCCCAGCCGCCCCAATTATTCCGGTTCGCAAGCGTGAGCCTGGAATTGCTGGCATAAGCATGCCAGTCGGTGCCAAAGGGCGTTACAAAAATCACGATGGCATGTGCCGAATCATTGCGCACGCGCATGGCGTTTCTGTAATTAGCCACACCGTTCCAGTCGCCGGTAAAGCTGCTGCCATTGTAGCGCACGGCGCGCATAGCAGGATTGCGCCAGTAATCTTCTGCGCTGTTGCTGTTGCCATTGGCCACGTCTATGGACACGTATTGGTAGTCAAACACCCAGGTCAGGTTGCCGGTTGGGTGCAGCGAAGCCAGCCAGTTCATACCCGTCTGGATTTCGTTGCGCAGTGTGGTTCTTTCGGTTGCGGTAAAGGTGGGCCCGCCGGAGCGGGAAGATTCCACGAACACCACTCCTACCGAGATTTCCCCGTTCATGCGCCAGCAGCTTTCTTCTGCCGCCGGCCCCTGTTCGCTGCCTGCCGCACTTTTCTGGCCGCTGCGTGCTGCCCGGCTTGTTTTAAACAGCGCGTCAATGGCATCGCCGGGCAGGTTCAGGATGGTTTCTTTCAGTTCCGGGTGCAGCACGGCCAGCCGGCTAAGGTGGTAGCTTTTATTGGGATCGTTGGTTTTTTCCATCAGCGCATCGTCCAGCGCTTTAAAGTCTTTTTCAGACAAAGACTTTCTGGCCTTTGGCTGAGCAGAAAGGGTTTTTTCCGGCAGGTTAATGTTCTTTTTCTGGATCGTCTTCAAAAAAAAATCCTCAGAAAGATCGGAGTGCCTGGGCGCATCAAAATTTTTATCTCCCCACGAAATACCCTGGTTGGTATCGCCTTTCTTGAGGCTGCGCAGGGCAGGCGTAAAACGCTGGTTCCATACAGCGGCAATTTCCCGGGCTTCCCCCTCTGGCAGGGCTGCGGGATCAAACTGCCCGTCATGCACTGCTTTAAACAGGGAAGCCTGCTGGATGCTTTTAAAAGCTTCTTCCGGCACAAGGGCTTCAATTGCCATATCGCCATATTGCGACAATACCTTGCCTGCTTTTTCTTTCAAAAAAGCGCTGGCTCTGGCCATAGACTCCCGCCCGGGAGTAGCCAGGAAAATCAGAATGTGCTTTTCCATCGGTCTGGTTTTTGTTAATTTGTTAATGAATTAGATAATTTACTTTTTAAGAAGAAAATTATCATTTAACAAATAGCTGTTAAACAATTCAAAAGTAGTTGTTTTTTCATTTCGTATTGATTTATAATTTGAATATTATGGTTTAATATTGAATAAATTCATAACAGCGATGCTGCCGTTTCTTTGGCCGGTTTTCTGTTCTTTAAAGCAGATGCCATCTGCCACCGCAGCTGCAGCGCCCCTTGCTTTCCCGTCTGTTTTTTCCTTGGTACTTTTAAACCATTAAACCTTCAAACACCATGCGTCTTCAATTCAAAGTAGAACTGCTGCTTCACCACACAGAACTGGCCCCGGTATGGCGGCGCTTCCTGATACCCGCAGACTGGCTTTTTGAAGAGCTTAGCGACGTCATTCAGGTGTGCATGGGCTGGGAGTTTGAACACCTGTGGGTATTTTCCAACGCAGCAGCAGAAAGTACGGAGCACATTGTGGAAGAAGAGGATGCCGATGATTACGAAGGCAAAACATCGCTGGCCTACGAAGTACAGCTTCAGGATAAATTCCAACAAAAAGGCGATACCTATTTTTATAGCTACGACCTGGAACATGAGTGGACGCACCGGATTACACTGGAAGAAGTGGTGCAGGATGCGGTAGATAATGCCGAACTACTGGATGGCACAGGCGCCTGTCCGCCGGAGGACATCGGCGGGGAAGACATGTACGCGGCGCTGGTGCAAACGGCAGCGCAGCCCGATTTTCCTGATGCCTACAACTTCCGCGAAATCCTGGGCCTGGAACCTGGGCAAAGCATGGATCTAACCATATTTGATATGGCCACTGCCCGCGAGCGCCTGGCCAACCTGAACCATCTTTACCATACCTACGATGAAACCGAGCTGGAAGAAGACGAAGATATTTAGCCAAGCAGCTTCCTGTTAAACGCTCAACTTTTTCAACATGTCAACTATTCAACTGGGTCTTGCCACCTTTGCCGACCGTGGCGACATCAGCTTTCAACAGCGCTTTCAAAACCTGCTGGAAGAAGCAAAGCTGGCCGATGAACTGGGGCTGGATGTCTTTGCCGTAGGCGAGCACCACCGGCCGGATTACGCCGTGAGCGCGCCGCCGGTAGCCTTGAGCGCCATAGCCGCTGTTACCCAAAACATCCGGCTTTCCAGCGCGGTAACGGTGCTTAGCAGCGACGACCCTGTGCGGGTGTTTGAGCAGTTTTCGACTGTGGATAATATTTCCAATGGCCGGGCAGAAATCATGGCTGGCCGTGGTTCTTTTATTGAAAGCTTTCCGCTTTTTGGCTTTCCGCTCAATGAATATGAAAGTCTTTTTTCGGAAAAGCTGGATGCGCTGGTAAAGCTTTGCCGGGAAGAAAAAGTAAGCTTTAGCGGCCGGCATGTGCCCACACTCAAAGACGTTACCGTTTATCCGCGCCCGGTGCAGTTTCCGCTGCCGCTCTGGATAGCCGTTGGCGGCACGCCTGCCTCCGTAGTACGGGCTGCGCGTTACAATTTACCCTTAACGCTGGCCATCATTGGCGGGCAGTGGACGCGCTTTGCGCCCTTCGCCCAACTTTACCGCAAGTCGTTGACGGAAACTGGCCACGATGTAAAGAGCGCGCAGCTTGCCGTCAATCAGCATTGCTATGTCGCCGAAGATTCGCAGCAGGCGGCTAACGATTTTTATCCTGCGCATCATAGCGTGTTCAGCCGCATTGGCCGCGAAAGAGGCTGGCAGCCCGGCGGCCGCGAAGAGTTTGATTTGGCCCTGGAGCCGGACGGACACTTACTGGTAGGCAGTCCGCAGCAGGTAATCGACAAGCTGTGTATGGAGTACGATTTGTTTCAGAATACGCGCTTTCTGGTACAGACCTCGCTGGGCACGCTGCCGCACGAAAAAGCAATGAAATCCATAGAGCTGTTTGCCACGAAAGTGGCGCCGGCGGTGCGGCAATACGTACAGGAAAAAACAGCCTGATAATAGCGGCCGCGCCGAAAGGCTGCCGGATACGAAAGGGCAGTGCCCGCCATAGGCGGGTACCGGAGCGAAGCGGAGCCTGTAGTAGCCGGAACTATTGCCAGACAGCGCGGAAACGCCAAGAGCCCAAAACAGGGCATGCAGCGCCTGGTATCACTAAAAGTATATATCTTTGCAACGGGTACGCTGCTATGAAAAACCTTTCCCTAAAACTGGATAAAGCGCTCTTTGAAGAAACCGAAAAGATTATTTCGGATCTCAACATCAGTCGCAATCGCTACATCAACAAAGCTGTGGCTTTTTACAATGAGCTGCAACAACGGCGTCTGCTGGCCAGGCAGTTAGAAAAAGAGTCGCATCTGGTGCGTGATGAATCACTAAAGATCCTGGAAGAACTGGAACAAATGGAAGGCGATGCAGATAGCACAATTTGAAGTCTGGCTGGCCGATTTGAATCCACGCTTTGGGACGGAGCCGGGAAAGGTGCGGCCGGTAGTGATTGTGCAGACCAACCTTTTAAATCAGGTGCATCCTTCCACTATTATCTGCCCGGTTACGACCAACGTGCAGCTTAAAGCAAAAATTCTGCGTGTACATCTGAAGAAAGGCGATGCCGGCCTGAAAAACGCAAGCGACATCCTGGTGGATCAGCTTCGTGCTATTGACAATAAACGCCTGCTGAAGAAAACCGGAACCCTTACCAAACAACAGATTTTACAATTAAAAACGAACTTGCAGGTTGTGCTTGATTTGTTATAAAAAAGAATCAGAAGATCATGTCTTATCAGCTTAAAAATAAAGTCCGCATCGTCACCGCCGCTTCCCTGTTTGACGGCCACGATGCCGCCATCAACATCATGCGCCGCATCATGCAGGCCAAGGGCGCAGAGGTGATTCACCTGGGCCACGACCGCTCGGTGCAGGAGGTGGTGGACTGCGCCATTCAGGAAGATGCCAACGCCATTTCCATTACTTCTTACCAGGGCGGGCACGTGGAGTATTTCAAATACATGTACGACCTCCTGAAAGAGCGCGGCTGCGGCCACATCAAAATCTTTGGCGGCGGCGGCGGCGTGATTCTGCCTTCTGAAATGGAAGAGCTGCACAATTATGGCATCACGCGCATTTACAGCCCGGATGACGGACGCGCCATGGGCCTGGAAGGCATGATTGAAGATTTGCTGGAAAAAAGCGATTTCCCGACCGGCAAAAACCTCAATGGCGAGGTGGCGCATGTGATTGAAAAAGACGCCAAAAGCATTGCCCGCCTGATTTCGGCTGCCGAGAATTTTCCCGAAAGCGTGGAAACGCAGGCCATGCTGAAAAAGGTGCACCAAACCGTGGATGCAGCCGGCACAGCCAATCCGCCCGTCCTGGGCATCACCGGCACCGGCGGCGCGGGTAAATCTTCTTTGGTGGATGAAATCGTGCGGCGCTTTTTACTGGATTTTCCCGATAAAGAAATCGCGCTGGTGTCTGTGGACCCTTCCAAGCGCAAGACCGGCGGCGCGCTTCTTGGCGACCGTATCCGCATGAACGCCATCCGCAATCCGCGGGTGTATATGCGCAGCATGGCTACCCGCCAGAGCAACCTGGCGGTGAGCAAGCACATCCACGAAGCGGTCAACATCCTGAAGGCTGCGAAGTATGATTTGATTATCCTGGAAACTTCCGGCATTGGCCAAAGCGATACGCAAATCACCGATTACTGCGATGTAAGCATGTATGTGATGACGCCTGAATACGGCGCGGCCACCCAGCTGGAAAAGATTGACATGCTGGACTTTGCCGACATCGTGGTCATCAACAAATTTGACAAGCGCGGCGCGGCAGACGCCCTGCGCGATGTGAAAAAGCAATACCAGCGCAACCACAAATTATTTGACAAAGCGGCCGATACCATGCCGGTGTTTGGCACCATTGCCAGCCAGTTCAACGACCCCGGCACCAACACCATGTACCATGCGCTGATGGGACTAATGGTGGAAAAAACCGGCGCGGATTTGAACAGCAACTTCCATCCCAGTGAAGAAATGAGCGAGAAGATTTTCATCATCCCGCCCGCCCGCACCCGCTACCTGAGCGAGATTGCTGAAAACAACCGCCGCTACGACCAATGGGCCAAAGACCAGAGTGCCATTGCGCAAAAGCTCTTTGGCATTCAGAAAACCATTGAAACCATACAGGGAAGTCCTGAAGTAGAAGATGCCGACCGGCTGGTAAAAATCCTGCAGGAAACTTATCACCGCCTTTCTCTGGACCTGGACCCGCGCAACCTGCAGCAACTGCAAAACTGGGAAGCCAAGAAGCGGCATTACCAGGATGAATATTATGTCTTTAAGGTCCGGGATAAAGAACTGAAAATCAAAACCCATACCGAAAGCCTGAGTCACCTGCAGATTCCCAAAGTAGCGGTGCCGAAATACGAGGCCTGGGGCGAGATTCTGAAATGGGCGCTCACCGAAAATTTCCCCGGTGAATTTCCTTACGCAGCCGGCATTTATCCTTTTAAACGCGAGGGCGAAGACCCCACCCGCATGTTTGCCGGCGAGGGTGGCCCCGAGCGCACCAACCGCCGCTTTCACTATGTGAGCCTGGGTATGCCCGCCAAGCGCCTTTCTACGGCCTTTGACTCTGTAACGCTGTACGGTCAGGACCCGGGGCACCGCCCGGATATCTATGGCAAGATTGGTAACTCCGGCGTGAGCGTCCCTACGCTGGACGATGCCAAAAAGCTTTACTCCGGCTTTAACCTCGCCGACCCCAAGACCAGCGTCAGCATGACCATCAACGGTCCGGCGCCCACGATTACCGCCTTTTTTATGAACGCCGCCATTGACCAGCAATGCGAATTGTACATCAAAGCGAATGGTTTAGAGGAAGAAGTCAACCAGAAGATAGACGCGATATATGCAGAGAAAGGCCTGGAGCGGCCAAAGTATGGCGTGCCCGGCGAATTCACTGGTGCGCTGCCCGAAGGCAACGACGGCCTGGGCCTGATGCTGCTGGGCGTTACCGGCGACCAGGTTTTACCTGCCGATGTCTATCAAAAAATCAAAGCCGATACTTTAAAGCAGGTGCGCGGCACGGTGCAGGCAGACATCCTGAAAGAAGACCAGGCGCAGAACACCTGCATCTTCTCCACCGAGTTTTCGCTGCGCGTCATGGGCGACGTACAGCAATATTTTACCAATCATGGCGTCCGGAATTTTTATTCCGTTTCCATCTCCGGCTACCACATTGCCGAGGCCGGTGCCAATCCTATTTCGCAGCTTGCCTTTACGCTGAGTAACGGCTTTACGTTTGTAGAGTACTACCTGAGCCGCGGCATGAACATCAATGATTTTGCGCCCAACCTTTCTTTCTTTTTCAGCAACGGCGTAGACCCGGAATACAGCGTGATTGGCCGCGTGGCGCGCCGCATCTGGGCTAAGGCCATGAAGCTGAAGTACGGCGCCAACGAAAGGAGTCAGATGCTGAAGTATCACATTCAGACCAGCGGCCGCAGCCTGCACGCGCAGGAGATTGACTTCAACGACATCCGCACCACGCTGCAGGCCTTGTACGCCATTTACGACAACTGCAACAGCCTGCATACCAATGCCTATGACGAGGCCATCACCACGCCCACCGAGGAATCCGTGCGCCGTGCCATGGCCATTCAGCTCATCATCAACCGCGAGCTGGGTCTGGCGAAGAATGAAAATCCTTTACAGGGCTCCTTCATCATTGAAGAGCTCACCGACCTGGTGGAAGAAGCGGTGCTCACCGAGTTTGACCGCATCACCGAACGCGGCGGCGTGCTCGGCGCGATGGAGACCATGTATCAGCGCGGCAAGATTCAGGAAGAAAGCTTGTACTATGAAACGCTAAAGCACACCGGCGAGTATCCCATCATCGGCGTGAACACCTTCCTGTCTTCCAAAGGCTCACCCACCATTCTGCCCAAAGAAGTGATCCGCTCCACCGAAGCGGAAAAAGAATACCAGATTGCCAACGTGCATGCCCTATGGCAGCGCAGCGGCGAACGCGGCGAACAGGCACTGAAAAAACTGCAGGAAACAGCCGTTCACAATCAGAACATTTTTGAAGAACTGATGGAAACCGTGAAGTATTGCAGCCTGGGACAAATCACGCAGGCCTTGTTTGAGGTAGGTGGTCAGTACCGGAGGAATATGTAATTAATGCTTAGACGAAACCCCCAAATTTTGCCAAAATTTGGGGGTTTTTGTTTTTACTTTTGATTCATGTTGGAAACTCCGCCATCCTTAATTTATGATCTTGACTTCAAAAGCCTTTTCGGAGATGCGATTTTTTTCAAGGCAGTGCAGAAAACAAACGCGGAATACTTGTATTGGGATAAGGCCAAGTATCTGCCGCTGCCAGCAGGTCGTACCCACGCCGAGCTCTGGACAGGCGCGCGATTGCTGAGGCAAGCCCAGGAGCGGCTTATTTTCACACCATTCGGTAAATTTACCGTAACCGTAACTCCTGAAATTCAGCAGCAACTCCACCAGATGGACCTGCATTTTGGTGGCAGGATCAGCAGCAATGCGCCCTTCAAGCTGGCAGATAAAGAACGTTATCTCAGCTCATCTCTTATGGAAGAAGCCATTGCCTCCAGCCTGATGGAAGGGGCCGCCACCACTCGAAAAAAAGCAAAAGAGCTGTTGGAAAAAAATCTGCCTCCTGCTTCCACGGCTGACCGGATGATTATTAATAATTACAGGACTATACAGTTGGTCATTGAGCTAAAAGATACACCGCTGTCTGAGGCGCTACTACTACGTGTGCATCGCTCCATGACCCAAGGCACGCTGGAGCTGCACAGTCAGGAAGGCGCTATACGCCAGGACGACGAAGTAGTGGTATTTGATCATGATGCTCAGGAAGTAGCGCACATGCCTCCTTCTCACACCTTGCTGCCGGTTGCTCTGGCCTGGCTCTACCGTTTTTTTAATGACGAAGGAGAAGAGGAATTTATTCATCCAATCATTCGCGCAGGCATTATTCATTTCATGATTGGCTATCTCCATCCATTTGCGGACGGTAATGGCCGTACCGCACGGGCACTTATGTATTGGTATCTGCTAAGAAAAGGCTACTGGCTTACAGAGTACCTTTCTATCTCACGCGTCATCCTGCGCAGCAAACGACAGTATGAGAAAGCCTATCTCTATAGCGAGCAGGACCAAAACGACCTGACTTATTTTATACAATACCTGCTTCGTGCGGCTGGCATTGCTTATAGAGAGTTGATTGATTATATTCAGCGGACAAAGGAAAAACGGCGGATAGAGCATCTGATTGTACAGCTTCCGGGCATCAATCAGCGACAAAGCGCCGTACTCGCTGAATTATTACACGAACCTGAAAGCATTTTTACAGTTGCTGCAGTACAAAGAAAATTTGGCGTTAGCGAGCCTACTGCACGTGCAGATCTGGAAAACCTTGTCAAGAGCGGATGGATGCAGTCACTGGCATTAAATGGCAAAAAGCGTGGCTATAGCGCTACATCAAACCTGAATAATCGCCTACAGAAAGCACTGGAAAACTGATGAGCCTTATATTGGTTGCTATCAGAAATAGCATGCTTCATTCGCAGCTTTCAGGTACGAGAAAGAATTATTGCTTACCGAGAGAAAACGTCCGCTATTACGACACCTACGGCTGGCCAAAGCACTTCTGAATCTTGCTTTTCTAATCCTTATTTCCCAACGTTGCACGGCGCCAAAACTGGCTTTTCAATAAGAAAATCACATTCACAAGTACGACTACCCAGGCCACCCGCGAATTAAAGCGGCTATGCACTGCCGATAAGTTGGCCGTAATACCGGCATTCAGCACAAGGAACAATCCTGTGAGCCATAGCGTGCGAACATAAGCAGCCTTGTATTCCGGCTTCAGGAAAAACAAGATGGCCATAAATGAGCATGCTGCCAGAAGCAGAAAAATCTTGTTGAAAAAAAGCACGTCCAGCGTCTTTCCATTGGTGCGCGTCCCTGCCAACTCATTTAGCTCGCTGGTATAATGCTGGTTCACGGCCTGCCATACCGGGCTTTCATTATCAATCACATTCCAGGGCAGCGCATACCAGGTGTCAATTTCGTAGCCCGTCAGTTGCCGGAAAGTTCCTTCCACCGCTTTAAAAGCAAGCATGGGATACAGTCGCGGACTGGTATATACCTCCCGGAGGATAGCATTGTACTCGGGCCGCGTTGCCTCCCAGCCACCGGCCTTTTGCAACGGGCTTTCGGCATCCCAGTGAAACGACCATGCGTAAGGAGGAAGCTTATCTTTACTGGCACAAAGCGACCATTCTTTTGTGGGGCAACGCTGGTCCAGATAACGCTTCAGCACGCCGTTTTCCACCAGTTTTCCCATCAGAAATACATGGGTTGACTGGCTGGTTACAAAGCCTTTGCCGCCTGCAAAATTGGCCAGTGCCAGCCCCAGCCAGGCCGCCAGCGAAACGGCAAGCATCCTTACCGCAACAGGACGGTAAGCGTTCCAGGATGACCTCGCAAAACCGGCCAGCAACAGGATTATGCTGAATAAAAACAAAAGCAGCATATTGGAGTTGTGCACCAGGCAACTGAGCAGCAGCAGGAAAAACAACATTGCCTTTCGCCAGCCCGTCAGATGCTGTTTCATATAAAGGATGGCGGAGCAAGCCAGCACCGCCGTGTAGATGTCCGGCATCAACTGACTTACATACCAGCCACAGGTAGTAAAGAACGAAAGAAAGATAAAAATGCCCAGCAGGTGTGCCTCGCGTGCTGCCGGAATAAACGACTGAATAAAATGCCGCAGCACCCATGCCAGCACGGTGGCCTGAAAGGCTATGGCCAGCCACAGGGAAGCGCCCAGCGAAGTAAGCTTCAGCAAAATGCCATAGTAAACAGGCCGGTCCATCGGGGGGGTCATAGAAAAGCCGCTTTCAATGTAGGTGCCCGTATCGCTTGTAACAATGGGGTAGCCGTTATAAAGCGCCATAAAGAGCAGTATGGCGGCAGAAAGAAATAAGAACCCAAAGGAGCGCAGCCGCTGGGAGCGTAATAGATAATACATTAAACCAAAAGTAGTGGCTTATAATATCAATAGCATATCTAACCTGCAAATTTCAATCCCGTGCAAAATAAAACACGCAGCAATCATACACTATCCCAATAGTGCAATTTAATTCTTGTTATTAAAAAGACAGACGCAACAATGCCATTGCCTAAGGCTGGCCAAAGCATTTTTAATGGAAGCATCAAAAGACAAGTCATTAGCTTTGAAGTTGTCACCCGCGCATCTGTTTTGCATCAAAGTAGCTGCAGGCATGCGGCAGGATTACAAAAACATTATCAGCTCCATAGGGAAATTGCTAAGGACAAAACAATCGCCGGAATAGTGTTTTTTGAAGAAAAGAAACCGAACAGAGCAAAGACGAACCGCGCCATGCCATTCCCATCCACCCCCACCCCCACTCCTACCCCCAGCCTTTCCGATAAAATTGCCCCGCTCCTTTCCGGACTGTTTTATCTCAGCGAAAGCGAAGCACCGGTAGCGCTTTTGGAGTGGCCCGGCATCCAAACTATAAATGCTGCGCAACAACACGCTGCCACACTACACTGTGACCAGCCGGAAGCCTATACCCTCCAATCCACAGCAGACTTTTTACGCCCGATTCAACAAATGGGAGCTACAGACCCTGGCCTGAAAGATTATGCGACACAGTGGCGCAGGGTTTTGAAAACAATGGAACAGAACCTGCGTGAAGTGCAGGTCATCAGAGGTCAGGTAAAGAGCGCGGTGCAGCAGCTTTACATCACCGGGTTTACAGACAGCGGCGCGCTGGCGCTCTATACATCTGCTGTCGTTACGTAATGCTGGCGACCATACCGGGCATCAATGTTTTAGGTTGAACATCCGCTCTATGGCCGGCCTCCATTTTTCTGCGTTAAGAAAATCAGGCGGAAGGGCGTTAAAAAATTTGCACTGTCTGAGTCCCGCAATAAGCGGGACGAGTTTGCAAATTTTAGCCCTGTAGTCTGATTTTTAGCAAGAAAAACCACAGCCTTGAATTTTTGCTTTTTTGTTTCAAGACAAAAGAAGAAAGCGCACAGAAAACAATATAATTTTCATATTTACAATAGCTGCTCCTAGCGTTTCCCATCCTGCTTTTGCTTCAGCGCGATCTGCACCGCCGGCGGCAGGTTGCTGAAAAAGTGGTAGCCGGTGGCATCCTCAAGGGTAGCCACCGTGGTCTGGTAAAAATTCCAGGTGCGGTTGCTTACCTCCGGCACATTGGGCATATCCACCGCGATTACGCGCGTGTCCTTGTTGATGCGTTCCAGGTCATTGTCACCCTCGGGCAGCACGACAATGATTTTCCAGAAGTGCGCCGGGACCGTGATTTGGCCCTTGCCGATAGCAGTTGCATCGCCATTGCTGCCGGTGCCACCCACACCGTAGCTGCCGGCAATGATGTATAGCTCCATGCCATGCTCCGTCAGCTTGCGGCAGTAGTCTTCCAGCCGCTCCCAGGTCTTGCGGTTGAGGTTGGGACTTTGTGGCGCCATGTTGGTCATCAGGAAGGTGGCCTCGTTATCGGCTTTGCTTGCCGAGCGGTCGGCAGAGGGACAGAAATGCCCACGGTCAAAGCCGGTGGAGAGGTAATGCGAAGGCAGCGCGCGGAAAAAGCCGCGTGGCAGGGTTGCGTCTGGCGTAAAGCAATCGCAACGGTTGGCCTCGCCCATCCACGCCGTGCTTAAATGCCAGCTTACCCAGTTGGCCGTACCCCTGCTGTTGTTGTAGGAAAGCGCGTATTGCGGCTTCTTCATCAGAAAATTATTCTTATCGGCAGCCGCGTTGCTGGGATTACCGAGCGCCATGTTGTCGTCGCGCCCCGGAGGTCCTGTATGCACCGTGGCCCCAGGTGTTGAAGCTTGTATAACGCCGCTGTCAGCAAAGGCCTTACCTGTCAGCTCCAAATTATCCAGGTTCAGCCGACCCGTCCCGGTGTTTACAAAGCGAAGACGGATAGTTTTCCCAACGGGAATGTTGAATCGTACACGTTGCAGTTCGCGGCTTGCTTTGGCAGACCTGGCTGCTGCCTGCCAATGTGCGCCGGCATCTTCACTAAAAAAAACAGCAAGTGCTGCGCCTTTATCACTGCTGAAGTTGGCATACTGCACGGATGCGCTGCCCGCCTGCGCGATGATGCCAAATCTTGTCTCAGCCATGCCACCCGGCTTCAGGCGCAGGGCCGCACCGGCGGTTTTTACATCCCCATTCGTGCGGCCAATCAGCGCGTCGGTGAGGAGCCACAGCCCACTGCCAAGCTGCGCATCGCCCGTAGCATAGCCGGCCTTGCTGCCGGATTCCATGTTTTCAAACACGATTCCCGCGCCGGTTGCAGACTGCCCATTATTACGCGAATGGCAGCCAAGCAGTACAAGCAGCAGGAGACAGATTTTAGCTGTATGGCACATAGTCATACAAACGTAAGCATTGCGGCAAAAGTTTTGGCAGGTGTCTTCCAGGCTGCTTTGCCATCAGATAGGGTAAAAACGCCTTCCCAGGAATCAGGATATAGTCCCAGAACCGCATTTACCGGAAGCGCTCCGTAGTCATGAAGTCCCGTTATGGGTATATTTGTCCGCCCGCATCCTCCCTGCTCATGCGCTATTGGTACCTGCTGCTTTTCCTGCCCCTGCTTTTTAGTTGTCATGCCGCCCGGCAGGCTGCCAGTCCTACCCAGGCTCCTTCCAGAAAAGCTGTCGTGGCTTATGCCAAAAAGCAACTCCACACACCCTACAAATATGCCGGCAATACCCCTAAAGAAGGTTTTGACTGCTCCGGACTGGTGTGCTATGTGTACGGGCATTTTGGGCTGCAGCTGCCGCGCACTTCCGCCGCGCAGGCAAATTATGGGCGCACTATTTCCCTGAAAAAAGCCAAACCCGGCGACCTTATTTTCTTTACCGGTGAAAACGCAAGGTCCGGCAAGGTGGGCCATGTGGGCATCATCACCAACACCCGGGGCGGCGATACGGAGTTTATCCATGCCGCACCCAATGGCGTCATTATATCGCCTTTATCTGGCACATACTTCAAAAAGCGGTTTTTGAAGGTGACTTCTTTCCTGGGCAAATAGCAGCCCTTTTATCCATCGTATCTTTGCCGACATTATGACCCGCTCCGAGCTACTTTCCCGCGCCCAAAATCAATGCGAACTCTGTGCCGCCACCGGCGAACTGGAAGTCTATAATGTGCCGCCCACCGCGGCCAATGTTTCCGGCAATGAAATTTTGATTTGTCCCAAATGCCTGGCGCAGATTGAAAAGAAAGAAGACCTGGATGCGGCGCACTGGGAAAAAGCCCTGCCAACGGCTATGTGGAGCGAAATAAGGCCCGTGCAGGTTGTAGCCTGGCGCCTGCTTTCCCGCCTGCGCGACCACGCCTGGGCGGCAGATGCGCTGGACATGATGTATCTGGATGATGAAACATTGGCCTTTGCCAAAGCCACCGGCGACCATGAAAGCGATGGCAGCATTGACATTCACCGCGATGCCAACGGACACCCGCTGCTTCAGGGCGATAGCGTGGTGCTGACCCGCAGCCTGGATGTAAAAGGTTCCACCGTGAATGTACGGCTCGGCACGGTGGTGCGCAACATCCGTTTAGACCCTAACGACACAGGTTATATTGAGGGGAAAATAGAAGGGCAGAGTATCATGATCAAAACCCAGTTCGTCAGCAAGCAGGGCGCCGGCGCAGCAGGTTAAAACCGGCGGGTCAGGCATTATACTTACTGCTGTTTCAGGGCATCCTGCAGCGTCCTGGTGGTTTCGCCGCTGCCATCATGCTTCCAGCCGGGCGGCATAATAAGGTAACGCAGCTTTTGCTTCCAGCCGGGCGCGGCTTTCATATCCTGCGCCATTGCTTTCCATTCGTGGGTCACCATATGAACCGGGTGGTGCGGGTTTTCCGGGTTTTTGGTAATGCCATACACCGGCGGCTCGCTTTCCAGCTCTTCCTGAAAAGTGCCAAAAATGCGATCCCAGATAATCAGCGCCATACCCATGTTTTTATCCAGGTAAGGCGCATTGCTGGCGTGGTGCACGCGGTGGTGCGAAGGCGTTACGAAGATAAATTCTATGAGGCGCGGCAGCTTTTTAATGGCCTGCGTATGCACCAGGATGCCGTAAATCTGCGTGATGGCATACATAAAGAAAATATCCAGCGGGTGAAAGCCCAGCAGCGCCAGCGGCACGAAATAAAGATACCGGTAAAAAGGCATTAGTACCGAAGACCGAAAGCCGGTAGAAAGGTTGTATTCCGGCGAAGAATGATGGGTAACATGCACCGCCCAGAACAAACGCACCTTGTGGTCCATATAATGCTCCGTCCAGAACAGCAAGTCTTCCAGCAGAAAAAGCAGCAACCAGTACAGCACAGGATTCAGGCTGTGCGCCAGGTGCGGCACATAAAAAACAAGCAGCAATGCCAGGGCGCCGGCACGCAGTAAAAGGTCTATACCTGCGCTCAGCAGGTTCATATAGACGTTCATCAGCGTTTCGCGCCAGCTGTAAAGCTTCCAGCCATGAAAGTGCGACAACAGGATTTCCAGCGGAATGGCTATCGCGTAGATGGGGATGGAAGCCAGAAGCAGAATCTGTTGGTGCAGCTCTTTCATAAAGAATAGCTTTTAGATTGCCGGCATAGCGCGCCTTAAATCGTCATGATATCTTTTTCTTTATCGCGGCAATGCTGATCAATCTGCGCAATGCTTTTATCGGTCATCACCTGTACCCTTCCTTCTGCATCTTTGGCGGCGTCTTCACTAAGGCCGTCTTTTTGCAGCTTCTTGAACTGCTCAATGGTGTCGCGGCGGATGCCCCGGATCACGACTTTCGCCTGCTCTCCTTCGGCATTCACGCGCTTTACGAGGTCTTTGCGGCGCTCTTCAGTAAGCGGCGGCAGGTTCAGGCGGATGATTTGCCCGTCGTTTTGAGGGGTCAGGCCAATGTTGCTGGCCAGGATGGCTTTTTCAATGGGTCCCAGCATGCCTTTTTCCCAGGGCTGAATGGAAATGGTACGGGCATCCGGGGTGGTTACATTGGCTACCTGATTCAGTGGCATGGGGCTGCCATAATATTCTACCGAGATGCCATCCAGCATATTGGGCGTGGCTTTGCCGGCACGCACTTTCACGAGTTCGGATTCCAGAAACGAAATGGCTTTGTTCATTTGTCCACTGGCATCGTCCAATACGTTGCTTACAGCGTCTGTCATAGCAGTAATTTTTTTTAGAAAACAGCTAGCAAAGGTAAATCAATGCGTGCTCTCCTGGAGTGAATGTTTTTCAACAGGAAGATGCAAGCTGTATACCCGGCTTCTTACTGCAAGCATATCCGGGCGCACCCGGTTGTTCCGTCCGGCCCTGTTGCGCGTATCAGGTACAGCCCGGCCGGCCACCGGCTGGCATCAATTGTGGCCTGCTGTAACACTTCTGCGCGATGAATGATCCTGCCATGCAAATCGGTTATAACAATATGCCCATCCGGCAGCCGGATGGTAAATTGGTCTGTTGCAGGATTGGGATAAAGGGCAAAGCCGGCCATTGGGCTTTCTGTTTTGGGCAGCGCCAGGCTGGTGTAATAGGCCTGTGTTTCTATATTGGAAATATTCCAGACCGTAGGGCTGGTTCCCGCCTTATAATGCCAGTCTTTATGTTGCAACAAGGGGCCGTGGAACCCCGGCTTATAGTAAGAAAGAGTAATAATGGTATGCTGAAGCATATACCCCGTGCTGTCTTCGTACCTGAGGCTGGTGCGGGTTTTCAGTCGCAATACATCGTTGTACACCGTACCGTCCGGCATGATGAGGGTGCCCCATCCGTCGGCTACAGAAGTATCTGCCTGTGTTTTTAATTCACTCATGCCGGGGTGCGCCAGCAGGGCGGTATGGTGGTTGCGAAAAGAATCGCCATATTCAAGCGGAAAAACCAACACCGTATCGGGATTATAGAATAAAGTGTGTGTTGTATCGCTGCCGTATACTTCCATACCGCCGGTGCGCAGCCAATAGTCGTTGGTAAGGTATTGAAATGTAGAATAGCTGCTCCTATTCAGCGCTATGTTGGCCGGCGATGCCGTTGGTTTAAAACGTGCGTGTGCTGTATCTGAATACCAACCGTATTGCATAGGACGCGTAGCCGGAGCGGCTGAAGTATAATCCCAAACAACCGCTTCGCCTCCTTCGGGCATAGCTATAAATTCATAGCTTTTGGTTACGGCAGAATCGCCCGGCACCGGTGCTATATTTTCCCTTGTTAACACCGGCTGCGCCTTTGCGGAGCAAGCCATTAAAATAAGCAGCAGAAGCAGTTTTGTTTTGATAAGCATGAAATTCAGTGTTTGTAGAAATACTAATTACAATCAAACATACAAAACAAAGGCTGCTATAAATATCAATTTAAAATTATTGCTGCAAGCATAATGCAGAAACTTATTTCAACAAATCGGCTGCTCCTTTCCCATCCAAGCTTTCACAACCTTAAAGCACTGCCCGCCTTATTTTTGTAAGATGAACGAAACAGTGATTACAGACGTGCCCGTGCAACTGAGCAAAGGCGCGATTACGGAAGTAAAAAGACTGATGAGCGAGCCGGGTCATGATGCCAGCCAGTTTCTGCGCATTGGCGTGAAGGGCGGCGGTTGCAGCGGCATGAGCTATCTGCTGGGCTTTGACCAAAAAGAAGCCGACGATCAGGAATATGTCATTGAAGGCATTCCCGTTGTGGTAAAACCATCCCACGCTATTTACCTGCTGGGTATTGAGGTAGATTACCAAAACGGCCTGAATGCCCGCGGCTTCACTTTTAAAAATCCCAATGCCAGCAGCACCTGCGGCTGTGGCAGCTCTTTTGCCGTTTAATTGTTTCCTAGAATAGTTTCCCCACTCATGCGCCTTCTTCTTCTTGTGCTGACACTCTTTTGCGGGCAGCAGCTGTTTGCCCAGCCTGCTCCTTCCGGGGAAGACAAAACAGAGTTTAACCAGACAGACAACAAAGGCATGCGCCAGGGTCCCTGGCTTATACGGCAGCCGGAACGCATGGGCGAGCCGGCTTACTTTGAATTTGGCTACTACAGTAATGGGGAGAAAACCGGAAGCTGGTACCACCTGGATGTGAATGGCGTTCCGGAGGCTATTGAGCAATACAGCCGTAATGTACGCAACGGCGAAGTGAAATATTTTGACGGGGGCCGCCTTACGGTGGTAGGCCATTACCGTGGCCTGAACCCGGATGTAATTATAGATACCATTGTGGTGGAAGACCCCGAAACCGGGCAGGAACGCCTGGTGCCCATCGCCTCCGAAAGAGGCTCGGTACGCCATGGCCTCTGGCAGTTTTATGACCCCCGCACGGGCCGCCTGCTGCGCGAGGAATATTACCAGCTGGATGAAAAAGTAAGCAGTCAGTCTTTTGGGCTCAGCAAGGCCGACAGCACTTACTACAAACAGCGCGATGCCATCCTGCCGCACAACCTGAGCGATAAGCCCATGAAGTATCAGAAAGGCCATCAGTTTAATCCCTACGGCAAATGATGGAACAGGTTTTTGACACCACCGCTTTCCAAAATCGCCTGCGAAAAGTCTGGCGCCACATCAGCCGCACCGCGCGCAAACAAAACATTGCCTGCTTTCGTTTTTACGACCACGATTTGCCGGAATTTCCTTTTGCCATAGACTGGTACGATGGCGCGGTGCACATGGCCGAATACCTGCGGCGCCACGGTATGGAAGATGACGAACACGAAGCCTGGCTGCAGGCCTGCGTGAGTACGCTGGTAGTGATTCTGGAAGTAAATAAGGATTTGATATTCCTGAAACGCCGGCAACGCAAAGCCGGCCGGCAGGGGCAATATCAAAAGTTCGGCGAAGAAACGGTAGAGCGCATTGTGCCCGAAAGCGATTTAAGCTTTATCATCAACCTCACGGATTACCTGGATACCGGGCTGTTCCTGGACCACCGCATTACAAGAAGCAGGGTGCGGCAGGAATCGGAAGGCAAAAAAGTGCTGAACCTGTTCTGCTACACCGGCTCATTTAGCGTGTATGCAGCGAAAGGCGGCGCAGCGCATGTTACCTCGGTAGACCTTTCCAATACCTACCTGCACTGGGCCAAACGCAACCTGCAATACAACAAGCTGTACACGCCGGAAAAACAAACCCTTATTCAGGCAGATGTGCTGCAATGGCTGAAAGAAGCGCCGGCAGCAGGCTATGATTTAATCGTCTGCGACCCGCCTACCTTCAGCAACAGCAAAAGGATGGAAAATGAGTTTGATGTGCAGCGCGACCATGTGGATTTGCTGCGGCATCTGATTCGCCTCCTTCGCCCGGGCGGCAGGATTTATTTCTCCAACAACTACACCAAATTCCAACTGGATGAAACCGCCTTTCCGGACGTGACGATTAAAGACATTACCGCCGCTACCACGCCTTTTGATTTTGCAGGAAAATTGAAAAGAGTTTGTTTTTTAATTGAAAAGTATAATTAATTATCGCAAAGGCGCAAAGGTGCACGGAGCCGCAAAGAATATAAAATTATATTATCAACAATAATTAAAACAGTTGCGCCTTAGCGTTTCTTAGCGCCTTTGCGTGAAATCTATTAAAATGTCCATCATTTCCGTTCAAAACCTCGTCAAAAATTACGGCGATTTCAAAGCTGTAAAAGGCATTTCTTTTGAAGTAAAAGCAGGAGAGATTTTTGGTTTGCTGGGCCCGAATGGCGCGGGTAAAACCACCACGCTGGAAATCATTGAAACACTGCGCGAAAAAACCAGCGGCGAGGTCATCGTAGATGGCAAAAACCTGGACCAGGACCCGCTGGGCATTAAAGCAGTGATTGGCGTGCAACTGCAGGCAGCCGGCTATTATCCCAACCTGAACCTATTACAACTGATTGACCTCTTTGCGGGTTTATACAACCGCAAGATAAATGCCCTGGAACTGCTCGATACGGTCAACCTGCGCGACAAAGCCAAGAACAAATTCAAGGAACTCAGCGGCGGTCAGAAGCAGCGTTTTTCCATTGCCACCACGCTCATCAACCAGCCCAAAATCATTTTCCTGGACGAGCCCACTACCGGCCTGGACCCGCAGGCGCGGCGCAACCTCTGGGATTTAATCTTAAAAGTCCGGGAACAGGGCGCCACCGTGGTACTGACCACCCACTACATGGATGAAGCCGAAGAGCTGTGCGACCGCGTAGCCATTATTGACAGCGGCGAAATTATGGCGCTGAACACGCCCGGCGAACTCATAGACAAGCTACTGGCCACAGGTTTTACCAAACCTAAACCCGTGCGCGCCGCCAACCTGGAAGACGTGTTCATCCACATGACCGGCAAGGAACTGCGGGAAGGGTAATTCCTTTTTCTCGCACCCGTCGTTGCGAGGATTGGCGTAAAAAAGAAGTTGAGAAATGAGGTTACGCACCCTCGCCAATCCGAAGCAATCTGAACGCAACACAGGCAGGCATCCATTGGGTGCTGTTCCGGGTAGTGTGCAGGTTGCCGCGCGGGCTGCACTGAGTCTTCATACTATGTTTCAACCAAATCTCGCAGCCCGCTGGCAATGACGGGCGCGAGAAAACAAGGAGTAGTAAAAATGTTTGCTCCTGCTAAAAAGGATACCCCTGCGCATCCAGCATGGCTTTCGCCAGACGCCTGCGGGTTTCTTTCGTGTTCAGGCTTTCTACTTTGGTGAAGCGTTTTAAACCCAGCAGCATCATGCGCTGCTCATCGCTGCCTGCGCTGGCAAACGCATGAATCGCATTGCGGCCAGCATGGGCAATTCTGTCTGCCGCATCGGCGATAAAAGTGCGCGCAGCATCCAGGGCCAGCGCTGCTTTTTCATTGCCGTTTTCCTGCATTTTCATGGCGCGCAGCAAGGCGCTTTCTGCCTGAAAGGTATCTATCGCCATGTCGGCCAGCCACATCAGCACTTCCTGTTCGCCTTCTATTTTTTGCATCAAACTTTGCACGGCAGCGCCGGCACACATCAGGGTTGCTTTTTTAAAGTTGGCAATGGTTTTCAGCTCGGCGGCAAAAGGCCGTTCATCTGTGCTGAAATCCGGGATGCTCATCAATTCTTTCTGCACACTCATAGCCGGCGTCATCAAATCAATACGGCCTTTAAGCGCGCGCTTCAGATACATATCCAGCGTCAGCAGACGGTTGATTTCGTTGGTACCTTCAAAAATCCGGTTGATGCGGCTGTCGCGGTAAGAACGGCTGATGCCGTAATCATCCATATAACCGTTGCCGCCAAAAATCTGCACGCCTTCATCCACAATATAATCCAGGCATTCCGAGCCCAGGACTTTCAGCATGGCGCATTCAATGGCAAACTCCTCGGCGGCGCCCAGCAGCGCTTCACTTTCACTTTTGCCAGCGGCAGCCAATTCTTTTTCTTTTTCATTAATCAGCGCCGCGCTGCGGTAAAGGGCGCTTTCGGCTGCAAAAGCGCGGATAGTCATTTCTCCCAGCTTATACTGAATAGCGCCGAAATTGGCAATGGCTTGTCCAAACTGTTCGCGGGTAGCGGCATATTTTGCCGTTTCTGCCATAGCGCGGCGGGCGCCGCCCAGTGCGGCAGCGCAGAGCTTCAGGCGGCCAATATTCAGAATATTGAAGGCAATGATGTGGCCGCGGCCAATTTCGCCCAATACGTTTTCCACCGGCACCAGCGCGTCTTCAAAAAACAGCGGGCAGGTACTGCTGCCTTTGATGCCCATCTTGTGTTCTTCCTCGCCAATGGTAAGTCCCGGCGTATTGCGGTCCACGATGAAAGCGGTGAAATCTTTGCCATCCACTTTTGCAAACACGGTAAAAACATCCGCAAAACCGGCATTGGTAATCCAGATTTTCTGACCGTTCAGCTTGTAATGCCTGCCGTCTTCAGAAAGCGTGGCTGTGGTCTTGGCGCCCAGCGCATCGCTGCCGCTGCCGGGTTCGGTAAGGGCGTATGCGCCTTTCATTTCGCCGGTAGCCAGTTTGGGAATGTATTTCTGCCGTTGCTCCTCAGTGCCAAAATAAAGGATGGGTAAAGAGCCAATGCCGGTATGCGCCGCCATAGCCACGGCAAAGGAATGGCCGCCACCCAGTTCTTCGTTAATCAGGGTAGCAGTAATGAAATCCTCGCCCAGTCCGCCCAGGTCTTCCGGGAAAGAAGCGCCCAGCAGGCCCAGCTCACCACTTTTATCCAGCAGGGCAGGCATCAGGCCCGGCTCTTTGGCATCAATGGCATTGAGCTGCGGTAGTACTTCTTTGTTCAGAAAATCGCGGCAGAGCTGGGCAATCATTCTTTGCTCTTCCGTAAAATCTTCGGGCGTGAAGGTTTGTTCCGGCGCGGTTTCGCGAATCAAAAAGGAACCACCCTGCAAGGCTGCCTTGTTGGCGGACATCGTTTCGGGCATAGCGGGTTTGTTTCGATAAAGCTAAGGAAAAGTCCTTCTTTAAAAAGTCAAAAAACAGGGACCGGGCTTAAACGGATGCGTCCGTAAAAACAGGTAGCGCTCCGCTGCTTTTTACTGCTTTCTTGCCTGCTATAAAAATCCTCATTCTATTTTCGCATCATGCAAACCGGCTATGCAGCGGCGGGCGGCGGACAACTTTTCTATCGCAAATGGGGCAGTGGCAGGAAAGCCCTGCTGGCCTTTCCGGGTTACGGCAATACTTCCTTTTTGTATCAGCCCTTAGCGGCTTTGCTGGGCAACAGCTATTCCATTTATGCCTTTGACCTGCCGCATCATGGTGAAAGCAAATGGCCTGCGGGCACGCCCCTGCTGAAAGAAGATTTGGTGCTTGCCACAAAAAGCATCCTGAAACAATACGGACACGACACCTGCGCACTGACCGCCTTTAGCCTCGGCGGCCGCGCGGCTTTGGGTATTGAAGAACTGGCGCCCGAACTGGTGGATAAAATAACCCTTGTAGCGCCGGATGGCCTGGCTGCCCATTCTTTTTACCACTTCCTGACCGGCACGTTTACAGGCAAAAAACTCTTTGCCCATTTCACCGGGAAACCGGCTCCTTACCTGAAGGTCCTGGACTGGCTGCATCAAAAAAAATGGGTGGATAGTTCCCGCTACCATTTTGCGAAATACTTTGTACAGACCGATACCGCCAGGAACTTCCTGCGGGATGTCTGGATGGATTTACGGTTTTTAAGGCCGGATTTAAAAAAAATAAAGAGAAACATACGGCGCCACCAGACGCCCACCTGTATCTTTATGGGCCGGCACGATAGCGTGATTCCACCGTCCCAGGCTGCCGCTTTTGCGAAAGATGTACCGCAGATAAAGGTGACCGTACTCAACAAAGGCCACCGCCTGATGGACCGCGATACTTTTGAACGACTGGCCCAATGCCTGATTTCCTGATTGTTTTTTTGCTCCTTCTGACGGCTGCCTATGCCGCGTTGCTGCTGCTGTACCGGTTGGGCTGGAGCCGTACTTCTGTGGCTGTTTTAGCAGGAAAGGAAATCCCCCATCCTTCCATCAGTGTCATTATCCCGGCGCGCAATGAAGCGGGAAATATAGGCAGGTGCCTGGCTGCTTTGAAGCAACAAAATTACCCTTCAGCACTCGTGGAAATAATGGTAGTGGACGATGCTTCGGAAGATGAAACAGCCGCTATTGCCAGGAGCTTTGAAGGCGTGCAGGTTTTGGATTTAAAGCGTTTTCTGGCCGGCAAAACAGGAACTGTGGCCTACAAGAAAATGGCCCTTTCCGCAGGCATTGCGCACAGCACAGGAAAACTAATCGTAACCACCGATGCCGACTGCACGGCCGGTGAAAACTGGCTGCTTTCCATCGCGGCATTTCAGCAGCAAACCGGCGCCTGCATGGTAGCCGCGCCGGTGGTTTTTGAAAAGAAAAAAGGATTGCTGGCTGCCTTTCAGTCGCTGGATTTTATGACCATGCAAGGTATCACGGCGGCGGTACTGCGCTTTCGCCTGGGCAGCATGGCCAATGGAGCCAATCTTGCTTTTGAACGTGCCGCTTTTGATGCAGTAAACGGCTACGAGGGCATCACGCACCTGGCCAGCGGCGATGATTACCTGCTGATGAACAAGCTGCGTGCCACCTACCGCAATCGTTTGTTTTACCTGAAAGCAAACCCCGCGGTTGTAAGCACGCAACCGCAACCCGACTGGAAATCATTTTTCAACCAGCGCGTGCGCTGGGCCAGCAAAAGCGGCAAGTATAAAGACGCCGGCGTAACGCTGATGCTGCTCCTGGTTTATAGCTTCAATCTGGTGCTGCTGCTGCTTTTTATCACGGGTTTCTGGTACACGGCTGCCTGGCAGTGGCTGTGGAAAATCCTGCTTTTAAAAATTGCAGCAGAGCTGCTGTTGCTGCTTCCGGTGGCCGCTTTTTTTGAAAGGAAAAAGCTGCTTTGGTGGTTCCCTTTCCTGCAACCCCTGCACATTTTCTATGTGGTAGCTGCCGGCTTTTTTGGCATGTTGGGAACTTATAGCTGGAAAGGCAGGGTGGTTCGTTGACTGGTTCTGAAGCCATCAATCCTTCAATCCTTCAATCCTTCAACCACCATTCATCCCGCAGCTTCCTCGGCGTCTTCGCCATGGTCCACGATGCTGCCTTCGGTAAAGAGAATGCCTTTCAGGATTTCGCGCCACTCTGGCTTTTTGCGCAACAGGAATTCCAGGTCCATGCCAAAATGCTTGTACTCTTCCTTAAGTGCATTTTTCATAATGGCCTTTGCTTCCTTATCCTTTTCCACGCTGATGCGCTGCTCGTACCAGCTGATGGCTTCGGCTTCTTCAATCACCGAAGTAATCATGCGGGCAAAGGTGCGGGTTTCCTGAGAAAGCTCATTTGCCGGTTCGTGGTATTGGTCAAATCCCATTGATGCTTTTTTTTAAGGTTAAAACCAAAGGTAAGAAGCGTTAAGCCGCAGGCAGCCAGATTAGAAACGCAGAGCCCGCCCCAGGCGTGCCTTTCGCGGTGATATAACCACCGTGCAGCTGCGCTATTTTGCGGCAGATAGCCAGGCCCATGCCGGTGCCCGACGAATGTTCTTTGTCGTGAAGCCGCTTAAAAATGCCAAACATTTCTTCCGCATGTTCGTTGTCAAACCCAATGCCGTTGTCCTGGATGGTGATGCAGTAATAACCATCCGGCAGGGGCAGGGCAAAGTCTGGCAAGTGCTGCCTGAGGTGCTGGCAGGTAACCTCTATTGCCAGCGGACGGCCCGGCTGGGCAAACCGCAGGGAATTGCGGATAAGATTGCCCAGTAGCTGCCGGATTAAGAATGGCTGGGCTTTTATGACGGGCAGGGGCGCCAGTTTCAGGGTAGCCTGCAGTGCTTCCAGCTCTTCTTTGCTTTCCGCAACAATTTGCGCCAGGATTGCATTCAGGTCGGTGGTTTCCAGTTGCAGTTCCTGGCTGCCCAGGCGGGCAAAGGTTTGGATATCGCTCACCAGCGCCTGCATGCGTTGGGCATTGTCAAAAATGCGCCGGGCATCATCGCCGGCTGGCCTGTCTATTTCGCGGTTAAGCATCCGGCTGGCAAACACCTGGATTTTCCGCAGGGGCTCCTGCAGGTCGTGCATGCTTATCCAGTTGATGCCTTCCAACTCGTTATTGGCCTGCTGCAGTGCCTGGCTTTGCTGCCGGTTTCTTTTTTCTTGGGCCTGCAGCACCATGTAACTGATGTGCTTTTGCAGCGAATGCGCCAGGGTAGCCGCTGCATGCAGCTCTGCTTCGGTCCAGGGCAGGCTGCGGCCACTGACTATTTCCTGCCATTGCTCAAAACTCTTGCGCGGACTCAGGCCTTTTTCATCTTTAATGATGGCCTTGGTGGGGTCGCCGGCCCAGGTTTTGAGGCGCTTATTTTCTTTACGGAACCAGATAATGTAATTCTGACTGCCTACGCCCAGCGCATGAAAGATAACCCCGGAAGCCAGCGGCGCCAATGCTTCGGTACCGGCAAAATGGTGCGGCAAAGCATGGGTAATGAACACACCGTCCTTAGCCGCATCATACAACTGCGGCAGCAGGCTGGTAACAGCTTCCTTGTCCGGCGTTTCTCCATAGGTGTACTGGCGGCCATTGAAAGCAATAATGACCCCGGTAGCATGCGCCAATTCTAAAACCGGCGGCTGCAACAGGCTGGCCATAATGGTCGCTTCCATGCCACTTACTTCCTGCAATATTTTTTCCAGGCTGCCTGCTATTTGCTGGCTGGCAGCGAAGCTGGCGGCCGATTGCCGCACCGCTATTTGCGAAGAAAGAAAATGACCCTGCAGCTGCGCGGTGAGCCGGGTATAATGCGGTATGTTTTTAGGCGTGTAATGATGGCAGGCAATCAGGCCCCAAAGCTTTTGGTTGTGAATAAGGGAAATGGTAAGCGTAGCCGCCACGCCCATGTTTTTGAGGTAGGCTATGTGAATAGGCGAAACACTGCGCAGCACCGAATGCGAAAGGTCCAGGTTTTTGTTGCTGCCATCGTCCGCGGTCAGGATGGGCACCGGCTGATACTGCACATCGGTAATGATGCGCAACAGGTGCGTCATGTAAAGGGCCCGTGCCTGCGGCGGGATATCGGTATGCGGATAATGCAGGCCCAGGAAAGGCTCCAGTTCCGGCGCGGCAGCTTCGGCGAAAACTTCTCCGTTGTAGTCCTGGTCAAACCGGTAAATCATTACACGGTCGTAGCCGGTCAGCTCCCGGGTTTCCTCGGCTACAAACTGGCACAGCTCGCGCATGGTCTGCGTTTGCTCCAGCCGGCTTACAAAGCGGCGGGTTTGCTGGTAGAGGTCGGGCGGGTTCAGATAGCCATCCGGAAACGGCTCTGCATCTATCAGCCAGCCGCCGGCCTGCTGCCGTATGGCGCAACTGTACCTTTCATTTCCCAGCACCAGGGCTATAGGATTGCCTGCGGCAAAATCCGGCGTATTCAGGTAAGCAGCCAGCGCATCCGCGCTTTGCTGCCCAAAAACAGCATTAAACGACCTGCCCAGCATTGCCTGTGGCGTGATGCCGCAATAAGCGGTTACATTGCTGCTGCAAAACGAGACGGTAAAATCCGGGGCTTCCAGGAAAAGTAAAAAGCCATGCGGCTGAATGCTGCCCGGGATGTGGATGGGCTCGCTCTCGCAGTTTTCCAAATTCACGATATCCCGGTTCACAATGTCGCGCAGCTGCATCTGTTTCTAATTTTCTGATTTCTTTCCTGCAAAAAAATGCATTTGAGGCGATATAGCCGCCACCTGCCGCTTATTTTGTCATAGCATTTAGGCAAATACCGCCAGCGTATAATTGCCTTTGCCTTTTTGTATCAGCACATAGCGGTCGTTGAGCAAATGCTCCGGCCGCAGGGCAAATGCCGTATCGGTTACCTTTTCTTTATTGATGCTGAGGCCGCCGTTCTGAATCATTTTTCTTGCTTCGCCTTTGCTGGAAAACACGCCGCGTTCCGCCAGAAAGCTAATGAGGTCCATACCTTCCGGGTCTTCCAGCGCGGCGCGCGTACCGGTGGCCTGCGGCACGCCATCCATCACTTCCAGGAGTTGTTTTTCATTCAGGCGGCGCAGGGCTTCAATGGCCGTGTTGGAAAATAATATTTCAGAGGCCTGCTGCGCAAACTGCAACTCGGCTTCGCCATGCACCAGCATAGTCATTTCTTCGGCCAGGGCTTTTTGCAAGGCGCGGCGGTGGGGCGCTTCTTCGTGTGTGGCGATGAGCGCTGCTATTTCTTCCACGCTTTTAAAAGAAAAAATGTAAGCGAGTCGCGCCGCGTCCGCATCTGCAAGCTTCATCCAAAACTGATAAAAGGCATAGGGTGAGGTGCGCTCGGCATCCAGCCAGATATTGCCGCTTTCACTTTTGCCGAATTTGGCGCCGTCGCTTTTGGTTACCAGCGGACAGGTAAAGGCAAAGGCCTCGCCACTGCCGCCGGTCATCTTGCGAATCAGCTCTGTACCGGTGGTGATGTTGCCCCACTGGTCGGCCCCGCCCATCTGCAGCTTGATGTTCTTATTGGTATTGAGCCAGTAAAAATCATAGCCCTGGATGAGCTGGTAGCTAAACTCTGTAAAGCTCATACCGGTTTCCAGGCGCTTTTGCACACTGTCTTTGGCCAGCATGTAATTGACGGTGAGGTAGCGGCCCGCATCGCGGATGAAATGCAGGAAGGAAAAATCCTTGAACCAGTCATGGTTGTTCACCATTTCCGCCGCGTTGGGCAGGGCCGGGTCAAAGTCCAGGAATTTTTCCAGTTGCCGGCGGATACCATCGCAGTTGTGATTGATTTCTTCCACGCTCAGCATGTTGCGTTCGGCACTGCGGCCGGAAGGGTCGCCAATCATGCCGGTGGCGCCGCCCACGAGGGCTACCGGTTTGTGGCCGGCGCGTTGCAGGCGCATCAAAAGCGTGATGGGTAAAAGGCTGCCTACGTGCAGGGAATCGGCTGTGGGGTCAAAGCCAATGTAGCCGGCAGTCATTTCTTTTTGGAGTTGTTCTTCGGTACCGGGTATGATGTCCTGAATGAGCTTACGGGCCTGCAGATCGGCAATGAGGTTCATGTGTAAAAGCAAAAAATAAGGCTGCAAAGGTCGGATATTCAGCGAAAGCTGCTGTAAACTGTGAGAAGCAGCTAAGAAAGCTGCGGGCATTCCGGCAGCGGGAAAACCATCGGTTTCCTGCTAAAAAATTCCGGTTCCGGTAAGATGCCTCTGCGCTTTACCGCTAAAATTTGCATTCCCGGCCGCAGGCCCGGCCTAATTTTGGTGCCTGCAGTTTCTCAAACCCTAAAAAAAATCTGCCTTCTTTAAGCCATGCAATACCGCTATATGGGCCGCACCGGCCTGCAACTTTCCGTTCTGAGCTTTGGCTCATGGGTCACTTTTGCCAAACAGACAGACGATGCGCAAAGCGACCGGCTGATGAGCCTGGCCTATGAAAACGGCATCAACTTTTTTGACAATGCAGAAGTGTACAGCCGTGGCGAAAGCGAGCTGATGATGGGCCGCATCCTGAAAACAAAAAACTGGGATCGCAGCAGCTATTGCGTATCCAGCAAGGTTTTTTTCGGCTGGCACGGCCCCGAAAACAAACCCAACCAGAAAGGCCTGTCGCGCAAGCACATTGTAGAAGCCTGCCACGAGGCGCTGAACCGCTTTCAGCTGGATTACCTGGACCTTTACTTCTGCCACCGCCCGGACAAAAACGTACCCATCGAAGAAGTGGTGCGCACCATGAATACCCTGATACAGCAGGGCAAGATTCTGTACTGGGGCACCAGCGAATGGAGCGGCGCCGAGATTGCCGAAGCCCACATGGCGGCGCGCCAGCTGGGGCTGGAAGGCCCTTCGGTAGAGCAGCCGCAGTACAACTTGTTTGAACGCTATAAAGTAGAAGTGGATTTCTACACCCTTTTTAAAAACATTGGCATGGGCACTACCATCTGGAGCCCGCTGGCAAGCGGCCTGCTTACCGGTAAATACAACAATGGCGTGCCCGAAGGCAGCCGCCTGGCGCTGGAAGGTTTTGACTGGCTGAAAGACAAGACACTGAGCGATCAGCGTATTGCGCGTGTTCGCGGGCTGGAAGGACTGGCCCAGGAACTGGGCACTTCGCTGGCCACCCTGTCTATTGCCTGGTGTATTTCCAATCCCAATGTTACCACGGCCATTCTGGGCGCCACGCGCGAAAGTCAGCTGCTGGAGAACCTGAAAGCCCTGGACGTGCTGCCGCTGCTGACGCCGGAGGTTAAAGAACGCATAGACGGCATCATGCAAACCAAGCCAGCCATGCCAGAGCATTAGGCCATTGGGGCGGGTACAGGTGTTTCCTTTTTGCCCCGCGCGCAGCCGCTGGCCGGAAGGGCATTATTTTAGCATCAGGCTTTTTATGCAAAACGATGATACCGGCACACCGGTCAAGTTCCCGTTTTATGCCCGGCTGGCGCTGGTGCTGCTTTCCATTGTACTGATATTGTTTATCATGCACGAAGGCAGCACCATTATTGTGCCCCTTTTCTTTTCGGTACTGATTGCTTTTTTACTGTTGCCCCTGGCCAAATGGCTGGAACGGCGCGGTTTGCCACGCGCCCTGGCTTCGCTTATTTCCATCTTGCTGCTGGTAGCCTTTCTTACCGGGGTTATTTACTTTCTGGTACAGCAAATCGTGGATTTTGGCCGGGATCTGCCCGCCCTGCAGGATCAGGTAATGAACTGGGTAGCCCACCTGCAGGCCTGGATAGAAAAGAAATACCACATGGACAGCAGCCACCAGATGAGCTATGTCAATAAAAACCTCAGCGTGATTGTTGGTTCCGTTACCGCCACGGCACAGCTGGTGGCTATGGGTTTGATTGGCTTTATTATCTGGACGATTTTTGTTTTTATTTTTTCCTTTTTTGTCCTGAACCACCGGCATATGCTCCGGCGCTTCCTGACCATGCTGTTTCAGAAAAAGCACCAGGACCGCGTACAGGAAATCATGCAGGATACGCGCCTGCTGGCCAATGGTTATGTACTGGGACTGATGACCGAAATGATAGTGGTAGCGGTTATGAACTGTGTGGTGCTGGCGCTTTTCGGGGTGAAGTACGCCTTGTTGCTGGGGGTGCTGGGCGCCGTGCTGAACCTGATTCCCTATCTGGGCATTTATACCGCCACGGCTATTGCAGCGCTCATTACCCTTTCCAACAGTACGCCCGGCATGGCCCTTACTGTCATCATCATTTTTGTGGTGGTTCACTTCCTGGATGCCAACATCCTGCTGCCGCGCATTGTAGGCAGCCGCGTTAAAATGAATCCACTGGCTACGATCATCGTAGTGATTATCGGCAATATTGTCTGGGGCATACCCGGTATGTTTTTGTTCATCCCGCTGGCAGGCATTCTGAAGCTTATTTTCGAGCGGGTGAATTCACTGCAACCCTGGGCCATGGTGATGGGTACCGAAAATGAGCCCAAAGAAACCAACCCGCAGCAGCGGCCTTTTAAAAAGCTAACCAAACCGGAATAGCAGGCCTTGGTTTATTGGTCGCGCAGCAGGCGCAATTGGCGTACGGCCTTCCCTTCTTCTTTGATGTGCAGCGCGTATTCGCCTGCCGGCAGGTTGCTAACATCAATAGCCAGGCGGTTGCCCTGCGGCTGGTAGGTCTGGGTTTTCAACACCGTTCCGTTCAGATCCAGTATCCAAACGTGCACCGGCTGCCAGGCAACTTCTTCCAGGTAAATTTCCACGTAATCGCGGGTAGGATTCGGGTAAATAGTAAGCACGTCTGTTTGTGGCGGCGCTACCTGCCCGTTTACCGTCCACTTATACCGCGCATACCGCTGATCCATAAAATCACCGGTGTTTTGCGCAGCGGCCTGTTTCACACCTGTGAGGCACAAAAAGGAAAAAAGCAGGCTATAGTGTAATATATGTTTCATGACATTTGAGGCTTTGATTTTATATAAAAGAGAAAAATCCAGGCCATCACCTGCAAGGAAAGGTTAAGAGCAGGGCATGAAAAAAGCGCCCGGAGGCGCTGTATAAAAAAGGGTATTCCAGGAATGTTTAATCGGCATGACGGCCGCCGCGCAGCAGGGCCACCAGCAGCAGGATGAAAACAGCGCCGCCCACTATCCACACCCAGGGAGAGGCGTACCAGTTGGAAGAGCTTTGCTTGGTGATGTTTACATCCAGTTTGGCATCTTGTGCCCAGGCCGATACCTGCAGCAGGCAGGCAAGCAGCAACAGCGTCCAGCTTTTCATGCGGCTTTGAATCATGTTTTTCATAGAAATAGTATTTTAGTTAATAGATAAAAGCGGTTACCCGCTTTGTTGCAGCCTAAGGCTACAAAAAGTTATGCCAGCTTCGCCAGTGGAGCCCTGCTGCAGCAAAAGAGAAAGTAAGGCCCGCAACAGGCAAGGGGTTGGCAGGTAGATTACCTTTGCGGCCTTAGAAAGTTTTATGAAAATCATCCCCGGCACTATCAATACCGCACAGTTTCACGCCTACCTGCTGGGCGCTGTGGCGCCACGCCCTATTTGCTTTGCCAGCACCATCAGCGAAGACGGCACGCCCAACCTGGCACCTTTTTCTTTTTTCAACGTCTTTGGCTCCAAGCCGCCCATCGCCATTTTTTCGCCTGCCCGCCGCGTGCGCGACAACACCACCAAGCACACGCTTCAAAATGTAAAAGCCAATGGCGAGGTGGTCATCAACGTAGTAAGCTACGATATGGTGCAGCAGGTAAGCCTGGCCAGTTGCGAATACCCGCCGGAGGTAAACGAATTTGAGAAAAGCGGCTTTACGCCGGTGCCTTCTGAAATTGTAAAACCCTTCCGGGTAAAAGAATCACCCGCACAGCTGGAATGCAAAGTGCTGCAGGTGATCGAAACCGGGCAGGAAGGCGGCGCGGCCAACCTGATTATCTGCGAGGTGGTATGCCTGCACCTCAACGATGCCGTGCTGGATACCAACGGACAGATAGACCCGCATAAAATAGACCTGGTAGCCCGGATGGGTCGCGACTTTTACTGCCGTGCATCGGGCAGCGCCGTGTTTGAGGTGCCCAAGCCCAATACACAGCTGGGCATTGGGCTGGATGCGCTGCCGCCGCTTATCCGGACAAGCCCCGTGCTTACCGGCAATCACTTGGGGCTGCTGGGCAACAGTACTTCCATACCCGTGGTAGCACCGCCCCTGTATGATGAGCGCCTGATGGAAATATTGCGCACCTATGGCCAAAATGAAACGCTGCGCCGCGAGGCCCTGCACCAATATGCCGCCGTCCTGCTGGATAAAGGGGAAGTAGATAAAGCCTGGCAGGTTTTGCTAAGCGGGGAAGGCGGTTCCGGCCCTGAAATCATGGAATAAATGAGGAAAAAAGCAGTCGTTTTTGCCACAGGTAGCGCAAATGATTGCTCATTGGCAGGGCCGGTTGTAGCAATGGGAAACGGAATGGTTTTTTTGATCCGGATGGGAACCCCATAAATAAAATTAATAAACCATGAAAAAGATTTGTTTAACCCTGCTGCCGCTGGCACTGGCGGCATTCATGACGGGCTGCAGCAGTACGGCTACAGACGCTGATACAACGGCTACCACAGACAGCACCAACATCAATACGGTGACCCCACCCCCGGCAGGCGATATGGGCGCCAGCACCAGCGGCATGAACCCCGCTGATGGCGGTGCTACTGCCGCAGGCGGCACCGGCGGAGTTGGCAATACGGGCGCCGGCGGTAATACCAATCTGGACAGCAACCGCAACTTGAACACAACCGGCACGAGCACCTCCGGAAGCACCGGAAACACCAGCACGGGGAACACCGGAAATACCAGCAACACCAACAATCCCAACGGTGGCGGCAGGCGTTAGCGCGTGTAGCACACCATCCTTATTAAAGGCGGGCTGCGCTTTGCGCAGCCCGCCTTTTTTTGTGTTGTTCCTGAGGCCGCAAACAGAGTTTCACGACTATATCCTTTTTTGTGCCTAAATTGTCGGCGAAAACTTTTTTACCCTTTACCGTATGAGGAAGCTCCTCTGTTTGACGCTCGGCGCTTTTCTGGGCATGGCCACAACGGCCATGGCGCAGCCCTGGCAACACGCCAACCAACACCGTGACCCCGATTTCGTAGAACCATCCGGCTGGAGCCTGGGTGGCACTATCGGCATCAGCGACCTCTGGGGCGATGTAGGCACCAAAAGCATTATTGACCACTACAACAATGGTAGTTATTCGGGAGAAATAAAACTGATGGGCAGCCTTTACGCCCGCTATACTTTTTCCCCTTCCCTTAGTGCCCGCCTGGCCGTTAGCCACGGCACTTTGTATGCCAGCGATAAGTGGAACCTGGACAAGGCCAAAGAAGCAGGCAATATAGAAGATGAAGCTTTTCAGCGCTACCTGCGCAATCTGAATGTCCGCTCGAAAGTCTGGGAAGGCCAGCTCCTGGCGGAATTTTACCCGCTGCGCCTGAATGTCACCTCGCGCCAGGCAAGACGCCGCTTCCAGCCTTACCTGCTGCTGGGCGCTTCTGTATTTTACTATCAGCCAAAAGGAGAATACACCCCGCGCGAAGGCGGCTCTTCCAGCTGGGTGGATCTGCGCGAGCTGCATACAGAAGGACAGGGCTTTGTAGGCATGGATGGTAAACCTTTAAACACGCCCAAGCAATATTCCCTCACCCAGTTTGCCATACCTATGGGCCTGGCTGTACGCTGGGATATTGGCGAACGCCTGGGCCTGGGCCTTGAATACCTGTACCGCTATTGCTTTACCGACTACCTGGACGATGTAAGCGGCGCTTACATTGACCCCACGCTTTTTGACGTAAACCTGCCGGCCGGTAAGGCTGCCATTGCCAAAGACGTTTACGACAAACGCTACCAGATTATGCCGGGTGGCGATGGCACCGGTCAGCTGCGCGGAAATGCCTCCGTAAAAGATGCGTTCTCTACGGTTTCCATCAACTTATTCTACCGCATTTTCAACAAACAAAAAGTATGGTGGCACTAGCCGCCGGCCTGGATGCCGTTTTGCACGAAGGCAGTCACCTGGTCATGTAAAGCATTTTCCTTAACGCATCCTTACTCCACAACAACGGGCGCCAATGCGCCCGTTGTTGTATTTTTGGAAACAACAATCATTCCTCCCCGTATGCGCTATACGCTTTTTCTGGCTGCTTTCCTTTGCCTGCTGACGGCCTGCCGCAAACAGCCCGACCCTGTGGTAACCACACCGGCCAATACCGGCAACCTGCGCATCGAAATCACCAATCAGGTAGGCATGTTCAACCTGGTGCTGAATGACGTATGGTACCGGAACGTAAACGGGGATTCCTTTCGCGTTACTGCTTATAAATACTACATCAGCAATATTTCGCTGACCCGCGAAGACGGCGAGGAAGTCTGGCTGCCGGACACCTATTTCCTGGTGGATCAGGCCAGGCCGGAATCGCGCTTCCTGCCTTTAACCGGCGTGCCTGTTGGCAGCTACAAGGCGCTTTCTTTTCTTATTGGTGTAGACAGTGTGCACAATACCACCGGCGCACAAACCGGCGCGCTGGATCCTACACTGGGCATGATATGGACCTGGAACACCGGTTATATCATGGCCAAGATGGAAGGCATATCGCCCCAGTCGCCCGCAAGCGGTAACCTGCTGAGCTTTCACATTGCCGGCTATAAAGGAACCAACAGCGTTTTGCAGCGGGTAAGCCTGCCCCTGCCCGGCTTTGCCACGGTACAGGAAGGCCGCGTGCCCAACATTCATCTTAAAAATGATCTGGCCCAGTGGTTCTACGCGCCCCGTGTTATTGATTTCTCCGTCATCTACAACGTCATGAGCGAAGGCCTTAGCGCTTACCGGATTTCTGAAAACTATAAAGACATGTTCTCGGTAGAACACATCGATTAACCCAGCTTTTTGCGCCATGCGCCGTATTCTTTCTTTTTCCCTGCTTTTATGCTTTGCCCTTGTTTTGGCGCAGGCCACCGGCTGCAAAAAAGACCCGGATTTAAGCCAGACATCTGCCGCCATCAACTTTTACGTGCCCAAAGGCTGGCCGGAACCGGTTTATAAATTTGAAAACAACCCGCTGACGCGCGAAGGATTTGAGCTGGGCCGCCGCCTTTTCAACGATCCCCGCCTGAGCCGCGACAATTCCATATCCTGCGGCAGCTGCCACCAGCCTTTTGCCGCCTTTGCGCAGACAGACCATGCGCTGAGCCACGGGGTAGACGGCCTTATCGGCACCCGCAACAGCCCGGGCATCTTTAACCTGGCCTGGCACCCCAGCTTTTTCTGGGATGGCGGCGTGAACCACATTGAAAGCCAGCCTTTGAGCCCTATTGAAAATCCGGTGGAAATGGATGAAAAGCTGGATAACATTATTACCAAGCTCAGCGCCGACGGCGATTACCAGAAACGCTTCCAGGCGGCTTTCGGTACGCCGGAAGTAACCACGCAGCGCATGATGCGGGCGCTGGCGCAATTCATGGCGGTGATGATTTCAGACAATTCCCGCTACGATAAATTTGTACGGGGCCAGGAAAGCTTTACGCCTCAGGAGCTGAGCGGCCTTTCTGTTTTTGAAGGCAGCTGTGCGCCCTGCCACAAGCCACCGCTCTTCAGCGATTTTTCTTTCCGCAACAACGGCCTGCCGCCCAACAGCATCAACGACAGCGGCCGCGCCCACATCACCCGCCTGCCGGAAGATCTTTACCGCTTTAAGGTACCTACCCTGCGCAACCTGCGCTTCACGGCGCCCTATATGCATGATGGCCGCTTTACCACGCTGGATCAGGTACTGGCGCACTATACAGGCGGCGTGGTAAGCAGCCCAACGCTGGATCCGCTGCTGGGCAGCGGCGGCATTTCCCTAACCGATGCGCAGAAAGCTGATTTAAAGGTTTTTCTGAATACCCTGAACGACGAAAGCTTTGTGTCGGATCCCCGGTTTGCCGAGCCTTAACCGCGGGCCGGCTTTCCAGAAAATGCTTTAGAAGAACACACCTGAAAATGGAATTCAGGAAAAAAAATAAAAAAAGAGGCTGTTTAAAAAACAGCCTCTTTTCAAATAAATAGTGCAGCAAAAATGCCTTATGCTTTTTCTTCTTCGGGCACTACCAGCCGGAAGCCGTTGCCGTGGATATTTACAATCTGAACATCCGCATCGTCGCGCAGGTATTTGCGCAGTTTGGCAATGTAAACGTCCATGCTGCGGCCATTGAAATAAGTGTCGCTGCCCCAGATGCGCTTCAGCGCGTTTTCGCGGGGCAACAGATCATTTTTGTATTCCGCCAGCATCGTCAGCAGCTCGTTTTCCTTGGGGCTCAGGGTATGGCTTTCCTGTCCGCGGCTCAGGATGCGCAGCTTGCTGTTAAAGTGATAGCTGCCCAGGTTCCATTCTATTTGCGAGTGTTGCTTTTCCTGGTATTCCTGGTTGCGCTTCAGCACGGCTTTAATTTTCTGCAGCAGGATTTCGGAATCAAACGGCTTGGTGATGTAGTCGTCGGCGCCGAGCTTATAGCCGCGCAGCACGTCTTCTTTCATGCTTTTTGCGGAAAGGAAAAACAGGGGAATATCGGGGTCTACATTACGGATTTCTTCTGCCAGCGTAAAGCCGTCCATATTGGGCATCATCACGTCCAGCAGCGCAATGTCAAACTTTTCGCGGCGGAAAGCCGCCAGCCCCAGGATGCCGTCGCGGGCCAGTTCTACCACAAAGTCGTTCAGCTCCAGATAATTTTTTAATACCTGTCCGAAGTTAGGATCATCCTCTACGAGCAGTACTTTGCTTTTTTCTTTTTCCATGAATAAATGAAAATGAATAATGAAGGGAGATGCACGCAAGCATGCAACCGGTTACAAACTTAGCTAAAATAACGTACCTCCGGGCAATATTTAGTTAAAAGCGGGGGCAGTTGTACACCTTCCGGGGCGGGCTGCCGTAGCCGCCGTGCCCGAAAACACCTTCCCAACGCAAACCCAGCTCAAAGGCGCCTTTGGAGCCATTGTAAGGCTTCAGCCCGCTCACCGTCACATCGTAGGAAGTCATGACCCGCAGGTGGCCATACTCCATGCCCAGGGCGGCAATTACGGCATCCTGCAGGCGGTAGTAGCCGCCCAGTATCAGGCGCACTTCTCCTTCATCCCGCCCGCCCAGATGATAGATAAACAGGCTGCCAAATAAAAGCTCGGAAGCCGATTTTTGCCAGCTGTAATACACAGAGGGGTTGATGATGACATGGCTGCCTGCCTTATAAAGCAAATCCAGGTGACCGGTGGGCCGGATGCCCAGCTGGTTTTTCTGGTTGTAAAAAGATTCTGTGGGCTGATTCAGGTGCTGCGCGCCGGCAGTTATCTTCATATAGAAAGCATCGTTGGGGAAAATGGCCAGGCTCAGACCGGCGCCGGCGTCAAAATAGCTGGTACGGCGGATGCCGGGCAGCTCGCCGCTTACCTGGATGGGATCAAAATAAAGCCCGTTCCACTGCATGTCAAACGTCAGCTTGCTGTAATCTACGCTGCGTTGCACGTAAGCGCCGCTGATACCGCCGGAAAGCATGGCCGCATCGCTTAGAAAAACATGATAAGCCGCCACGGCTTCGTAGCGGTTCAGGGCCAGGTTGCCATTGCCGGCACGGTCTGTGAAAACAGCCGCTCCCAGGCCCAGCCAGGCTGTGCCGTTTTGATTGGGCGCTACCACCGCATCGCCGTAGGCGCTAAAGGTTTTAAAGGGCACGGGCACAGACGTCCACTGACTGCGGTAATTGGCGCCCACCCTAAAGTCGGTTTCCTGCAGCAGGCCGGCATTGGCAGGGCTTTGCAGCAGCGGCGCATTGTAGTATTGCGAGAAGTGCATGCCCTGTGCCATAGCGGAACCGCCGGACAGTACTACGGCCAGCAGGCCGATGAAAGCAACAGACAAGCGGAGCAACGCGTGAGGGACAGCAGCGGATACCCCGCACCCGCCCCGCCTGGCCCCAGGGAAGCTGAAGGGGCGGGGAGGCGTAGCAGCGAATGGCCCGACCCGGCGCAGACGGGGCACGCCCATCCCTTTTTTATCCAAACCGTAGAGACTAAAGAAAGGCAGCTGGCTCATAGGATAAAACTTTTTTAGTTTATGGCGCCATTAGCGCAACAGGGTGATGTTGCCCTGCTTTTGCACCGAAGTGCCGTCAATAAAGGTTACTTGCAGCACAAAGGCATAGGCATCCATTTCCTGGGGCTCGCCTTTGTAGGTACCATCCCAGCCCTTGTCCTGCCGGTGGGTTTCGAACACCAGCTCGCCAAAGCGGTTCCAGATTTTCAGTTCCAGGGTTTGTATGGCGCCGCCGCGCACGTAAAGCACATCATTATTGCCATCGCCATTGGGACTAAAAGCGGTGGGCACATCTGCCAGCGGCAGCACGGTAGCCGGCACATCTTTGCACACACGGTCTTTGCAGCCCAGGCGGCTTTTGGCCGTCAGGCACACCTTATAAACGCCGGTGCGCTTGTACTGGTGCACGGGGTTTTCTTCGATGCTGCCCGAAGCATCGCCAAAATCCCAGACGTAGCTTACAGCGCCGGTGCTGAGGTTGTGGAAGGTGGTGGGCATATTTACTTCCGGCGTCAGGGGTGTAAAGGTAAAATCAGCATGAGGCGGCGGGGCCACATACAGCTTTTTGGTAAAGGTATCGGCGCCGTTGCAGGTACCCGGATTGCTGGCAATAAGGGTTACGGTATAAACACCCGAATCTGCATAAACGTGGAGGGGATTCTGGATAGAAGCGCCGGTGCCGTCGCCAAAATGCCAGGTATAGTTCAGCCCGTTGGTAGCGATGCCGTTAAAACGCGCCGTATCGCCCAGGCAAAGCGTGTCCGGCCCGTTCATGGATGCAGCCACAAGCTTGTTGCTGAAGTGCAGCACCGCTTTAAAGCTGTCTGTTGGATTGCAGGCGGTAGAATCATGCATCTGAAGCACCACCACGTAGGTACCGGTGTCCGGGAAAGCGTGTACGCCGGGGCTGGCGCCGGTGAAGGTGGTGCCGTCGCCAAAATTCCAGGTATAGGTAGTGGCGCCCGGACTGTGCGGCAGCGACGTATTGGTAAAATTAGCGGTAAACGGTCCGCAGCTGTCCAGCAACTGGTGCGTGAAGCCGGCCTGAATGCCGCCGGAATCTACAATTACAGTAATGAAAGCCGTGTCTGTAACGCGGCAGGTAACCGGGTTGTAGGCCACCAGCTGCACGTGATAGGTGCCGGGTATGGTATACGTATGGCTGGGCGTCTTAGCCGTGTCCTGGATGCCGTCGCCGAAGTTCCAGAGATAGGTAACGGCGTTGATGGTGTTGTTTTGAAAATGCACGGTCAGCGGGGCGCAACCCTGCGTGTCGGGACTGGGTGCGGCAATGGGCGGACTGAGCTCGAAGTTGATCTTGAGGGCGGCCAGGTTGCAGTTGAAGCTGCCCACGGAAGTGGCCCAGGAGCCGGGCGTGGTGGGGAATGCCGGCGAGCCGGGACCGCCGCAGTTGGCGCAGATGGCCTGGTAAATAACGCCGTTTTTATCAAAGCGGCTGGTGCCGCCGTCCACATGCTCGCCGTAAACCGGCACCGTGCTGAAGCGGCCGTAATACGTGGCATACAGCAGCGAAGCCGCGTTTTTGCTCAGTACAATAAAGTAAAAATCAGAACCGTCTGTGGTGCTTTGAAAAGCGCCGGGGCTGATGGGCATCCCGTTATTAAAGCCAACGGTGGAAGGATAAGTGGTGCTAAAGCCCAGGTTGCCGCCCCAGCCGCTGATGTACACGTTCTGGCAGGTATCCACCAGGAAAGCTACCGGCGATATATTGGTATGGGTGGGGTCGCCGGAACCAAATACGGTGGAATAAACATTGGTGGCCAGGTTGCTGTCCAGCTTGATGATAAACTGGCTGGAATTAGGATTGTTGTACACGCCGGGCGTTACGGGGAAAAGGCCGCCGATGCTTTGCCCCATGGCATACACGCTGTTTTCTTCGTCTGTTTGCAGGCCATACACCTGGTCCAGGTTGCTGGTGCCGATAAACGTAATGCGGTCCGGCAGGTGACTGCCGTAATTCTGAAATTTGGCAATCCAGCCATCTGAAAAGCCGCCCTGATAGGTAGGCCATAGCGTGCTGCCGGCAGTGGGAAAATTCGTGCTCATGGTGCCGCCGCCTACATAGATGTGCGTTTCCGCAGTATCCAGCGCCATCACATAGCCGGCATCATCATTACTGCCACCCAGAAAAGTAGCGTAAAGCATGTTGCTGAGCGTAGGGTTCAGCTTCATAAATACCGCATCCTGCTGCCCGCCAATCGTAGTTTGGAAAGCGCCGGAGGTTACCGGAAAATCAGCCGATTTGGTGCTGGCCGTCAGGTAAATGTTGCCGAGCTTATCTACAAGGACTTCGCTGCGCGCATCATCGCCGTAATTGTGTTTCAGGTTGCCGCCTATGCCTTCCAGGGCATTGTGGTTCACGCCATCGTCCACCGAGCCGCCAATATAGGTGCTGCCAACGAGCGCCGTGCCGGTGGCATTGAGCTTGGTAAGTACAATATCGGCGCCGCCGTTTTTGGTATTGTCAAAAGCCCCGGTGGTAACGGGATAGTTATCGGAATAAGTGCGGCCGGCAATAATCAGGTTGCCACCGCCATCTACTATCATGCTGTGCGGTGTTTCGTTGTCGGCGCCGCCGATGTAGGTAGAATAAATAAGGGCCGTGCCGGTGGCATTGAACTTGGTAATGCCAATATCGCTGGCGTAGGAGTTGCCGTGCGTGGAGTCGCCCAGACCGGGTACATCCACTCCGCCGCCGTAGGTCAGCTGAAAAGCGCCGGTTGTGGTAGGATAACCGGCAGAGTGTACCAGCCCGCCGGCATAAAGGTTACCGGCATTGTCGTAAGTAGCCGTAAAACCCCAGTTATCGGCCACAGACCCGGTAAAGGTGCTGAATACAACCGTTGGGTCTATTACCAGGAGTTGCTCTTTGTCGTAGCCCTTCGGGAAATCATAACTCAGGATGTTGCCTTTCAGCCGGTAGCGGCAGGGAACGGAAATTTTTTCACCGTTGTTGAATTGATAGGCCACCGGCGCCATTTCCATTACATCGCCGATGGAAGTTTTTATAATCAGGTTGTTGTTTTTCAGCGACAGCTTTTCCGCGCCTTCAAACTGCAATTGAATCTGACCGGGGCGGGCGCCGGGCGCCACCATAAACTCATATTTCAGGTTGTGGTTTTCAGAGGAAAGGTGCATGTCTATACCGGGGTACAATTGCTGGTAATCCAGCGCCAGGGCAGGATGCACGCCGCCTTTCCAGTACTTTGGTTCGTTGCCTAAAAAATAATTGTAGTAATGTTTCTGGCTTTTGCTTTCCCTGATTTCCGGGGTGGGACTGGCGTTTAAAAAAGAAACCTTCCAGGCATGGAAAAAAAGTTTGACCGGGCGGTGGGCCGTACTGTGCCGCGCTTCATCCAGCTTCAATTTATTGCCTTCATCGCCGATGAGGTAGGTAAAGGTATTGGCCGCCAGAAACACATCGCCCCTGCCGGTTACGGCTTTGTAGCGAAAATCTTCTTTCCACTGACCGGCATTGGGGATGTACTCCACAGATTGCCCTTTTGCCGGCAGGCAATTAAAAAGCAGCGCAAGAAGTCCGCCAAGAAGTAAGCGTCGGTTCATAAAGAGCAGATGAGTATCAGCGAATAAAGATACCAACTTAAACAAGACAGGCGGTTGGGTTGTTTGGGGCGGGGTTGGCTTCCTGTAAGGACGGGCCTTTGTGCTATGGCCGGCGCCGGTATCAGTTCACCATCTTATCGGCACAGCAGCTGCTGGCAAAGGCTTCGGGCTTGGCTTTAAAGGCAAAACCCATTCCCAAAATATAGCCGGTGGCTTCGCGCAGGGCCTCGTTGCTTTTAAAACCGGGATTGGTATTGATGTCGGCATGCACTTCCATATCCACATCATAACGGGTAAAGAGGTCGCAAAGCTCGTAGGCAATTTCAATGGAACGGGCCACCTCTACCAGCATGCGCTCTTTGATGGAAAAGCGCAGCTTTGTTTTGTCGTTTTGGATAAACATAAAGCCGCCCCGCTTCTCGCGCAAAAACACGATGACGGTGGCAAATTCCGTCAGCTCGGCATGCACCTGACTGTCGGTGCCGATGCAGACTTTGAGCTTGTAACCGGCTGCGGTTTCGCGGAGGATGGTTTCTTCCACTGCCTGCTTGATGGGTTTGCTGATGATTTCGCCTTTGAAGGTACGCCAGGGCATAAAAGGTAAATGTTTGGGATGAAAAGTAAAGCGATGTCCCCTGTGCTTTTGCTATAGCTACATTTCCTAAAATTAAAGAAAAGAAGCCGCCGCATAAAAAGTTTTCCACAGCTTTTTTTCGGCAGTGCATCTTGCCGGCAAAAGCCTGTGGCGGAAACCGGCCCTGCAGGCCTGCTTTTTGCTTAAATTTGCCCCAACCTACCCTGACACTATAAGCATGCATTTCGACAAGATTAAAAACAAAGGACAGGCGCGCCTTTTTCAGAGCGACCTGATGGAATCCATGACCAAGACCCACCCGGTGGTTATCTATGCCATGTACCTGCCCGTCATTGCGTTTATGCTTTATTACGGCCACGCCTACAAAGGCGTAGGCGCCGGCCCTGAAGCCCTTGTTTTCATGGGCGGCCTGCTGTTCTGGACCTTTTTTGAATACCTGATGCACCGCCACTTGTTTCATATGATTGTGGACAGCCCGCGGGCGCAGCGCTTTGTTTATACCATGCACGGCGTGCACCACGAGTTTCCCCGCGACCGCGAGCGCCTGTTTATGCCGCCGGTGCCCAGCCTGCTGATTGCCTCCATCCTGTTTTCGCTGTTTTACCTGGCCCTGGGTGTTTACGCGCTTTCGTTTTTCCCCGGCTTTCTGTTTGGCTACCTGATGTACGGTTCCATGCACTATGCCATCCATGCCTTTGCGCCGCCCAAATGGCTGAAAGCCCTGTGGCGCAACCATCACCTGCATCACTATAAATTCCCGGAAAAAGGCTTTGGCGTAAGCACCACCCTCTGGGATCTGGTGTTCCGCACAGTACCGAAAAAGGAAGAGGCGTAGCTAAGGCTGAGACTAAGGTTGAGGTTAAGACTGAGACTAAGACAATCTTAACCTCAATCTTAACCTCAACCTTAACCTCAACTCCTGCTAATATTCCCTTATCTTGCCTGCTTAAACAAGCCCACGCTTTACTGCATGAAACGCTTTCTTTCTGTTTTTGCCCTTTTTATTATCGTAGCCGTTGGTTGCAAAAAAGACGATGAAATTATTGCCACTGCCGGTAAGGGCGGCAAAGCCATTGTGCGCGTAAAACCGCTGTACAACAATCAGGGTATAGACAGTTGCGTGGTGTACGTTTCTTACAATACCAACGAGCCGGGCCTGCCCAATGATTCTGCCGTGCAGCGGCTCAATAACACAGAGGCGATTGGTACATTCCCCGGCCTGCGCTACGGGCATTACTATTTCCAGGTGCTGGGCTACGATACAATGGCCAAAGTACGCCTGCGCGGCGGCATGGCCTACGAGGTCAGCGCCGAAGACAGCAGCGTGAATCTGGAAGTGCCGGTTGCGGTGTGGTAGTTTGAAAAGTTGATAAGTTGAGAGGTTGATAAGTTGAAGGGTTGAAAAGTTGAGGGGTTGACAGGTTGACATGTATTGCCTATTCACGATTCACAATTCACCATTCACGATTTTCATCCTTTCATCGTAGTTTTGCACATGGCTGCAAACGCTAAGTTCTACGGTGAAGGTCTCACCTTCGACGACGTCCTGCTCGTCCCTTCTTATTCTGAAGTGCTGCCCCGCGAGGTCAGCATCACCACCCACCTTACAAAAGACATCCGGCTGAACGTGCCCATGGTTTCTGCGGCCATGGACACGGTTACCGAAGACCGCCTGGCCATTGCCCTGGCCCGCGAAGGCGGCATCGGTATCCTGCACAAAAACATGAGCATCGAGCGGCAGGCCGAGCAGGTGCGTAAGGTAAAAAGAGTGGAAAGCGGGCTTATTACCGACCCCATTACCCTGAACCCTACTGCCACTGTTGCCGATGCGCGCCGCATCATGCGCGACAACCGCATCGGCGGTATTCCCATTGTGGATGACAATTATAAACTGGTAGGCATCCTGACCAACCGCGACCTGCGTTTTGAGAAAGATATGCACCGGCCCGTTTCCGAGATCATGACGCATGAAAACCTGGTAACTGCCCCCGCAGGCACTACCATGGCACAGGCAGAAAGCATCCTGGAACAATACAAGATTGAAAAGCTGCTGATTACAGACAGCGATGGCAGGCTGGGAGGGCTCATTACCTTCCGCGACATCATTCACCTGAAAAACCGGCCCAACGCTGCCAAAGATGCCAACGGGCGCCTACTGGCCGGCGCGGCCGTAGGCATTACTGCCGATACGCTGGAGCGCATTGAAGCCCTGCAACATGCCGGCGTGGACATCATTACGCTGGACAGCGCGCACGGCCACAGCCGCGGCGTTATAGAAATGGTGAAAAAGGTAAAGCAGGCTTTTCCGAACCTGCCGGTGATTGCCGGCAACATTGCCACCGGCGCCGGTGCGCTGGCCCTGGCAGAAGCCGGCGCAGACGCGGTGAAGGTGGGCGTAGGCCCCGGTTCTATCTGCACCACGCGTGTGGTAACCGGCGCAGGCGCCCCGCAGCTTACTGCTATCCTGGAAGCCGTGGAGGCATTGAAAGGAAAAAACGTACCCGTAATTGCAGACGGCGGCATCCGCTATACCGGCGACATGGTAAAGGCCATTGCGGCCGGCGCGGCCTGTATTATGGCGGGCTCCATTTTTGCCGGCACCGAAGAAAGCCCGGGCGAAACTATTATTTACGAAGGCCGCAAGTTTAAAAGCTACCGCGGTATGGGTAGTGTGGAAGCCATGAAAGAAGGCTCCTCGGACCGGTATTTCCAGGATGTGGAAACCGACATTAAAAAGCTGGTGCCCGAAGGCATTGTAGGCCGTGTGCCGTTTAAAGGCTCGGTCAACGAAATCATGCAGCAGTTTATCGGTGGCCTGCGGGCCGGCATGGGCTACTGTGGCGCCAAAGACATCCGGGCTTTGCAGGAAGACGCGCAGTTTATCCGCATTACGGCGGCAAGCATGGCAGAAAGCCATCCGCACGATGTGGCCATTACGAAAGAAGCACCCAACTATTCCCGCTAAAAAAAAGACGCCTGAACAGGCGTCTTTTTTTGTTTATAGTTTTTGAAAGGAAAAGGTCTGGGTGCTGCCGGCATCGCTTATGCTAAGCAGATAAAAGCCCGGCTGCAATTCATTGGTGCTTAGGGTACAATGCCCGTCTTTGCTGCTGCAGGTTTGCGCTATCAGCAGGCGGCCCTGCGCATCGTAAAGCAGCAATTTGCTGCCTGTTTTCAGGTTGGAAACATGAAGCAGGTCGGCCGCAGGATTGGGAAAAAGCAATACCTGCGCACCCAAGTCTTTATGACGTATTTGCTGCACAGGACTGTAGGTAAAGGCGCCATCCACATCAATCATTTTAAGGCGGTAAAAAGCAGTACCGGCGGTAAGCGGCGCTGCAAAGCGATAGCTGTTTTGCGGCTCGTTTTTAGCAGGCACAAAAGCCAGCAGCTGAAAATCCCTGGCATCCCCGCTTTGTTCTATTTCAAAGCCATACAGGTTGGTTTCGCGGGCCGTGAGCCACTGTAGGACCGCCTCGTTATTTTGAACTGCGGCGGTAAAAGAAAGCAGGTGAAGGGGCAGGGGCGTATCTTCAGAAACAAGCGCGTCAAAACTGGTGCCGTTGTTGATACGAAGATTGCCATTCCCATTCGTTGCCCCCCAGGCTACTATCCGGAATACCACGCTTTCCCCACTTGTACCTCCGTTTATAACAATGGGAGTTGAGGGCGTAACAGTTATTGTTTGTGCAACTGTACCGCCGGCCGCCAAATCCTTTGCGCCATCAATATCATGATAACTTCCGACACCTACTGCATATTGCCATTGGGCAGTAGTTGGGCCAGCCATTGTGCGCTGCGTGGCCCAGGAAATACTGTTTAGTGTCAACGCATAGCCGGGTTCAATAGTTACTTGGAAATAAACATAATCATTGCTGTCACTAGCCTGCGCAAAACTAGTATTGGAAGCAAAGCTTTTAGAGATATAGGTATTGGTGGCAGTTGATGCATTTATTCCTGCACCTCTATTCCATTGGCTAAATGTTACGCCTGTCCCGCTTGGTAACTGGCTAAATGTACTGGGACCTTCCACTCCTGAAACAGAGTTCCCGCTGCCATTGTAAGTATTCGGGCTCAGCGCCGTTTGCGCCACTACTGTTTTGCCACTGATTGATGCTGCTACAAGCATTGCCATGGTCATCCATTGCTTCATGATCTATTGATTTTAAGATGATAAAAAAGCGGATGGACAGCAGAATGGTTTTTATTTGTTGAAATAATTTATACCAAAGAAAAATCAATTTCTTTGAATGCCAAAATTATTTTACAACAAAGCAAAAAATACTACCTGCTTATTCCACTGCTGTTGGAGCAATGGTTATTTACATTTCTTCTTAAATAGAAAAGATGGCAGCATTACAAAAAGCACGTTGCAGTTCCGGACCTGCTAACCTGCCAGCTCCTTTAAAAGGAGGCGCACCTCATCGCTGTTTGCTACAAAATAGCGCGCGGCGCTGGGTGGCTCGCCCACTTTAATGGTAAATGCGCCCTCGGGCATGGCACGGAAGGTGTCTTCATCGGTATAATCGTCGCCGATTGCCAGCACAAAATCATAGGCTGTTTTTTCCAGCAACTGGCGTGCAGCCGAGCCTTTGTGTACGGCGCTGCTTTTTAACTCCAGCACCTTGTTGCCTTTCAGTAATTGCAGGGAATGGCCGGCAATCTGGTGGTTGAGCTCCTGGCTTAACTCATAGGCGCGCAGCTGCCCCAGGCCTTCGTCGGCATTCCGGTAATGCCAGGCCAGCGAGTAGCTTTTTTCTTCGATAAAAGTGCCGGGTGTGCGGTTGGTAAACGACTGCATCAGCGGCCGTACAAAATCCTTCCACTGCGCGTTGAGGTACGGCGCCTGTTGCCATTCGCCCGCTTCCAGCCGGCGCCAGGCGCCGTGCTCGGCAATCAGGTCGGCCTTCAGGTTGCCCAGCCATGCCTGCAGCGTATGGCGGTCGCGGCCGCTGATGATAATCACGCGGTTGCACGGGTCGGCGCAAAGCCGGTGCAGGGTATTCAGCAGGGCGGCATCGGGCACGGCATCTTCCGGTCGCGGCTGAAAGCCGGTGAGGGTACCGTCGTAGTCCAGAAACAGGGCACGCTGCCGGGCCTGCCGGTAGCTGCCGGTAAGTGTGTTCATCTGCAGGCTGCCGGGCGTAAGGGCAGCGATAAGAGCAGGCCGCTGCCTGCGGCAGCGGCCCAGGGTATCCATAAAATCGCGCACCCAATGGTGGATGTTGAAGCGGCTGAGCGTTTGCTGCATGGTGGCGATGCGGCGTTCCTGCTCTGCATTGGGCATGGTCAGGGCCTGTTGTATGGCTTCCGCCATTTGCCAGATGTCGTTGGGGTTGATGATCAGCGCATCGTTCAGCTCGCGGGCGGCGCCGGCCATCTCGCTTAATACCAGTACGCCATTACTATAGCGGCCGCTTTTACTGGCAATGTATTCTTTGCACACCAGGTTCATACCGTCGCGCATGGGTGTTACCAGTGCTACATCGGCCAGGCGGTACAGCGCGCTGAGCAGGCGTGGCGGAAAAGAACGGTAAAAATGCTGGATGGGCGACCAGCCCAGGCGCCCGAAAGCGCCGTTTATCTTGCCTACCAGCTGCTCCATTTCTTCTTTCAGCTCTATGTATTTGGGCACCCGGTCGCGGCTGGGCACAATCAGTTGCAGCAGCGACACCTCGCCGTGCCATTCCGGGTGCCGTTCCAGGAAAATCTGATACGCCTGCAGCCGCGGGATGATGCCTTTGGAGTAATCCAGCCGGTCTATGGAAAGCATCAGCCGGCCGTCTTGCAGCGTTTTGCGCAGGTGGCGTACCGTGCGGCGTGTAGGCGGGCTTTGGGCCAGGTTATGATAGTGCTCGTAATCTATGCCTATCGGAAAAGCATCCACCCTTGTTTGCTGCAGGCCGCTGCTGATGTTGTTGCCATCTACCGACAGGCCCAGCAGGCGCGTTACCGAGCTGGCAAAGTGCCGCACATCGTCGTGGGTATGAAAGCCAATAAGGTCGGCGCCCAGCATGCCGGCCAAAAGCTCTTTGCGCCAGGGCAAGAGGCGGAAAATCTCAAAAGAAGGGAATGGAATGTGCAGGAAAAAACCAATGGTTAGCTGGGGCAGGGCCTGACGCAACAACTGGGGCAGCAGCAACAGCTGGTAATCCTGCACCCACACTACATCGCCGGGCTGCACCACTTCCAGCACCGAACGGGCAAACTTTTCATTGACCTGCCGGTAGGTTTCAAACTGGCGGGGATGATACTCGGCATAACTGGGGAAATAATGAAAAAGCGGCCACAGGGTTTCGTTGCTGAAACCTTCGTAATAATCATCAATTTCTCCGGGTGTCAGGAAAACAGGGCGCAGGTTTTGCCCCGCCAGCGATTCAATCACGGCATCCTGTTCCACGGCCGTTACTTCGGCGCCCGGCCAGCCTATCCAAAGGTTGCGGCCCTGTTTGTAGATGCTGCCCAGGCCGGTGGCCAGGCCGCCGGCGCTTGGCTTCCACTGAATGGCGCCTTCTTTTCGCTGCATTTGCACCGGCAGCCGGTTGGAAACAATGATGACCCGTTGCGGGCGGGCGCTTTCCTGCTCAGAATTCATAGTATGGGTATCCCGAAGGTACTAAAAAAGGAGGGCCATCACCCGGGCGCAGCATTGCCTGCAAGGGATAAAGCCTTTGCCTGTGCCCCTCGTATCAGGTTAGGAGATGCGGCGGATAAGTTTGCTTACCGCCGCTTCAGCAGCCGCTTTATATCCTGCAGGGCTACAAACCGGAACACCACAATAAGGCCGCCACCTGCCGCAAGGGTCAGTGCCAGGCGCAGCAGCCAGGGCCAGGAAGGCAGCCAGAGCAGCAGGGCTACCACACCCAGCAACACGCCATAGCTGATGAGGGCCATTATCCACCGGCCATTATGCGGCAAACCAAAATGACGGTGCGCCGCTGCTATAAAGCATACACCCAGCACCGTCATGGTAACGCCCGCACTGATGGCGGCGCCCAGCGCTGCATAGCGCGGTATCAGCAACAGGTTCAGGCCGGCATTAATAAGGATGCCGAGCAAAGAAATAAGGTGCAGGCTTTTGAGCTTACCGCCGGCAGTAAGCAGGGTAGAATAAATGTAAAGAATGGTATAGCCGGGAATAGCCGTCATCAGGCAGCTGAATACCAGGCCCTCAAACCGCCCGGAAGCAGGATAAAGCAGGCGCATGATCTCGGTGCCATAAAGCACCGATACTGCTACCACCATCAGGCTGACGGGAAACAGCAGGTTCATGCACATCCTTACAATGGTGCCCACGTTTTCTTTTTGCGCCAGCATGCGGCCAAACATGGGCAGCAGGATGCCTGCCAGCAATACGGCAAGCATATTAAAAGCATCCAGCGGACGGTAGGCGGCGGCATAAATACCGGCCTGCTCGCGACCTTCAGCACCGCACAAGCGCTCTATCAGCAAAGAATCGGAGCGCATGTAAATGGCCATCAGAAACACCAACAGGGCATAAGGAAAGCTTTGCCGGATAATAACCCGGATTTGTGCCGGCCGGAAGGAAAAACGAAATTTCAGATTGGCAATACGCTGCAGCGCCAGCAGGGCGAGCAGGGCAGCCAGGGCATAGCAACTGAGCTGCACCCATACAAAAGTGTAGATGGTGAACCGGGCTGCGGTGGCGGGTATCAGAAGCAGGGCGCCGCAGACAATGATCATCAGTCCGCGGTCGGCCACGCTAAGCAGGCCGTCCAGGCGGAAGCGCTGCAACGCAGCTACGTTGCTGCGGAAAAACATCATCAGGTAGTTAAACGCCTGCAGCAGGATGATGCCGCCCAGCAGCAGCAAATCGTCCGGACTGCGATAACCGGCCAGCAGGGCTGCCCCGAAGACCACTGCCGCAAATACCAGCACCAGCAGCAGGCGGGCCGTAAGCATGGGCGGAAAGCGGCGTGCCAGCAGGGCAGGCGCCTCGGAGATGATTTTGGAATTGTAGCTGTTGATGCCGAAATCCAGCAGGATTTGGAAAATCAGACACAGGTTAAACAGGGGCTGATAGCTGCCAAAGGCTTCGTGGCCAACCCGATTTTGCACGGTGCGGTCTATGGCAAATATCCAGATCGGCTTTACCAGCAGGTTGACCCCCAGTACAAACAATAGATTTTTGGCAAAGACCTGGCGCAAGAGAAACGGATAGGAGGGGCAAAGTTCCTAAATGAAGGGGAATATGAGGTGTGATGCCGGCGTCTTTATGGAATTGGAACATAGCGGACGCAAAGGACACAGAGAACCGCAGAGGACGCTAAGAAATTAAATAAAACAATACTTTGCGATCTCTGCGTTCCTTTGCGCGCTCCGCGTTTTATAATAAGTATCGCAGAGAACGCTGAGTACCGCGGAGAACGCCAAGCAATTTAAATAAAATGGACTTTGCGATTTCTGCGCTCCTTTGCGCACTCCGCGTCCTGAAATAAGTATCGCAGAGAACGCTGAGTACCGCAGAGAACACTGAGAAATATCAATAAAGCAAGACTTGGCGGCCTCTGCGCTGCTTTGCGCACTCCGCGTCCTGAAATATGTATCGCAGAGAACGCCAAGAACCGCAAAGGACGCTGAGAAATTAAATAAAACAGAGGCTTAGCGCACTCCGCGTCCCTCCAAAACAGCAACCGCCTCAAAATAGATTAAACGGTTAGCAGGCGTGCCTCCTACCGCCTATCTCTTAACTTTGCGCCCCCATGCGCATTGCTGTTAATACCAGGTTGCTGCTTCAGGGCCGGCTCGAAGGCATTGGCTGGTACAGCTATCAGCTGCTGAGCCGCCTGGTACGCAACCACCCGGAGCATCAGTTTTTCTTTTTCTTTGACCGCCCTTACGATCCGTCTTTTGTGTTTGCAGACAACGTGACGCCCATCGTAGCCTACCCGCAGGCACGACACCCGGTCTTGTTTTACCTCTGGACCGAATGGACCCTTCCCTTTCTGCTGCGCAAATACAAAGCGGATGTTTTATTCTCTCCCGAGGGCATGGGCTCGCTGCGCAGCAAAGTGCCGCAGGTCATTACCATTCACGATCTTGCCTTTCAGCATTTCCCCGGTCACCTCATTAAAAGCCATCTGAAATGGCTGCGCTACTATACGCCCCGCTTTGCCCAAAAGGCTTGTCGCGTGCTGACGGTTTCTGAATTTTCCAGGCAGGATATCATGCAGCAATACGGCATTCCCGAAGAGAAAATTGCCATTACCTACAACGCCGCCGATGAAGCTTACCAGCCTGTTTCTGAAGAAGCGCGCGAAGCCATCAAGGCAAAGTATGCGGATGGCAACGAGTATTTTGTATTTGCCGGCTCGCTGAATCCGCGCAAGAACATCATCCGGCTGCTGCAGGCTTTTGTGAAGTTTAAAAAGCACCACCGCTGCGGTATGAAGCTGGTGATGGTGGGCGGTATGGGCTGGAACTACGACGATCTGCTGCGCTACCGCCACAGCATGCCGTTTAAAGACGAAGTGAAATGGGTGGGTTATATGGAGAAATCAGAGTTGAGCCGCATTACCGCCGCTGCCTGGGCCTCGGTTTATCCCTCGCTGTTTGAAGGCTTTGGCATTCCGATTCTGGAGGCCTTGGCCTGCGGTGTGCCGGGCATTGTGGGCAACAACTCTTCCATGCCCGAGGTGGGCGGCGATGCCGTGCTGCTGGTGGATGCTGAGGATGTGGAAGACATTGCTTACAAGATGGGGCTGCTGTATAAAGACGAGCGCCTGCGCGCCCGGTTGGCTGCTGCTGCGCCGGCGCAGGTGGCAAAGTTTAGCTGGGATAAAAGCGCGGAGGTGCTGTGGGAAAATATTGAAGCATGTGCGCGAAAGCAATAAGATACCGGGCAAGTCCAAGACTTGCTGCCGCGCCGGCGTAGTCTGAAGACCTTATCCTGTCCCGTATTTTTTTCTTGCCGCGTGGTATGCCTTGATTTGTGCTGCCAATAATCTAACTCCTGTCCAAAGCGTTCTTTCACCAGGCATCGGCTGGCGT
>Ga0182744_1000085_pt1 | contig 104718 bp, 78 predicted proteins | sample eDN3rd30CKraftMG_FD_128525 | JGI IMG/M metagenome (GOLD analysis project Ga0182744, IMG submission 128525) | Enriched Miracle-Growth compost microbial communities from Emeryville, California, USA - eDNA 3rd pass 30_C Kraft MG (version 2) (version 2) ... | reverse complement strand
CATTATGCGGTATTAGCATCCCTTTCGGGAAGTTATTCCGCACCCAAGGGCAGATTCCCACGCGTTACGCACCCGTGCGCCACTAGACCCGAAGGTCTCGTTCGACTTGCATGTGTTAGGCATGCCGCCAGCGTTCGTTCTGAGCCAGGATCAAACTCTCAAGTTTGATGTTCGAATCTGCCAAGGTGGAATATCCCTCGCAGACCCGCTCATTTTAAGGAGCCTGGCCTACACAAGAAGCAACCTCGTGAAAGGCTGCTTCCACGTTATGGAAACGTGTAAGACATGTAGGTCAGGCTTGGCTTTTTATCCTGAGCGACCGACACCTTAAAGCTGCCGGACCCAGGGCCGCCGCCCACATGTCCCTTCATCGACAATCACAATTTCAAAGAGCCACCGACAAGAAACAGCGGACAGTTGTCGTTCCCCGCTATTGCTATCGGGGGACATCTGTCCGTATCTGTTGGCGACCGTCTGGTTCGTGGCGTTTGGCGCCGCGCCCCGTCCGGTGAAAAGGCCTCTAGGCGCCTCGCTGATTCGCGTCAACACCCTTTTTGCAATTTTGTTTCAAAGGATGTTCAGCGCATCGGGAAATGCCCGGGCCGGAAAGGGGAAATGGTGAGCGAAAGCGCGGATTTCAAGGGGGCGGACGGCCGCGAAAAAAGCGAGCCCGCGTTCGGCGACCGCGTGCGCAGCGCGGTTATCTGGCGTTCGGGCAGTCAGATTCTCGCGCAGATCATCACCTGGTCGGTCACTTTGATCGTGATTCGACTGCTCGATCCGGCCGATTACGGCCTGTTCGCGATGACGCAGGTGATCATGTCCTTCCTCGCCTTCCTCAACGGATGGGGATTCGCGAGCGCGCTCGTCCAGTCCGATTCGGTCGATCCGTTCCGAATCAGGCAGGCGTTCGGGCTGCTGCTGCTGCTCAATGGCCTGCTCGCGGCCGTGCAGCTGCTCGGCGCGCCGCTCGCCGCGGCTTATTATGGTCAGCCCCAGGTCGCCGACCTGCTGCGCGTGCAGGCGCTGATCTTTCTCGCGACACCCTTCATCGCGCTGCCCGAGGTGATGATGTCGCGCGCGCTCGACTTCCGGCGCCAGGCGCTCGTCAATCTGGTCGCGGCGCTCGCGGGCGCGGGCACCGCGCTCGCGTGCGCGCTCGCGGGCTATGGCGTGTGGACGCTCGTCTATGCGCCGATCGCGCTGTTCTGGACGCGCGCGGCCGGGCTGACGCTCGTCGCGCGCCTGCTCGTCTGGCCGAGCTTCAATTTCCGGGGTTGCGGCCAGATCGTGGGATTCGGGTCGGCCGTGCTGTTCAGCCAGCTCTTCTGGCTTGTGCAGAGCCAGTCCGACGTCTTCATCGCCGGCCGCCGATTCGAACCCCACGCGCTGGGCCTCTATGCCGAGGCGCTGTTCCTCGCGCAGATCTTCATGGCGAAATTCGTGCCGCCGCTCAACGAGGTCGCCTTTCCCGCCTATTCGCGAATCAAGGACGACGCGGCGGCGATGCGCTGGAGCTTCCTCAAGACGGTGCGCGTGCTGATGCTGGTCGCCGCGCCCTTCTATTGCGGGCTCGCCGTCACCGCGGCGCCGATGGTCGAAACGCTGTTCGGCGCCAAATGGATGGGGATGGTGCCCTATATCCAGATTCTCTCGCTCGCGCTGATCTTCATGACGGTGCAGATTCTCTTCGCGCCGGTGAACAATGCGCTCGGTAAGCCTTTCGTGACGATGCTCTCGTCTCTCGGCGGCGCGATTCTCTTCCCGACCGCGTTCCTGATCGGCGCCGAATGGGGGCTTATCGGCATCGCGTGGGCGTGGCTCGTCGCCGCGCCGCTGTTGTTCCTGCTGTCGGCGCGGATGACCGGGCCGCGACTCGGCATCTCGCTGTGGCAGGTCGCGCGGGCGATGCTGCCGGGGCTTGCCCCCGCGCTGGTGATGGCGGTCGTGGTGGCGCTCGCCGACCGGTGGCTGCTTGGGCCATTTGCACTCGCGGCACCGATTCGCCTCGCGTTGCTCGTCGGTCTCGGCGCGCTCCTCTATGCAGCTCTGCTCTGGCTGCTCGAACGCGAGGCGATCGCCGAAGTAATGCGGCTGGTGATTCGCCGCCGGCCACCCGCGGCCGACGCGGCAGGCTGACGTCAGCGAATCGTCACGACGCGATATAGTCGCGCATCGCCGCCGCCTCGGCCTCGATCTTGTCGATGCGATATTTGACGAGGTCGCCGATCGACACGAATCCGACGAGTCGGTCGCCGTCGACCACGGGCAGATGGCGGATCCGCTTCTGGGTCATCTGCGATAGCGCCGCGATGACCGCCATCGATGCCTGACAGGTCACGGGCGACTTGGTCATCACATCGTCGATTCGCCGGTCGAGCGCGTCGGGACCATAGGAGGAGGTCAGCCGGACGAGGTCGCGCTCCGAAAAAATGCCGAGAATCGAATCGCCGTCGACGACAGGGACGGCGCCGATCCGGTGCTGCGCCAGCAGGTCGACGACCGCGCGCACCGTGTCGGTCGGCCGCGCCGAGATGACCGGCCCCGTGCGGCCCTGCAAAATCGCTGCAATCGTCATGCTTCCCGCTCCCTTCGCTTCTTCGGCTTTGCGGCCATGGTATCACGATTCGCAGCGATGCCGAAGCGCGCGGCGGGCTTTCGCCCTTGGCCTCGCCGCCGGCATCGTCCATGACGGCGCCGATGGTCAAACGCTCCCCCCTCGACGACAAGAGCACCTCGCGAATCGCCTGGGCGCGCTATCGCCGGCTGATGCGCGGCATGACGATCGTGTCCTTCCTCGCGGTCGTCGGGGCGCTCGCCTATCTGCGCTGGTCGCTGGGCGACGCGCTGACCATCCACATGATCATCGCGACCGCCGCGGGCATCGGCCTTTCGGTGATGCTCGGTGCGGCGCTGATGGGACTCGTTTTCCTGTCGAGCGGCAGCGGCCACGACGAATCGATCGAGGATCCTTTTGCAGACGACCCGGATTTGAACCCATGACCGACACCGTTCACAACCTGCCCTCGCGCCCCGACCCGATCCTGCGCGTCGTGCCGCGTCCCGCCGACATCAACGCCAACGGCCATATCTTCGGCGGCTGGGTTTTGAGCCAGATGGACATTGCGGGCGGCATCGTCGCCGGGCGAATCGCGCAGGGGCCGACCGCGACGGTGGCGATCGAGGCGATGGAGTTCATCGCGCCGATCCTGCTCGGCGACATCATCTCGGTCTATGCGCATCTCGAAAAGCGCGGGCGCACCTCGATGGGCATCCGCATCGAAGTCATCGCGACGCGCGATCGCGGCGAGACCGAGGTGACGGTGACGCAGGGTCTGTTCACCTTCGTCGCGCTCGACGAGAATCACCGCCCGCGGCCGCTGCCGGCGGACTAATCCGCTTCCTTCACGCGATAGTCGAAGCTGCGGCTGCCGTTCGCCGGCACCGTGGCGGCCCAGGTCGGCTGCCCGTCGCGGCGCGGCAGCTTGCGGATGCGCTTGTCGAGCCCCGCCGTATCATAGACCTCGAATCCCATTTCGAAATCGACCGCGAAGGGATTGGCGTTGGTCACGGTGACGCGATAGTCCGCCGCGCTGCCATTCGATCCGACGTAATTTTCGATGCTGACGCGCACCTGGCTGCTGTCGCCGATCACCAGATTGACCGTCTCGCCGACCGCATGATCGCGCAGCCTGCCCTCGCCTGCGAGCAGTTGCTCCCCCATCGCCGATTCGAACACCGCCACCTCGCCGCTCGGCAGCGGCACGCCGAGCGCCGCCGCCTTCCTATTCTCCATCCGCAGCACGATCTCGGCCTCGCGCGCGCCATCTTCGCAGCTCAGGCAATCGCGCAGGCGGTAGATGCGGCGAAAGGGCACCGCATCCTTGACGAGCAGCGCGACCTGTTTCTGCCCGTTCGCGGCGACGGTGACCGGAATCGGCACGCGATAGAGCTTGAGGTCGCCGAGCGCCTCCTGCACCGCGACGACCGCCGCCGGCGATGCCATCGCCCGGCGCGCGCCCGTCACCACAATCGAATCGGCCATTTCGAGCGCGGGCGCCGGCAGAGGCGGCGGGGCCGGCGGAGGGGGTGGCGGGGGCCGGCCATAGCGACCGCTTCCCGTCGGAAAGCAGGACAAGTGCAACCGGGGCTGCGGCGGCGCTTCGACCAGATCGTCGAAATCGCTTTCGATATTGAGCGTCCCGGCGATCGCCGAAAGCGACGCATCGGCAAAGCTTTCGCCATTGCTGTTCGCGACCGTCAGCCAGGCGAAAAGGTCGAGCGTGCGGCCGTCGGGCGCGACGCGCGCGACATAATTGCTCGCCCAGTCGAAGCCGGTCGCAAGATAGGTCAGCGTCACCGTCGCGCGCCCGGCCGCCGGGCTGCGCGTCGTCACCGACAGCGTCGGCTTCGCGGTCAGCCCCGCGGGGACGCCATCGTAAACGAGCGATTCGGGAAGGCCCGTACAACGCAGCGCTTCGAACCCGGCCGGCGTCTGGAGCACCACCGCACCGCCCGGCCCCGAACGGATGATCGCATCCTCTTCGGTCACCTTGCCCGTCGCGCCGTCGGTGCGGCGCAAATGGACGCGGTTGCCGAGCGACCCGTCGAGCAGACTCGCGGGCGACAGCAGCGCGGCATCGCGATTCTTCTGCACGACGCCGCCGGGCAGTCCGGTGACGATCGCGCTCACCGCGACCATGCCTTCGGCGACGCCCTCGAAGCGCAGCCGCGATTCGCCTGCGGGCAGGTCGATCGTGCGCGTTTCGGAAATCAGCGCGAAGCCCTGAAGCCAGTCGAGGTCGATACTGCCGCCCTCGCCGCGCCCCGGATCGCGGAAGATGCTGACCGATACCGAATCGGGTGCCGCCGAGGTCACCACCGGCTGCGCGGCGGCGGGCGACGCCGCCGCGAGCAGAAGCAGGGGCAACAGGCGGCGCATCGCCGGCGAGATCAGTAGCGCGTTTCGAAGGTGGCGGTGACGGTCGCCTCGCCGTTCGCGGGCACCGTTACGCTCCACTGCGTTCCGTCGCTGTCGAGCCGCTTGCTCTTCATGCTTTCGGTGATGATCCGCGTCTCGTCCCAATACCAGTCGAGCCCGCGCTGGGTGAGGTCGAGCGTCACCGGCTCGGCGCGCGCGTTGGTCAGGCGGTACGACATCGACGTCCGCCAGACCGTCGACGAACGCCGCTCGCGCGACACGATCGTCGCCTGCACCTTGACGTCGAACGCCTCACCGGTCGCAAGGCCAAGCTCGCTGCCCATCGGCGTATGCCCGATCCGGTTCTCGCCGATGAATTGCGGATCGCCGCGCAGGTCGCGCTGATAGAAGCGCACCGTGCCCGCGGGGAGCGCATCGCCGAGCCCGCCGTCGGCGCTCGAGGTGAATTTGATCACGCTCGCCGCGCTCGCCGGCTCGGTCATCGTCTGGAAGCCATCGAGGGTGAATTCATAGACTTTGCGCGCCGGCACCCCCGAGACGTCGAGGAAGCTCACCTGCTTCGTCTGCGCGTTGGCGATCGTCGTGCGTTCGGGCAGCGGATAGAGATAATAGTCGCCGAGTTGTTCGCGCGGCGCGCTCTCGGTCCCGGCGCTGCGGATATTGGTCTGCGGTCTTGGGCGATAGCGCGGCGTCGTGCCGATCGGCGCGCCGCTGCCCGAAGGCGTGCCCGCGACGAGCAGCGTGCGCGCATTGTCGAAGGTCGTGCCGGTGTTGTTGGTCAGCGTGACCCAGCCCTGCACGTCGATCGTCCCCGCCTTTTCATCATAGAGCGAAACATAGTCGGCCGCCCAGCCGAGCCCGCCGGTCAGATAGGACAGCGTTGCGGGGCGCGTGCCGCCGCGGTCGCTGTCGACGGTGATCGAGAGGGTCGGCTTGGCGCGCAGGTTCGGCGGAATCTTGTCGAAGACCACCCGCACGGGAAGCCCGTCGTCGCGCAGCACTTCGATCCGGGATCCGATCTGCAGCACGACGCCGCCATTGACCGCGAGCACTTTCGCGCGCTCGCTCGTCTGCGCACCGGTCGCGGGATTGATCCGCAGCAGCGTGATCGTTTCGCCGACCGCCTTTTCCATCAGCGCGTTCGGCGAGAGCAGGTCGTAATCGAAATTCTGCTCGACGATCGCGGTGCCGTCGGCGGCGAAGGAAACCGTCTGCGGGCGGATCTGCGCTGAGACGTCGGGAAATTCCTGCCGCGAGCGGCCCGCGGGGATCGCGAGCCGGCGCACGTCCTGAACGAGCGACTGGCCGCCGTTATAGATGGTGACCGACAGGTCGCCCTGCGCATTGCCCGCGTCCTGCGCGGCGGCAGGACATGCCGCCGCTGCACCGACCAGCATGACCGGTGCGCAAATCCCTGCCAACGCGCGCATATTCGCCCTCCCCGAAGCCGTAACGGGGAAAGTCTAGCGATGGGACGCGGAAAAACCAGCCGAAATCGAACGGCTTATTCGGCGGCTTCGACCCCGGTCGGGCGGAGGGCGGTGCGGCGCGTGCGGCGCGGCTTCGGTGCGGGAGCTTCGTCGCCCTCGCCGCCTTCGGCGCGTTCGCTGCGGCCGATCGCAGGCGGCAGCGCGGCGCTGTCGATGCCTGTCGATGCCCCCTCGTCGCCGTCCTGGCTGCGCGCGCGGCGCGGACGGCGCGCGGGGCGCGGGGTGGACTCGGCGTCGTCCGACGCTTCGACCTTGCCCTTGTCGCTGTCGCTGTCGCCCTCGCCCGCGTCGCGATCCGAACGCTCGGAATCGCGCTCGCGATTGTTGCGGCGTCCGCGGCCCTGCTGGCGATTGCCGCGCGAATCATCGTCGTCGCGATCGCGGTCGCGGCCACCCTGCGAGCGGCTGTCGCCTTCGTCGCGGTCGTTGTCGCTATCGCTGTCGGTGTCGTCGTGGCCGTCGAAATCCTCGACCCCGCGCACTTCGCGCTGGCGGTCGTGGCCGCGGTCCTGTCCGCTGTGACCCTGTTTTTCTTCCTGGCGCGCGCGGAAATCGCTGTGCACGCGGAAATAATGGTCGGCGAACTGGAGATAATATTCGGTCTGGACGCGATCACCGGCAAGCTGCGCGTCGCGCGCCATATTCTTGTATTTCTCGATCATCTGGACGGCGTTGCCGCGCGCCCGGCTGTCGATGCGGTTCGCCTGGTCGACGCCCCCGCGTCCGCCCGATTGCGACCGATTGTTGTTGCTGTTGTTGCGGCCGCGCCGGCGGCCGCTCTGCCGGTTGTTCATGTTCAACTGAAAACTTCCTGTCGAAAAGCTATGCCAAACCCCTTTTGGCCGATCGCGCCGCTTGCGCCGATCGCATCCCGCGTCGCCGCGGGTTCTTGCCCTTCACCGCCTCTGCGAACCATGTTCGCCGGGGCGCTTCGGTTGGGAAGCAGGTCCGCCAGCCCCCTGCGGTGCGTCGTTGCACCATCGGTGGGACCCCCATCGGGCCTGTGGCTGCCACCTAACGCGCTTTGCGGTCGAAACCAAGCGATTTCTGTCGCAGGGCGGATCAAAGTGTCAGGACCAGGGCGCGGTCGCGTCCGCCGAGATCGCAGCGGCAGTCCACCGCAAAGCCGGCGGCGCGGGCCAGAGGTGCTGCCAACATATGCTGGCTCGCCCCGATTTCAAGCACCGCCGCCCCGCCGGGCGCGAGCAGGCGCGGCAGGGCGGGGATGATGCGGCGATAGTCGGCGAGCCCGTCGCTGCCTGCGAACAGCGCCGCCGCGGGCTCGTGCGCCGCGATGTCGGGCATCAGCGCCTCGTCCTCGGCGATATAGGGCGGATTGCAGAGGACGAGGTCGAACGGCCCGTCGACCCCGTGCGCCCAGTCGCCGCGCCGGAATGCCGCGCGGCCCTCCATCGTCAGCGCCGCGGCATTGGCGCGCGCATAGCCGAGCGCCGCCTCGCTCGCATCGACGCCGAGCCCCGATGCGCCCGGCCACTCGGCAAGCGCGGCAAGGAGCAAGGTGCCCGGCCCGGTTCCGAGATCGAGGATCGTGCGCGGCGCGCCCGCCCCGAAATGCGCGATCGCCGCCTCGATCAGCGTCTCGCTGTCGGGCCGCGGAATGAGCACGCCCGGCCCGACCGCGAGACGGATCGTCCAGAAATCGCGATGACCGACGATATAGGCGACGGGCTCGTGCGCCAGCCGCCGCGCGACGAGCGCTTCGAAGCCGTCGGGCCGGTCGAAGCGCGACGGATCGAGCAGCAGCCGATCGCGCTCGACCCCCAGCGCATGCGCCATCAGCAGTTCGGCATCGAGCCGCGGCGTGTCGGATATGGCAGCGAGGCGCGCGGCGGCGGCGCGCAACGTTGCGCCGATGTCACTCACCTGGATTTCCGTTCGTGTCGAGCGAAGTCGAGACACCCATCGAACGAGCGCCAGGCCGACCGGCATCTCGACTTCGCTCGATGCGAACGGGTTTGGATTGCATGACCCTCGAAGGCCTCACTCACCCAGCCCCGCGAGCCGCTGCGCTTCGTCCTCGGCGATCAGCGCGCCGATCAGCTCGCCCATCTCGCCCTCCACAATCTCGGGCAGGCGATGGAGCGTCAGGTTGATTCGGTGGTCGGTCACGCGGCCTTGCGGGAAATTATAGGTGCGGATGCGCTCCGACCGGTCGCCCGATCCGACCATCGCCTTGCGCGCCGACGCCTCGGCATCGTGACGCCTCGAGCGTTCGAGGTCGAACAGGCGCGCGCGCAGCACCTGCATCGCCTTGGCTCTGTTCTTGTGCTGGCTGCGCTCGTCCTGCTGGATGACGACGAGGCCGCTCGGGATATGCGTGATGCGGATCGCGCTGTCGGTCGTGTTGACATGCTGCCCGCCCGCCCCGCTCGCGCGATAAATGTCGATCTTGAGGTCGCCCTCGTTGATCGCGACGTCGACCTCTTCGGCCTCGGGCAGCACCGCGACGGTCGCGGCGCTGGTGTGGATGCGTCCGCCGCTTTCGGTGACGGGAACGCGTTGCACGCGGTGGACGCCGCTTTCGAACTTCAATTTGGCGAAGACCCCCTGCCCCTTCACGCTCGCGACGACCTCCTTGTAGCCGCCGACTTCGGCCTCGTTCGCCGAAATGATCTCGACCTTCCACCCCTGCGCGTCGGCGTAGCGGCTGTACATGCGGAGCAGGTCGCCCGCGAACAGCGCCGCCTCGTCGCCGCCGGTGCCGGCGCGGATTTCGAGCATCGCGGCGCGCTCGTCGGCGACGTCCTTGGGCAGCAGCCCGACCGCGAGCGCATGTTCGGCCGCCGGCAGCGCTGCCTCGACCGCAGCAATCTCCTCCTCGGCCATCGCCTTCATTTCGGGATCGCCGAGCATCTCTTTCAGCGACACCAGCTCGCCGCGCAGCCGGATCACCTCGCGCGCCGCCTTCGCGACGGGTTCGAGCTCGGCAAATTCCTTCGACGCCGCAACGAAATCGGCGGGCGCCATATCCCCCGTCGCCATCCGCGCCTGAAGCGCCGCATGGCGCTCGATGATCGCATCGATCTGCTTTTCGGGGATAGTGGTCATGCCGAACACGCCCTCCCCTTCAGGGGAGGGCAGCGAAACTTGGCAGCTTGCTGCCTAGTTGCAGCGGGTGGGGCTTCGCAACCTCGCGCACGGCCGACAGGCCCCAACCCAACCCCTCCCCTGAAGGGGAGGGGCTTAGAGGGAACGCCTATCGGTTGGGTTATGATGGTCATCTACTCACAGTCGTTTCAATTCATCGTCATCCCGGACTTGATCCGGGATCCATGGCCGCCAGCGTCGTCTGGACCCCGGATCAAGTCCGGGGTGACGAGGATATTACAATCGATGCTATAGCCCCGAGCCCGTCAATCCTTGCCAGCCGGGTGGCAAGGCCAGCTGAATTTTAGCGATGTCGGCTTGGTTCAAGATCGAACCGCTGAGGTGAAGTCGAGTGCCGGTTTCGGGGTCGAGCTGTCGCACAAAAAGTATAGCATCAACCCCTGCACGCTTCGCCAATTCGACCCGCCGTTTCGCCTTGCCGGCGAATGCGTTGATAACCGCTATTCCGTTTCGCCGAAGAGATTGAGAAATGACTGCTGCGTCAGCTTCAAACTCCGGAGCGTCCGGGATCACGGCGAGGCTGATGCCGGACGAAGGAAAATCCGCCACCAACATCGCCAGCCGCTCGATCCCGGCCGCCCAGCCGACCGCAGCGGTGGGCGGTCCGCCGAGCGCTTCGATCAGCCCGTCGTATCGCCCGCCGCCGAGCACCGTGCCCTGCGCGCCGAGCCGGTCGGTGACGAATTCGAACGCGGTGTGGCGATAATAGTCGAGCCCGCGCACCAGCCGCGCGTTGCGCTCCCACGCCACGCCCGCGGCGTCGAGCCCCGCGGTGACCGCGCCAAAGAAATCCTGTGCCTCGCCGGTCAGAAAGGCGTCGATGTCGGGCGCGCTGTCGGCGACCGGACGGTCGCGCGGGTCCTTGCTGTCGAGGATGCGCAGCGGATTCTTGTCGAGCCGGGCGAGGCTGTCCTCGGACAGATCGCCGCGATGCGCCTCGAAATGCTCGACCAGCGCGCCGCGCCACGCATCGCGGCTTTCGGCATCGCCGAGCGTGTTGAGCGTCAAGGTCACCCCGTCGGCGATCCCCAGTTCCTTTAGCAGCTGATCGGCGAAGACGAGCAGCTCGGCGTCGGCGAGCGGGCTGTCGCTGCCGATCACCTCGGCGTCGAGCTGGTGGAACTGGCGATAGCGGCCCTTTTGCGGACGTTCGTAGCGGAACAATGGCCCGTGCGTCGCGACCTTCAGTGGCGCGAACTGCTGCCAGCCGTTCGTGATGTACGCGCGCGCTATCCCTGCGGTGAATTCGGGGCGCAAGGTGATCGATTCGCCGCCGCGATCCTCGAAGCTATACATTTCCTTCGACACGACGTCGGTGGTTTCGCCCAGCGAGCGCGCGAACACCGCGGTAGGCTCGATCACCGGCACCTCGACGCGCTTGAAGCCAAAGAGGCGGCGCACCCGCTCGAACGTCTCGACGACATAAGCGAAACGGTCGGCGAAATCGCCAAGCATGTCCTGCGTGCCGCGCACCGGCTGCGGCGTGGGGATTCTGGCGGGTTTGTCCTTGCTCATGGCGGCGGCGTCTAATGCTTTTTGCGGCAAAGGCAAAGCCACTCCCCTCTCCCGTCGGGAGAGGGTTGCGAAGACTTGCCAGCTGGCCGGCTGGTCGCAGCTGGGTGAGGGGGTCGGACGGCGCGGCCGCCGGTCTCGTTGGAAACCCTCATCCAACTTCGCCTAACCGCTTGCAGCGGCAAGGCTGCATATCCTTCTCCCAAGGGGAGAAGGCGTTGCGATGCTGGACCTTCGCCCCGTTTCAAGGCAGTAACGGCCGCCATGAAAAAAGCACCGTTCGTCGCAGCGGCCCTCCTCGCCGCGCCCCTCACCCTGATCCCCCCCTCCGACGCCCAGACGGCCAACAGCGCCCCCGGCCTTGCGGTGCCGCCGCACGTCGTGCCGCTGCCTGCCGACAAGCCCTATCCGGGCACCATGACGCTGAAGGTCGATGCGACCGACGTCGCGCGCGGCATTTTTCATGTGCGTCAGACGATCCCGGTCGCGAAGGGCGGCAAGCTCACCTTGCTTTATCCCGAATGGCTGCCCGGCAAGCACGCGCCGCGCGGCGCGATCGCCGAACTCGCGGGCTTCAAGGCCAGCATCGGCGGCAGGCCGCTGAGCTGGACGCGGCAGCCGACCGACGTTTATGCCTTCGACATCGACGTGCCCGAGGGCGCGAAGAGCATCGACGTCGCCTTCGACTTCCTGTCGCCGACGCGCTCCGCCGAAGGCCGCGTCGTCGTCACCCCGGCGATGATGAACCTGCAATGGGAACAGGTCAGCCTCTATCCTGCGGGCTATTTTACCCGCAACATTCCGGTACAGCTCGACGTCACCTTGCCGCAGGGGTGGACCGGCGCCGCGGCGCTCGACGGGTTGAAGATCGCGGGCAATCGCTACAGCTATGCGCCGACGAGCTATGAAACGCTGGTCGACAGCCCGATGTTCGCGGGGCGCTATTTCCGCAAATGGGATCTCGGCCATAATGTGACACTGAACGTCGTCGCCGACGAGGCGCAATATCTGGAGGCAAAGCCCGACCAGATCGCGCAGCACGCCGCGCTGGTCGCGGAGGCCGTCGCGCTGTTCGGGACGCGCCATTTCGACCATTATGATTTCCTGCTCGCGCTGACCGACGAGCTTGGCGGGATCGGGCTCGAGCATCATCGCAGCAGCGAGAACAGCAGCAAGCCCAATTATTTCACCGAATGGGCCGATGGCGAGGTGCTGCGCGGACTGCTGCCGCACGAATTCACGCACAGCTGGAACGGCAAATATCGCCGCCCGGCGAAGCTGTGGACCCCCGATTACCGCACCCCGATGCAGGACAATCTGCTGTGGGTCTATGAAGGCCAGACGAGCTATTGGGACATCGTCCTCGCGGCGCGGTCGGGAATGCAGTCGAAGGACATGGCGCTCGCGCAATGGGCGACGAGCGCGGCGTGGTACAGCGTCCAGCCGGGACGCAGCTGGCGCTCGGTCGAGGACACGACGCTCGATCCGGTGATCGCGGCGCGCAAGCCCAAACCCTTTCCGAGCTGGTCGCGCAGCGAGGATTATTACAACGAAGGCTCGCTCGTCTGGCTCGAGGCCGACATGCTGATCCGCGACGCGACGGGGGGCAAGAAGAGCCTCGACGATTTCGCGAAAATCTTCTTCGGCGGCCGCGAAGGCGACTGGGGCGAGGTCGCGTATGAATTCGACGACGTCGCCGCCGCTCTGAACAAGGTCTACCCTTATGACTGGGCGAACTTCCTGCGCACCCGGCTGCAACAGCCCGGCGCGCCGGCGCCGGTCGGCGGGATCGAGAAGGCGGGTTACAGGCTGGTGTGGCGCGACACGCCGAACGCCTATGACAAGGGGCGCATGGCGCTGTCGAAAAGCTATGACCTCACCCATTCGCTGGGCCTCACGATCGACAAGGACGGCATCGCGGGGGGCATATTGTGGGACGGCCCCGCTTTCCGCGCCGACATCGTCAACGGGACGAAGATCGTCGCGGTGGGCGGCGTCGCCTACAGCAAGGAGCGGATCGAAGCGGCAATCAAGGTGGCCGCCGGCGACAGCAAGGCCCCGATCACGCTGCTCATCGAGCGCGGCGGACGCTACCGGACGGTCGAGATCGACTATCACGGCGGGCTGCGCTGGCCATGGCTCGAAAAGGCCGGCAACGGTCCCGACCAGTTCGACCGGCTGTTCGCGGCAAAACGGGCGCTCTGACGCTTGCCACCTCTGGTCGATTTCGGAGCCCTGCGCGCGCAAAAAGCGCCGCGGGGCTCTCGACTTTGTGCGGTGCAGCGCGCTAAGGGGCGCCGCGATTACAAAAACGAAGGATTTCTCCCATGCGCATCGACCTCATCCCCGCCGGCGACAGCCCGCCCGACAGCCTCAACGTGCTGATCGAGGTGCCGATCGGCGGCGAGCCGGTGAAATATGAGTTCGACAAGGCATCGGGCGCGCTGTTCGTCGACCGTTTCCTGCACACGCCGATGCGCTATCCCGCCAATTACGGCTTCATCCCGCACACGCTGGGCGACGACGGCGATCCATTGGACGCACTCGTCGTCGCACGCTCATCGGTCGTCGCGGGCGCGGTGGTGAAATGCCGCCCGATCGGCGTGCTCAAGATGGAGGACAATGCGGGCGGCGACGAAAAGCTGCTGTGCGTTCCCGTCAACACGACCTTTCCCTATTATGCCGAAGTGGCGAGCTATCAGGACATGCCGCCGATCGTGCTGCAGCAGATCGAGCATTTCTTTGCGCACTACAAGGATCTGGAACCCGGCAAGTGGGTCAAGCTCGGCGGCTGGGGCGACGTCGAAGAGGCCAAGGCGATCATCGTCGCGGGCATCGAACGCGCAAAGGCGAAGGGCTTCTGATCGCTTTCGCCAGCGAGCCTCTATGATTTCCCGGGCGCCCGCTTCGGCTTTGCCGCGGCGGGCGTTTTTTTTGCCGGCGCCTCGGGCAGCGTACGGACATGCACGTCGCGCTGCGGATAGGGGATGACGATCCCCGCCTCCTTGAACTTGTCCCAGATGCGCAGGAACACGTCGCCCTGAACGTTGCCGAGGCCGCTTTCGGGGTCGACGATCCAGATGCGCAGCTCGTGATTGACACTGCTGTCGCCGAATTCGGTGATCCAGCACACCGGCGCCGGCGACTTGAGCACGCGCGGCGATTCGGCCGCGGCGTCGAGCATCAACTGCTGCGCGAGGCGCAGGTCGGCTTCGTAACTGACCCCGACCTTCATCCGCACGCGCACGTCGCGGTTCGAATAGCTCCAATTCTCGACCCGCTCGGTCATCAGCAGCTCGTTGGGGACGAGATGTTCCTTGCCGTCGCGCGTGATCACCGACACCGCGCGCACCCCGATTCGGTTCACGCGCCCGACCGAATCGGCGACGACGATCACGTCGCCCGGCTTGATCGAGCGGTCCATGAGCAGGATGATTCCCGCGATCAGGTTACCGAAGGTCTTTTGCAGGCCGAAGCCGACCGCGAGGCCCAGCGCGCCCGAAAAGACCGCGAAGGCCGTAAGGTCGATGCCGAGCAGGTCGATGCCGATGAAAAAGGCGGCGATGACGATCACGACGCTGGCGATCTTCTCGACGAGCAATTGCTGCGTCGCGTCGAGGTCGCGCCCGCCGCGCACCGCGCGCCGCACGACGCGGTTGCCGATGCGCACGAGCAGGAAAAGGACAAGGAAGGTCAGCGCGACATTGATCAGCGTGAGCAGCGAGATGTGCATCTTCCCGGCCGAAAAACCGACGCTGTCGAGGCGGTCCTGAAGCAGCGCGAGCCCGCCGACCGCGTGCGAGAGCAGCGCGACGAAGGCAACCCCCGCGATCAGCAGCGCGGGCACCTCGCCGAGCCCGACGCCCAGCACCAGATGGCGCACCGCCGCCGCGGCCGCGAACCCGACGACCGAGCCCAGCAACAACCCGGCATAGGGATCCCAGGGCCACGCGCCCCAGCCGAGCGCCGCGAGCAGCAGCGCGGTGCCCCAGCCGAGCAGCGCGGGCACATGCGCGGTCAGCGGGCCGTGCGCCTGAATATCGCGCCCGTGGAGCCAGTCGGCGACCCGCGGCCCGAGTTTGCGGCGCACGAGCCAGCCCGCGATCAGCGCGAGCCCCGCGATCATCGCCGCGACGCCGATCGCGGCAAGCTGCGCCTCCTCGACGCGCGGGAGGCCCAGGCGGACGAGCAGGTCGTCGATCATCCGCCACCCCGCATCGCGGCAAAGCCGCGTTCGAGATCGGCGATCAGGTCGGCAGGGTCCTCGAGCCCGATCGACAGGCGAACGAGCGGATCGCGATCGGTCCAGTCGGTCGCGCTGCGAATCGCCCCCGGATCGGCGGGAACCGCCAGGCTTTCGTAGCCGCCCCAACTGAAGCCGATCCCGAAATGGGCGAGCGCGTCGATGAAACGCGCGCGCGCCGCATCGTCGGCGCCCTTCAGCGTAAAGCCGAACAAGCCGCTGCCCCCCGAAAAATCGCGCGACCACAGGCTATGCCCCGCATCGTTCGGCAGACCCGGGTGGAGCACGCGCCCGACCTCGGGCCGCTCCGCCAGCCAGTTCGCGACCGCGAGCGCATTGGCCTCATGGCGCTGCAAGCGCACGTCGAGCGTCCTGAGGCCGCGCAGCATCAGCGCGCAATCGTCGGGCGAAACCGCCTGACCAAGTTGGTAGGTCGCCTTGCGCAGCCGCGGCCACAGCGCCGGCGTCGCGGTGAGCGACCCCATCATCGCGTCCGAATGGCCGCCGACATATTTGGTGAGGCTCATCATCGTCACATCGACGCCGTGCGCGAGCGCGGGGAAGAGCAAGGGCGTCGCCCAGGTGTTGTCGAGCATCGTCACAACGCCGCGCTCGCGCGCGACCCGCGTGATCGCGGGAACGTCCTGCACCTCAAAGGTCAGGCTGCCCGGCGATTCCAGAAAGATCAACTTCGTTTCGGGGCGGATCAACTCGCCGATTCCCGCGCCGATCTGCGGATCGTAAAAGCTCGTCTCGACCCCGAAACGCTTCAGCATTCCCGCGCAGAATTGCCGCGTCGGTTCATAGGCACTGTCGACCATCAGCAGATGGTCGCCCGGCGACAGCAGCGCGAGCAGCCCCGAGGTGATCGCCGCGACGCCCGACGGATAGAGCAAGGTGCCTTCGGCGCCCGGCTCCATTCCGGTCAGCGCGTCGGCGAGCGCCCACACCGTCGGGGTGCCGCGCCGGCCGTAATAAAGCTTGTCGTGCGTCGCGTGCCCGCGCCCTTTCATATCGGCGATCGAGTCGTAGAGGATCGTCGAGGCGCGCCACACCGGTGGATTGACGACGCCGCCGCCGAGCCGCGGATCGCTCGTCCACTCGGGCCGCCGCCCCGCCTGCATCAATCTGGTTGCGGGGCGGAAGTCGGAATCGTCGCTTTTGCTCATCCCCGCCTTGTTAGACGAGTGACCGGCAAAATCCAGCCGTGCGTCGCGCCGAACGCGCGGCGGAGCGGCCCGGATCAGGCCGCGCCGGTCGCTTTCGGAGTCGCGGGGTCGGCGCCCCATTCGCTCCAGCTGCCGTCGTAGACCGCGACATCCTCCTTGCCGAGCAGATGCGCGCCAAAGGCGAGGACGGTCGCGGTCATGCCGCTGCCGCAGGTCGCGACGAGCGGCTTGCCGAGGTCGACGCCCGCAGCGTCGAACGCCGCCTTGAGCTCGTCGCCACGCTTCCACGTGCCGTCGGCGTTGAAAAGATTGCCGTGCGGCAGGCTGCGCGAACCGGGGATATGCCCGGGCGCGACACCGGGGCGCAGGTCGCGTTCCTCACCGGTGAATCGCGCCGCCGGGCGCGCATCGACGACCTGCTCGCCTTCGAGCCCCAGATTTTCGAGCATCTGTTCCTTGGTCCGCACCGCCTTGGCGTCGCGCCACACGGTGAAGTGGCGGTGGCGCAGCGTCTGCTTGCCCATTTCGAGCGGGCGTCCCTCGGCTTTCCATTTGGCAAGCCCGCCGTCGAGCAGCGCGACGTCGTGCGCGCCGAACAGCTTCAAGAGCCACCAGGCCCGTGCCGCACTCTTGAGCGGGCTGTCGTCATAGATCACGATGCGGCTGCCGTCGCCGAGCCCGAGCGATTGCATGCGGCTCGCGAATTTTTCGGCCGGCGGCGCCATATTCTCGACCGCGCTCGACGCGTCGGTCAGTTCGGCAAGGTCCATGAACACCGCGCCCGGAATATGCCCGGCTTCATATTCGGCGCGCGCGTCGCGTCCCGCGTCGGCCAGGAATTTCGTCGCATCGACGACCCGCAGATCCGATGCCCCCAGTTCGCGTTCCAACCAGTCGGTCGAGACCAAGGCGTCCATGTCATGCTCCTGTTACGACCCGCGGGGAAGCGTCTGTGCCCTTCCTCCGCCGGCCATCCTGCTGTGGCTCATTCTCTGGGGAAGACGATCAGCCTATGCCCCCACCCGCGCTTTTTCAAGCGCATGCGAAGCTCTGCCTCAGCCGATGCTGCACCGCAACGAAAAAGGGGCGGGACGGTGCCGCTGGTCGCTATTGGGTGCGCCGCGCCGCGGTGGCGCGTGCCGCCGGGCGGTCGAGCGCATAGGCGGGACGGTCGAGTGGCAGCGGCGCGAGCCGGTCGCCCGCCCCCGCCGCCGGCGCGCGGCCGAGGACATAGGTGCCGGCGGTCTGGCCGAAGGCGTCGGCGTCGCCATCCCAATGGTAGGTGACATCGAGCACGAGCACCGGCACGAGCGCCGGCTTGCCGCCGATCACCAGCGGCTCGATGCCGCCGCGCGGCAAGGTCGCTTCGGTGTTGAGCGTCTCGGTCGCACCGGGAGCGACCTCCAGGCCGTCGCGCAGCACGCTGCCCCCGGCGCCGTCGAAGAAGCGCGCGATCACCGCCTCCTGCATCGCCGATCCCTGGCCGAGCGCGATGCGCACCATCAGCCCCGTCGCGGCGAGCGGGCCGTCGTTCCTCAGTTCGAGCGTAAAGCCGACCGCGACACGATCCGCCGTCACGCGAATCGCGCGCACGCCGAGTGCCATCGCGATCTGTGCGCGGCGTTCGGCCGCCGGTCGCGTGACGAGCGGCGATGCGGGCCGCGGCGTAGCGGCGGGCGTGGATGCGGGCGGGGTCGCAGCCGCCGCCGGCGACGCTGCACGCGGAGCGGCGGGGGGAGCGGGCGCGGGCGCGCGCGGCGGCGATGCCACAGGCTCTTCGGGCGCATCGCCTGCCAGCGCCGGGCGGCGGCGCCAGTACCAAAGGGCGGCGCCGGCGGCGACGATCAGCGCGAGCGCCCAGGCCCATAGCGGCGTGCCGCCCCGGTCGGTGACGGCTGCAGGGGCGGTGGTATCGAGCGGCTGCGGCGCCGGCGTGTCCGTCGCCGGCCCATCGACAGCGGCGGGAACGGAAACCGTGTCCGTCGCGGGCGGCGCACCGTCCGGATTTGTGATGGGGGGCGCCGAATCGCGTGCCGGAGCGGGCGCCGGCGTCGGGGCTACACGCCGGTCGGTCGCCGGGGCAGGTGCCGGTGCCCCGGTCGGCGCGGGCTGCGTGGGCACGATCCGCGGCGCGGCTGGCGGCGGTGCCGGGGTCGGCGCGGGGGACGGAGTGGGAGCGGGGGACGGAGTGGGAGCGGGGATCCCGCGCTGCTCGCCGGGAGCGAGCGGCGGCAGGCCGTTGTCGGCTGGTCCCTGCACCCCCGACGTGCGCCCGTCGTTCGGCTGCGGCAGGCGGAAATCGATCGTTCGGCCAGAAGAGGGCGCAGGCGATGGGGTCGGCGCCGGAGCGGGCGTCCCCGTCTGCTGCGCGCCCGCAGCAAACGGCGCGCCCACCAGCAACAGCGCCAACAGCGGCATCGCCGCGAGCCCCTTCGTCCGACGGTGAATAGTCTTCGTCATGTCCTGCCCAAGCGCGCGGCGCTCTCTTTTCGCTGAAACCCGCCGGCCATCGACGGATGACAGCGGCCGCGCGCCGCACTAGACGGTTTCCATGAGTGATTCCAGCCATCCGCCGCTCGCGCCCAAACATCTCGGCCAGACGAGCGAACTTCCTGCCTCACCCGAGGTTGCCGCGCTCGACTATGTCCCCAATCCACGCGCGGGCGAACTCTATCTGGTGCGCTTCGCCGCGCCCGAATTCACGTCGCTGTGCCCCGTGACCGGACAGCCCGATTTCGCGCATCTCGTCATCGATTATGCCCCCGGCGAAACGATCGTCGAATCAAAGAGCCTCAAGCTCTTCCTCGGTTCTTTCCGCAACCATGCCGGCTTCCACGAGGATTGTACCGTCGGCATCGGTCGCCGCCTGTTCGACGAGATGCAGCCCCAATGGCTTCGCATCGGCGGCTATTGGTATCCGCGCGGCGGCATCCCGATCGACGTCTTCTGGCAGTCGGGGCCGCCCCCCGAAGGGCTGTGGCTCCCCGACCAGGGCGTCGCACCCTATCGCGGGCGAGGCTGAGCATTTCTGCATATTTTGTCGAAATTCATCTTTTCGTCACGTGAAGCTGACACTAGTGTCAGCTTATGACCGCAGCCGCTCGCCCGCACGATCATGACATCACCGTCGGTCCCGACGCGATCGACTTCATGGGCCACGTCAACAACGCCCATTATCTGAGCTGGGTGCAGGATGCCGTGCTCGCGCATTGGCGCAAGATCGCGCCGCCCGAGGCGGTTGCGCAACATCTGTGGGTCGCGCTGAAGCACGAGATAACCTATCGACGCCCCGCCTTCCTCGACGACCGCGTCATTGCCACGGTCATCCTCGAAAAGGTGCAGGGCGCGCGCGCCTTTTACGAAACGGTGATTCGCCGCGGCGAGGAAGTGCTGGCCGAGGTCAAGTCGAGCTGGTGCTGCGTCGATGCCGAAACGCTCCGCCCCGCCCGGCTGGCGAGCGAAGTCGTCGCGCGTTTCTTCCCCAACGAAAAAATCTAGGCCCAACGAAAAAATCTAGGCCCCGCTCACTTCGGTTGAGCCGCTTGCAGAGTCTCGTGCACCCCGCGAAGGTGAAGAACCATCTCCGGCGGGCAGCAGGAAATGGACTCCCCTTCGCGGGAACGCTCGATTTAAACAGCGGGCGGTTCCACCCTGCGGCCGGCCAGCATTTACGGGCTTACCGGCTCGTCATTGTCGTCGTCGACCGCGATCCAGATGCCCCCCGCGACGATCGCGAGCGCAAGCACGATCGGCAGCCAGTTCGCGCCTTCCAGCTTGTTCTGGCCGCCGGTGGCGGTCACCGCGCGCGTCGCCGTCTGAGCGGGCGCCGCCACGGCCGCGACCGAAGACAAGGATACCGAGACAGCCGCAAGCGCAACCGCGGACTTTTTCCAGAGATTCATCGTGGAGCTCCTTTTGCTAGCCGGACAAGAACGCGGCCGACGGGCAATTGTTCCCCTTTGCGATGATATAGTCCGTGTCAGGCCGCCTCGAAGCGGATCGGCAAACGCTTGAGGCCGCCGACGAAGACCGATTCGACCCGCGCCGGCTCGCCCGCGAGTTCGACCGACGTCAGCCGCGGCAACAACTCTTCCATCAGGATCCGCATCTCCATCCGCGCGAGATGCTGGCCGAGGCAGACGTGCGCGCCAAAGCCAAAGGCGATCTGCTGATTCTTCGGGCGGTCGGGATCGAAGCGTGCCGGCGCGTCGAAAACGGCCTCGTCGCGGTTCGCCGAGACATAGTTCAGCATCAGCCAGTCGCCCTCGCGGATCGTCTGCCCGCCGATCTCCACATCGTGTTTCGCGCTGCGCATGAAATGCTGGACCGGGGTCGTCCAGCGGATCGCTTCCTCGATCAGCCCCGCCTTGTCGGTGTCGGCGGCGCGGAAGCGCTCGAACAGCGCGGGATTCTTCGCGAGTTCCATCACCGCCCCCGCGGTCGAGGCGCTCGTCGTGTCGTGCCCCGCGGTCGCGACGATCATATAATAGCCCGCGAGCTCGCGGTCGGGGATCTGGCCGCCGTCGATGGTCGCGTTGGCGATCACCGTCGCAATATCCTCGCGCGGGTTGGCGCGCCGGTCGGCGGTGAGGTCGCGGAAATAATTTTCGAAGTCGGCGATCACGAAGTTGAGCATCGCGATCGCCTGTTCGGCATCGGTGATCGCCTCGCGGCTGCGGTTGAGTTCGGGGTCGGTCGATCCGAACAATTGCTGCGTCAACATCAGCATGCGCGGCTCGTCCTCCGGCGGCACGCCCAATATGTCCATGATCACGCGCAGCGGATAATGCGCCGCGACGTCGCGCGCGAAATCGCACTCCCCATCAAAGCTCAGCATATGCTCGACCGCGGCGCGCGCGTGGTGGCGGATGCGGTCTTCGACGATCTTCAGATTCTTGGGCATGAACCAGCTCTGGGTGAGCAGGCGATATTTCATATGGTCGGGGGCATCCATCTGGACCAGCGAGCGGATCAGATGCCCGTCGTGGTTCGGCGTCGCCGCGCGCGCGATCGCTTCGCCGTCGCGGTTGGTCAGCACAGTCGGCCGCAAACCGTTTGCGAAACGTTGCGGGTCGCGGCTGATCGCCATGATGTCGGCGTGGCGCGTGACGAGCCAGAAGGGGTCGAACGCCGCATTCTCGGCGATCGCGAGCGGCGCGTTCGCTCGCGCCCAGGCCAGTTTCTCGTGCAGGTCGTTCCACTCGCCATAGGCTTCGGGTTCGACGACCGCGGCGGCTACCTCTCCAGGCAATATAGGTTTTATCATGCAACGAAACTGCCGCAACGATGGTCGTCTGTCGAGGGGGATCGTGCGCCGGTCGAATTGCGGCGTTGCCCCCGCGACAAGCGGCGCCTAGCGTTGAAACTTTATTACTTGAGTCTGAAATTCCGGGGATAGATCCATGAAAATCACCACGCGCCACCTCCTGCTCGCCACGCTCTCGTCGCTCAGCCTCGCCGCGACGCCCGCGATGGCAGAGGACGCTGCGGCGCCCGCGGCGCAGGCCGCCGCACCGCTGCCCGAAAGCGTGCCGAGCCAGCTTCCGCGCATCGCGCGCCCCTCGCACTATGACATCGCCGTCACCCCCGACGCCAAGGCGCTGACCTTCACCGGCCGCGCCGCAATCGACCTTCAGCTGTTCGCCGCGTCGAACGTCATCACCATGAACGCGCTCGACCTCGACTTTGCGAGCGCGAGCATCGCAAAGGCCGACGGGGCGGGCCGCACCGCGCTGACCGCGACGGTCGACCGCGACGCGCAGACGGTCACCTTCACCGCGCCCGCGTCGCTGGCGCCGGGCGAATACCGGCTGACCACCGACTATAGCGGCAAGATCGGCACGCAGGCGAACGGCTTGTTCGCGCTCGACTATCCCGACAAGGTGACCGGCGAGGAGCGCCGCGGCCTGTTCACCCAGTTCGAGGCGCCCGATGCGCGCCGCTTCGTGCCGAGCTTCGACGAGCCGAGCTACAAGGCGACCTTCAGCCTGACCGCGACCGTCCCGGCGGGCCAGCTCGCGGTGAGCAACATGCCGGTCGAGAGCGAAACCCCCGCCACGAACGGGTTGAAAACGGTGAAGTTCGGCACGTCGCCGAAAATGTCGTCCTACCTCCTCTTTTTCGGGCTCGGCGATTTCGAACGGCTCGCAAAGAAAAGCGAAAGCGGCGCGGAGGTCGGCATCGTTTCGCCCAAGGGCTCGGGCGAACAGGCGCGATTCGCGCTCGACAGCCTCGGTCCGCTGCTCACCTATTACGGCCAGTATTTCGGCCAGCCCTATCCGCTGCCCAAGCTCGACAACATCGCCGGCCCGGGCCAGTCGCAATTCTTCGGCGCGATGGAGAATTGGGGCGCGATCTTCACCTTCGAGCGCATCCTGCTCGACGATCCCGCGATCACCAGCCAGGCGACGCGGCAGGCGATCTATGAAGTGCAGGCGCACGAGACCGCGCACCAGTGGTTCGGCGACCTCGTGACGATGGCGTGGTGGGACGATCTGTGGCTCAACGAAGGCTTCGCGAGCTGGATGGCGACCAAGGTCACCGATCATTTCCACCCCGAATGGCAACCTTTGCTGAGCCGCGTCGAGGGGCGCGAGCACGCGATGGGGCTCGACGCCTATAAAACGACGCATCCGATCCTGCAGACGATCCGCACCGTCGAAGACGCCAATCAGGCGTTCGACGCGATCACCTATCAAAAGGGCGAGGCGGTGATTTCGATGCTCGAAGCCTATGCCGGCGAGGACGTCTGGCGCGACGGGCTGCGCCGCTACATGGCCGCGCACAAATATGGCAACAGCCGCACCGACGATCTGTGGAATGCGGTCGAAGCGGCGGGCGCCAAGGGACTGACCGCCATCGCGCACGACTTCACCGGCCAGCCGGGCATCCCGCTCATCCGCATGACGAGCTATGAATGCGACGGCGGCACCGGGGTGGTCGGCGTCGCGCAGGGCGAATTCTCGCGCGACCGGCGCGCGAGCATCGACAGCGAGGGACGGCGCTGGCAGGTGCCGATGCTCGTGCGCAGCGTTGGCGGCAAGGACCAGCGCGTCGTCGTCGAAGGCGGTAAGGCGACGATCCGCGTTCCCGGCACCTGCGGCGCGACGATCCTCAACGGCGGTCAGCTCGGCTATTTCCGCACGCTCTATACGCCCGAGGCGCTCGACGCCCTGCGCGTGGATTACAAGGCGATCGCACCGATCGATCAGCTCGGCCTTTTGAGCGACAATTTCTCGCTCGCGGTCGCGGGCTATCAGCCGATGGGCGCAGCGCTCGGCCTGCTCGCGGCGGTTCCCACCGACGCCAACCCCTATGTGCTCACCGAAGCCGCCGACCGCTACGAACAGCTCTATGCGATCTTCGACGGCGACACGGCGAGCCAGCAGGCGATCGCGGCGCGCGGCGCGGCGGCGCTCCGCCCGACGCTCGCGCGGCTCGGCTTCGATCCAAAGGACGGCGAGCCCGCGCTCGACGCGGTGCTGCGCGCCGACGTGATCCGCGCGCTCGGCACGATGGGCGACGCAGCGGTGCTCGCCGAAGCGCGCCGCCGCTTCGGGCTGCTCGACAGCAATCCCAAGGCGCTCGACGGATCGTCGAAGGGACTGTGGCTCGACATCGTCGCGACCAATGCGAGCGCCGCCGACTGGGACAAGCTCCATAAGCTCGCCGCTGCGAGCAAGTCGACGGTCGAACGCAGCATGCTCTACACGCTGCTCGGTGCCGCGAAGGACGACGCGCTTGCCCAACAGGCGCTCGACCTGTCGCTGACCGACGAGCCCGGCGAGACGACGAGCGCGGCGATCATCGGCCGCGTCGCGCGCGAGCACGCCGACGCCGCGGTCGATTTCGTCGAGGCGAACCAGGCGCGGGTCGACAAGCTGATCGACGCGTCGGCGCGCGTCCGCTTCCTTGCGGGGCTCGCCATCGGATCGGACGATCCGGCGATGATCGCGCGGCTCGAAACGAAAGCCGCCGGCCTGCCCGCCGACGTGCGCAAGCCCTATGAGCGCACGATCGCGGTGCTCAAGGAACATGCCGAGAGCCGCCCGCGGATCAAGGCCGAAACCAAGGCCTGGCTCGCGGGCCAGTAGGGCATGATCAACTTTGCGTAAAACGCTCGCAAAGGTTCGTGTGTCCCCGCGGAGGCGGGGACCCATCTCCGATCGGTGCAAGATTGAGCCGTCAGGGGATGGGCTCCCGCCTTCACGGGAGCACACATGCGTCGGAAAACAGCCGACCCCGCTCCAGCCGGGAACGAAAGACGCTCAGGCGCGCGCGGTGCCTTCGGGCATCGCGCTTTGCCATTCGGCGGCGGCGCGGCGCACCATTGCTTTCAACGCTTCGCCCTGACGCGCCCAGGCCGCGGCTGCGGCGACAGTCCAGCTCGCACCCGCCGCGCGGCCGAGTTCGTCGATCGCGAGGTCGATGAAGGCGTCATATTCGGCCATCGGCAGCGCGCCATAGTTGCGATGCGTCGCGACCAGTTCTGCGACGAGCGGCCAGACCCACGTCTCGCCCTGCGCGAGGCCATAGAGCATCTGCAGCGTCTCGTCGGTCATCCTGCGCGACGCGGCATCGAGGTTGAGAAATGCCGCACGGCGCGCCGGATAGGCGGCCAGGAAGCGGTCGAACAGCGCGTGGCGAATGTCGATGCCGGCGTCGGCGACGGCGGTCAGGCTCGCCTCCATCGGCGCGGCATCGCCGCCGCCCGTCATTTGAACAGGCCGCCCAATATCCCGCGCATCAGCTGGCCGCCGAACTTGCCGGCCACCTGACGGCCGATGCTCGTCGCCGCCGAGCGCGCCGCCGACTGGAACATCTTCTCGGCCATGCTCGGCTTCGCCGCCTCGCGCGCCGCGGCCTTTTCCTGGCGGATACGTTCGCGCTCCCCGGCCGCCTTGCGCTTCGCCTCTTCCTTGGCGGCGATTGCAGCCTGCTTGTCGGCCTCTTCCTGCGCCTTGGCCGCCACCGCCGCCGCCTGCGCCTGTTCTGCCTTGGCGGCGAGCAGTTCTTCAGCGCTCTCGCGATCGACCGCCGTGTCATATTTGCCCGCGACCGGCGAGATCGACTGGATGATCGCGCGTTCCTTGGCGTCGAGCGGGCCGGCGCGTGAGCAGGGCGGCTTGATGAGCGTGCGCTCGACCGGCGAGGGCGCGCCGTCGGCCATCAGCAGCGACACCAGCGCCTCGCCGACCTTGAGTTCGGTGATCTCGCGCTCGACATCGACCTTCGGGTTCGGGCGAAAGGTTTCGGCAGCGGCCTTCACCGCCTTCTGGTCGCGCGGGGTGAAGGCGCGCAGCGCGTGCTGGACGCGGTTGCCAAGCTGCCCTGCAACCTCCTCGGGCACGTCGATCGGGTTTTGCGTGACGAAATAGACGCCGACGCCCTTCGAGCGGATCAGCCGCACCACCTGTTCGATCTTGTCGGTGAGCGCCTTGGGCGCATCGTCGAACAGCAGATGCGCCTCGTCGAAGAAGAAGACGAGCTTCGGCTTGTCGGGATCGCCGACCTCGGGAAGCGTTTCGAACATTTCGCTCAAAAGCCAGAGCAGGAAGGTCGCGTAGAGCTTGGGGCTCGCCATCAGCTTATCGGCGGCAAGGATGTTCACATAGCCGCGGCCCGTGTCGTCGCACCGGATCATGTCGGCGATGTCGAGCGCGGGCTCGCCGAAGAAATGATCGCCGCCCTGGCTTTCGAGCGTAAGCAGCTGGCGCTGGATCGCGCCGACGCTCGCCTTGGTGACATTGCCATATTTCGCCGAAAGCTCGTCGGCATTCTCGGCGCACCACGCCAGCATCGCCTGCAAATCGCCGAGGTCGAGAAGCAGCATATTCTGTTCGTCGGCGACCCGAAATGCGATGGTGAGCACCCCTTCCTGCGTCTCGTTCAAACCCATCAGCCGGGCGAGCAGCAGCGGCCCCATTTCGGAGATGGTCGTGCGCACCGGATGCCCCTGTTCGCCAAACAGGTCCCAGAAGATCACCGGATTGTCGCGATACGCCCAATCGGCATCGCCGATCTCGGCGGCGCGCTTCGAAAAAGGTTCGTGCGTCTTCGCGGTCGGGCTGCCCGCCATCGCCAGGCCCGACAAATCGCCCTTCACATCGGCGACGAACACGGGGACGCCCACCGCCGAAAAGCTTTCGGCGAGGCCCTGCAGGGTCACCGTCTTGCCGGTGCCGGTCGCGCCCGCGATCAGCCCGTGACGGTTCGCGCGCTTGAGCACGAGCGACTGGCGCGGCCCATCGGGCGTCCCGCCGCCGCCGAGCCCGAGATAGATTTCGGTTGCCGCAATGCCGTCGCTCACCCGTCGCCCTTTCGCTGTTCAGACCGCCTACCGGTCTAGAACCGAGGATCAGGAAATCAAGCGAGCGACGGAGTGGCAGCCAACGACCGTTTGCCGACGTTCTATTTCATCGTGCGATTTCGCATTTTTAGGATTGCGCGGTACAGGGCAATAATCATTGATTATTGGGAATAGCGCATTGGAAGGACCGCAGGATTTTCGCAAAACTGCCGCGCCATTCGATGAGCTTTTGAAAGCGCGTCAGCAGATCGCCGACGGTGGCTTCGAGAAATGGTTGTACGCGCCCGCCGAGGGTGAGGCGGATATACCGGAAACCGAAGAGCAGGCCTTGGAAGCCCAGTGGGCCGAGGATGATTTGAAGCTTCGCCTTAAGACAGCTGGTGGCGTCTCTATCGCAGCTGTTTTTCTAGGTATGCCGATCGTTACACTTTTCTCGACTTCATTGGCGGTCCAGATTCCCTTCATTTGGGGCTTCATGAATATCCCGCTTTTGACGCTTGCCGTCCTCACTTGGCGGCGGCGCGAACTTCGCCTTGGGGTTAAGCGTCCGGTCAAAGGCCGCAAGGCCCGCATTCTGGCTGCGCTGCTGGTGCTTTTTTCGTTCTTCTCGTTCGTATTGGCTGTTGCGAACGTCGCCATTGGCAGGGGAAGATATTAGGGGCGTCGAATGGCTTCTTCCGACCGGAAGCTGACTTTCTCTTCTCGTCACCCCGGACTTGATCCGGGGTCCATTAGGCGCAACGTTGGAAGAATGGATCCCGGATCAAGTCCGGGATGACGAAAGGAAAATCGGCATATTTTGGGTGATCCCCGGCGAAGGCCGGGGTCCAGCGCGCAAGCGCCGCGCCTGACGCATGGACCCCGGCCTTCGCCGGGGATCACATGATGCCACCGCCGGAATGTCTGCTCCCCGCCCCAAGCCGGACACCTGCCGCAAAAAACCGCTGTCCTACATCATTCGACTGTGCCAGCCTTCGCCCCTGCTCTTTCGATACGTGGATAAAGGCGGTCACACCCCAGTTTAAGAATGCGGGCGGGAGCCGGCGCTTGCATGTTCGCTGAACGCGACCCATCGGCGGATGCACAAGGCTGAACTTTGCTGAACTTTGAAGCGACGAGCCGCCGTTCGCGCCGCGCCTTCACCCCATCACGAAGGCATTGAGCTTGTTGCCATCGGGATCGCGGAAATAGCCGGCGTAAAATCCCTCGCCGCGCGGCCCCGGCGCGCCTTCGTCGGTCCCGCCATGGGCCAATGCGATGTCGTAGAGGCGCTGGACCTGCGCCTGATCCTTCGCCTCGAGCGCCACCATCACGCCGTTGCCGACCGTCGCCGCATTGCCGTCGAAAGGCTTGGTCAGCCCGATTCCGGCGCCGCCGCCTTCCTTGCCCCAGGCGATGAAATTGTCGAACTCCATCATCCGCGGCACGCCCAGTTCGGCAGCGATCGCGTCATAGAAAATCGCCGCAGTCGCAAGGTCGTTCGTTCCCAAGGTCACATAGCCGATCATCGTCCGTCTCCCGACTCGAAGAATGTGAACATAATAGGAACATCTAGCGCAGCGCGCAAAGAAAAAGGGCGCCGCGGCCAGCCGGCCGGGCGCCCTTCGTCACGCGATTGATCGACGGCCTTATTCGCCGTCGATACGGATCGGGATGAACGCCGGCGGCTGGCCGCGGCGCAGGATTTCGAGCAGCACCGCGGTGCGGCCCGCCTTCTTCGCATCGGCGACGCCCTTGGCGAGCCCTTCGGCGGTCGTCACCGGCGTGCGGTTGATGCTCAGGATCACGTCGCCGCGGCGCAGACCCTTCGTGCCGGCGTCGCTGCTGCTGCCGACCGCCGCGATGACGAGGCCCTTGGTGCCGCGCTCGACGCCGATGCTGCCCGCGATGTCGGGGGTCAGCGTCTGCACCGCCATGCCGAGCTCGTCCTGCACCGCCTGGTCGGCGCTACCCTTCGGATCCTCGGGCATCGTCTGTTCGTCCTCGGGGTCGAAGCTCGTCCCGGCGAGTTCTTCTTCGGTCGGCCGCGTGCCGACGACGGCGTTGAGCGTCATCGCCTTGCCATCGCGGATGACCTCTATCGGAATGCGCGTCCCCGGCTTCACATTGGCGACGAGATAGGACAGCGTCTGCTGCGGCGTGACCTCCTTGCCGTTGATCTTGGTCACGACATCGCCGCGCTTCAGCCCGGCCTTGTCGCCGGCCTCGCCCGCCTCGACACGCTGGACCATCTCGCCGCGGTCCTTCGGCAGGCCGAGCGCCGCGGCATAGTCTTCGGTGACCGGAACGATACCGATGCCCAGATAGCCGCGCTGTGGGCGCTCGCCCGACTTGAGCGCATTGATCACCGGGATCGCCGCGTCGGCGGGGATCGCGAAATTGACCCCGATGTTCGCGCCGACGGGCGAGATCAGCATGTTGGTGATGCCGACGACATTGCCTTCGAGGTCGAACAGCGGACCGCCCGAATTGCCGCGATTGATCGCGGTGTCGGTCTGAATATAGCGGTCATAGGGGCCATTGTTGCCGATATTGCGCTGCACCGCCGAGATGATCCCCGCGGTGACCGTCGAGCCGAGCCCTAGCGGATTGCCGATCGCGACGACCCAGTCGCCGACGCGCGCCTTGTTGCTGTCGCCGAACTTGACGAACGGCAGGCCCTTGGCATCGATCTTGAGCAAGGCAAGGTCCGACGTGGCGTCGCGGCCGACGATCTTCGCCTTATATTCGCGTTGGTTGGTCAGCGTCACGGTGACCTCGTTCACCTGCTCGCCGCGCGGGCCGCCGGTGATGACGTGGTTGTTGGTGACGATATAGCCGTCGTCGGAGATCAGGAAGCCCGATCCGCCGCCCTGCTGTTCCTGCGTGATCGGCTCGCGCGTCCCGGCAAAGGGATTGAGCCGGACGCCGAGCGTCACTTCCTGCTTGGTCGAGATATTGACCACTGCGGGCTGGAGCTGCTCGACGAGGTCGGCGAAGCTTTCGGGCGCGCCCGAACGCGGGACGACCTTGGCGATCTCGCTGCGCTCGTTCTGCGCCACCTGCGCGCCGACGGGCGACTGGGTGACCAGCGCCAGCGCGGTGCCGCCCACCAGCAGGGCCGAAGTGATGCCATATACATAACGCACGATTGCAATTCCTCTTCGTCAAATGGTCCCAGCGTTTCCCCGGCGGGGGCTCTCTGCCCCCCGGCGGCTTAACCGCGATTGAACATGAACGGCCCGGCCAGCCCCTGTTCATCCGCGCCTTTCGCCGTCAACCGCCGCTGAACTGTTTCAGATATTCATTGTCCGGCGACAATATCACCGACGTCCCGCCCTGGTTGCCCGGGCCCATGAACGTCTGGCGATAGCTCTGCATTGCGCGATAGAAATCATAGAAGCCGGGGTCCTTGCCATAGCTTGCGGCATAGATGCGCGCCGCTTCGCCGTCGGCATTGCCGCGGATGATCTGCGCTTCCTTGTCGCCTTCGGCACGGATCGCGGTCGCTTCCTGCTCGCGCGCCGATCGCATACGGTTGAAGGCGGCAAGCAGCGTCGCGCCTTCGGGCAGGTCGGCGCGCTTGATGCGCACGTCGATGATCTCGGCGCCATATTTCTGCGCCTCGCGATTGAGCGACACCTGGATATTGTCCATCACCGCGCCGCGCTCGGGCGACAGCAGCGTGGCAAAGGTCCGCTTGCCGAGCTCGTTGCGTAGCGACGAGCCGAGGATCGTCGCGAGCTGCTGCTCGAGCCGCGTTTCGGTGCGAATCGCGGTGTACATGCGCACCGGATTGGTGATGCGGAAGCGCGCGAAGGCATCGACCTGCAGCCGCTGCTGGTCGGTCGAGAGCACCTGCTGGCGCTCCATGTTGACGCCCAGGATGCGCTTGTCGATGAACTGGACGCCATCGACGAAGGGCATGCGGACGAGCAGGCCGGCGCCCGACTTTCCGAAGCGCTCGCCCTCGCGATAGACATTCTTCGTCGCCTCGATCTCGCCGAAGCGCAGAACGAGCGCCTGCTTGTCCTCGGGCACGATCGCCAGCGTCTGCGACAGGACAACGAGCAGCGCGATGACCGCGACGAGCAGGCGCATCGGGTGACGGAACAGCGATTCGAACATCACTGGCCTCCCTTCGCGGCGCTGTCCTGCGCCGCATCGGCGCGCTTGCGCACCTCGGGCAGCGGCAGATAGGGGGTCACCCCGCGCGCCTCGACGATCGTCTTGTCGACGTTCGAGAGCACGCTCTCCATCGTTTCATAATAAAGCCGGCGCCGCGTCACGTCGGGCGCGAGGCGATATTGTTCATAGATCTGGTCGAACTGCGCGGTGTCGCCGCGCGCGCGTTCGAGGATGCGCTGCTCATAGGCGCGCGCCTGGTTGATCGACGATTCGCGTTCCTGCCGCGCCGCGGTCACTTCCTTGAACGCCTCGTCGACCTGCTTCGGCGGGTCGGCCTGGCGGATCGCGATGCCCTGGATGGCGACGCCGGCGCGATATTGGTCGAGCAGCGTCTGCATCCGGTTCTGCACCTGCGTCTCGATGTCGACGCGGCCGGGGCCGATCGCCTGCACGAGGTCGAAATTGGCGACCGTCGCGCGCATCGCGCTTTCGGCGACCTCGCGGATCGTGCCTTCGGGGTCGGCGAGCTGAAAGATGAACAGTTCGGGATCGCGCACCGACCAGCGCACTTCATAGGCGAGGTCGACGATGCTCTGATCGCGCGTCAGCACGAAATTCTCGTCGGTCGCGGTCGGCGATCCGACCTGCATCGTGCGGATCGCGCGCACGTCCTCGGTGCGCATCTGCTCGATCGGCGCCGGCCAGGTCCATTTGACCCCCGGGCCGACGGTGCGGACATAGCTGCCGAGCCGCGTGACGACGCCTTCCTTTTCGGGCGGCACCACATGGACCATCGAAAACAGCGCCCAGATCGCGACGAGGAGCAGCACGCCCCATTTCCACAGCTTCGCCGATTCGGGCAGGTTCATGCCGCCCCCGCCGCCGCCCGAGCCGCCGCCGCCGAAACTGCCGCGTCCGCGCCGCAGCAATTCGTCGAGCGCCGAGGGGCCGCGCGGCCGCCGCCCGCGCCCGCTGTCGGCGGGATCGGGCGTCACCCACGGGTTGCGCGGGCCGCGCTTGCCGTCGTCGTCGCCCTTGGATCCATTGCCCCACGGGCTGTTCGCCATCAGGCTGATCGAACCGAAAAATTGCCGCAGTCCCCCCGGGATGCGGCGTCCCATCGTGCCGTTGTTATCGTTCGTCATGCCTGCATTTATAGGGGCGGCCGCCGCGATTAACAGGGGGTCGCGCGAAAATCGCTGGCAATCGCGCGTCGCACCCCTATCTGCGCCGCATGACCGACATCGCCGTTCTTTCCGACATCGCCGCCGACACCACCGGCGCCCGCACCTCCGGCCTTCGCTTTCTCGACGACGCGGGCACGCTCGCGCTCGTCCTCGACGTCACCGGCCTTGCCGAAGCCGAACGACAGCCGCTCGAAGACCGGCTGCGCGACGCGTTGCTCGCACAGGAGGGCGTCACCTCGGTTCGCGTCGCGATGACCGCCGAGAAGAAGGCGCTGACGATCATAGCGGTCGGCAGCGGCAAGGGCGGGGTCGGCAAATCGACGCTCGCCGCGAACCTCGCGGTCGCGCTCCGCCGGCGCGGTGTGAAGGTCGGACTCGTCGATGCCGACATCTATGGGCCGTCGCTGCCCAAGCTGATGAGCAGCGAGGGCGTGAAGCCCGAGGCGCAGGGATCGAAGCTCGCGCCGGTGCCCAACGCCTATGGCGTCCCGATGCTCTCGACGGGACAGATCGCGGCGCCTGGACAGGCGATCGCGTGGCGCGGCCCGATGGCGGGCAAGGCGCTCGAGCAACTGATCGACGCGCGCTGGGGCGACATCGACACGCTCGTCGTCGACCTGCCCCCCGGCACCGGCGACGTCCAGATCACGATGATCCAGCGCCACAAGCCCGCGGGCGCGGTGATCGTCTCGACCCCTCAGGATCTCGCGCTGATCGACGCCGCGCGCGCGGTCTCGCTGTTCGAACAGGCCGAGGTGCCGATCATCGGCCTCGTCGAGAATATGGCGGGCTATGCCTGCCCGCATTGCGGCGAGGTCAGCGACCCGTTCGGCAGCGGCGGTGCCGAGGCCGCGGCACAGGCGATGGGGGTCGATTTTCTCGGCCGCATCCCGCTCGCCATGGGGGTCCGCCTCGCCAGCGACGGCGGCGTCCCGCCCGCGGCGGGAACCGACCCCGCTGGCGAGCCGTTCCACGCCGTGGCGGCGAAGGTCGCCGACTGGCTCGAGGCACGAAAGGCCCGCTGAATGGCAATCAACGACGAAGGCGAAATCCGCGAACTTCTGGGCGAGCCGCGCCGCATTGCGGTGGTCGGCGCCTCCCCCAACCCGGCGCGCCCGTCGAACGGCGTCCTCGCCTTTCTGGTCGCGCAGGGCCATAATGTCATCGCGGTGAACCCCGGCCATGCCGGCAAGACGATCCACGGCGCCCCGGTCGTTGCGACGCTCGCCGACGTCGAGCCCGCGGCCGAGATCGTCGACATCTTCCGCAACAGCGCCGACGCCGGCGCCGCGGTCGACGAAGCGATCGTCCACGGTGCGAAGGCGGTGTGGATGCAGATCGGCGTCATCGACGAAGCCGCGGCGAAGCGCGCTGATGCCGCCGGGCTGATCGTCGTCATGGACCGCTGCCCCAAGGTCGAGATTCCGCGGTTGGGGCTGCTGCGCTGAGGGTGATCGTCGCCCCAGCGAAGGCGGGCGCCGCCGGCGATGTTGCGCAAGGCCGATGGCGGCCCCGGCTTTCGCCGGGGCGACGGTGTAATATTGCCTTTGCCTCGCTCCCGCCCCCCGACTATCAGCAAGCGCAATGGCGGGCATTCGCGACACGGTGGGGACAAGGGCACGGCGGGCGCCGCGCGTCACGCGCCGCTCGCTGCTGATCGGCGCGACCGCTGCCGGCGGGCTGGCGGTCGCGTGGAGCGTCTGGCCGCGCGAATATCGCCCCAACCTCTCCGCCGCGAAGGGCGAGCATATCTTCAACGCCTTTCTGAAGATCGGCGACGACGGTCACGTCAGCACCATCGTCCCGCAATGCGAGATGGGTCAGGGCGTCACGACGCTGCTGCCGCAGATCATCGCCGACGAACTCGGTGCCGACTGGCGCACGATCGCGGTCGAAAGCGCGCCGATCAGCCCGCTTTACGCCAATACGCTCGTCGTCGACGAGGATAGCGCGACCTTCATGCCGCGCGGCGGCGTCCCCGATTTCGTCGCCGATGTGCGCAGCTGGGTGCGGCGCGAATGGGCGGTGCGCCACGCGGTGATGCTGACCGCCAATTCGTCGTCGGTGCGCATGTTCGAAGGGCCGTGCCGCGACGCCGCGGCGCAGGCGCGCGCGCTGTTGATGATGGAGGCCGCGCGGCGCTGGGACGCCGACTGGCAGGAATGCGACACGCAGGACGGCTTCGTGCTCCACGAAGGCAAGCGTCTGCGCTTCGGCAATCTCGCCGCCGGCGCGGCAAGGCTCGAGCCGCCCGCGCAGCCCGTCTATCGCGCATCGAGTACCGACCCGCTCTACGGCAAGGAACTCACCCGGCTCGACCTGCCGGCAAAGGTCGACGGATCGGCCAATTTCGCCGGCGACATCCGGCTTCCCGACATGGTCTATGCCTCGATCCGGCAGGGGCCGTTCGGCGCGACCCGGGTGAAGAGCATCGACAAGGCGGCGGGGCTCGCCTCGCGCGACATGCTCTACCTCGTCGAGAATGAGCGCTGGATCGCCGCCGTCGCGCGCAACTGGTGGGCGGCGAACCGCGCGCTCGACCGCTTCGCCCCGGTATTCGAGACAGCCGGCGAGCCGATTTCGAGCAAGCGCATCGACGCGGCGCTGACGCGGGCACTCGCCGCCGACGGCTGGCGCATCGCCAAGGCGGGCGACGTCGTGGAAGCCATGGAGGGCCGGACACAGATCGTTGCCGAATATCTGGTCGCGCCCGCGCTGCACGCCCCCATCGAGACGCGCAGCGCCACCGCCGCGGTCAATGGCGAGCGGCTGCGCGTCTGGGTCGCGACGCAGGCGCCCGCCCAGTGCCGCGCCGCGATCGCGCGCGCGACCGGCTTATCCGAACAGGCCGTGACCTTGTTCCCGATGATGGCGGGCGGCTCGTTCGACGCCTGCCTCGACCACAGCGTCGCGGTGCAGGCGGCGATCATCGCGCGCGAGATCAGGCGTCCGGTGCACCTCGCCTGGTCGCGCGCCGAAGAGATTATGCGCGTGCCGCCGCGCGCGCCGGCGCGGGCAAAGATGGTCGCGACGCTCAACAGCGCGGGCGGCATCGACGCGCTCGTCAGCCGCATCGCCGTCCCCTCGACCAACCACGAAGTGCGCGCGCGCCTGTTCGACAATGCGCCGAGCGACGTCGCGCAGCGCGCCTCGGTCGGCGAAGCCGACGCCGCGGCGGTCGAGGGCGCGACGCCCGCTTATGCGATTCCCCATTATGCGGTCGATCATTGCCCCGCCGACATCGGCCTGCCGACCGCGCGCTGGCGCGGCAATGCCGACAGCTACACCGCCTTCTTCACCGAATGTTTCGTCGACGAGCTGGCGGCGCGCGCCGCGTCCGATCCGCTTTCCTATCGCATGGCGATGCTCGGGGGATCGCCGCGGCTCGCGCATTGCCTGCTCACCGCGACGACGCTCGGCGGCTGGGAAGGCGGCCTGTCAGGCAGCGCGCAGGGCCTCGCCTGCCACTCGATGCGCGGCAGCCACATCGCGCTGATGGCGACCGCGCGGCAAAGCGACAAGGGGTTGCAGGTCGAACAGCTCGTCGCCGTCGTCGACGCCGGGCGGCTCGTCAATCCGGCGATCGCGCGGCAGCAGGTCGAAGGCGGGCTGATCTTCGGCCTCGCGGCGGCGGTCGGTGCGACCACCGATTATGAAGGCGGCGTCGCGACCGCACGCAAGCTCCACCAGCTCGGCCTGCCCAAGCTCTCGCAGAGCCCCGAGATATTGGTCGAGTTCGTCGATAGCGACCACGACCCGGGTGGGATCGGAGAGATCGGCGTGCCCGTCGTCGCGCCGGCGATCGCCAATGCGATGTTCGCCGCGACCGGCCGCCGCATCCGCCGCCTGCCGCTGTCGGCGCATCCGCTATGACCCGCCCCCCCGACCATCCTCCGATCCGCGCGGCGCGCATTGGCGTGCTGCTCGTCAATCTCGGCACGCCCGACGCGCCCGAGCCGGGACCGGTGCGCCGTTATCTCGCGCAATTCCTCTCCGACCGGCGCGTCGTCGAACTCCCGCCGCTGCTCTGGCAGCCGATCCTGCGCGGCATCATCCTGACCACGCGGCCCAAAAAGTCGGCCCACGCCTATGGACAGGTTTGGACCGACGAAGGCTCGCCGCTCGCCGCGATCACCCGCGCGCAAACCGGGGCGTTGCAGGCCGAACTCGGCGATGGCGTGCACGTGGCCTATGCGATGCGCTATGGCGAGCCGGCGATCGGCGGCGCGATCGACGCGCTGTTCGCCGAAGGTTGCCGCCGCATCCTGATCGCGCCGCTCTATCCGCAATATTGCGCCGCGACGACCGCGACCGTCGTCGATGCCGTCGGCGCGCACCTCAGGACGCTGCGCTGGCAGCCGAGCCTGCGTTTTCTGCCGCCCTATGCCGACGATCCCGCCTATATCGGCGCGCTCGCGGCGTCGGTCGGCGCAGGGCTGGCGGCGCTCGATTTCGCGCCCGACGTGCTGCTCGCGAGCTTCCACGGCATGCCCGAACGCACCCTGCACCTCGGCGATCCCTATCACTGCCAGTGCCGCAAGAGCGCGCGCCTGCTGTCCGAAGCGCTCGGCCGCCCGGTCGAGGTCGCCTTCCAGTCGCGCTTCGGGCGCGCCAAATGGCTCGAGCCGGCGACCGACGCGGCGCTCGAGCGGCTGGGGCGCGACGACAAAAGCGTCGCGGTGCTCGCGCCGGGCTTTTCCGCCGACTGCCTCGAAACGCTCGAAGAGCTGGCGATCCGCGGCAAGGCGCAGTTCGAAGCTGCGGGCGGGCGCGATTTCGCCTATCTTCCCTGCCTCAATGCGAGCCCGCCGGGGCTCGCAATGCTGGGAACGATGATCCGGCGCGAACTCGCCGGTTGGCTCTAGGATCAGGACCCATTAATTGCGCGTTCGAGGTTTGAAGCGATTTTGTTCAGTGCGAGGAGGCAAGGCGCAGGAATATGCCGATATTTCAAGACTTGCCGACGAAGCAATGGACAAAATCGGTCAAATCCCAAAGGGACGCCGAAATGGCTTCGATCTACGGCCTTTGCGGCCTTGCGGGTAGCGCCGCTACCCGCTGCATCCGCAAAGGCCGCATATCTTCGCCATTTCGACGCCTCGAACGCGCAATTAATGGGTCCTGACCCTAGTCGCATCGCGGCGAGCGCTTACCGCCTTCTTAACTTCTCCTTCGCAAAATGGCGCCGAAACGGCACCGCCTTCGACTCGGTGCCCGGTCTGAAAGGTCGCCCCGATGAGCCAACTCGAGTCGGCAGCATTGATGCTCGCCGGCGTGACAGCCGCCTTCCTGCTGGCCGTCTTCCTCGTCTGGCGCATGCGGCGCCAACCGTCCGCAGCGGCGGCAACGATGGGTGGCTGGCGCGAGCTGCGCCTGCCGGCTTTCACGCGCTCGCGCGACGACGAGCCCGAGGTCGAAGTGGCGCCCTCGCGGCTCGCGCGCATTCGCGGCGAGACGTCTGCGGCTTCGGAAGCCGACGTCTTCGATGCGCCCGAACCGGTCGAGGTCGAGCCGATGACGATAAGCGAAACCACGGTGGTCGAACCCGTACCGGCGATCGAAGCCGCGCTCGCCGACGAGGCGCTCGCGCTCGAACGACGGGCCGATTTCGCCCCTTCCGCGCGCGAAGCCGCCGTGCAGGTGCACCTCCGGCCCCAGATTCCGCTGCGCGACGCGATCTTGACGCGCAGCCGCCTCGGCGGCCGGCCGCGGCTCCCCGCCGATATGGACTGGCCGCGCATCGACGGGGTCAAGGGCGATTTCCTCGCGCAGGTCGCCTGCGCCGACCTGCCCGCCGACCTGTGGGACGGACTCGGCCCGCGCGAAGGGTGGCTCGCGATCTTCGCGCATCCCGAAACGGGCGTCGGATCGGCGATCCACTTCTCCGAAGAAGGCCCGCCGCGCGAGCCTCCGCAGGGCGCGGGCAACGCGCTGTTCGGCCCGTGGGGCGGGCTGCGCTTCGGCGACCTTGCGACGCTCGCGGTCCGCGCCTTCCCCGAATGGCCGGTCGATGTCGCCATCGAGCACGCGGCCGCAGCGACCGACGAAATGTCCGCGGACGAATCGGTCGAATATGACATCGCCGATCCCGCCTTCCATCCCTTCGACTGGGACAGCATGCGGATGCTGGGGGCGGTGCTCGAGCGGCGCATCGGGCGATTGCAGACCGGCACCGATGCCCCCGCCGACGCCAGCGACGAATATCTCGCGGCACTCGCCGACGCGGCCGAGACCAACCGCGAGACCGCGGCCGGCGCGGCCGAGATCGTCGCGATCATTCGCGACAGCGCGGGCCAGCATGACTTCACGGCGTCCGATGCGACCGCGGTGATGGCGGCGCTGCACGCGGTGCGCTGGAAGCAGGTCGTCTGCTACGCCGACCCCGAAACCGGCGAGGATCGCGTCGAGACGCTGACCCTGCCGCTCACGCGCCATGACCCGCGCGCGCCGCTGTGGGTGCATGATTATCGCACGCTGCTGTTCGACGCCGCCAAGCACGCCTGGACCGCCGACCCCGCCCGCCTGTCGGCGCCCGCGCGCGCGTGGTTCGAGCCGCTGTGGCGTCAGCTCGCGGCAGAGGAGGCCGCGACGATGGGCGGCGCGCCGTCGCAGCCGCTCGTCGGTTTCGATCCCGACCATGAGGCGGTGCTCATCGAGCTGCCGACGAGCGGGCTGATGAGCCGGCTCGTCGGCGAAGGCGAAAGCCTGGTGCTGACGATCCGCAAGGCCGATCTCGCCGTCGGCGATTTCTCGAAGGTCGCGACGCGCCGCACGCGCGCCTGACGCGTCCATCGCGCTTGACGTTCCGGTAAACTTGCGGGCCGCTGCTGCCCCGCTTAGGTGTGGGCGGAACAATCTTGTGGGAGAGTTTTCATGGCACGCATCGCAATCGTCACCGGTGGCAGCCGCGGCATCGGCGAGGCGATCAGCCTCGCACTGAAGGCGCAGGGCGTCACCGTCGTCGCCAACTATGGCGGCAACGACGAAAAGGCGAAGGCCTTCACCGAACGCACCGGAATCAAGGCGTATAAGTGGGACGTCGGCGACCATCAGGCGTGCCTCGACGGCTGCGCGCGCGTGACCGAAGAGGTCGGCCCGGTCGACATTGTCGTCAACAATGCCGGCATAACCCGCGACGGCACCCTCGCGCGAATGAGCTTCGACGACTGGAACGATGTGATGCGCATCAACCTCGGCGGCTGCTTCAACATGGCGAAGGCCTGCTTCCCCGGCATGGTCGAGCGCGGCTGGGGCCGCATCGTCAACATAGGCTCGATCAACGGCCAGGCGGGCCAGTACGGTCAGGTCAATTACGCCGCTGCCAAATCGGGCATCCACGGCTTCACCAAGGCGCTCGCACAGGAAGGCGCGAAGAAGGGCGTGACCGTGAACGCGATCGCGCCGGGCTATATCGACACCGACATGGTCGCCGCGGTCCCGCCGCAGGTGCTCGAAAAGATCGTCGCCAAAATCCCGGTCGGCCGCCTCGGCCATGCCGAGGAAATCGCGCGCGGCGTCGTCTTCCTGTGCAGCGAGGATGCGGGGTTCGTCACCGGATCGACGATGAGCATCAACGGCGGTCAGCATATGTATTGAAGCAAGCCGGCCGAATCCGTCCGACATCGAGGCGGCGGCTTTGCCGTCGCCGCTGGAGGTGCTGCCGATGTCCAACAGCTATCACCCCCCCGTCAAACGCTCGGTGACGATTGCCGGCCACCCGACGTCGATCAGCCTCGAGCCGCTTTTCTGGGACGCGCTCGAAGCCGAGGCAGGGCGCCTGAAGCTCCCGGTCAACGCTCTCGTCGCGCGGATCGACGTCGAACGGATGACCGCCGCAGACCCGCCGAACCTGACCTCGGCGATCCGGCAATGGCTGTGGCGGAACCGCGAGGGCGGTAACTAGATCGCGGTGTAGATCGCCCGCCCGAACGCCGCGCCCCGGTCGGGCGACATATGCAGGAAGAGTTGCGGTTCGATCAGTTCGAGCTCCATGATCGCGAACCCGCCGGCGCCGTCCTCGACCATGTCGATGCGCGCATAGACGGGCGGCGCGGGCGCCGCGGCGAGAGCCGCGGCGGCGAGTTCGCGCGCGGCCGCGCTCGCGTCCCACGCCTCCTCGCGCCCGCCGAATTGCGGCTGGACGCGAAAGTCGCCCGCGGCGGGACGCTTGACGATCGCATGGCTGTAGCGGCCGCCGAAAAAGAAGAGCGAAAATTCGCCCGCCGCCAGAATGCCGGGCATGAAGGGCTGCACCAGCCGCCGCGCACCCAGCGCATCGGCGGGAACGCCCGCACCCGCGGCCAGCCGGTGCGTGCCGTCCGAGCCCGCCGAGATCGGCGGCTTGATCACCAGCTCTTCGGTGCCGAACGCCGCGCGCGCATCGGCGAGCGCCGTCGCGTCGAGCGCCGCGACCTCGATCGTCGGCACCACCGCGACGCCTTTGGCGCCAAGTTCGGCGAGATAGGCCTTGTCGCTGTTCCAGCGCAGCACCGGCACCGGATTGACCACCGGCAGGCGTTCGGCCTCGAAACGGTCGAGTAGCGCGAACCAGCGCTGCGTCGCGCGCGGATAGCCCCAGGCGAGCAGCGGCAGCACGAGGTCGAAGCCCGCGAGGTCGCCGGGGTCGGTCCACACCCGCGGCTCGACCGCCAGCCCGGCGGCGGTCAGCGCCCCCGTCTTGCGCGCGAGCGCCGGGTGCCAATGCTCGCCATAGCCGGCGTCGGGGGTCAGGAGCGCAACGCGCGGCTGATAGGGCATCAGCGCGCCAGCAGCCCGCGTGCCTGCCCCGCGATGTGCGAGAGCATCGCTCCATTCGGGTTCGGGATCGTCCGCGCCCGATCGACCGTCGCGCGGAATTGCGCGACGCGCGCGCCCTGTTCGCCCAGCCACGCGGTCACCGCATTGTCGAGATTTTGCCCCGGCAGCCCCGCAAGAAAGACGAGCCGCATCTGCTGGAAATCGCGCGCGAGACTGTTGACGAGCAGCCGCTCCCACGGATCGCTCGGGCTCATATGCGCCGCGAGCGTCTGCGCCCAATCGAGCCCGAGCGCTTCGCCCAGATGGGTGAAGGCATGGGTGACCGCGAGTTCGTCGTCGCCGCGCCGTTCGGCGAGATCGACGATCCCGATCGCGCCGTCGAGCTTGAACAGGCGAACGACCGCCGTGGTCAGCGCTTCGGGGGCGCCGGCTTCGAGCAATTGCTGGCTCAGCATGTCCCACTGACGCCGCACCGATTCGCCGAGCAGGCTGTCCACGCGGCCGCTCAGTCGCTCGACCCCGGGTGCGAGCCGCGCGACGATCGGCCCCGGCTGCGCCCCCGTCGGCGCGACGCGCAGCACGTCGGCCATCTGCGACGCCATCGCCGCCGCCGCCTGGTTGAACAGCGACAGGCGGATGCTTTCGTCGATCGCCGCGGTGTCGAGCGAAGCCCAGATCGCGTCGAGACCAAGCAACCGCTCGGCCGCGACGAACGCCGCCGCGACGTCGGCGAGCGCGCAGCCTTCCTCTTCGACCAGCTCGAACGGATGGACGACGCCGAGCCGGTTGACGATGCGATTGGCGAGCTTGGTCGCGATGATTTCGCGGCGCAGCTGGTGCTCCTTGATCGCCTTCGCATAGTCGCGCTGCATCTCTTCGGGGAAGGCGGCGCAAAGGTCGCGCTCGAGCGCCGGGTCGTCGGGAAGCGCGCTCGCCTCGATCGCGTCCTGGAGCGCCAGCTTCGAGGTCGAAAGCAGCACCGCAAGTTCGGGCCGCGTCAGTCCCCGCCCTTCGGCCGAGCGGCGCAACAGCTCGTCATTGGCCGCGAGCCCCTCGACCTTGCGGTCGAGCCGTCCGGCCGCCTCGAACGTCTCCATCGTGCGCACCAGCGACGGCACCGCGCCCGCGCCGCCCTTTTCGGCGATCGACAGCGCGAGCGCCTGGAGCCGGTTGTCCTCGAGCACCAGCCCCGCGACATCGTCGGTCATCCGCACGAGCAGCGCGTCGCGGTCGCCCTGCGACAGGCGGCCCTCGGCCATCTCGCGATTGAGCGCGATCTTGATATTGACCTCATTATCCGAACAGTCGACGCCCGCGCTATTGTCGATGAAGTCGGTGTTGATCCGCCCGCCCTTTGCGGCAAAGGCGATGCGCGCCGCCTGCGTGACGCCCAGGTTCGCGCCCTCGCCCACGGCGCGCACGCGCAGATCCTCGGCATCGACGCGCAGCGCGTCGTTCGCGGGATCCCCGACCTCGGCATTATTCTGGCCCGCCGCCTTCACATAGGTGCCGATGCCACCGAACCAGAGCAGGTCGGCGGGCGCCTTGAGGATCGCCGAGATCAGGCCCGAGGGGTCGATTTCGGACTGCGACAGGCCGAGCATCGCCTGCACCTCGGGGGTCAGCGCGATGCTCTTCTGGCTGCGCGGGAAGACGCCGCCGCCCTTCGAGATCAGCTTCTTGTCATAATCGTCCCAGCTCGACCGCGGCAGGTCGAACATCCGCTGCCGCTCCTTCCAGCTCTTCGCCGGATCGGGATCGGGGTCGAGGAAGATGTGGCGATGATCGAAGGCGGCGACGAGCTTGATCGCCTTCGAGAGCAGCATTCCGTTGCCGAACACGTCGCCCGACATGTCGCCGCAGCCGACGACGCGGATGCTGTCGGTCTGCACGTCGACGCCCATTTCGGCAAAGTGCCGCTGGACCGAGACCCACGCGCCCTTGGCGGTGATCCCCATCGCCTTGTGGTCATAGCCGTGCGACCCGCCGCTCGCGAACGCGTCGCCCAGCCAGAAGTCGCGCTCCATCGCGAGGCCGTTTGCCACGTCGGAGAAGGTCGCGGTGCCCTTGTCGGCGGCAACGACGAAATAGGGGTCCTCGCCGTCGCGGATCGTCACCCCCACGGGATGCACGACCTGCCCGCCGACGATATTGTCCGTAATCGACAGGAGCGAGCGGATGAAGATGCGATAGCATTCGGTGCCTTCCGCGAACCAGGCGTCACGGTCGAGCGCCGGGTCGGGGAGCGCCTTCGGATAGAAGCCGCCTTTCGCGCCGGTCGGCACGATCACGGCATTCTTGACGCGCTGCGCCTTCATTAGTCCCAATATTTCGGTGCGGAAATCGTCGCGCCGGTCCGACCAGCGCAGGCCGCCGCGCGCGACCGGGCCGGCGCGCAGGTGGATGCCCTCGACCCGCGGGCTATAGACGAACACCTCGCGCCACGGCAGCGGCTTGGGCAGCCCCGGGATCTGGCTCGAATCGATCTTGAAGGCGAGCGCTTCTTCGGCCGCGGGGGCAAAGGCGTTGGTGCGCAAGGTCGCGCCGATCACCGCGTGGAACAGCCGCAGGATGCGGTCGTCGTCGATCGACTTGATGCCGGCGAAATCGGCCTGAATATCGGCCGCCAAAGTCTCGGCGCGCGCCGCATCGGTGCGTTCGGGATCGTGGAGCGCACAGAAACGCTCGATCATCGCATGGGTCAGATCGGGCGCATGGCGCAGCGCCGCGACGACGGTGTCCATGCCATAGGCCGACCCGCCCTGCCGCAGATAGCGGAACCAGGCGCGCAGCCAGACGATCGCCTGCGGATCGGTCTGGGTGACGAGCACCAGTTCGTTGAACGCATCATTCTCGGCGCGTCCTTCGAGCACTGCGGCGATCGCGCCCTCGATCACCGGGACGTGCGGCAGCAGCGCGGTCTCGTCGACCGCGGCGGGCAGGCCGAGTGTGAAGTCGTGGATGAACGCCGGCGGCTCGTCGTCGGCATCGGGCGCCGGGCGACCGTAACTCAGCGCGGTCGGAACCTCTTCGAGCACTTCGAAGCCGAAATGTTCGAGTGCCGGGACGACGTCGGACAGCGCGAGCGCGCCCGACGCGCTATAGACTTTGAGCCGCATCCGGTCGTCGCCGTCGAGGCTCTTGAGCGCGAGCCGCACCCCGCGCGGATGTTCGGCATCGAGGTCGCGCAGCCGCAAGATGTCGCGCGCGGCTTCCTCGGGGTCGTAGAGGTTGCGGTAATTGGGCGGAAAGAGCGGCGCGAAGCGGGCGGCGAGCGCCGCCGCGCGGCCCGCGTCGCCGCGCCGCGCGAGCGCCGCCTCGACCTCGGGCTGCCAGCCGCGCACCATCTGCTCGAGCATGGTGCCGAGCGCATCCTCGTCGGGAATCACCCCGCCGCTCCGAAGGTCGAGCGTGTAGCGGAGCAGCGCTGCGCCGCCGTCCTCGAGCACCATCGTCCAGCCGATCACCCCGGCGCGCGCCTCGCGCACCAGCATCGCCTCGATCGCGAGGCGGCGGCCGGTCGACACCTCGTCGCGCGGCAGCCAGACGAAAACGAACAGATGCCGCCCGAGCGCGCTCTTCACCGTCACCAGCTTCGGCCGCGGCCGGTCGGTAATCGACATCGAGGTCAGCGCGAGCCGTTCGAGCGAGGCGGCGTCGAACGCGATCAGCAGATCGTGCGGCAGCGCGGTGAGCGCGTGCGCGAGTGCCTTGCCCGCGTGCCCCGCGGGATCGAAGCCAAACTTGTCCATCAGATCGGCAAGCTGCGCGCGCAGCACCGGCACCTTCGCTGGCGGGGTCGAGAGCGCCTGGCTCGTCCACAGCCCGGCGTGGATCGACAGCCGCTCGACCGTCTTGCCCTTCATCTCGGGAACGATCACGAGGTCGAGCAGCACGCGGCGATGCACCGCCGACAGCCGGTTCGACTTGATGAGTAGCGGCCCCGCGCCGCCCGCATCGAACCAGGCGAAGGCGGCGTCGAGCGCTTCGGGGGACAGGAGCGGGTTCTTGCTCGCGGCGCAAATGCCGAGCGCGTCCTCTGCGCCGCCCTTTCGCGTCCGCCATTCGTGGCCGAGCTGGGTCATCGCGCCGCCTTCGAACCAGCGCAGCAGTTCGGCACTCTCGTCGTCGCAGCGCATCGCGGCGTCGGCGAGCATTGCCGCGCGCATCGCCTTCCAGTCGGCAACCGCGGCGCGGACGTCGGCGAGCGCCGCCTCGATCGCGTCGAGCAGCCGCCGCCGCGCCCGCGCGTCGCCGCGCTCGACCTCCATATAGATCACCGACTCGCGCGCCGCGCCCTTTTCCGGCGCGCCGGCTTGGGTCAGATGTCCCTTGGCGTCGCGCTTCGCCGACACGACGGGGTGCAGGATGCGGTGCACGACGAGCCCTTGCGCCGCCGCGACCTGCGAAGTCGAATCGACGAGGAAGGGCATGTCGTCGTTGACGATCGCGAGCCGCATCCGCCGGTCGGTGCCGTCGGCCGCGAGCGGTTCGAGCGCGAGCACCGGCGTGTCCGCTGGCCGGTCGAGCGCGGTGCGCGCGACGAAGGCGCTCGCCTCGGCGAGCGCGGCCTCGTCCATGTCGTCACCTTCGCCCGGAAGCGCGCTGCCGCGCAGCGCGGTCAGGAAGGCGGACTGGATTTTCTTGGGAAGCGCGGGAGCGGAGACGGTGGGGGCGTCCGATTCCGGTATTTCAGGCATAGGGTGCAGCATCCGAACCAAAAGGCGGGCCTGTCGCCATCGGGCGGCGGGCCCAGTCGCTTGCGCCCCTATGCGCCTGCCGCGCGCGCGGCTCAAGTCCCCCCGACGCCCCTCGCGTAAAAATATTTCAAGCTTCGGTTCTTCTGTTGCGCTGCACCACGAAGCGCGTTTCAGCCGCCCGGCGTGATCGGGATTGCCTTCTTTGCCAGCCTGGCGACCAGCGCCGCGTCGTCGGCCGCCTTCGCCACGATGCCGATATGGCCGCCGGGCATCGCGCGCGCGATCAGCACGACGAATTCGGCTTCGCCGGCATCATGTTCGAGGATCACCGCAGGGTGCGCGGTCCGCAGCGCGTCGAGCGCCGCATCAGGGGCGGGTTCGGCGGGTGCGTCGGGCTTGCGGCGCGCGCGCGTATCCTTGACCAGCCCCTTGAGCCCGCCCGGATAGCGGTCGAGATAGGTCGCAAGCTCGCCGCGGCCGACGCCCTCTTCCTTCGCGTGGCCGAGCACGCAGGCATATTCGGCGAGCCGCGTCTTGTCGTAATTCGCGCCGAACACCAGCTTGACCACCGGCGTCATCGGCGCGCGTTCCTGCACGCGGAGCCCGGCGTCGTCGAGCAGTTCGGCGAAGGCATCGGGCTGCGCCTCGGCGGCGAGCGCGAAATCCCACGCCTTGCCGACCGCCTGATAGAGCGCGCTGCGGCTGCGGCTGTCGGCGGCGACCGCGCGTTCGGCGGTTTCGCGCGCGAGCGCGAGCCAGTCGGCGAGTTCGGCGTCGGCCGCGGGTTCGACATCGGCGTCCGCCTCGGCGGCCGCCTTGACGGCATCCTCCGCTTCGACCGGCGCCACGATCGCGGCGCCGCGCTGCACCAGCGGCCCTTCCGGCAGCGCGGGTGCCTCGTCGAGCGCGGCGAAACCCGGCGCCGGGCCGTCGCCTGCCGCCTCCTCGTCCATGTGCCCCGAGTCGGGGCCGTCGGCCCACACCGGCACCGGCGCGGTCAGCGGCGCGGCGGTGCGCAGCGCCTGATCGACCGACAGCTGAAGCTCGGCCGCCTGATCGGCGGGCGCGGCTTCCTTCCAGTTGATGACGCCGAGGATGAAGTCGATCGTGTCGTCGTCGGACGAAAAAGGCAACAGGATGCCGCGGTACATGATCGTGACGCCGCGATCGCTTTCGAACTCGGCCTCGAAGCCGATCGGCGCGCGGTTGGCGATGATCTGCAGATAATGGTCGGTCAGCCGCGACAGCAGCGAACGCCCCGGAATCTGGCTGATATAATGAACTTCCTCGTCGATCCGCGATTCGCTACGGATGCGCTCGCCGAGATAGGCGATCGCCGGATCCTCGATACCCGCGGTGAAATCGAGCAGCACCGAATAGGGGCCGAAGTCGCCCGCGCTTGCCAGATCGAGATCCTCGACCGACGGATAGGCGCGGTTGCCGAGCAGCGACGCCCAGTGATTATAGGCCCGAACCTGCATCCGCCGTTCGTCGACGCCCACGGCGGCCGGCGCGTCGATGCCGCCGTCCTCCCGGTCGTGGCTGCCCGAAAGCAGTCCGCGCATGCTGTCCATCATTCATCCCCACTGGCGAATATCGGGCCACGCTATGCGCGCGCAGTGGTAAAGGCCGCGTAAACGATGCGGTCCGGTGACCTGCGGACAAATGGCGAAAATGCACCCGCTGCCGGCGCGATTCGCACCCCCGTAATGGTTAAGGCCTTGCTTACCGTGCCGCGGTATAGATGGCGGCAATGGACCAGATTCGCGACGCAATCTATCACGAGCAAATGGCGCGGGTGGCGCGGCGCAAGGCCGAGCTGACCGACGATCCGTTCCTCGCGCGCCGCCTGCGTGAAGCGGCAATCCGCCACGAACGCACCGCGCGCCGCATGCGCCGCGAGGAAAGAGACGCGCCGCCGCGCGCCGGCTGACCGCATTGCCGCTAGCGCTCCGAACCCTGAATCAGAGGCGGCCGCTCAAGCCCAATCGATCTTTGGCATGCGATCGCCCCTTCCACCATAGGCCAAAACAAGTCTGAAAATCGCCCAAGCCGGGCCCAAAGCCGCCGTAGCCACCATGGCCAGTGCGAAATCGGGCTGGTAGAGCCCCAGCATGCCCAGGGATCCGCCGAACATGCGCGGGACGATGACCGTGAGAACGGCGGCCATCGCGGCCATGGCAAGCAGCGGGAACCAGAGGCTGAACCATCCGGCAATGCCCGACTTTGCCCTCAGCTTGACCCTGCGAAGCCAAGCCCAAGCCATACAGGCGACGAATGCGACGGGCAGCAACATGACCATCAGATAGGTCAGTTTGGGCCACAGCCGAGAGCCTTCGCCCGCATATTCGAGGCCCAGCGCCTTTGCGGTGATCGCGTTGCGCAGCTGCAAATTGTCGCCGAACCCGATTCCGCCGTTCGCATTGACCAGCACAACCACCGCCTTCCCCTCGGCGGGCAAGAGCGTGGCGAGCGTTTCCGTGCCGGGCACGAGGCCGCTGTGAAAGGCGGTTCCAGCGTCGCGGTCGATAAACCAGCCGAGGCCATAGAAGGAAGACGCCTGGTTCGCCGGGCGCAGCATTTTCGCCTTGTTCGCGGCGCTCACGATATCGTCTTTGCCGTTCAGCATCATGGCGAGGAAGCGAGCAAGATCGTTGGCGCTCGCGAAAATGCCCCCTGCAGGCGCGGCAACGCGATCATATCGTCCCGGTTCATAGGGCCGCTTGCCACCGAACCATGGGCGATGACCGATGGCAATCGGCCGCCGCGTCGGGCCATTGCCGACGAAACTGTCAGCCATGCCGAGTGGGACGAAGATATGGGCTTTTATGTAGTCCGCATAATCCTGGCCGTTCACCGCCTCGATCACCGCGCCCAGTATCTGGTAGTTCAGGTTGGAATATTCCCATCGCTCGCCCGGGGGATAGGCCGGCTGCCACTGCGCAACGCGGCTCACATATTTGGCCAGCCCCCGGTTGCGGTAGGCGTCGTCGCCATGGCTGCCATTGCCTTGCACCGTCGAATATCCGCTCGTGTGGCTGAGCAATTGGCGCAGCGAAATCGATCCCGCGGCATGTCCCTTGAAGGCGGGTAGATAGGTTGCCACGCCGGCGTCGAGATCGACGGCGCCGGATTGCGCCATTTGCATGATCGCAAGCGCCGTGAAGCTCTTCGAGATCGAGCCGATCCGAAAAACGGTATCGGCCGTGACCGCTCGCACGCCATTCGCCCGCGTGCGGCCCCCACCCCCGGCGCGAACGTCGCCATGGTCGACAACGGCATAGGCAACGCCGGGGGCGCCGGAGGCCGGCAGTTCGCGAACGACGACCTCATCGATCGCCGCGATGCCCGTGTTGGCCAGCACGCCCGGCGCGAACAGGAACGCAAACAGCGCGAATATCAGTCGCACTCTCTTCTCCCCCAACCGCATCCCACAGCACTAGCATCGCGGCCATGCGCAAGGAAGCACACGCGCCGCGCGGCCCCTTGCGAGCACAACGACGCGCGCCACAGCAACCGCGCGCGTCTTCGACGAAAATGTCGATAGGAGGATTCGATAGATATGGTTGGAGGCCCGAGCCGGAATCGAACCGGCGTATACGGATTTGCAGTCCGCTGCGTCACCACTCCGCCATCGGGCCTCGATCCCGCGTCCCGGTCCGCGGCCGGGGGAAGTGCGAGCGCCGCTAGTGATGGGCTTCGCGCTGCTTGTCAAGGATTCGCCGTGCCGCCAATCGCCCCACGCATACGATGCGGGGTTGGCGGGGCTGGGTTGCACCGCTATGCGCGGCAACAGCGCGCGGGCGGGGCTGTATTACTATTGCAATACAGCATGGCTTCGGCTAGAAGCCCTCTCGCGAGATCGAAACTTGCAGGAACCGGATTGCGACCCATGGCTACCAGATATAGCGAAATCAATGCGGCCGACATGCGCGCGGCGATGGTCGACAGCCAGCTGCGCACCAACGATGTGATCGACCCCGCGGTCGTCGCCGCGATGGGCGCGACGCCGCGCGAGGCGCATGTGCCCGCGGCGCTCGCGAGCGTTGCTTATATGGACCGCGCGATCGACCTTGGGGGCGGACGCTTCCTCAACCCGCCGCTCGTTGCGGGGCGGATGCTCGTTGCGGCGGCGATCCGTCCGGGCGCGCGAGTGCTGCTGATCGGCAGCGCGACGGGCTATCTGGCGACGCTGCTTGCGCGGCTCGGCGCCGACGTGCACGCGGTCGAGGAAAATGCCGATCTGATGGCGGCGGCGCAGCAAGCGACGGCGAGCGATGCGATCCATTGGATCGCGGGGCCGCTGGTCGCGGGCGACCCGAAAGACGCGCCCTTCGACCGTATCATCGTCGACGGCGCGATCGAGATACTTCCGCAAGCGATCGCCGCGCAGCTTGCCGAGGGCGGCCGCCTCGTCGCCGCGCGCCGCGACGGATCGGTGACGCGGCTCGTTCAGGGGGTGAAGACCGGCGGCGCGATCGCGCTGCGCAGCTTTGCCGACATGGACGTCGCGCCGCTTCCCGGCTTCGCTGCGCCGACGGGGTTTCGCTTCTGAAATTCCCTCTCCCCTTTTCCGATTTTCAGGCTGAACGCGACCATGCAGACCCATGACAAGACAAAGATGCTTCGCCGTGGCCATTGGCTTGCTGGACTGGCGCTCGGCGCGCTGACGCTGGCGCCGCCCGCCGCGGCCGAAACGCTGCAGGGCGCGCTCGCCAAGGCTTATGAGAACAACCCGACGCTGGCGGCGGCGCGCGCGGGTCAGCGCGCGAACGATGAGAATGTGCCGATCCAGAAGGCGTCGGGACTTCCCTCGGTGGGGGCGCAGGCCGACTATCAGGAAAATCTCGTCGTTCCGGGCAACAGCTTCACCTCGCCGATGCGCTATGCCTCGGTCGGCGGACAGGTCGCGGTGCCGATCTATCAGGGCGGCGCGGTGCGCAACGGGGTGAAAGCAGCGAAATTTCGCGTCGAGGCGGGGCAGGCCGACCTGCGCGCGACCGAGGCGAGCATCTTCGCGCAGGTCGTCGGCGCCTATATGGACGTGCTACGCGATCAGGCGATCGTTCAGCTCAACCGCAAGAATGTCTCGGTCCTGACGACGAACCTGCAGGCGACGAGCGACCGTTTCGAGATCGGCGACCTGACGCGCACCGACGTCGCGCAATCGCAGGCGCGTCTCGCGCTCGCCGAGGGCGATTTGCGCACCGCCGAGGCGCAACTGATCGCGAGCCGCGAAATCTATGCCCGCCTCGTCGGCGAGGCCCCGGTCGACCTGCAGCCGCCGCCGCAGCTTCCGAACCTGCCGGCGAGCCCCGACGAAGCCGTCGCCATCGCGCTCAACGACAATCCCGATATCGAAGCGGCCGACCAATTGCTGAACGCCTCGCGCGCCGACATCGGCGTCGCGCGCGCGTCGCGCATGCCAAAGCTGTCGGGCACCGTTTCCGGCAGCTACAATAATTTCCTGAACTCGATCTCCAGCCAGGTCGTCGATGCGCAGAACACCACGACGAGCGCCGCCGCCGGCGTCACGCTGACGCTGCCGATCTTTCAGGGCGGGCGCCCGTCGGCGCAGGTTCGCCAGGCGCAGGCACGCACCAGCCAGGCGATCGAGACCTATGTCGCGACTGAGCGGCAGGTGATCGCGCAGACGCGCGGCGCCTATGCCGCGTGGCAGGCAAACCAGCAGATCATCTCGGCGACCGAGCAGGCGGTCGGCGCCAACGCGCTGTCGCTCGAGGGCGTGCGCGCCGAAAACAGCGTCGGCACGCGCTCGATCCTCGACATATTGAATGCCGAGCAGGAATATCTGAATGCGCAGGTCCAGCTCGTGTCGGCAAAGCGCAACTCCTATGTCGCCGCCTTTTCGGTGCTCGCCGCGATGGGCAAGGCCGAGGCGCGCGACCTGGGCATCGAGGGCGGCGCGCTCTATGATCCCGAGGCCAATTACGATCGCGTGAAGGGTCAGATCTGGGATTGGGCCGACGATCCGGCACCGCAGCAGCAGACGACATCGACGCGCAACGTCCCCGCCGCCGACGCCAGCGTCCCCGCCGGCGACAATCCGCTGATCGGTCCGATCGATCGCGAGGACGGACAATAAGGCTTGGCAAATCCTGCCCCGCCCCGGTAAGACGTGGTTAATCGCCCGCGTCCGGGCGTGTTCGAAGGGGGCTGGTATGGGCGACATGTCGCGAGAGCCGTCGATGGAAGATATTTTGTCGTCGATCCGGCGCGTGATCGCGCGCGATGACGCACCCGGCGTCGCGCGCGACGATCGCGCCGCCGACGATGTCCTCGACCTGCAGGACGAACAGTCCGGCGCGGCAGCGACCGCCGAATCGCCGGGGCGCGATTCGCTACCCCAAGAGGACGAACTCGTTTCCGCCGCGAGCGCCGATGCCGCGCGCCAATCGCTCGAGGCGCTGACCGCTGCGATCGCGCCGCCGCCCGCCGTCGACGCGCCCGCCCCGACGGTTCCCGACCGCCGCACGATCGAGGATGTCGTCGTCGAGGCGCTGCGTCCGATGCTCAAGGAGTGGCTCGACGCCAATCTGCCCGCAATGGTCGAAACCATGGTCGCGAAGGAAATCGGGCGGATCACGGGTCGGCAATCCTAGCCTCAGACCGAAAACTCGAAAACATCGAAGCAGCGCGCGCCATTTTCGCGCCCATCGACGGGTGCGGGGTTCTGATTGAGTATGGACCGCGGGGGTGCAGCGGGACTATCGAAGAGCGATGACCGAGACCATCGCTGCTCACCCGATCGACCCCTTCGCGGCCGACGCGCTCAACGCCGGCGAGGGGCTCGATCCCGTCGACCCCGCCTATACGCATGTGCTGCGCATCGCGACCTTGCTCAAGGCGTTGCCGGTCGCGATCGCCGCCACCCTTATCGACATGCTCGCGATCCGGCCGGAGGGCGGTCCCTATGGCCTGCTCACCGTCGCGGCGTGGCTGCTCGGCACGATCATCGTCGTGACCTTCCCCTCGCGCCGCGCGCAGCGCTGGGGGTTCAAGATCGGCGACGGACAGCTGCGCGTCGCGCGCGGCTGGCTGTTCCGCATCGACACGATCGTCCCCTTCGTGCGCGTCCAGCATATCGACGTCGGGCAGGGGCCGATCGAGCGCTGGTTCGGCCTGTCGCACCTCATCGTCCACACCTCGGGCACGCATAACAGCACGGTGACCTTGCCGGGGCTCCATTCGGACCTGGCCGCCGCGATGCGCGAGACGATCCGCCGGCACATCCAGACCGACTTCGCATGAGCGAGGCCGCCGCCGCCCTCCCCGCCGACGATGCGGTCGCCGAGGCCGACTGGCGGCGACTACACCCCGCGACGCTGCTGCTCGCGATCGTCAAGCTCGGCCCGCGCTCGGTCAATTTCCTGCCCGCGCTCGCGGCGATCGGCATCGCGGGCAAATGGATCTATGTCGTCCCCGCGCTCGGCCTGTTCCTGCTGCTATCCCTCGTTTTCGCCTGGCTTTCGTGGCTGCGCTTCCGCTTTGCCGTCGGCGCCGACGAGATCGTCATCGAAAGCGGCGTATTCGCACGCCAGCACCGCACCATCCCCTTCGACCGCATTCAGGACGTCAGCATCGAGCAAGGGCTCGTCGCGCGCGCGCTCGGCATCGCAAAGGTCGGGTTCGAGACCGGCGCGGGGGGCGGCAAGAAGGATGATGCGCGGCTCGACGCGATCGGGCTGGGCGCCGCGCAGGCGCTGCGGACGACGATCCGCGCGCACCGGGGCACGGCGGTGCCCCCCGCGGCGCCGGCGACCGACTCCGCTTCGCCGGAGCTCGCGACCGAAGACCGGCTGCTTTTCGCCATGTCGCCAAAGCGGCTGCTGGTCGCCGGGCTGTTCAACTTCTCGCTCGCCGCGCTCGCGGTGGTCGGCGCCGCGATGCAGCTCTTCGACAATGTGCTGCCTTTCGATTTCAACATCTTCAACCCGCTCGACTGGATCGACATCGCCGAGGAATATGGGCTCGACAGGTGGGTCGTCGCGCACCGCTGGGTCGCGGGGGTCGGCGCCGCGATCTCGCTGCTCTTCATCGGCTTTGCGAGCGGCATCGCGATGACCTTCCTCGCCAATTGGGATTTCCGCCTGACGCGCGAGCCGCGCGCGCTGCGCCGCACGCGCGGGCTGACGACGCGCACCGACGTCGCCTTGCCGGTGCGCCGTGTGCAGGCGGCGATCATCGTCACCGGCTGGCTGCGGCGGCGCTTCGGCTGGCACGAGCTGCGCCTGCAAAGCCTGGCGAGCGACGGTGAGAAGGAGAAGGATCATCAGGTGGTGCCCTTTGGCCGGCTGGACGAGATCGATCCCGTGCTCGCCGAGATCGGGATCGCGCGGCCGGGTGCGGATCGGCCCTGGGCGCACAGCCACCGCATCGTCGCACTGGGCGGCTTCGTGGGCGCGGGGGCTACGGCGCTCGGCGGCCTCGTCGCGATCGCCTTGGGCCAGCTCACCGGCTGGATTCCGCTCGCGATCGCGCCGCTGATCGCCGCCGGTGCGTGGATCAGCGCCCATTTTCACGGCTGGACCGAGGTCGAGGAGATGGTCGCGATCCGCAGCGGCTGGATCAAGCCCAAGACGACGCTGCTTCCCTTTGCCTCGGTGCAGAGCGTCGACCTTGCGACCGATTTCATCCTGCGCCCGCTGGGCCTCGCGACCCTGCGGTTCGGCGTGCCCGGCGGCAGCGCGCTCGGCAGCCACGAAATCCCCGCTATCCCGCTCGAGACGGCACGGGCGCTGCGCACGCGCGTCCTCGCCGAAAAGGACGCAGCATGAGCGGCGCCGCGCTCGGCATCGACCGTTCGATCCTCGGCCAGCCGTGGCACTGGCGTCGCGCGAGCGCCGACATGGGCGGCGACGGGCTGGCACCCGACGATCTCGTCACGCAATTGCTCCTCGCGCGCGGGGTGGCGCGCGAGGATATCGACCGGCAGCGCGCACCGACCTTGCGCGGCTTCATGCCCGATCCGTCGATCTTTCAGGACATGGACGCCGCCGCTACACGCCTTGCCGACGCGGTCGAGGCAAAGGAAGCGATCACCATCTTTGGCGATTACGATGTCGACGGCGCGACATCGGCGGCGCTGCTCGTGCGCCTGCTGCGCGCGCTCGACGTCCCGGTCGGCGCCTATATCCCCGACCGGCTGATGGAGGGCTATGGCCCTTCGGGCGCCGCGCTGGTCAAGATCGGAGAGGCGGGGTCGCGGCTCGTCGTCACCGTCGATTGCGGCGCGCAGGCGTTCGACGCGATCGCCGAGGCAAAGGCGGCGGGGGTCGAGGTGATCGTCGTCGACCATCACCAATGCGCAACCACGCTTCCGCAAGCCTTTGCCGTGGTGAACCCCAACCGGCTCGACGAAGCGCCCGACGCCGCGATCCACGGTAACCTCGCCGCGGTCGGCGTCGCCTTCTTGCTCGGCGCGGCGCTGCTGCGGACGCTGCGCGCGCGCGGCTTTTTCGGATCGCGCCCCGAACCGGCGCTGATCGAGCTGCTCGACCTCGTCGCATTGGGCACCGTCGCCGACGTCGCGCGCCTCACCGGCTTCAACCGCGCGCTCGTCACGCAAGGGCTGAAGGTGATGGCGCGGCGCGGCAATATCGGCCTGTCGGCGCTGATGGACGCCGCGCGGCTGACCAAGCCGCCCGGCGCGAGCGATATGGGCTTTGCCTTGGGACCGCGGATCAATGCCGGCGGGCGCGTCGGCAAGTCCGACCTTGGCGTGCGGCTCCTGACGACGAACGACCCGCAGGAAGCTGCCGACATTGCCGCCGAGCTCAACCGGCTCAACGAAGAGCGCCGCGCGATCGAAGCCGCGGTGCTCGAAGCGGCGATCGAGGCGAGCGCGGTGTGCGCCAACGCGCCGGTAGCGATCGTCGCCGCGCCCGGTTGGCACCCCGGGGTGATCGGCATCGTCGCCGGTCGCCTCAAGGAAAAGCTCCACCGCCCCGCGATCGTCATTGCACTCGACGAAGCGGGCATCGGCAAGGGATCGGGCCGCTCGATCGGCGGCGTCGACCTCGGCGCCGCGATCCTTGCCGCGAAGGAGACGGGGTTGCTCGTCGCCGGCGGCGGGCATGCGATGGCGGCGGGGCTGACCGTCGCCGCCGACCGGATCGACGCGCTCGGCGCCTTTCTGAACGACCGCCTCGCCGCCGATGTCGAGCGCGCGAGCGGCGACAAGTCGCTGCTGATCGACGCGGTGCTCGCGCCCAAGGGGATCAATCCGCTGTGGTGCGAGGCGATAGAGAGCGCCGGACCCTATGGCGCCGGCTGGCCCGCACCGCGCGTCGCGACCGGGCCGGTGCGGATCGTCGAATCGGGGATCGTCGGAACCGATCATGTCCGCCTGATCGTGTCGGGCGACGACGGCGCTCGCTTCAAGGCGATCGCGTTCCGCAGCGCCGAGACCGAGCTCGGCCAGGCGCTGCTCCACGCGCGCGGCGGACGGCGCCTGTGGCTCGCAGGGCGCGCTAAACGCGACGATTGGGGCAGCCGCCCCGCCGCCGAACTCCACCTAGAGGATGCCGCCTGGGCCGACTGATCCGCGGCGGCGCAATATTTTTGCGCAGAGGCCGCCTCCATGTGCTTGACCCCGCGCGAATGCCCGTCTAAGGCGCCGCTTCACCGATTGACGGCCCCTTCGTCTAGCGGTCTAGGACGCGGCCCTTTCACGGCTGAAACACGGGTTCGAGTCCCGTAGGGGTCACCATCGCAATCGGCCTGCCGGCCCCTTCGTCTAGCGGTCTAGGACGCGGCCCTCTCACGGCTGAAACACGGGTTCGAGTCCCGTAGGGGTCACCATCCCGCCGGAAGCGGCGGGCGCACGCTACCCGGCCATTTTCGACAGGAGCGCTTTGCCGCGAAGCGCCGTCCGGCGCGCGCGGCAAAGCCGGACGCGGCGTGCGGGCTGGCGCGCGCCGCGACCCACAACGAGGGGGCACGGGCGGCGTTCCATGGGGCGAACAATCTGACCGGTTGCGGCCTTATCGGGCTTCGGTCAGCCGCATCGCCGCGCCGCCTCCGGGTGCCAGCCACAATTTATACGTGTCGCCCTTTTTGATGCGGACGGTTTCATAGGCGATCCGATGCCGCGCGTCGGTCAGATAGGTCGCGCCCTCGCCGTCCTTATAGATCGTCGCGGTATAGGTCTTGCCGGGTTCGAGGAAATCGAACGACAGGGTGAGCGTGCGGTCGGTCGCATCGTTGACGCCGCCGACATACCAGTCCGCGCTGTTCCGGTCCTTGCGCGCGAAGATCGCATAGTCGCCGACTTCGCCCGCGATCAGATGGCTTTCGGACCAGTCTGCCGGAACCTTGCTGATGAAATCGAGCTCGCGCGGATGCGCCTCCAGATTTTCGATGAAATCGGCGGCCATCTGGATCGGCGAATAGATGGCGAGATAGAGGCCCAGCTGCTTGGCGAGGGTCGACGCCATCGGCACGTCCTCGGCCCCCTTCAGGCTCAGCACGCCGGGCGTATAGTCCATCGGTCCCGACAGCATCCGGGTATAGACGAGCGTCGGTTCGTGATCGGGGCCGTTCGCGAACGCGCCCCAGGCGTTATACTCCATGCCGCGCGCACCCTCGCGCGCGACCCAATTGGGATAAGTACGGCGAAGCCCGGTGTCCTTGACCGGCTCGTGCGCGTCGACCGCGATATGATATTTCGCCGCGGTTTCGACGACCTTCTGGTGATGCTCGACCTGGCGCTGGCCATCGTGCCATTCCATCGCCGTCGTCCCCGGCGTGGCGCCCGGCGCGATGATCCCGCCGGCGTCGGCGACATAGCCGGTTTTCACCGCCTTGACGCCAAGCTGGCTATAAAGCTTCATCGCATCGACCAATTGCGCTTCGTAATTGGCAATATTGCCGCCGGTCTCGTGATGGCCGATCAGCGTCACGCCTTTCTTGCGCGCATAGTCGGTGACCGCCTTCAGGTCGAAATCGGGGGTCGCCTCGGTAAAGCTGAATTCGTCGCCGTGGCCGAACCAATTGCCGTTCCAGCCCTTGTTCCAGCCCTCGACGAGCACGCCGCCGAACCCGTGCTTCGCGGCGAAGTCGATATATTGCTTGGTGCGTTCGGTCGTCGCGCCATGGTTCGGCCCCTCGGCCCAGCTCCACGGACCGCGGATCATCCCCCACCAAATGCCGATATATTTCATCGGCTTGAACCAGCTCACATCGCCGAGCCTGTTCGGTTCGTTGAGGTTCAGCTCGAGATCATTCTCGACCAGCCCCGCCGCATCGTCGGCGATGCGCATCGTGCGCCACGGCGTCGCGAACGGCAGGTCGCGCACGACACGCGGCCCACGCGACGACGGGGCGAGCGTCGCGCGGAACTTCTGCCCCTCGACGCGCTTGAACCACATGCCCGCATAGTCGACGAGCGCCGCTTCGTGGAACGCGAGGTGCGTGCCGTCGTCGAGGCGCATGGTGATCGGCGTGTGCGCGGTCGAAACCGCGTCGATCGGCGTCTTTTGATAAAATTGCTCGTAGCGGTTCCATTCGCCGCCGGTGATCCACCAGGCGGTGCCCTTTGGCACGATGTCGAACTCGGTGATTTCGTCGGCGATCTTCGCGGACTTCAGCCCCGCCTGCTCGGGCAATTCGTAGCGAAAGCCGATGCCGTTATCGAACAGGCGAAAGCGCAGGTTCATCGCATGGCCGCCCCAGCTTTCATTCTGGCGGAAGCGGATGAGCAGTTCGTTGTATTCGTCGCGAACATAGCGGCGTTCGCCCCACGGCTGTTCCCATGTGTCGTCGCCGCTCGACCGCTCGCTTCCTTCGATGGCGAAGCCGCGTTGCAGCGCGATGCCGTCGGTGAGCAGGAAGCCGAGCTTCGACGGCGCGATGAGCAGCTTGCCCTTGCGCGACAGCGACCAGGTCGGGCGCGCGTCGTTGTCGGTGGCGATGGTGAGCGTGATGCTGCCGTCGGGCGAAGTCGCGGTCAGCGGTGCCGCGGGCTCCTGCGCGGCGACGGGGGCGGCAATCGCGCCGAGCAGCGCGAGGGGGGCATAGCGGAACATCGAAATCATCCTTCCATCTGGAGCCAGAGCGCGCCGCATGGCGGCAACATGGCGGTATCGGCGCCGTTCAGCGCGACGAGCGGCGTGCCGCCGGCGGCAAAAGCCTTTGCGTCGATCGGCGCGGCGCCGAGGTTGAACAGGCAACGCACGGTCTCGCCTTCGCCGATCCGGTCGAAGCCGAGCAGATCGCCTTCGGCGACCCAATTGGCGTTGCGCCCGCGCCGCAGCGCCGGATGCGCGGCGCGCAGGCCGACGAGGCGGCGGGTGAGCGACAGCATCGATTCGGGGTCGGCGTGCTGGCGATCGACCGCGAGCGCGCCGTGGCTGGCGCCGAGCGGCAGCCAGGGTTCGGCGTCGGAGAAGCCGGCGTGGACGCCATCGGCGATCCACGGCAGCGGCGTGCGCGCGCCGTCGCGCGACAAGGTGAGTGGCCAGTTTTTCAGCGCTTCGGGGTCCTTGACCAGTTCGAACGGAATATCGACCTGATCGAGCCCCAGCTCCTCGCCATTATAGATGATGATATTGCCGCGCAGCGCGCAGAGCAGCGCCATCTTCATCCGCGCAAAGGCCGCGCCATCGACGCCGGCCGGCGTCCAGCGCGACAAAGCGCGCGGCGCGTCGTGATTTTCGAACGCCCAGCTCGGCCAGCCGACGCCCGGCGCATCGGGCCAGCCTTCGGCCGCCTCGCGCACGAGTTGCGGGGTGAGCCGGTCGGCATAGAGGAAGTCGAAGCCATAGGCGCTGTTGAGCCGCCGCTCGCCTTCGGTGAACAGCTTCATCTCGCGCATGGCGTTGTCGCCGCCAACCTCGGCGACGGTGAAGCGCGCGTCATATCGGTCGGTCAGCGCGCGGATGCGCTCGAGGAACAGCGCGATGTCGGGGTGCGACTGATTATGGATTTTCTGTTGAAAATCGAACGGCCGCGTCCGCACCTTGTTCGAGGGCGGCGCGGGCGGATTGTCGCGCAGGTCGGGATCGTGCATCGAGAAGTTGATCGCATCGATACGAAAGCCGTCGACGCCGCGATCGAGCCAAAAGCGCACCACATCGAGCAGCGCATCCTGCACGTCGCGGTTGTGGACGTTGAGCTGCGGCTGCGAGGCGAGGAAATTGTGCATATAATATTGGCCGCGGCGCGCGTCCCACGTCCACGCCGGGCCGCCGAACACCGACTGCCAGTTGCTCGGCGGCGCCCCGTCGGGCTTCGCGTCGGCCCAGACATACCAGTCGGCCTTGTCATTGTCCTTGTTTGCGCGGCTTGTCGCGAACCAGGCGTGGCGATCGGAGGTATGCGCAAAGACGAGGTCGGTCGTGACCTTGAGTCCGAGCGCATGCGCGCGCGCAACGAGGGCGTCGAAATCGGCGAGCGTGCCGAAGATCGGATCGACGTCGCAATAATCAGCAATGTCGTAGCCGAAATCGTCCATCGGCGAGGGATAGAAGGGCGACAGCCAGATCGCATCGGCGCCAAGGCTCGCGACATGATCGAGGCGCGCGGTGATGCCGGCGAGGTCGCCGACGCCGTCGCCGTTCGAATCGGCGAAACTGCGCGGATAGATCTGATAGATGACCGCACCCTTCCACCACGGCTCGGCGGCCGCGGACGCGCGGGGGGCAGCATCGGCGAGGATCGGCTTCGTCGTCACGCTATCGTTCCATTTTATCGCTGGCCCGGCAGATCAGGGTGCCGAAGGCGGGGAGGCTGAGGGTCAGGCTGCCCGGCGCGTCGGGCACCGCCGGGCAATCGCCATAGAGCGAGGTAAAGGCTGCGCTGCGCATGTCGATCGCGATCCGGGCGGTGAGCGGCGTTGCAGACGTATTATAGGCGAGCACGACCTCGCCCCCCGTCGCGGGATCGAAGCGCGACACGGCGAGCAGGCCCGGCTTGTCCGAGAAGGCACGCAGCGTGGTCGTCCCGTGCGTCAGCGCCGGCGTGCTGCGTCGAATCGCTGCTAGCGTTGCGATCTGGCGATAGAGCGGATGTGCGGGATCGAAATTGTCGTCCGCGGTGCTGGCGTCGGAACCGATCAGGTCATTGTCGTTATAGGCGGCGACGCGCGAGGCGAACATATCCTCGCGCGCGAGCTGGTCGCCGTCGTCGGAAACGAACCCCTGCTCGTCGCCATAATAGATCGTCGGCACCCCGCGCAGCGTCAGCAGCATCGCGTGGCCGAGCATCACGCGCTTCAGCAACTCGTCCTCGCTCGCGCCCGGATTGGCTTTCCGCACGAACATCGCGAAGCGGCCCATGTCGTGATTACCGCCGAAGGTCGGCAACTGCAGCGCCGCTTGGGCGCCGCCGCGATAAAGCACGTCGCCGTCGAACAGCCGTGCGAAGACGTCGGTGCCTTTTGTCCCGCCGACGGCGTCGATCAGCGCGTGCGCGAAGCTGAAATCGAGCACGGCGGGAAGTCCGTCGCGCTGCGTATAGGCGGCGAGCGCCCCCGGATCGACGCCGCCGAGCGCGACTTCGCCGAAGATGTGGAAATTGGGGATGCCGCGCGCCTTTGCGCGGGCGAGCATCGCGGGGACGAACGCCTGCCAGAATTCGGGATTCACATGCCGCGCGGTGTCGATGCGAAAACCGTCGATGCCGAAATCGTCGATCCACTTGCCGTAGATGTCGATGAACCCCTGCACGACGCGCGGATTTTCGGTCGCAAGGTCGTCGAGCCCCGAAAAATCGCCATAGAGCGAGGATTCGCCGACCCAGTCGCTATTGCCGCGGTTGTGATAATAGATCGGATCGTTGAGCCACGCGGGCACCTTCGCCCGCTCCTCGCCCTTCGGCGCGACGGGCGTGTAGGCGAAGCGTGGATCGACCATCTTCGCCCAATTGTCCGCCGACGCGATGCCGTCGCCCGCGAAGCCGGAATTGATCGGCGCGCCATCGACCCCGCCGCGCCGCGAAAAGGGATAGTCGGCGAGGCTACGATAACGAAATCCGCCCTCTGCGCCTTCCTGGTAGGTGATGACGTCGGCGGTGTGGTTGGCGATGATGTCCATATAGACCTTCATCCCGCGCGCGTGCGCGGCCTCGACGAAGGCCTTGAACTCGTCATTGGTGCCGAAATGCGGATCGACGCGCGTGAAGTCGGTCACCCAATAGCCGTGATAGCCCGCGCTCTCCTGCCCCTTCGGCCCCTGCACCGGCTTGTTCTGGAAGATCGGCGCGAGCCAGATCGCGGTGGCGCCGAGCCGCTGGATATAGTCGAGCCGCCGCGTCAGGCCGACGAGGTCACCGCCGTGGAAGAAGCCCTTGGCAGCGGGGTCATAGCCGGTCGCCAGCCGGTCGCCGGCCAGCCCGCCGCGGTCGTTCGCCGGGTCGCCGTTCTCAAAGCGATCGGGGAGCACGAAATAGATGATCTCGTCGCTCGCGGGCCGCGTGCGATAATCGACGGGCTCCACGGGTGTGGCCGCGGCGGCCGCCAGCGCGACGATAGAGGCGAGCAGGCTCATGTGCTTACTCCTGCGGCGCAATGCTGCGCGATGAAATCGGCGTGCGACGGCAACCGCGATGCGGTGTTCGTGACGATTTTTCCGATGTCGGAGAAAAAACCCGCCAACTCATCATGCGTCAGCGCGTCGGCGAGCGGATGATAGCTTTGCGGGGCTATATTCTGGCCCGTCAGCACCTGGAACCAGGCGATTTCGATGAACAGTTCGTCTTCCTCGCGGAAGATGCGGCCGTAGCTTCGAAACAGCTCGATCTTGCGCGCCAGCGTGTCGGGGATCGCCATCTCGCGGCACCGCACCCAGAAGGGCGAATCGGAGCGCTGATTGGCGTGATAGTGGAGGATGATGAAGTCGCGGATCCGCTCATAGTCGAAGGCGATCCGCCGATTATAAGCGTCGATGTTGACGGGCGCGAAATCGCGGTCGGGGAAGTGCGAGAGCAGCTTGGCGATGCCGTTCTGGATCAGGTGGATGCTCGTCGATTCGAGCGGCTCGAGGAAGCCCGAGGAGAGGCCCAGTGCGACGACATTGCCGTTCCACGCCCGCTTGCGCATCCCGGTGCGAAAGCGCAGCGTTCGCGGCTCGGCGAGCGGACGCCCCTCGATATTGGCGAGCAGCGTCGCGGTCGCTTCGTCCTCGCTGATGAATTCGCTGCAAAAGACATGGCCGTTGCCGGTGCGATGCTGAAGCGGAATCCGCCATTGCCAGCCGCAGCGCTGCGCGATCGCCTGCGTAAAGGGGCGCGGCGGGCCGGCATTTTCGCTGGGCACCGCGATGGCGCGGTCGCAGGGCAGCCAATGCGTCCAGTCCTCGAACCCGGTTTCGAGCACCTCTTCGATCAGCAGGCCGCGAAAACCCGAGCAGTCGATGAAAAGTTCGCCGCCGATTTCCTCGCCATTTTCGAGGATGACCGCCTCGACATGGCCGGTCGCGCCATCCCGCCGGACATGCTCTATCCTGCCTTCGGTGCGCTGGGCGCCCGCGCGTTCGGCGATCTTGCGCAGATGCGCGGCATAGAGCCCCGCGTCGAACTGAAAAGCATAGGTGATGCCGTCGAGGCTCGTGTTCGGAATCCGGGGCAGCCGCGCGAAGCGGTTCTGGCGCGCGGCGGTTTCGGTCAGCGAATAGTCGGCGAGCGGTCCCGCGACGCCCTCGGCCCGGCCGCGCAGCCAATATTGCGGAAATTGCAGGATGCCGAGGCTGCGCCCGATCTGGCCAAAGGCGTGCATATAGGCATCACCGACCCGACCCCAGTCGCGAAATTCGATCCCCAGCTTGAACGTCCCCTGGGTTTCGCGGATGAATTCATCTTCGTCGAGGCCGATCAGCGCGTTGAACAGCCGGATTGCGGGAATGGTCGCCTCGCCGACGCCGACCGTGCCGATCTCATCGCTTTCGACCAGCCGGATCGACAGATGGCCCATCATGCGCGACAGCGCGGCGGCGGCCATCCAGCCCGCCGTGCCGCCCCCGACGATCACCACCTTCGTGACGCGATTATCGCCCACTCTGCCCTTTTCCTCCCGTCCGGCCCGGCCAAAGCGAGCCGAAAACAAGCGGGCCGGTCATACCGGCCCGCCCGCCCTTGCCGTCAGAACTTGTAGGTGACGCCCGCCATGAAGTTGCGACCATAATTCTGGTAATCGCGGATCTGGCGCGGATCGTCGTTATAATAGGTGACGAAAGGCTCGTTGGTGAGGTTCGACCCCTGGAGCAGGATGCCGAGCCCTTCGAGCGGGCCGCTCTGGAAGGTATAGCCGATCTGGGCATCGACCACGAGCTCGCTCTTGGCCATGAACATGTCGCGCGCGAGGCTGAGCCCCGACACTTCGGCGAGGAATTTCGAGCGATAGCGGCCCGATGCCCGCGCCTGAAAGCCGTTCTTTTCGAAATAGGCGGTGCCGTTCACGACCCAGCGCGACAGGCCGGGCAGCGAAATCGGGTCGGCATTGCCTTCGCGAACCCGGCTCTTGGTAAAGGACCCGCTGGCAAGAATTCCGAAGCCGTCGAGCGACTGCGAGAAGGTCGCGAAGGGAAGCGAGAGCGAGGCCTCGGCGCCATAGACCCGGCCGCCGTTCCCGTTCAGCCACTGCTTGGCGATCCCTTCATAAGTCGCGACCGAGCCGCCGTCGGGAACCTCGAAGCCCGTGAAGTCGAACGCGCTGTTCTGGCGATAGATATAATTTTCGAGATATTTGTAGAAGCCGGCGACCGACACATAGGCGCCCTGTCCGAAATATTTTTCGAGCGCGATATCGACCGTGTCGGCCATCAACGGGCGCAGCTTCGCATTGCCGAGGTCGAGCGACCAGGGCGACGCATTGATGTCGGTGTTGTTGCGCTTCGAGGCGTCGAAATTGACGCCGCCGCCGGGCTTCAGCTGGTCCATGCGCGCGCGCGCCAGCACGCGCGCCGCGCCGAAGCGCAGGAAGCTGTTGTCGGCGAACTCGACGGTCAGGTTCAGGCTGGGCAGAAGTTCGGTATAGGTCGCGCCGTCGGTGACCGGGGTCGACTGGGTTTGCCCGTCGACGACCTGCGCATAATAGCTCGATCCCGTCTGGTCCGAATGGACGATCTGCATACCGAGGTTGCCGCGCACCGGCGCATTGCCCGCATCGGTGTCGAAATCGGCCTGAATGAAGCCGGTCAGCACCTTTTCGTGGATCATATAGTCGTTGAAGATGCGGCCCGGGGTCCAGCCCGCCTCGTCGGTCAGCGTATAATTATCGTCGTTGTAATAGCGCCAGCTGTCGAACGAGACCATGCCGGGGATGCCGATGAAATCGAGCGAAACCGGGTCATAGAGATAGTCGTCGGGCACGCGCGTGTCGGCCGGATAATTGTTGCTGGTCAGCACATAGCCGCGGTCGTCGAGGCTCTTTTTGCGATCCGAATAATTGGCGCCGACGCGCACGCTGCTGATCGCTCCGTCGAATTCCTGCGTCGCCTGCAGACGCAACGACTTGAGTTCGTCCTTGATCTTCGGCGTGTTGACGAAGCCGTCCTGACAGTTGGGAACCGACCCGCCGCAGCTGTTCCAGCCCTGCGGATCGGTGATGAGGAACAGGTCGGGATCGGCATAGTCGAGCGACGGGTCGAACAGGATACCGCCGTTGGGGCGCATTTCGAAGCCGAGTGCGGTCTCGCGCGCCCCGACATTCTGGCCGCGGCCGGTGCCGAGGTAGATTTCCAGATTTTCCTCGGTCTTCTTGAGGTGCGAATAGCCGAGGTCGAGTTCGAGCGTCAGCCGTGCGTTGGGCTTGAACTTGGTGTTCCAGCCGCCGGCGAGGATCGTCGAATTGCGATGGACAACGTCGTTGCGCATCACCGCTTCGGTCCCCGACCAGGTGCCGCTGGTCACCAGCCCGTCCTCGACGGTGAAGCCCGGAAGCAGCGTCGAATTGCCCCACGCGAGCGGGAATTCGATGCCGCGCAGGCGCTGATCGTCCTTGAACTTCGACCAATAGCCGTCGAGCGTCGTATGGAACCGGTCGCTCGGCTCCCATTCGAGGACCGCCATCACGCCGTCGCGCTTGAGCTCGTTCGACTTCACATAGGGCTTGGCGCCGCCGATGATGAAGGCGGTGTCCGTCCCGTCCGTGACTTCGGGATAGCCCCAGGCGTTGAAGCGTTCTTCGGCGGTCGGCGACTGCATGCGCGCGTAGCCGATCGCCCAGCCGAGCGTGCCGTCGGCATTCTGGTCGATATAGGAGATGTTGGCGCGATAGCCCTTGTTCGAAATATCGGGGTTGAGCTGGCCGAGGTCGTTGACCTCGAAGCGCGCCCCGGCGGCGAGCGCGCGGCGGCCATAAGCGAGCGGACGCACCGTCTGCATGTCGATCGTGCCGCCGAGCGCCTGCCCGATCAGCGATGCGTCGGGGGTCTTGTAGACGATGGCGCCGCTCAGCAGTTCCGAGGGATATTGGTCGAGTTCGACGCCGCGATTGTTGCTCGCCGAAACCTGTTCGCGCCCGTTGAGCAGCGTCGTGGTGAAGTCGGGCGCGAGCCCGCGGATCGACACGACATTGGCGCGGCCGTCAAGGCGCTGCGTCGCAAGGCCGGGCAGGCGCGACAGCGATTCGGCGATCGACTGGTCCGGCAGCTTGCCGATGTCTTCGGACGAGATGACCTCGACGATCGAGGTGTTGTCCTTCTTGGCCTTGACCGAATTGTTGATGGCGCTGCGGATGCCGCTGACAACGATATCGCCGTCGGCGGGCGCTTCGTTTTCGGCGACAGCGCCGGGATCCTGCGCCATCGCGACGCGCGGCAAGATGGCGGTAATGGCGAAACCCAGCGCGATGGCGCTGGCACCGCGGCGAAGGCTGGCTGGCATGGTCATATTCGGCTCCCCTGGCTGCGATGGGACGATGTTTTCGCGCAGCGGCGGGGGATCGCGGAACCTTGGTCCGCGCGGCATCCTCACCTCTGCGTGGGTTTACCCATCTGCGGCCTCGCAATTGGAACCAATCGCGGCCGCCCGCCATAGGGTATACGTATACGCATAATATGCACGCGGCGCGCCTGTCGCCGAAAAGCCACAGCAATGCGTCGGTTCCAGCGCTTCTGCAAATCCTTGCACAGCCGCCCCGACCCGCTACATCTGGGCCGTCAAATCTGCGTCGCCAAGGCGCTCGCGCGTCAGGAGAGGAACATGGGGCGGCAACCGTCGTCCAAGCCGACATCGTTCGACATCGCCTATCTTGCGGGCGTGTCGCAACCGACGGTGTCGCGCGCGCTGCGCGGCAGCAAGTCGGTGAGCGCGGCGACGCGCGCGAACATCGAGCGCATCGCGCGCGAGCTCAACTACACGGTCGACAAAAACGCCTCGAGCCTGCGCTCGCAGCGCACGCACACGCTCGCGCTGCTCTTCTTCGAGGATCCGACCCCCGACGAATCGATGATCAACCCCTTCTTCCTGTCGATGCTCGGCTCGATCACGCGCCAGTGTGCGCTGAGGGGTTATGACCTGCTCATCAGCTTTCAGCAGATGCACAGCGACTGGCACGTCGACTATCAGGACAGCCACCGTTCGGACGGAATCATCCTCCTCGGCTACGGCGACTATCAACTCTACCGCGCCAAGCTCGAGCATCTGGTCGAGATGGATACGAAATTCGTCCGCTGGGGATCGGTGTCGAAGGACAGCATCGGGCTGACCGTCGGCTCCGACAATGTCGGTGCCGGTGAGCAGGCGGGCGCGCATCTTATCGAGATCGGGCGGCGGCGTATCGCCTTCCTCGGCGACGCGTCGGATCATGCGCCCGAGTTTCAGGACCGCTACACGGGCCTCTGCCGCGCGATGCGCGCCGCGGGGATCGCGCCCGATCCGGCGCTGCAGGTCGACGCGGTGTCGTCGGAGGAATCGGGCTATGCCGCGGCGCGCGTCTTGCTCGCGGGCGGCCGGGACTTCGATGCCATTTTCGCCGCGAGCGACCTGATCGCGATCGGCGCGATGCGTGCGCTGACCGAGGCAGGGCTGCGCCTGCCGCACGACGTCGCGATGATCGGCTTCGACGATATTCCGTCCGCCAGCCTGACCTCCCCCACCCTCACGACGCTGATGCAGGACATGAAGGGCGCCGGCGCGCTGCTCGTCGACGCGCTGCTCCGCCGCATCGACGGCGAAACGGTCGAGCCGAGCGTGCTGCCCGCACGGCTGATCCGGCGGCAGAGCACGGCGGTTTAGCGTGCGGCGGCGCGCTTCAGGACGATGTGCCCTGTGTGAGATGGCCGCTTGCACCCGAAGTCGGCCGTAGGCCATGGGGTATGCCCACTTTGTCATTCCCGCGAAAGCGGGAACCCAGGGCGGATCTGTGCAACCCTGGATCCCCGCTTTCGCGGGGATGACAAAAGTTGGAAATGACCGCTCCCCGCCCCAAAACCGCCCCGCCTGAACCAGCGGCGTGATCGCTCTTCCCCAAGCCCTCGCCAGGCTTTGCGTATTCGTATACGTGCCCCCCGCCCGGGCTTGCCCCGGCCCCGCCCGCGCTGCAAGGTCGCGGCGCGACGAGAGCCGCCCGAGCGGCCGTTCGGGGAGAGCGCATATGGAAAAGCCGCGGCAAGGTTTCGCCGGCCTGTGGAACATCAGCTTCGGTTTTTTCGGCATCCAGATCGGCTTTGCGCTGCAGAATGCCAATATGAGCCGCATCTTTCAGTCGCTCGGCGAGGATATCGAAAAACTTCCCGGCCTGTGGATTGCGGCGCCGCTGACCGGGCTGCTCGTTCAGCCGATCATCGGCCATCTGAGCGACCGCACCTGGCTCGGGCGCCTCGGCCGTCGGCGCCCCTATTTCCTCGCCGGCGCGATCCTCGCCGCGATCGCGCTGTTCGCGATGCCTGAAAGCCCGTCGATCTGGTTCGCCGCGATGATGCTGTGGCTGCTCGACGCCTCGCTCAACATTTCGATGGAGCCGTTCCGCGCCTTTGTCGGCGATATGCTGCGGAAGGATCAGCACAGCGCAGGCTATGCGGTGCAGACCGCCTTCATCGGCGCGGGAGCGGTCGTCGGCTCGCTCTTTCCTTCGGTGATGGAGGCGTTCGGGGTCGCGAATGTCGCACCGGCGGGCCAGATCCCCGACACAGTACGCTATGCCTTCTGGTTCGGCGGCGCGGCGCTGCTGCTGTCGGTCTTGTGGACGGTGGTCTCGACCGACGAATATGACCCCGCCCGCATGGCGGCCTTCGAAATCGCGGGCGATGCGGTCGAACTGCCGCCGATGCGCGCGCTCGCCTCGCACAGCTATGCGGCGAGCTTCGGATGGATCGCCGCGGGGGTTGTCGTCGCGCTCGTTCAGATGCGCCTTGGCCTGTTGCGCGAAGTGCTGCTGCTCGGCGCGCTGCTGGCCGGCTATGGCCTCGCCTCGATGCTCGCGATCGCGCTCGCTCGTCGCGGTAACGACGCCAATATGCTGTCCAGCATCGTCGGCGATTTTTCGGGCATGCCGGCGCTGATGAAGCGCCTGGCGCTCGTGCAATTCTTCAGCTGGTCGGCGCTGTTCATCATGTGGATCAACACGACCCCGATCGTCGCCCAATATCATTACGACACGCGCAATGCCGCGAGCGCCGCCTATCAGGAGGCGGGCAATTGGGTCGGCGAACTTTTCGCGATCTACAACGGCGTCGCGGCGATCGCGGCGCTGACGCTGCTTCCCTGGCTCGCGCGCCGACTGGGGCAGGCGCGCGCGCATATGATCGGCCTCGGATGCGGCGCGGCCGGCTACGCGAGCTTTTTCATGCTGCGCGACCCGGCGCAATTGATCGTGAGCGAAATCTTCATCGGCATTTTCTGGGCGTCGGTGCTCGCCATGCCCTATGCGATCCTCGCCTCGAGTCTGCCGCAGGCCAAGCTGGGCATCTATATGGGACTGTTCAACGTTTTCGTCGTGATCCCCCAGTTGCTCGTCGCCACGGTGATGGGGTCGGTGATGAAGGCCTTTTTCCCGGGCGAGCCCATCTACACCATGGCGTTCGCATCCTTCACGCTGGTGGTCGCCATGATCGCGATGGCACGCGTCGCTTCGTTGATGCCCCGGCGCGACTGAGCCGCCGCCGAGGGGTTCCTTGCGCACAAGCGCGCAACGGCGCACGTACGCACGTCCTCTCAGGCCAACCCCGTATCCATCTAGGGATTACGCCCGATGGAGATCATCCGGGTCTCGGCGATGCTGGCAAGGCAGGAGTCTCCCCTCCGCCGCGAGTCGGTGACGTCTCCTGCCGCAAACTCAAACGCATGGAGGCCAGCTGTGGCAGAGAAAGAATTCAAGGGCGTCATCAAGCTCGATGTGCGCGATTCCACCCCCGATTGGGGACCTTTCACACCCCCGACGCCTCCCAAGGATGCGCCGAACATCCTGATCGTGCTCTATGACGACACCGGACAGGCCGCCTGGTCGCCCTATGGCGGCGCGATCAACATGCCGACGCTGCAAAAGCTGGCCGACAATGGGCTGACCTATACGCAATGGCACACCACCGCCCTCTGCTCGCCGACGCGCTCGACCTTCCTGACCGGACGCAACCACCATCTGTGCGGCATGTCGTGCATCACCGAAGGCGCTCAGGGTTTTCCCGGGTGGAGCGGCCGGCTGCCCGAAAATGTCATGTCGATCGGCTATATGCTTCAGGGCAACGGCTATTCGACCTTCTGGCTGGGCAAGGAGCATAATGTCCCCGAACAGGATATCTGCTCGGGCGGCGTGCGCTCGGAATGGCCGCTGCAACAGGGTTTCGACCGCTTCTACGGCTTCCTCGGCGGCGAGACGAACAACTGGTATCCCGACCTCGTCGAGGACAATGGTTTCATCGACCAGCCCTATGGCCCTGAAGACGGCTATCACCTGTCCAAGGATCTGGCCGACCAGGCGCTGCGCATGATCCGCGACCAGAAGGCGAGCAATCCGTCGAAACCGTGGTTCATGTGGTTCTGCCCCGGCGCCAATCACGCGCCGCACCACTCGCCCAAGGACTATGCCGACAAATATAAAGGCAAGTTCGACGAGGGCTATGACGCCTACCGCAAATGGGTCGTGCCGCGGATGATCGAGAGGGGCATGCTGCCCGAGGGCACCAAGATCGAGGATTTCAACTTCCTGCCCGACGAGATCGCCAACAAAGGCGATTTCGTGCGCCCGTGGGACGAGCTCAACGACGAGGAGAAGCGGCTCTTTTCGCGCATGGCCGAAGTCTATGCGGGCTTTTCCGAATATACCGACGCGCAGGTCGGCCGGATCGTCGACTATCTGGAGGAAAGCGGCCAGCTCGACAATACGATCATCTTCTATTGCTCGGACAATGGCGCCTCGGGCGAAGGCAGCCCGAACGGTTCGGTCAACGAGAACAAGTTCTTCAACAACTATCCCGACACGCTCGAGGAAAATCTGAAATATCTCGACGTTCTGGGCGGGGTGGAAACCTACAACCACTATCCGACCGGCTGGGCCGCGGCCTTTTCGGCGCCCTACAAGATGTTCAAGCGCTATTCGGAATATGCGGGCGGCACCTGCTGTCCGCTGATCGTCCACTGGCCGAAGGGCATCAAGGCGAAAGGCGAGGTGCGCAATCAGTATCACCACAGCACCGACATCGTGCCGACCATCCTCGAGTGCATCGGCATCGAAATGCCCGACACCTTCCGCGGCGTGAAACAGCACCCGTTGTCGGGCGTATCGATGAAATACAGCTTCGACGCCAAGCCCGACGCGCCGACGCAGAAGAAAAAGCAATATTATGCGATGCTCGGCACGCGGGGCATGTGGGCCGACGGCTGGAAAGCCGTCGCGCTGCACGCGCCACTGACCGGCAAGGGCCATTTCGATCAGGACGAGTGGGAACTCTATAATGTCGACGAGGATCGCTCGGAAACGGTGAACCTCGCCGACAAGCATCCCGAAAAGCTCAAGGAGCTGATCGACCTGTGGATGGAAGAAGCCGAGGCGAACAACGTGTTGCCGCTCGACGACCGCAGCGCTGCCGAAATGCTCGGCATCGAACGGCCGTCGACCGAACCGCCGCGCCAGCGCTATATCTATTATCCGGGGACCTCGCCGGTGCCCGAGGGCGTGGCGGTCAATGTCCGCGGGCGGTCGTACAAGATCATCGCCGACGTCGAACTGACCGACAAGAGCGAAGGCGTGATTTTTGCCCATGGCTCGCGCTTCGGCGGGCACTCGCTGTTCATCAAGGATGGCAAGCTGCACTATGTGTACAACTTCCTCGGCATCAAGCCCGAACAGAAGTTCATCTCGGGCAAGCTGGCGCCGGGCAAGCACACGCTGGGCATGGAGTTCATCCGCGAAGGCCAGGGCGAATATGGCGAATCGCTCGGCAAGACGACGCTCTATGTCGACAGCGAAGCCGTCGATGACGGCGATATGAAGACGCAGCTCGGCAAATTCACCCTGTCGGGCGACGGCCTTTGCATCGGGCGCGACAGCGGCGACGCGGTGAGCGAGGAATATAGCTCACCCGGCGAGTTCAAGAATGGCCGGATCTTCGGCGTCGCGGTGACGGTCGAAGAAACGCAATATCTCGACCTCGAAAAGCTCGCCGCCGCCGCGATGGCGGTCGACTGAACCAACGGGCGAAATAGGCGTGCGGCCGGCCAGCGATGGTCGGCCGCATCGCTGTCCCCCCTTTTTTCCTGTGCATTGCGCAACGGAGTAGCCGAGCATGGAAGAAATCGACGTCCTTGCCGAATATGTCGCGATCGGGGTGAACATCCTGGCCATCGCGGCGATCGCCGTCGGGTCGGTTCAGGGCGCAATCGGGCTGGCGCGGGGACTTTTGACCAATGCGGACGAGGATCAGCTGCGCCCCGTCTGGCTCGCTTTCGGGCGCTGGCTGGTCGCGGGACTGACCTTTCAGCTTGCCTCCGATATCGTCGAAACCACCTTTGCGCCGACGTGGGACGACATCGGCAAGCTCGGTGCGATCGCGGTGATCCGCACTTTCCTCAATTATTTCCTGAACAAGGATATGAACGAACTGCGCGAACGTGCGCGCGAGGAAGCGAAGGAGGCCCCGGCCGAAAAACGGCCATGAGTCTCTAGCCACCGACCCTTGGCGACGCGCGAGCGTCGACAACAGAAAGGCGACGACGGCCGCGACGTGGGGGCGATCAAGGCGCCAGCTTTTCCCGATAATATTGCACACGCGTCGCGCGCAGCGCGGGCATGCCGAGCTTGTCGTAGGCGCGCTGCCACGAGGCGAATTCCTCGATACTGAGATTATAGCGTTCGCACGCCTCGTCGATGGTGATCAGCCCGCCTTCGACGGCGGCGACCACTTCGGCCTTGCGGCGGCTGACCCACCGCCGCGTGTTGCGTTTCGGCAGATCCCTGAGCGTCATAATGCTGCCGGTTGGCCCGACGATCGATGCGGGCCGGATCTTCTGTTGTTCGAGCACCACGAACCTCCGTTCGCGCGGCCCCGCGCCGCGAAGTGCCCCCTCGAATTCCCGGGTTCCGGTCTAAACAATCGTCGTAAAGAAAGGATTAGGATCGCCCGTCCGCCCATCGCAGGAGCGGCACATTCCGCCGCACCCCCCCATGCCAAAGGTTAACGAAGCTGCGCCGCATCCATCGCCAGCGCCACCGCGCCGAGCGGCCCGGCGAGCGTGCCGAGCGCCGGCGCGACGACATAGGGACCGTCATCGGGCAGGCGCATATAGCCCGCGAGGCTTGCCGCGACGCCGGCGTTGATCCGCGGCAGCAGATGCGGCTGGCCCGCGATCACGCCGCCCCCGATCGCGATCCGCATCGGCCCGGTGGTGACTGCAAGCGCGTGGATCATCGCCGACAGACTGTTCACCACCGGATCCCATACCGGATCATCGGCGGCGACGCCGGACAAGTGCCGCGCGCCGACGCGCGCCTTGACCGCGGTGCCCGAGGCGAGACCCTCGACGCAATCGTCGTGGAAGCGGCAGACGCTCGGCGCGTCGTCGCCGGGCAGGCGCGGGACGCGGATATGGCCGATCTCGCTGTGGCTGAAGCCGCGTGTCGGGCGGCCGTGAACGATCAGGCCGACGCCGACGCCGGTGCCGACGGTGACATAGGCGAAATCGCCGAGCCCCCGCCCGCTGCCCCAGCGAATCTCGGCCAGCGCCGCGCCGTTGACGTCGGTGTCGAAGCCGATCGGCACGTCATAGGCGCGCAGCGGACCAAGCAGGTCGGCGCCTTCCCAGTCGACCTTGTTCGTCGCGCCGACGCGGCCATAGTCGCTCGCGCCCGGGTCGAGCTGCAGCGGGCCGAAGGCGGCAATGCCAAGCCCGCAGAAGCCGGGCCCCGCCGCCCAACGGTCGAGCACCGCCTTGATCGCGGGCAGCGTTTCCCTTGGCACGGTGGTCGCGATCGTCCGCTGGTCGCGAATATCGTCGGGACCGACGGCGAGCGTGCAGATGCATTTGGTGCCGCCGAGTTCGACGCCGGCGAACAGCTGTGCGCCGTCGCGCCCGGATGTCACATCTTCCATCAGCGCGCCCCCTTCGCCCGACGAACCGCAACTGTGCAGGTCGCCGCCGGACGGTGCAAGGCCGAAGGCAAAGCGGGTGCCGCGCGCGGCGGCAGCGGGGAGGCATGGGTCACCAAATCATCCATTCTTTTCATTTTCGGTTCGTATCGTGCGGATCTGTGTGGGCTGTGGCTCAGCTCGGCGTCGCGCCGAACGATGGCGGCCGGTCGCGCTTCGCGGTGCCGGACGTCGATGGCTTCGCGTCCATTTCAAAGACGAGTTCGCCGCCGCCGATCAGGTCGGAATGGGCGATCCAGTTTTGCGTTCGCAGCTTCCCTTTCCAGCGCACCGACTGGACATAAGGCCGGTCGGGCGCATTATTCTCGGCGCGGACGGTCAGTGTCTTGCCCGCGCCGACGCGGACTTCGGCGACATCGAACAGCGGCGAGCCGAAGACATAGGCGCCGCTCACCGGATCGACGGGATAGAAACCGAGTGCCGAGAGGATGAACCACGCGCTCATCTGCCCGCAATCGTCGTTGCCGATGACCCCGTCGGGGTCGTTCCGGTACATTTCGGTCAGCAGCCGCCGCACCATCGCCTGCGTCTTCGCGGGCGCACCGCAATAGGCATAGAGATAGGCGACATGGTGGTTCGGCTCGTTGCCATGGGCATATTGGCCGACGAGCCCCGAAATGTCGGGCGGCGCATTGTCGGGCAAGGTCGAGGGGCCGTTGAACAGCGCGTCGAGCTGTTTCTCGAAAGCGGCGTCGCCGCCGAAATGCTCGATCAGCCCGTAGACGTCGTGCTGGTTGAGGAAGGTCGCCTGCCAGCCGTTCGCTTCGGTATAGTCGCGCCACTTGCCCGTATCATGCCCGATCTGGATCGGATCATAATCCTTCCACCAGCTGCCGTCCCTGAAACGCGGTTTGGCGAAGCCGGTTTTGGCGTCGATGACGTTGCGATAATTCTGCGAGCGCTTGCGCAGCGCCGCCGCGTCCTCCTTTGCGCCGACCGCCTCGGCGAGATGCGCCATCGCCCAGTCGTCATAGGCATATTCCTGGGTCCGGCTGACCGATTCCCACACCTCGTCGCACGGGATATAGCCGAGGTCGTAATAGAAGCCGCGGCCCAATGTGCTGTCGATATCCTTGTAATCGCGATCGAAAGCGCGGCGGCGGATGTTCGGCCAGGCGCCGGCATAATCGGCGGCGATCCCCTTGGCGTGCGCTTCGGCGAGCACCGAGACGCCGTGCCAGCCGATCATGCACGCCGTCTCGACCCCCTGCAGCGGCCAGACGAGCGGCCCCGCGGCGCTCTGCGCGGTCTGGCGGCAGATGTCGCGGGTCAAGAGCGCGGCGCGATCGGGAGCGATGAGTGTCAGCAGCGGATGCAGCGCGCGATAGGTGTCCCACAGCGAATAGGTGCTGAACGCCTCCTCGCCCTTCGGCGCGTGATGCACCGCGCGGTCGAGCCCGACATAGCGGCCGTCGCGGTCGGTGAAGAGCGTCGGCGCGAGCTGCGCATGATAGAGCGCGCTCGCGAGAATAGTGCGCTGGTCCTCGGTTCCGCCCGAGACGCGAAAGCCGCCCAGCGCCGTCGCCCAGGTGCCGCGCGCCGCCTTGACCGCGCCGTCGAAATCCCAGCCCGGAACCTCGTGCGCCAGCGCATCGCGGGCGCCCGCAACATCGACCGCCGAGAGGCCGGTTTTGACGAGGATGGGTTCGCCGCCGGCGTCGTCGAAGAAGAGTGCGACCTTGGTGCTGTTGCCCTCGATTCCCGTAGCGCCCTCGGGTGCGGCGGCATCGTCATCGCCAAAGAACTGGAAGCGGTCGGGCTTGCGCGACAGCTGCATCGCGAAATGGATATGGCGGCCCTTTGCCCAGCGATTGACCTGCCGGCTGCCGGTCAGCGTGCCGTCCTTGCCCCAGGCGAGCGACGCCTTTTCGACGACGAGCCCCTTGTCCCAGTCGTCTTCGATCGCGTGCGCGAAATCGATCAGGATATGCGCGGGCCCCTCGCCGAAGCGATAGCGGTGCAGCCCGCAGCGCTCGGTAACGGTGAGTTCGGCGAGCACGCCCGATTCGAGCTTCACGCGGTAATAGCCGGGCTCGGCATGTTCGTCCGAATAGCGCTGGCGATAGCCCTCGTCGGGGTTGTCGGTCGAGCCGGGCTTGAGCTTCAATTTCTGCCGCGTCGGGACGACGAGGATGTCGAGCATGTCGCCGATTCCCGTCCCCGACAGGTGGGTATGGCTGAATCCCATGATCGAGCCATCCTTCTGATGATAGCCCGAGCAGGCATCCCAGCCGTGGGTGTTCGTATCGGGGCTGAGCTGCGCCATGCCGAAGGGGAGCGAGGCGCCGGGAAAGGTGTGCCCGTGCCCGCCGGTGCCGATGAAGAGGTTGGGCTTGCCCGCGGCGAGCGCTTCGCCGCCGCCCGCAAGGCGCGAGCAGCCGGCGGGGAGCGCGCCGCCGAGCGCGATCAGGCCCGAGGTGGCGAGAAGCTGGCGGCGGCTGGTCGTGATCATCGCGCGCGCCTCCGTCACAGCGGCCGCGCGAGCAGCGCGGGGCGCTTGTCGGCGACCTCGACGATCAGCTGACCGAACAGCGCGTTGGCCCAGGCGAACCAGCTGCGCGTGAAATTCTTCGGATCGTCCTTGTGGAAGCTTTCGTGCATGAAGCCGGTGCCGCCGTGCGTCGCCTTCAGCCAGCGTAGGCACTGGAGGATCGTCGCATCATCATCGGCATTCATCGCGCGGGTGATGATCGACATCGGCCAGATCATGTCGAGTCCGATGTGCGGCCCACCGATGCCTTCGGCGGCCGTGCCCTTGAAGAAATAGGGATTGCGCTCGCTCCACGCGAGGTCGGCGGTGCGGCGGAACAGCGGGTCGCGCTTGTCGACGACATCGATCAGCGCGAGCCCCGACAGGCTCGGCACATTGGCATCGTCCATGAAGACATGGTTGCCGAAACCGTCGATCTCATAGGCCCAGACCTCGCCTCCCTCGCCGCCCGGGATCAGCGCGTGCGCCTTCAGCGCCGCTTCGACCTCGGCGGCGAGCTTTTCAGCGTCGGCCGCCGCCGCCGTGTCGCCGCGCGCCTCGCGGTGGACCTCGGCGATCTTGCGCAGCACCGATACCGCGAACAGGTTCGACGGGATGAGGAAGGGATAGAGGCACGCATCGTCCGACGGACGGAACATCGAGTGGATCAGCCCGATCTTCTTCGTCGGCCGGCCATAGCCGCCGAGCATCAGACTGTCCGACGGCTGAAGCGCGGGGCGCTGGAAATGATAGGGGCCGGGCCCGTCCTTGCGCTGCTGGACGCGGAAGGTTTCGACGGCGAGCTTCATCGCGCGCGACCATGTGTCGTCGAAGGGCGTCTTGTCGCGGGTGCGCGTCCAATATTCGTGGGACAGCCGCATCGGATAGCAGAGCGAGTCGATCTCCCACTTCCGCTCGGCGACGCCGGGCTTCATGTCGGTCTGATCGGTCTGCGACCATTCGAGCTTCGACGGGGCGCCGGGGTCCTTGTCGAAGGCGTTGGCATAGGGGTCGATCAGGATGCAGCGCGCCTGCCGCTGGATCAGCCCCTGGAACAGCCGCTTCAGCTTCGCGTCTTTGGCTACCAGATGGATATAGGGCTGCACCTGCGCCGAACTGTCGCGCAGCCACATCGCCTCGATATCGCCGGTGATCACGAAGGTATCGGGACGGCCATCGAGCGTCCCCGTCTGGACGGTCGTGTCGAGCGTGTTCGGATAGCAATTCTCGAACATCCACGCGAGCTCGGCATCGGCGATCTTCGCCTTCACGCGCGCGATCTCGGCCTCGATCGCGGGACTGGTGAAGTTGCGCGCCGCCGGCGCCGGGCGCTTGCTGACGAAGGGCGCGGCGCGCGCGGCGGTCGGGATGGCGGCCGCCAGCGCAAGCGCGCCGGCGCTGGCCATGATCTCGCGGCGATTGGGGGTCATCATCGTCTCCGGCATCAGTTCGGCGCGCTTAGCGAAAAGGGTGCGGCGGCGGGGTCGCTCGCCCACGCCTTGTTCGGCTTCGGCCCCATGACGAAACGCAGCGTCCCGCCCTCCGACAGCGCCTTGTGCGTCAGATAGGCCTTGGTCACCGGCTGACCGTTCAGCGTCACCGACTGGACATAGACATTCGCGGCGCTGTTGTTCTGTGCCTCGATCGTCAGCGGCTTGCCGTTGGGCATCGTCAGCGTAACGGTGCGGAACAGCGGGCTGCCGATCGCATATTCGCCGGTCGCGGGCGCCACCGGATAGAAGCCGAGCGCGGAGAAGACATACCAGGCCGAGGTCTGGCCATTATCCTCGTCGCCCGGATAGCCGTCAGGGGCCGACGAATAGAGCTTCGCCATGATGTCGCGGACATGCTGCTGCGTCTTCCACGGCGCCCCGGCCCAGTCATAGAGATAGGGCATGTGCTGGATCGGCTGATTGCCATGGGCATATTGCCCCATGTCGACAATCTGCATCTCGCGGATCTCGTGGATCACCTGGCCATAATAGCTTTCGTCGAAGATGGGCGGCGTGGTGAAGATCGAATCGAGCCGTTCGACGAATTTGTCGCGCCCGCCCATCAGCTCGATGAGTCCCTGCACGTCCTGCATCACCGCCCAGCTATAGTGGAGCGCATTGCCTTCGGTGAACGCATCGCCCCATTTATAGGGATTGAAGGGCGTCGCCCACGACCCGTCCTGGTTGCGGCCGCGAATCCAGCCGCTCTCGCCGTCATAGAGCTTGCGATAATTGAGCGCGCGCGCGGCATATGCCTTGGCATCGGCATCCTTGCCGAGCGCTTGCGCAAGCCGCGAAATCGAGAAATCGGCGGTCGCATATTCGAGCGTCCGGGCGGCATTTTCGTTGATGCCGACATCGTAGGGAACATAGCCGAGCTTGTTGTAATATTCGGCGCCCTCGCGGCCGACGGCGTTCACGACATTCCCCTTCTTGTCGGTCGGGCGCCCTTCGCTCGTCGTCGCGTTCTTGACCATCGCTTCGTACAGGGTTTCGGCGTCGAAGCCGCGCACACCATTGATATAGGCGTCGGCAATCAGATTGGCCGAATTCGACCCGATCATCACGTTGCGATAACCGGGGCTCGCCCATTCGGGCAGCCAGCCGCCTTCCTTGTAGGTGTTGACCAGCCCCTGCATGATCCGGCTGTCGAGGTCGGGATACATGAGCGCGAAAAAGGGAAAGACCGCGCGCCACGTGTCCCAGAAACCATTGTCGGTATACATGTAGCCGGCATGCACCTTGCCGTCGTAGGGGCTGTAGTGAACGATCCGCCCTTTCGCGTCCTCTTCATAGAAGGCGCGCGGAAATTGCAGCATCCGGTAGAGCGCCGAATAGAAGGTGCGCGCATCGTCGCGGTCGCCGTCGTCGATACGGATGCGCGACAATTCGGCCTCCCACGCGGCTTTCGCCTTCGCCTTGGTGGTGTCGAAATCGTCGTTGCCGATCTCGGTGCGAAGGTTGCGGAGCGCCTGTTCGGGGCTGATGAAGGAGGAGGCGACGCGGACGTGGACCTGTTCGCCCTTACGGGTCTTGAAGCTGACAACCGCGCCGACATGGTCGCCTTCGCGCGAGGTCGCGTTGGTCGGCGCCTCGGCGCCGGTCCAGGTGCGCGCGAGAGTGAAGTCGCGATCGAACTCGGCGACGAAATAATTGTGGAAATTGTCGGGGACGCCGCCGTGATTATTGCGGACATAGCCGGTGATGCGACGGTTCGCCGTATCGACCTTCACCATCGACCCGCCCGCGAGCCCGTCGAGCAGGATGTGCGCGGCATCGCTTTCTGGAAAGGTGAAGCGGAACTGCGCCGCGCGCATCGTCGGCGCGACTTCGGCGGTCACGTCATAGTCGGCGAGATAGACCCTGTACGAATAGGGCCGCGCCTCTTCGGCCTTGTGGCTGAACCAGCTGCCGCGCTCGGCCTGCTTCACCTTGACCGGGCCGGTCTCCGCCATCAGCGCGAAGGCGGCATAATCGTTCATCCACGGGCTCGGCTGATGCGTCTGCTTGATCCCGTTGATCTTCTCGCCGTCATAGGTGTAGCCCCAGCCGCTGCCGGGATCGTCGGCGGTCACCGGGGTCCAGCTGTTCATCCCGAACGGGACGGTCACCGCGGGATAGGTGTTGCCGTAGGACAGGCGATAGCTCGAGTCGGTACCCATCAGCGGGTTGACGAGATCGACGAGCGCGGTCTGCTCCTCCGCTTGCTGCGCGAGCACGGCCGGCACGCCGATGCTGCCGAACAAAAGCGCGCCTGCCGCGGCGCCGAGCGCGATGCGCCTGATCGTCTTCACGTCGTTTCTCCCCTTTTGGCCCGTCACTGCGGCAGCGGGCGCGGCTTTACGCCCTCGTTGGTCATTCTTACCGGCGCGATCGTGCCGTCCGGGTTGAAGATCAGGCGGTCGATCGCGAGCTGGCGGTGCTCGCCCTTGTCGTCGCCGAGCGGACGGCGGTGATAGGCGATATACCAGTCGTCGGTGCCTGGAACATTGACCACCGAATGATGGCCCGCGCCGCGCGCGATATGGAAATCCTGCTCGAGAATCTTGCCCATCGGCTTGAACGGGCCGGTCGGCGACGGCCCCATCGCATAGGCGACCGAATAGTCGGGACCGGTCCAGCCGCCCTCCGACCACATCAGATAATAGACGCCCTTGCGCTTCACGACGAAGCTGCCCTCGACATAGCCGGGGGGCGTGATTTCCTTGAAGGTCTCGCCGTCGGGAAAGGCTTCGATCGACGTCAGATCGTCGCCGAGCCGGACGACGTTGCAGTGCCCCCAGCCGCCGTAATAGAGATAATATTGCCCGTCGTCGTCGTGGAAGACGAACTGGTCGATCGGCTGCGCGCCGTTGTGGAACTTGCCGATCAGCGGCTTGCCGAGCGCATCCTTGAACGGCCCCGCCGGATTGTCGGCGACCGCGACGCCGATGCCGCCGAGCTGCTCGTCGGACTGGATGTCGTTGGCGCCGAAGAACAGATAATATCTGCCGTCCTTTTCGATCGCCGATGGCGCCCACACCGCATAGGCCGCCCAGGCGACGTTCGCGACGTCGAGGACATGCGCGTGCTTCGTCCAGTGGACGAGGTCGGGCGAGGAAAAGGCATTGAAAAAGGTCTGGATATAATAGGAGGGCCGCAGCGCCCTCTGTCCGCGCAACTCTTTCTGTCGTTCGCTGAAATGCGGCGAGACGTCGGGGGTCCCGGCGTGATCCGAATAGGTCGGATAGATCCAGTAAAGATCGCCGAACCGCCGGATTTCGGGATCGGCGTACCAGCCGGGCACGATCGGATTTTCGGCCCGCGCCGCGCCGCCAGCGAGCAAGGCGCCCGCGAGCGTCAGCGATGTCAGCCAGCCCCGTTTCATCTCGCGCCTCCCCGCTTGGTCTTCCTATAGGCCCTCGCGCTCCCGGGAAAAATATGGGTGGCTCCTCGCGGAGCCACCCGAGGGGGAGTTCGATGGGCGTCGGCCCGCATCAGAATTTGTAGGACAGGCCCACATAGGCGCGGCGGCCGAAATAATTGGCGCGATAGAAGCGCGCGTCGGTGTCGTTGCCGAGATGCTGGCGCTCGTCCGACTTGGTCAGGTTGATGATCGACGCGGTGAGCACCACCCCATTGTCCCACAGCTCGTAGGACGCGTTGAGGTCGACCTGCTCATAAGGCTCGGTATAGACGTTGAGCCCCGACTGGAGCCCTTCGACGACCTCGCCGCGGCGGTTGTACGACGCGCGGATCAGGAAGCGGTCGGTTTCATAGAAAACCGATGCGTTGATCTGCGTCTTGGCGCTGCCGACGAGCGGCGATTCGCCGACCTTTTCGCCGTCGAGCGTGATGTCGGCGACCGAGGTGTCGTTATAGGTGAAGTTCGCCTGCACCCCGAGGCCGAAGTCGAAGGTGTGCTGGGCATAGAGCTCGACGCCCTGCGACACCGCATCCGACCCGTTGGCGATCGTCGAATAGGGCTGGATCAGCACCTGCTCCCCGGCGACTTCGCGCGTCACGTCGAGGACGAGCGGGACGACGAAGTTCGACACATCCTTGCGGAACAGGCTGGCACCGAGCACCGAGCCGCGGTGGAAATACCATTCGACGCCGAGGTCGTATTGCCACGCCTCGAAGGGTGCGAGATCGGCGTTGCCGCCGCTGCCCGACCAACCCTCGAACTCGCCGAACTGGCCGCGGTCGAAGGCATAGGCCGCCGAGCGATAGGTCAGCGAACGCTGCGAGCCGAGGTCGTTGAACGACGGACGCGAGATCACCTTGGCGACCGCACCGCGGACCACGACGTCGGGGGTGACTTCGTAAACGAGGTTCAGGCTGGGCAGCCAGTCGGTATATTCCTTCGACTGGTCGACCTGCGTGTTCACGATCAGCTCGCGCTGGTCGAGCGGCAGCACCTGGCAGTTGCCGTCGGGACCGATCGGCACGTTGGGATCCATCGGACCGCCGGGACCATCGACGCAATAGTCATTCAGATATTGCAGACGATCCGACGTGACCCCCGACTGCTTCGTGTTCGCGACGCGCAGGCCAATGTTGCCGCGCAGCGGGCCGCTTTCGAAATCGGCCTGGACATAGCCTGCGAACACCCGCTCGCCGAGGTCATAGGTGTTGTTCGGCTCGGGGACACGGACCGACGGGCCATAGGTCGAGTTGATGTAATCGAGATAGCGCTCGAAATTAATGCCCGGATAAACGTTGGCGCTGAACCCGCCGGCGATATTGCCGATGGGCTGGTCATAGAAATACTCGGGCCTCGCAACCGCACCGTCGGGTGTGTCCTGATAGCGCAGCTCAGTTGCGGGATCGGCATACCATTCGTTGCGACCGGTCTCGCGGTGGATGCTCATGTCGCGCCACTTGCCGCCGACGCGCAGTGCGCTGAGGAAGCCGTCGAAGTGCCGGATCAGGTCGAGCTGCGCATAGCGCTGCGACAATTCGCTGTTCGTGAAGCCCGAACCGGTCGAGCCGACGTCGATCTGCGCGATGCCGTTCTTGATATTCTCCTGCAGCTCGGGCGAGAATTCCATGCCGAGATTGCCGTTGGTGAAATCCCAGCCGCTGAAGAAATTGCCGTTCTGCTCCTGTCCGGTGATCGTCAGGCGCGGCTTCGAGGCGACGCCGAAGCGCATCGACGGGCCCCCGGTCGCCTTGGTTTTGCCGACCTTGAACACCGCGCCAAAGCGGTCGGTGTTCCATTCGACCTCGGTCTCGAAGGTGTTCGAAACCTGCTTCTCGCGGCTGTACGATCCCGCGATCTGCGGCGTTTCCATCGTGCACGGCGGCGAGTTGGCGAGGCATTCGGTGCCCGCGGCGGGAACTTCGAAATTCGCCGACTGAAAGATCGTACCGCTTTCGTCGAAGGTCGGGCCGGTGAAGAAATTGCCATAACCCCACTCGGGGATCTTCAGCACATTGCTCTGCCAGTTGCTGCTATATTCGAAGCGAAAATAGTTCGAGGTGACCGTGACGTTGTCGAACGGGCGCATCTGCGCGGTCGCCTGAATGCCGAGCCGCTTGCGGTCCTGTGTAAACACTTCCTCGTCGACCGACTGCGGCGCCCAAAAACCCGAATAATGCGTGCCGTCGCGCGCCGTCACGCCTTCTCCCGGCCAATAGGAAATCGCGTCGTCATTCTCGAACGGATTGCCATTGGCATCGACCGCGGGGGTCAGGACGTTGCCGTCGGCGTCGCGATCGCTCCACCAGCGCCAGGTTTCGGTGTAGCCACGCAGCTCGCGGTTCGAGCGCTCCTGATAGGTCGCGCCGACGAGGAAGCCGAGGCGCTCGCTCGGGTCCTTCCACGAAATCTGTCCGGCGATCTGCGGATCGAATTTTTCGGTGGTGTCCGAATAGGTGCCTTCGGCCGAGACGAAGCCCGACCAGGCCGGCAGGTCGAACGGACGCCGCGTGTTGAGGATCACGGTGCCGCCGACGCCGCCTTCCTCGAGCCGCGCTTCGGAGGATTTATAGACTTCGGTGCTGGCGATGAAGTTCGACGGCAGCAGCACATAGTTGAACGAACGCGACGGGTCGCCGCTGTCGGCGCCGGCGATGAAATTGCCGTTGAGCAGGGTCAGCGTGAGGTCCGACTGAAGGCCGCGGATGCTGACCCGGCTGCCCTCGCCCCCATCGCGCGTGATGATCACGCCCGGCACGCGCTGGAGCGCGTCGGCGACATTCTTGTCGGGGAACTTGCCGATATCCTCGGCGGTGATGACCTCGATCAGCGCGTTCGATTCGCGCTTTTGCTCGAGGCTCTTTTCGATCGATTCGCGATAGCCGGTGACGACGATCGCGTCGCCGGGCGCGCCGGCCGCATCGTCCGATTGCACCTGCGCGTCGACCTGTGCCTCGTCGGCGGTCTGCGCCTGCGCCGGCACCGCGCACAGGCCGACGACGGCCCCCGCGGTCAACATCAGGTCGCGAACCAACTGTTCGCGGCTGCGCGCCTTCGACGAATGGATTTGTCCTGCGCCCATCTCAACACCTCCCTGTTCGAGGGGCTCCACGCCCCCGCTCGTTACCCGGTGCTAGCAATCACCGGTGCGGCCCATCGGGTCCGTCGACCCCGTATTCAGAATATAAAAAATAATTTGTCAAATAAATCTTTTCGTGGCGTCGATCGTGCGGCGGAACGCTCCGAAACCGCGGCAAAACCCGGGATTTTGGCTCAAATAGCTTGCACCTCCGGCCTCGCCGCAGAGCGACTCAACCGAGGGGTGAGGCAAAATTGCAACGCGGCGACGCGCGGGGACTCAGTCGCCTGGCCGATCCTGCCAGAGCGGCGCCGCGATCTTTGCCAGCGCTTCGGGCGGCGCCTTGGGCACCGCACGGTCATAGGTCAGCAGGCCGTTGATCTCGTCCTCGACGTCGCTCGTTTGCGTATAGACCGCGGCGCTGAGCCCGGCCTCCTTCGCCTGGCGGATCACGCCTTCGAGCTTCTTGCGAAATCGGTCCAGATAGTCGGCCGGCTCGCGGGCGACCTGATAGCTCCAATTGCCCTTGCCGGGCCGCCAGATATGGCCTTCGACCGGGAAGCCGACGCCGCCATATTCGCCGAGCACGATCGCGCGCCGCGATTGGTGGCGCGGCGTGTTCGGCACATCCTCATAGGTGTGGATGTCGAGCACGTCCGACGCCTCGGGCGCGACGTCGAGCCAGCCCGAGGTCGCATCGACGAGCCGCGACGGGTCGAGCCCCTTGACGAAGCGCGCGAGCGTCGCGGCGTCATATTGCCCCCAGCCCTCATTGTTGACGACCCACATCACGATCGACGGGAAGGCGCGCAGTTCACCGATCATTTCGGACAGCTGCTTCTGCTGCTCGGCCATCGTCTCCGACGGGAAAACCGCCTGATACTGGCTCGTCCCCGCGAGATAATGATCCTCGCCGCCGCCCGAGGGCATGTCCTGCCAGATCAGCATCCCCAGCCGGTCGGCGTCGTAATAATAGCGCGCGGGTTCGACCTTGATATGCTTCCTGAGCATATTGAATCCGGCTTTTTTCAGGAAGACGATGTCGCTCGCCATCGCTTCCTCCGACGGCGGCGTATAAAGCCCGTCGGGCCACCAGCCCTGATCGAGCACGCCGCTCTGGAACAGCGGCTTGTTGTTGAGCAGGATCGCCGGCTGACCCTGGACGCGGCCCGGTCCGACCGAAATCTTGCGCATCGCGAAATAGGCCTCTGCCGCGTCGCGCGGCGCGCCGTCCACCGCGGCACCGGCGTAAACCTGCCGCTCATGGTCGGTGAAGCGCGAATCATAGGCCTTGCGGTCGCGCTCCTCTTCCCCCGCATAGGGATCGCGCACCGTGACCAGCTCGGCCTTGAGGTCGTAGAGAAAGGGATCGTCCGGCGACCAGAGATGCGCGCCCGGAATCGCGAGCGTCGCGCGGCGGTTTGCGCGGACGATCGTCGAAGCGATCGTCTTGCCGCCTGCGCTCGCGGTGAGGCGCACCGCATCCGTGTCGCCCGCCCAACCGCTCAGCGCCACCGCGACGTCGACGACGCCGCGATCGATGTCGGGGGTCGCACGTACCTCTGCAATGTGGAGGTCGGGGACGGGTTCGAGCCACACCGTCTGCCAGATGCCGCTGACCGCGGTGTACCAGATGCCGGCGGGGTCGAGGATCTGCTTGCCGCGCGGCTGCATCCCCGCGCTCGTCGGGTCGGTCACCTCGACGACGAGTTCGTTCGCGCCCGCCTTCAGATAGGGGGTGATGTCGAAGCCGAAGGCGTCGAAACCGCCCTTGTGCGCGCCGACGACCGATCCGTTGACGCGCACCACCGTTTCATAGTCGACCGCGCCGAAGTTGAGCATGACATGCTCGCCCCACCAGTCGGCGGGGACGGTGAAGCTGCGGCGATACCAGATGCGGTCGTCGGGCGTGACCCTGCGCTGAACGCGCGACAGCTTTGCCTCGACCGGGAAGGGTACGAGAATCTGTCCGTCCATCCGCGCCGGCTGTGCGTCGCCCTTGGGCGCGATCGCATAGTCCCAAAGGCCGTTGAGGTTGAGCCAGCGCTCGCGCTTCAGCTGCGGGCGCGGATAGCTGCGCCAGGCATTCGCGGGCGTCACGTCCTTGCCCCAGCGCGTCATCAGGTCGCTCGTATAGACGGCATCGGCGGGGGGCGCGGCCTCCTGTGCCGAGGCCGCAACAGGCGCGAAGGCAAGGCAGGTGGCGAGGAGAAGCGAGCGGCGCATGGGACGGGTCTTTCCTTGGAACGGCGGGTGGCGGGTGAGCCCGGGACCAGAGGGGGGGTAAGCGGTCCCGGGCTCGGCCTCCGCGTATGGTGCGGAGGGTGTGGTCGGTGCGCGACCTTAGCGGCGGCGCGACATCGACGGCGGCGCGGCGGAGGGCGCGGCGCCCCAGCTCTTGTTCGGTTTCGGCCCCATGGTGAAGACGAGGGTTGCGCCGTCCTTGACGTCGTCGTGACTGAACCACGGCTTGCTCCACGGCTTGCCGTTCAGCGTCGCCGACTGGATATAGACGTTCGCGTCCGAGTTGTTCTTCGCGACGATGCGCAGCGTCTTGCCATTGCCCATGTCGAGGCTCGCATCGTCGAAGAGCGGGCTGCCGATGATATAATGCTGGCTCGACGGGTCGACCGGATAGAAGCCGAGCGCACTCAGCGCATACCAGGACGAGGTCGCGCCCTGATCGTCCATGCCGGGATAGCCATAGCCGCTCGCGTCGCTGCCATAGGTTTCGGCCAGAATGCGCCGCACGAGCGCCTGCGTCTTCCACGGCTGGCCGCTCCAGTTGTAATAATAGGGCGCCTGCTGGTCGGGCTGGTTGCCCTGCACATATTGGCCGATCACCCCGGTGCAGTCGCGGCAGATTCCGGTCGGATTATAGGGCTTCGTGAAAAATTCATCGAGCTTGGCATTGAAGGCGCCGCGCCCGCCGATCAGGTCGATCAGCCCTTGCACGTCGTGCGGCACGAGCCACAAGGTCGACCAGCCCGACGCCTCCTTCATCATGAAATTATAGTAGGGCTCGGCGGGGTCAAAGGGTGCGATCCATTGGCCGTCGTCGGTGCGGCCGCGAATGAAGCCGATCGATGTGTCGAAGACGTTCGCATAATTGCCCGCGCGCTTCAGGAACATCCGGTAGTCGGCATCCTTGCCGAGCTTTTTCGCGAACAGCGCGAGCGCATAATCGTCCCACGCATATTCGAGCGTCGTTGCCGCGCCCGCCTTGCCGCCGGCATAGGGCGGGCTGGGATTATGATCGGGCACGATATCCGAAATCCAGCCGCGCTTCATATATTCGGCAAGATAGCCGCGCGGTCCCTTCGGGTCGGTCGCATTCTTGCGCAGATAGTCATAGGCGGCTTCATAATCGAAATCGATGCCGCGCTCCCACGCGCCGAGATAGAGGAACACCGCATTGTCGCCGTGGAAGGAGGTATTCATATACCCCTTCTCGCGCGCCATATCGAGCTCGGACGCCATGATATTCTTCACCGCGTCGGGCTCCATCAGCTCGAGGAGGACGATCTGGTTGCGCCCCGTATCCCAGAAGGGAACCGGGCTGTAGCGGTCGTGCGTCGCGACCTGGACCGTGCCGTTGGTGTCGGCGAATTTCTCGCCCTTCGCGGCAATCAGACGCGGCGACGCGAAGGACTGGAACAAGGTTGAATAGAAGAGCCGCCGCTGCTTTTCGCTGCCGCCGGTGACGCGAACGCGGTTCAGAAGCTGCGCCCATTCGCCGCGCGCCGCGGCGCGCACGCCGTCGAAATCCCAGCCGGGCACTTCAGCTTTCAGTCGCTGTTCGGCCTGTTCGTAGCTGGTGCCGTGCGCCATCTTGACGAGCACCTGCTCGCCCGCCGCGGTCGCGAAATCGACATAGGCGCCGGCGTAGCTGCCCGACAGGTTGCGCGCGCCGGGCTGAACATCGCTGGTCCCGATGCCCCAGCCTTCATTGTCGCCGGGCGATTTGCGGAAGGTGCCGAGCTTCGCGAAGGGTTTTGAAAATTCGGCGACGAAATAAGCCCCATCGACGCCGCGGCTCTCGTTCGACCGGCCGCGGATGATGCGGTCGCCGACGACCTCGACCGCGCCGCCATGGCGCGGGAAGTTGACGATGACGTGCGCGCGCCGGCTTTCGGGGAAGGTGAATCGCATCAGGCTGGCCCAGCGCGTCGCGGTGAGCTCCGCGCGCGTCTGGAAACTGTCGAGGAACACCGAATAATAGCCTGGCGCGGCCTTTTCGCGCGCCTTGTCATAATATGACTGGCTGTAGGCGGGCGGCGGCGACCAGTCGCCGACCACCGGCATGATGATCGGTTCGGCATTGCCGCCATAGGTCGGCCCGCCGCCGCCGGTGAAGCCGATCATCGTAGGATTGGTGTAATAATAGGGAACGGGCACCCCGTTCGGATATTGCAGCTCGATATTGTTGTTGACCGGCGCCGCCTCGACCGAGCCGTGCGGCAGCCGCGCACCCGGCGAGGTCTGGCCGGTATAGACGGGCTCGCCCGGCGGCGGCGCATTGCCGATCACCGCGGGATCGTCGAGCGGAGCGGTGCCGACGAGCGGATCGGCCAGATCGACCGGTGCAGTCCCACCGGTCGGCGCGGCGGCCGCCGAAACGGCGAGCAGAAGGGGCAGTATCGCCACTCCCTTGCGCAGCAAAGCCCTGCCCGGCGCGCGCGCGCCGCTCCTGTCGTCGATCATCATATCCTCCCGTTATTTCCTGGTTCAGCCGCCGAGCCGCTGCGCGCCCGGATAGGCGAGGAGCAGATCGGCATCGTCGTCGGCGGCAAGATGCACCGCGCCGGTCAGCGTCAGGCATTCGCCCGCCTTGAATGCGGTGCCGTCGGCTTCGCCGCTGCCGCGGATGGGGATCAGCCAGGCCGTGAGCCCTTCGGGCAACGCCAGCGTGCGATCGCCGCCGCCAAGCCGTTCGAGTACGAACTTCGGCCCTTCGACCAGAATGCTGCGGCCGTCGGCGGCCTTGCCGGGCGAGGCATAGGGCACATAGGGCCGTGCATCGGAGACCGCGAGGCCGTCGTCGAGATGCAACTCGCGCGGCCGGCCATAGTCATAGAGGCGATAGGTGGTTTCGGAATTCTGCTGCACCTCGATCAAGGTGATGCCCGCACCGATCGCGTGGACGGTGCCCGACGCGGCATAGAGGAAATCGCCCGCCTTGACCGGTTTCCAGTCGAGCAGGTCTTCGATGCTGCCGTCGAGCGCGGCGGCGCGCAGCGTTTCGGCATCGACCGGCTGCTTCGTGCCGACCGCGATCGTCGAATCGGGTTCGGCACCCAGGATCAGCCAGCATTCGTCCTTGCCCCGCGGGAGCCCACGCGCCTGCGCCTGCGCATCGTCGGGATGCACCTGCACCGACAATTTCTCACTGGTGAAGAGATATTTGACGAGCAGGTCGGGCGCGCTGTCACCCGGCGCCTGAAACCAGATTTCGCCTATGGGTCCGCTATCGGCGGCCGGATCGGCAAAGTTGCCCCACAGCCGGCGACGGCCCCAGGGCTTTTCGACGCGATGCGTGGCCAGCAATGTCGCCGCCATAGCCCTCTCCTTCCTCGTCGGCATCGACGCGCACCACTGGGGCGCACGCTTTTCCTTTTGGTGAAACCTGCCCCGCCCTCCTCCCCGGCGTCAAGTGAATAATGGAAATTAATTTATTTTCTCGCGAGCACCTTTGTGTCATGTCATGGTGCATGGGACGCGCCGCGACCGGTGCGGAAAGACGGGGGCCAAACGCCCGAGGGAGGATGCGATGATCGAGAAGCATAACCCAGCCGACGGCGGCGCGGTGCCCGGTAGCGCCGCAATGGCCACGCTGGTCGCCGCAATCGGCACGGCGGCGCTCGCCGGTTTGCTTTTCGGTTTCGATACCGCCGTCATCGCCGGCGTGACGCGCGATCTGTCCGCCCTGTTCGCCCTGACGCCCGAAACGCTGGGGCTTACCGTTTCGGCGGCGCTATGGGGCACACTCGCCGGCGCGCTGTTCGCGGGAAAGCCGGGCGATGCGTTCGGCAGCCGCGACAGTCTGCGCGTGCTCGCCGCCTTCTACTTCGTCGCGGGGCTCGGCTGCGCCTTCGCTCCGAACTGGCCCCTCTTCCTATTCTTTCGCTTTCTCTGCGGGCTCGCCATCGGCGGCTCGTCGGTGCTCGCGCCCGTCTATATCGCCGAGATTGCACCGCCCCGGCGCCGCGGCCTGCTCGTCGGACTGTTCCAGCTGATGATCGTGATCGGCATCCTTGTCGCCTATCTCAGCAATGCGACGATCGCCGGGCTGATCGAGGGCGACACCGCGTGGCGGTGGAAGCTCGGCATCACCGCGATCCCGGCGCTGATCTTCCTCATCCTCCTGTTCGCCATTCCGAACAGCCCGCGCTGGCTGGCGGTCAAGGGACGCACCGGCGAAGCGCGCGAAGCGCTCGCGCGCATCGGCATGCCCCTCGCAGCCGCCGAGGCCGAGCTCGCGCGTGTGACGCAGGCGCTCGAACGCGATCCGCCGGGCGAAAAGCTGTCGTGGCGCCGCCATCGCCGGCCGATGACGCTCGCGGTCCTCGTCGCGATGTTCAACCAGCTCGCCGGCATCAATGCGGTGCTCTATTATCTCAACGACATCTTCGCGCGCGCGGGATCGCTGTCGCCCGACCGGCAGGCGGTGCTGATCGGCCTCGCCAATCTGGTCTTCACGCTCGTCGGCATGGCGCTGATCGACCGGATCGGGCGCAAGACGCTGCTCCTCGCGGGCGCGGCGGGGATGGCACTGTGCCTGTCGGTCGCCGCGGGCGTGCTGTTCGGAGCGCTCGGCAACGCGCTGATGCTGCCCGCGCTGGTCGGCTTCATCGCCTTTTTCGCGACGAGCCAGGGCGCGGTGATCTGGGTCTATATCTCCGAAGTCTTTCCGACCCCGGTGCGCGCACGCGGCAGCGCGCTCGGCGCGAGCACCCACTGGCTGATGAACGCGCTGATCGCGAGCGCCTTCCCGGTTCTGGTCGCCTGGTCGCCCGGCGCGCCCTTTGTGATTTTCGCCGCAGCGATGGTCCTTCAGTTCGTCGTCGTCGCGGCGATCTTCCCCGAAACACGCGGAGTCGATCTCGACGCGATGGCCGAACGGATGGAGAGCGCCTAGCGCCCCGCCTGCATCAGGATCGATTCGGATGGCAGGACATTGTCAAGGAAGGGGATGATCGCGGCACCGATCGCCGAGGCGTCGTCGGCGGTCTCGGCGCGGCGCACCGGCGCGACGACGGGAAGCTGGCGCGCCGCCATCCGCGCGTTGAGCCGGTCGACGAGCGCGTCGGCGAGCTTGCCCGGCAGCCGGCCGCCGATCAGGATCGCCGCCGGATTGATCAGGCAGTTGACCGCGATCAGCGGCTGGATAAGCGCGTCGGCGGCATCGTCGAGCCATTGCATGATAATCGCATTCTTGCCCCCCGATCCGTCGACGAGCGCCTCGGGCCGGTCGACCGCCATTCCCGCGGCCTCGAGCCGTGCGTAGAGCGCCGACAGCGACACCGTATCCTGAACATTCGCCCCCTCGCCGCGCGCGGCATCGGGCATCGCCCAGATTTCGCCCGACCGCGAATCGGCGCCACGCACATAGCTGCGGTCGATGACAAGCCCACCCCCGAGGCCGGCGCTGACCAGCAGGTAGAAGAAACTGGGAAGTGCAATGCCGTTGCCGAGATGCACCTCGCCGAGCGCCGCCGATGCCGCGTCATTGTCGGCATGGAGCGGCCAGGGCAGCACCTCGGCAAGCAGCGCGGCGAGATCGATCCCGTCCCATGCGTCGTACGCCGGAGGGCGGTGCGGCAGTGCGATCCGGCCGAGATCGTCGGGCAGCGCGACGCCGACGCCAAGGATACGCTGGCGATCGACCCCGCCCTGGGCGATCAGGTCGGGCAGCGTCTCGCGAACATAGTCGACGACCATGCCGGGAAGCGCGAAGGCGATCTCGCGCGTCTGGCGACTGCGCACCCGACCGGCGAGGTCGAGCGTCACCAGCGTGATATGATCGCGGTCGATGTTGAGCCCGATCGAAAAGGCGCCGTCGGGGTTGATGACGATCCGCATCGCGGGCTGGCCGCGCCGACCCTGCAGGCGTCCCGCCGGCTTGACGAGCCCAAGATCCTCGAGCCTTTTGGTGATGTTGGCGATGGTCGGCGGGGTCAGCCCGGTCACGCGCGCGAGTTCGCTGCGCGTCGTTTCGTCGGCGAGGCGGATCGCCTGCAGCACGATCCGCTGATTATAGTCGCCCGCGCGTTCGAGGTTCGTCCCCGACAGGCTGAGTCTCAGCCGGGCGTCGCGTGCTTCGGCGCCGCTCGCCGCGAGCGGCCGGCGATCCCGACCGGGAAGGTTGAGACTCATCGTCGATCGGCCCCCGCAAGCGTTTTAATAATTCGATTTTCGATAAGGCGGATGCGCGCACCATGTCAATCGGAAGGGGCACCGCCGGCAATTGCTTCATTCCGGCGCCGAAGCCGAGGCGATCGCGCTCGGCCTGGCGTGCGGATTGCGGCACCGTGACGCCATGAGCGATACGGGGGGCCATATCCATCTGATCCTGCCCGATGCGACCGAGCGTGCCGCCTGCTTTCGCGCGATCGCCGCAGGGACGACGCGCGTGGTGCGCAGCTTTGCAAGCGCCGACGCGTGGCTCGAAGCCGAGCCCGACCCGGGCGAAGCCATTCTGCTATTTCGCTGGCGCCAGCCGGGGACGGTGAGCGGCGCCGCGCTGCTCGATCGCATCGCGCCCTGCCCCGGGCTCGTCGCCTTCGTCGCCGCCGACCGGCTGAGCATTGCCGAATCGCGCGCGGTCTTGCGCGGCGGCGCCCATGATTTGCTGCCCGCGCCGCTCGATCCCCGGCTGGTGCGGCGCACGATCGACGCTGCACTCAGCGACTGGCACGCGCAGCGGCGCGCGGTCGCGGCGCACCGCGACGCCGAAGCGCGGCTCGCGGCGCTGACTCCCCGCGAGCGCGACATTCTCGAATCGCTCGCGGCGGGGCTCGGCAACAAGGCGATCGCACGGCAGCTCGACCTCAGTCCCCGCACGGTGGAAGTGCATCGTGCCAATATCATGCGCCGCGCGGGCGCCGCCAATGTCGCCGAACTGCTGCGCCTCGCCTTCATCGCCGAACAGGCGCAGGCGGGATTTTCGATCCGGAATGGCGCTTGATGCGCGCGGCATCCGGCCAGTCGCCCGGCGACCATCCTATAAGATCATCGAACGGCGCACCGCCCCTGTGTTGGTCCCCATGGGCGCTGCCGTTCGCCTCCGCGCGGCCTTCCCCACCTGGCCGCGCACCCACAGGGCCGGCCGGGAGCCCACCTCCCGGTCGGCCCTATTCGCCTGACACCACGCGCGCGCGCTGATCGGGGCGCCCCATCGCCAGCAGGATCGGATCGTCCCGTTGCCGTGCGGCAAAGTCGGCCTTGTCCGCCAGCCCCTGCCAGTCGATCGCGATCAGCGACTGCGCGATCGCGCCGCCGAGCGTGTCGCCGGGGCCGGGCAGGATGAGCACGTCGGGCACAAACTCCTTGACCGCGACCTGCACCGACCCCGCGAAATCATAGGGCGCGAGGATCTGGTGGCCGAAGCTATAGTCCCATATCGCGTCGGGATCGGAGGAAAAACGGCGCCAGACATGGCCGCGGCCGTCGACCATCGGCAGCGCCGGCGCGCCGAAGAGCGAGGGTGGCAGCTCGGCCTTCGCCTTCTTCGAGCTGCCGATCATCAGTGGCGTGTGGAAAGGACCGTGCCCCGCGAGCCGCAGCGGGTCGCGCCCCGGGGTCGGCGGCACCTCGGCGAGCAGCGCCGCGAGCCCCTCCTCATTGCCCGCGAGCACGAGCATCCCGCCAAGATCGATCGAGAGCGCAAGGTCGTGGCCGGGCCGCGCGGCGATTTCGGCGACCAGATCGAGCAGCGCCGCGCGCAGCCCCGGCACCGGCCGCCAATCGTCGTCGACGATCTGGAACAGTATCTGCCCGCCCGGCCCGTGCGTCTGGCTGTTGAGGCCCATCGCGTTGGCGATCCGAAACCCGTCCCCGACCGACACCGCGCCGCCGAGCGCGAGCGCGCTGTACCAGCCCATCGAATTGCCGGCGACCGCAACGACGTCATATCGGTCGCGGTCGATGCTCAGATAATCGAGCAGGGTCGCGGCATAGATCAGCGGCGCGGCGACGTCGCCGCGCATATGCGTCGCGACGCTGAAGCGTTCGGCGCCGTCGAGTTCGGTGACCGTCGGCTGGCCGCGCGCGCGGCGCTGCGCGTCGAAATCGGCGATCAGATCGGCGAAGCGGCGCCCGTGCAGCCGCGCGATGCTGCCAAGCTCGCCCTTGCCATAGGTGCCGCGCCCCGGCGCGACGACGAGCGCGGTCTTGCGGCCGCTCATGCCAGCAGCGCCTTCGCCGCCGCGACGATCGAATCGCGGCTCGGCAGGGTCAGCGTCGCCGCCCTGCCCAGCGGGATGAAGCTGTCCTCGGCGGCGATGCGCGCGCACGTGCGGCCCGGCAGCCGCTCGGCGAACAGCGCCATCAGCGCCTCGCTCTGCGAGCCGGTGATGCGGCATTCGTCGACGATCAGGATGCGCCGCGCGTCGCCGACCGCGGCGACGAGCTTGTCGGCATCGACCGGGCCGAGCCAGCGCAGGTCGATCACCCGCGCCCTTACCCCGTCCTCCGCGAGCAATTTTTCGGCCTGCCGCGAGAGATAGGTGCCGTTGCCATAGGTCACGATCGCAAGGTCGGTGCCGTCGCCGTGGACGCCGACGTCGCCGAGGCGGATCGGCGTCCCCTCGCCCGGCGCCTCATAGACGCTCGTCCACAGGCCATCGCCCTCTTCGTGCAGGTCGCGCGTCATATAGAGCGCGATCGGTTCGACGAAGACGACGACGCGCTGTTCCTCGCGCGCCAGCCGCACGCATTCGCGCAGCATCTGCACCGCGTCGCGCCCGTTCGAGGGCACCGCGAGGATGATGCCGGGAATGTCGCGGAACACCGCGAGGCTGTTGTCGTTGTGAAAATGGCCGCCGAAGCCCTTCTGATAGCCGAGCCCCGCGATGCGGATGACCATCGGGTTCGTATATTGCCCGTTCGAGAAGAAGCTCAGCGTCGCCGCCTCACCGCGTATCTGGTCCTCGGCATTGTGGACATAGGCGAGGAACTGGATCTCGGGCATCGGAACGAAGCCGTTGTGCGCCATGCCGATGGCAAGGCCGAGGATCGCCTGTTCATCGAGAAGGGTGTTGACGACGCGCGCCGATCCGAAGCGCTGGTGGAGCTTTGCCGTGACATTATAGACGCCGCCCTTCGGCCCGACATCCTCGCCCGCGACGATGATCTCCTTGTGCGCGAGCATCAGGTCGGCGAGCGCCCACGAGAGGAGGCGCGCCATGTGCATCGGCTTGTCCATCGCCGCGGCGTCGCTGCCGAACATTGCGGCGCGATCTTCGACCGACGGCGTGTTCGCGCGCGCGATCGCGCATTTGGGCGGGATCAGACTCTCCATCACCGCCGCGCTCGTCGTCAGCTTCGGGCGCCGGATCGCCGCCTCGGCCTGCCGCGCGAGGGTGGCGCCGATGTCTTCATAGGCTTCGGCAACCTCGGCCGGGGTCATCCAGCCCTGTTCGGTCATCAGCGCGGCGCCGGCAAGCAGCGGATCGCGCGCCTCGTCGGCCTCGATCAACGCCTTCGGCAGATAGGCACCCTGCACGTCCGACCCGGCGTGGCCGTAGAGCCGCACCGTCGCCATGTGCAGGAACACGGGCCTCCGCGTGCCGCGCGCATGGTCGGCCGCCGCCTTCGCACCGGCATAGGCCGACACGATGTCGGTGCCGTCGCACTGGATATAGTGCAGCCCCGCGCGGTTGCGGAACTGCGCCTCGATCCACCCCGTCGGGGTACGCGTCGAAATGCCGATACCATTGTCTTCACACAGGAAGATCAGTGGCATTGGCGTGCCCTGATAGGCGGTCCAGCCCGCGGTGTTGAACGCGCCCTGCGCGGTCGAATGGTTCGCCGAGGCATCGCCGAAGCTCGCGAGCACCACCGCATCGGCGGGAAGCGGACGGTCGATCATGCCGAGCCGCCGCGCGATGCCGATCGAAAAAGCCGCGCCCACCGCTTTCGGCAGATGCGAGGCGATCGTCGAGGTTTGCGGCGGGATCGCGAGCGGCTTCGACCCGATCACCTTGTGCCGGCCGCCCGAAATCGGATCCTCGGCCGACGCGGCAAAACTCAGCAGCATGTCCCACGTCGGCGTCTCGCCCGGAAGCTGCCGCGACCGGTGAAGCTGGAAGGCGTTCGAGCGATAATGGAGGAAGGCCATGTCGGTGACGCGCAGCGCCGCCGCGACCGCGGCATTGCCTTCGTGCCCCGACGAGCCGATCGTGTAGAAGCCCTCGCCCCGCGCCTGCAGCGCGCGCGACAGCCGGTCCATCTGGCGGCTGGTCAGCTGCGAGAGAAAAATGTCGGTCGCCTCGGCGCGCGAAAGCCCCGCCGCGGCGGGGTCGGGCGCTTTGGCGCCGCGCGTCAGCCGCCCCTCCGCGAGCGCCGCCAGAAACTTCTCATGCACCGCTTGCGCCGCGTCCACGCTGTCCTCCTGCCCGCCACACGGTTGCACCTGCAACCATATCGCGCGGGGCTAGAGCGCGTCCGGTGCCGGCGCAAGCATCTCTTGCCTTGCCCGGTCGCCTCACGCTACCAGTTTGCCCGATGACCATGCGGGGCCGCGCCGGAATTTCAACATGATGACGCCGCTCGTCCTCGCGGCGGCTGCGGCCGCGCCCGCCGCCGAAGGCTGGCTGATCGACCCCGAACTCGTCGACCCCGGCTACAGCCAGACCGCCGCGGGCGGCACGATCCAGACCAGTCTTCCCGCGGCGCCCCCTGCGCCGGAAACACCCGACTGGCTGCGTTCGCTGTTCGCTGCACTGCGCGATTTCCTCGAATGGGCGCAGCCCGCGTACAAGCCGCTCCTGTGGATCGTCATTGCTGTGTTTGCGCTCGCGTTGCTCTATCACTTCGTCCCCGCCTTCGCGCGCTGGGTCGACAGCCTTCCCTTGCTGCGCCGCAAGGACGCCGATGGGGAGGATGAGGGTGTCGTCGAAGCGGGCGCCGCGCGCGCGCTGCTCGCCGAGGCCGATGCGCTTGCCGCGGCGGGTCGCTTTGCCGAAGCGGCGCACCTGCTGCTCTATCGCAGCATCGAGGATATCGACACGCGCCGTCCGGGACTGGTGCGCCCGGCGATGACCTCACGCGAGCTTGCCGAAGCCCGCGACCTGCCCTCCGTCGCGCGTGGTGCCTTCAGCCGCATCGCGCGCGCGGTCGAAATCAGCCTGTTCGGCGGCCGCGCGATCGACGCAGAGGCGTGGACGAGCTGCCGCAGCGCCTATGCCGAATTGACCGTACCGAAAAGCTGGGCGCGCGCATGAGCGGCACGGCGGCGAACGACAAGGCATTCGACCCGCGATTGATCGGCGGCGTGATCGCGGTCGGCATCGTCGCCTTCATCGCGCTGTGGGCGCTGATCGCGCTCGGTCCCGACCTCAAGAGCGGCAACGACGGCAAGGGCCATGCGCTCTCGCGCGGCGCGCCGGGCTATGCCGGCATCGTCGACCTGATGGAGCGCGCCGGCGCCGAGGTCGAGCTTCGCCGCCGCCTCGAGCGCTTTCGCGGCGGAGATCAGCCGCTGCTGATCCTGACCCCGACGCACCAGACGCAGCCCGGCGAGCTTGCCGAATTGCTGAACGCCCACGGCGGCGCACCCGCGCTGGTGATTCTGCCCAAATGGTATGCGCTGCCGATCCCCAGCCAAGCCGAAAGGCCCGGCTGGTCGGGCCCGGCGATGGCGGTGCCGCCGCCGCTCCGCCTGCTGCCCGAAGACCGGTTCGGCACAGTCGAACTCGGGCCGCGCGATGCAGGCGGACAGCGGGTGCGCGGCGAGGTCGCGGGGCGCGCTATCGACCTGATCCTGCCGAAAGAGGTTCAGACGATAAAGGGCGACGGGCTCGACACGCTGATCGCCGCGCCCAGCGGCGGCGCGCTGCTCGCGCGCACGCAGGACGCCGACCTGTACGTCCTCGCCGACCCCGACCTCGTCGACAATTTCGCCTTTGCCTCGCGCGACAAGGCGCGCGGGGCGGCGCTGTTGCTCGACGCGATCGGCGAGGATGCGAAGGCCGACGGCTTTGCCTTCGACCTGACGCTCGCCGGCTTCGGCGGCGGGCGCTCGCTGCTGCGCTTCGCCTTCGTGCCGCCGTTCATCGGCATCACTCTGTGCGTGATTGCCGCCGGCCTGCTCGCGCTGTGGCAGGCGTGGATGCGTTTTGGTCCCGCGCTGCGGCCCGCGCGCGCGATTCCGGTCTCGAAAGCCGCGCTGATCGCGAACAGCGCCGACCTGATCGCGCAGGCGGGGCGCGAACTCGATGGCGCGCGCGCCTATGTCGCGAGCCAGCGGGGCGCGATCGCGCGGCGGCTGCACGCCCCCTCGGGGCTCGACGAGGCCGAAACCGACAGCTGGATCGACCGCCACCTTCCCGCCGGGCGCGAGCCCTTTTCGGCACTCGCGCGGCGCTTGCCACTTGCGCGCAGCCAGCATGAGTTTCTGGACGACGCGCAGGCGCTCCACGACATCAGAAAGGATCTATTGCGTGACAGTTGAACCGATCGAAAGCGTGAAGGCGCTCGGCGCCGCGATCGAGCGCGAGGTGGCCAAGGCGGTGTTCGGACAGGCGGGCCTCACGCGCATGGTGACGATCGCGCTGCTCGCGGGCGGCCATGTCCTGCTCGAGGGGCCACCGGGGACCGCGAAGACGCTGCTCGCGCAGGCCTTCGCGCGCGCGGTCGGGCTCGACTTCGGACGCATCCAGTTCACCCCCGACCTGATGCCCGGCGACATTTTGGGGTCGAACCTGTTCAACTTCCAGACGTCGAGCTTCACCCTGACCAAGGGGCCGATCTTCACCGAGCTGCTGCTCGCCGACGAGATCAACCGCACCCCGCCCAAGACGCAGGCGGCGCTCCTCGAGGCGATGCAGGAGCGCCACGTCACGATCAACGGCGAACCGCACGCGATGAGCCCGCGCTTCACCGTTCTCGCGACGCAGAATCCGATCGAACAGCAAGGCGTCTACCCGCTCCCCGAAGCGCAGCTCGACCGCTTCCTCTTCAAGCTGGTCGTCGACTATCCCGACGCCGCCGAGGAACGACGCATCGTCGCCGATCACGGCGGGCGCTTCAAAAGCCCCGCGGTCGCCGATTTCGGGGTCGAACAGATCGCCGACGCCGCCGCGATCGCCGCGGCGATCGACACGATCGCCGAAGTCCGGCTGGCCGACGAGATCATCGACTATATCGTCCGCCTCGTCCGCGCGACGCGAGAGAGCGCCGACCTCGAATGCGGCGCAAGCCCGCGCGCCGCGACCCTGCTTGCGCGCGCCGCCTGCGCCGCCGCCGCGCTCGACGGGCGCGATTATGCGATCCCCGACGACGTCCAGCGCCTCGCCGCCGGGGTGCTGCGCCACCGCGTCATCCTGTCGGCTGCGGCCGAGATCGAGGGGCGCAGCGTCGAACAGGTCGTCGCGGCGCTGCTCGAGCGCGAAGAAGTGCCGCGGTGATCTATCCGACCCGCCGTGCGATCTTCCTGCTGCTCGCGGGCGCGCCCGTCGCGCTCGCGCTCGGGCTCGTGCGGCCCGATCTGTGGCTGATCGCGCCGGCATGGATCGGCTTGATCGCGGCGTGCCTGGTCCTCGACATCGTCTTCGGCGCGAGCCCGCGCCAGCTCGCGCTCGATGCGCGGTTTCCGCATCAGGTCGGGGTCGGCGACCCTTTCGACCTGACACTCGCGGCGCGCAGCAAGGCGTCGGTGCCGGGCCGTGCCGAACTGGCGGTGCAGGTCGACGCGCGGCTGGCGAACGGCGGACGGATCGCCGGGCAGATGCGCGCCGCGGACGCGGGCGACGCGCGCCCGCACACGCTCGTGCAAACGCTGCCACTCGTCGCGGCGCGGCGCGGCGAAGCGCTCATCGAGGCCTTGTGGATTCGCTGGCGCGGCCCGCTCGGGCTGGTGTGGAAGCAGCGCCGCTTCGGCGTCGGCGGCGCGATCAGCGTCGTCCCCAGCCTGCGCGCCGCGACCGAGGAGGGAAAAAGGCTGTTCCAGCGCAGCAGCCTGTTCGGCCTTCGGCAGCAGCGGCTGCGCGGCGAAGGCAGCGAATATGAGGCGCTCGCCGAATATCACCCCGGGATGGACCGGAGGGCGATCGACTGGACCGCCTCGGCGCGGCATGTAAAGCTGCTCGCCAAGGAATATCGCGTCGAGCGCGACAATCGCGTCGTGCTGGCGATCGACGCCGGGCGGACGATGGCCGAGCCGGTGGGCGGCATGCCGCGCATCGACCGCGCGGTGTCGGCGGCGCTGCTGCTCGCCTATGTCGGGCTGAAACTGCACGACCGGATCAGTTTCTTCTCCTTTGCCGCGCAGCCGCAGGCGCTGACCCCCGCCTATATGCACACACAGGATTTCCCGGCCCTGCAGCGTGCGGCAGCGCGGATCGACTATGCACATGTCGAGAGCAATTTCACGCTTGCGCTCGCGACGCTCGGCGCCGCGCTCGACCGGCGCTCGCTGATTATCCTGTTCACCGAATTCACCGACGCGACGAGCGCCGATTTGATGATTCGCGCCGCGGGACGGCTGGTGAAGAAGCACCGGCTGCTGTTCGTCGTGATCAAGGACGAAGAGCTCGAAAGCGAGGAACGCCGCCGGCCCGAAACCCCCGCCGACATCACGCGCGCCAATGTCGCCGCGGCGATGCTGCGCGAACGCCAGCTCGTGATCGCGCGGCTGCAACGGCTCGGGGTCGACGTGATCGAGGTTCCGGCCGACGCGATGGGCGCGAGCGCGGTCGAGGCCTATCTGAGCATCAAGCGCGCGGGGAGCCTGTGATGGACGCAACCCTGCCGACGAGCGAGACGCCCGCCTTCTCCACCGCGCGGTTTCGTGCCGAGCGCGAGGCCGACTGGGTCGCCTTCGACGCGCTGCTCACGCGGCTCGAGAAACGCGGTGCGAAAGCCTTGTCGAGCGACGAGCTGTTGCAATTGCCCTTGCTCTATCGCGCCACCCTTTCCTCGCTGTCGATCGCGCGGGCGACGAGCCTCGACAAGGCGCTGCTCGACCATCTCGAGGCGCTGTCGATCCGCGGCTATTTCCTGATCTATGGGGTGCGGGAATCGCGGCTCGACCGGCTGAAACGATTCTTCCTCCACGACTGGCCCGCCGCAGTGCGCGGCCTGTGGAAAGAAACGCTGATCGTCGCGCTGATCCTGATCCTGGGTGTCGCGACAAGCTGGCTGCTCGTCGCGCACGACCCCGAATGGTATTTCCATTTCATCCCCGAAGAGCTGTCGGGCGGCCGCGATCCGCGCGCCTCGGTCGAATTTCTGCGCAGCACGATCGGCCACGGCAAGGCGCCGGACGGCGAGGACGGGATGCTCCACGTCTTTGCGACCTATCTTTTCACCCACAACAGCCGGGTGTCGATCATGGCCTTTGCGCTCGGCTTCGCCTTTGGCGTGCCGACGATGATCCTCGAATATTATCAGGGACTGTCGCTCGGCGCGATGCTCGCGGTCTTTTCGGCCAAGGGGCTCGGCGTCGAATTCGGCGGCTGGCTGTTCATCCACGGCACGACCGAGCTGTTCGCCGCGACGCTCGCGGGCGCCGCGGGGCTGAAGATCGGCACCGCGGTCGTTTTTCCGGGCGCGCGCGGGCGGCTCGAAGCGGCGGCCGCCGCCGGGCGCACTGCGGGCAAGGTGATGGTCGGGGCGATCATCATGCTGCTCGCCGCGGGAATCCTCGAAGGCTTCGGACGCCAGCTGATCACCGACACGCCCGTTCGCTATGCGATCGGCACGCTGATGCTGCTTTTCTGGCTCGGCTATTATTACCTGCCGCGGCGGAGCACCGCGCCATGACCCCCGCAAGCACCGACGCCCGCTTGCGCGCCGCGCAGGCGAAGAAAATCCGCGAATTCGTGACGCCCGAGGGGGTCGACCTCGAGCTGAGGATCGCGAGCGCGTCGCTGCGATTGGGCGGGCTGGTGATCGACCTGGCGCTGATCGTCGTCGCGCTGATCCTGTTCACAATCGCGATGCTCTGGGCGGGTTTCGCCTCGCGCTCGACGATCATGCTCAGCATCTGGATGCTCGGCGGTTTCGTGCTCCGGAATTTCTGGTTCATCGGCTTCGAGCTCGGCCAGCGCGCGGCGACGCCGGGCAAGAGGCTGATGGGTATCCGCGTCGTCGCGCGCGATGGCGGGCGGCTGACCGCCGACGCGGTGGTCGCGCGCAACCTGATCCGCGAGCTCGAGCTGTTCCTGCCGCTGACGATGCTGTCGGTGAGCGCGGCCGAGGATATGGCGAGCGCGTGGACCGTGTTGTTCGGCCTCGGCTGGGCGCTGACGCTCAGCCTCTTTCCGCTGTTCAATCGCGACCGCATGCGGATGGGCGACCTGATTGCCGGCACCTGGGTCGTGATGGCGCAGCGCCGCAAGCTCGACCGCGACATGGCGAGCGGAGAGGCCGCGCACAGGATCGCGTTCAGCGACGCCGAACTCGCGGTCTATGGCATTTTCGAGCTGCAGGAACTCGAACGCGTGCTGCGCACCGCCGACGCGAAGCAGATGCGCGAGGTCGCCGACACGATCCGCGGCAAGATCGGCCGGCCGGTCGCCGAAGAGGATGACGTCTTCCTCACCTCCTATTATCGCCAGCTCAAGACCCGCCTCGAACGCAAATTGCTGTTCGGGAAGCGCCGAGAGGATAAATATGCCAGCGACTGACACCCTCCCCCGCACCGTGACCGACGCGCTCCATGCGCGCCGGTCGGTCCGCGCCTTTACCGGCCGCGCGGTCGATCCCGCGCTGCTGAAAGAGGTGTTCGCCGCGGCGCAGCGCGCGCCGTCGGGCGGCAACCTCCAGCCGTGGCAGGCGGTGGTGCTCACCGGCGCACCGTGGCAGGCGGTCAAGGACGCCGTCGCGGCGCGGATCGCGATGGGGCGCGAGGGCTATCAACCCGAATATGACATCTATCCCAAAGGACTGACCGATCCGTGGGAAGCGCGCCGCTTCGGCGTCGGCGAAGCGCTCTATGCCTCGCTCGGCATCGCGCGCGAGGACAAGCGCGGCCGGCTCGCGCAGTTCATGCACAATTACACGGGCTTTGGCGCGCCGGTGATGCTGTTCCTCCATTGCTCGCGGATCATGGGGCCGCCGCAATGGGCCGATATGGGGATGTGGCTGCAATCGGTGATGCTGCTGCTCGTCGAAAAGGGGCTCGCGAGCTGCCCGCAGGAATGCTGGGCGATGTACGGCGAGACGGTGCGTGCCGCGCTCGCGATCGGCGACGACCAGATTCTGTTTACCGGGCTCGCGATCGGCTATGCCAACGAGGAGGCGGCGGTGAACCGGTGGCCGGTGCCGCGCGCCGGCGTTGAAGAAGCGATCGACTGGCGGGGATTTGGCGCATGAGCAAGAGACACAGCCTGCTGCGAGGCGCCGCCGCGTTGCTGCCGATGCTGGCGATTGCGGGCTGCACCGCGATTCCGAAACCCGAAGCGCCCGCGCCCGCCCCCGCGCCGGTGACAGCGCCGGCCCCCTCGCCCGCCCCGCCGCCGGCGCTGCCGTGGGACGAGCGCCAGCTGGACAAGGGCGCGTGGAGCTATGACGCGGGCAGCCGGACCGCGCGCTTCGTCCAGACGGGCAATCCCCATCCGCTCGTCACCATGGCGTGCAGCGGCGGCTCCATCCGCCTCTCGGCCGGGCTCGGCGGCGCGGGCGCGCCGCTCGACGTGACGCTGCGCACGAGCGCGGGCGCCGACCGGCTGCGCTTCGAGAGCGGCGCGGTGACACTCCCCGCGCGCGATGCAAGGCTCGACCGCATCGCCTTCAGCCGCGGCCGCTTTGCCCTGGAGGCGGTGGGCGGCAGTACGCTGACCCTACCCGTACAGTCGGAAATCGGGCGCGTGATCGAGGATTGCCGGTGAGCTTGCAACGGCGGCTTTGGGGTGGGGAGCGGACGTTTCCCCATCTTCGTCACCCCGGACTTGATCCGGGGTCCATTAAGCGCAGCGCCGGGAGAATGGATCCCGGATCAAGTCCGGGATGACGAAAAAGGAACGT
>Ga0182744_1000081_pt1 | contig 107778 bp, 101 predicted proteins | sample eDN3rd30CKraftMG_FD_128525 | JGI IMG/M metagenome (GOLD analysis project Ga0182744, IMG submission 128525) | Enriched Miracle-Growth compost microbial communities from Emeryville, California, USA - eDNA 3rd pass 30_C Kraft MG (version 2) (version 2) ... | reverse complement strand
GCCGAGATCGAGAGCATCGGCCGCGCGTCGATGAAAATCCGCATGGAGGCCTGGGCGCAGCGCTTCCAGACCACCATCCGCGACAAGGTGACCGACGCCACCTTCACCTTCGTCGCCGTGGACGACAACGGCCGGCCGCGGCCGATTCCCCGGTAGGGTGGTCGATCTTGCTGCTGATAGGATTTGCGTCCAGCGCCCAATCGAATATACCTGCGGCGCTTCCGACAACGCATCGCGTTCGGGCCGGTAGCTCAATGGTTAGAGCCGGCCGCTCATAACGGTCTGGTTGCAGGTTCGAGTCCTGCCCGGCCCACCAAAGGATTTTCCCGCTACCAATCTCCGAGAGTTCGTCGATCCGCGATCGGCGGCGAGGGTCGCAGGTGCGGAAACCGTCGTCCCTGCGCTTCGTCTCGCCGCCGATCATGCGGGGGACAGCGGACAGCAGGATGTGATTGGTCATGGCGCTCACCTATGGCCGCGGCGTCGAGATGGTGGTCGATACGACCGGAGATCCGACCGGCGAGGTGGCGCCGCACAGCCATTCCTACGACTCGATTCAGATCGCCCTGCGTGTGATTGCATCGGGGCGCTATCCGGTCAGCGATGCCCGTGCGCATAACGGCGACCTGGACCAGACGCACGAAGCCATTCTTGCCATCGCCGCGAGTCCACGAACCCAAGTCTAAGTCATTGCCGATTTGGAAATTATAAAGGGTGGGGAACGCAGGAAATCTGTCTCGGTAATGGAACGTCAGGTGCCTGGCGCAGGTGTGTGTCGACGATGTCGTGATGCCCTGGTGTCATTCAAATCGAACTCATGCTCCATCGGTTCGATGGAGCGATGACGTCGCGTTTGCCATTGATCTTATCGATAAGAGTCCACTGCGAAATGGTTGCGTCAGGGAGGCGACTATATCGCAGTCCGACATCAGCCATTGTCGAATGCAAAATGCTTGCTGCATTCATATTGTCAAGAATCGAGGCCGATCGCAAAGCGATGCGCTTTGTTTTGGTCGTTTCTAATATTAGGCGCCTGATTTATGAGCAGGATAGAAATCAATATTGCGGGTAACTTTGCTGTATCGAGATTTAATCGATTGAGACTTTTGGTTCCGGGCATCAATCGTGTTAGTGTTGCTTCAAGGCGGCGGGCATCTGTGAAGACGGGTGCGCCTTGTTGAAAATCGGGCGATTGCGTTAATGGCCATCTGTTGCTGATCGACGGGGATGATCTTCGGAGAATCCCTTGATGTCATCAAAGATCGAGTTAACGGCATCGGGTGGCTTTGGTTCACCCGCATGGCATGCGTCCGCTCAAGGAGGACTTGATGGCGATTAGTACAGACGAGCTTTTCGATAGAGCCATGGACATGTCCAGGCATATCGGAGAGAACTTTCTCGATCTCGCCCGTACGCTAAGGCAGCTTTTGGACCGCGATCCGGATTTGTACCAGCGCATTATCCGAACATCTGATATCGATCGGCGCAAAGCCTATTACCTCGTTACGATCAGCAAGACGTTCGATCCGCTCAAGGTTTCACGGACCAGACTTCAGAAAATCGGTTGGACCAAGCTTGAAAAGATCAGCAAGCACGTCACCAAGGAGAATGTCGACGAGTTGCTGGACATGGCAGAGAAAAACACCGTCAAGAGGCTGGAAGCCCTGATGAAGGGTGAGCGCCCCATCGCGAACGCGCATTGCGTGCTCATGTATTTCACGCCGAAGCAATACAAGGATATTGAGGAGATTCTTCTCCAGAACGGCGGCAAGCGAAGTGGGCGCGGCATCCTGAACAAGGAAAAGGCGCTGATCCGGGCCCTGAGCCGGATCAAGGACAGGCAGTTTGATCCGGAAGCCAGCGAAGCCTGAAGGCGGATCACACCAATCCCGCGCCGACAAACAATCGATATGTGATGTTTCTTATGATGATTATCTCCAACATCGTCTCCGCTTTTTTCCAAGGCTGATTGGCCAGTTCGCGATTTTCGCGAGCCAAGACCGAACGAAATTCGCCCGCCGGCGCGCCTTATCGCGTTGGCTGATGTGAGAGATGTTCCATGCCCGATCATGATGCAGGCACGCGCGCGCTGAGCGACGCGCAAATTCAGCATTTCATCGACGATGGTTTCGTGCGAATCGACCAGGCGTTTCCTCATGCGCTGGCGCAGGAGGCCCGCTCCATCCTCTGGCGCGATCTTGGTTGCGTGCCTGACAGGCCGGCAACCTGGACCCAGCCGGTTGTCCGGCTCGGCATGTATGCCGAGAGACCGTTTGTGGAAGCGGCCAATACATCCGTTCTCCATGCCGCCTTCGACCAGCTCGTCGGCGCCGGCCGCTGGCTGCCCAGTACAGCCATGGGGACATTTCCGGTGCGCTTTCCATCCGAGGATGACCCAGGCGACACCGGATGGCATGTCGACACGAGCTTCGATTGGGAAAAGCCCAACTTCATGGATTGGCGCGTCAATGTCACCTCGAAGGGCCGGGCGCTGCTGATGCTGTTTCTGTTCTCCGATGTCGGCGAAGACGACGCGCCGACCCGTATCCGGGCTGGTTCGCATCTCGACGTCGCACGCATGCTGGCTCCGCATGGCGAGGCGGGCCTCGCGCTGCGTGATCTCGTCGAACTGTTTCCGCAAACCAAAGCCCGGCCGGAGATAATGGCGACGGGTGACGCGGGGACTGTCTATCTGTGCCATCCCTTTCTGGTTCATGCGGCACAGCCTCATCGCGGCAAGCAGCCACGCTTTCTCGCCCAGCCTCCATTGCTGCCGCGCGAGCCGCTGCGTCTCGACCGACAGCCGGAGGTTTCTTCGCCGGTTGAAATTGCCATACTCAAGGCGCTTGCCTGAGCGCATGGACATGGCGCGATTTTGACAATCCTCGTAGGGGGATATAATCGAAAATATGGCTGTGACAGCGCATTTTATGCGTGAAACGCGCGGATATGCGCGGTGAAGATCGTCGAGGAGTTTGAATATGCCGAACAGAATTTCGCCGTCGATCGATCGCCGCATATTCACGAAGGCTGCCGGCTCCACGCTGGCGCTCATCGCCGCGCCGCATGTGGCGCGGGCGCAGGCCCTGCGCAAGGTGCGCTTCATAACGCCGTTCAATTTCTCGCTGTCCTATGCCTCGGTGTTCCATGCGCAGGTCGGCGGCTTTTTCGCAAAGGAAGGGCTCGACGTCGAGGTCATCAACGGCAAGGGCGCGTCGACCGCGGCGCAGCTTGTCATTGCGGGGCAGGCGGAAATCGCGCGCACCGGCGGCGCCAATTACATCACATCCCGGGTCGATTCCAACGCGCCGCTCATCTCTATAGCGACGATCGCGCAGATCTCGCCGTTCTATATGGTGTCATCGCCGGCAGCGCCCCTGAAGGACGCGAAGGATCTGGCGGGCAAGACTATCGGCGTCGCATCACTCGGCGGCTCGATGGAAGGCACACTCAATCTGCTATTGCGCGGCGATAACGTCGATGGCTCAAAAGTCGAGCGCGTGAGAGTCGCCGATGTGGCGGCGAGCTACGGCCTCATCGAGGCCAAGCGCATTGCCGGCTTCATGGCGAGCGTCAGTTCGGTGGTGAAAATCCGTGCCGCGATCCCGCAGGTGCAGACGTTCCCGATCGATGACGGCATCCCCGGCCAGGTTTATGTGGCGGCGCCGCAGAAGCTTGCGGCCGATCCCGATCTTTACGTGCGTTTCCTGCGTGCCGAATATAAGGCCATCGCCGCTATCCTCGACGCCGGCGATCTCGAACCGATCGTCCGCGCCATCGGCAAGAACTATGAGATTCCCGGCATCGACGACATGGCGACCTCGATGGCCGATCTCAAGCAGAACGCCGCGACATGGGTCGCCAAGGGCCGGCAGAACGTGCTGCGCAATGTGCCCGAGCAATGGGCCGCCGCGGCGAAGGTCATGGCCGAGACGGGCATGATCAAATCATCCGTCGACGCCACGACCCTGTACGACAATTCGGCGCGCGACAAGGCCGTCGGCTGAGCGTGGCGATGAGCGCGAACCAGCCGGAGCTGAGAGTCGAGGCGATCGGCAAGACGTTCGAGAGCGCGGCCGGTGCGGTACAGGCGATCGAGCGGATCGATTTCGACGTCCGCCCCGGTGAGTTCATCAGCGTGCTGGGGCCGTCGGGCTGCGGCAAGACCACCTTGCTGCGCATGATCGGCGGACTGGAGCGGCCGACCACGGGCGATGTGGCGATCGGCGGGCGCTCGATCTGGACGTCCGGCGGCAACGAGGCCGTGCGGTCGCTCGCTTTCGCGTTTCAGGATTCGCGGCTGTTTCCCTGGTTCAGCATCGAAGACAATATCGCGCTGCCGCTGCGCCTGCGCGGCGAGCCGAAGGCAAGGCGGCTGGAACGGGCGCGCGAGCTCTGTGCGCTGGTCGGGCTGCAGGGCTTCGAGAAGGCCCGGCCGCGCCAGCTTTCAGGCGGCATGCGCCAGCGCGTGTCGCTGGCGCGAGCGCTTGCCATCGATCCGCGGTTGCTGCTGCTCGATGAGCCGTTCGGCGCGCTCGATGCGATGACGCGCGACCAGATGAACCTCGAACTGCAGCGCATCTGCAAGGCGACCGGCGCGACCGTGCTGCTCATCACCCATTCGATTTCCGAGGCCGTATTTCTCGGAGATCGGGTGATCGTGCTGTCGCCGAGACCGAGCCGCGTGCATTCGGTGCATGAGGTGAACCTGCCGCGGCCGCGCACCATCGCCATGCAGGAAACGACAGAGTTCCAGCAGCTCGTGCGCGCCGTGCGCACCGATATCGCGGGGTATCCGGCATGAACCGAAACCTCGAAACGCTCCTGCGCATCGGGCTGCCGCTCGCCACCCTGGCGCTGTTCTTCGGCCTGTGGTCTTATTACGTGCGCGACGCGACGATCTCGCCGTTCATCCTGCCGGCGCCTGAGAAGATCGGCGCATCGTTCCTCGTGCAGATTGCAGATCCCGGTGTCTGGCGCCATGTGCGCGTGACCCTCATTGAGGCGCTCGGCGGCTTCTTCTCGGCGCTTGCCGCCGGCGTCACGCTCGGTGCGCTGATGGCGAAGCTGCCGCCGGTCGAGTGGGCGTTCAAGCCGTTCATCATCGCCCTGCAGCTCATCCCCAAAGTGGCGCTGGCGCCGCTGTTCATCCTCTGGTTCGGCTTCGGGCTTGAATCCAAGATCGTGATCTCGGGCGTGCTCGCCTTCTTCCCGATCTTCGCCAACACGCTCGTCGCCATCAAATCGACAGATGCGGGTGACCGCGAAGTGTTCGCGTCCATGCGCGCCACGCCGCTGCAGTCTTTTGCTCTGCTGGAATTGCCGACGGCGCTGCCGATGATCCTCACTGGCGCCGAGGTCGCCATCGTGCTCGCTATCATCGGCGCCATTGTCGGCGAGTTCATCGGCGGCAATTCGGGCCTGGGCTATCTCGCCGTGCTGCGCCTGCAGGAGTTGCAGGTCGACGCGCTGTTCGGCGTCATCCTCATCCTGGCGCTGATCGGCCTGCTTCTTTACGGGGCGGTCGCCGTGCTGCGGCGGCTACTGGTGCCCTGGCATCAGTCCGCGGCGACGCGGCTCTGAAGCCAGCCGCGGTAGAACACGACGAGGCCGATCAACGGCAGGACGATCGGGACTTCGAAATGGAAGCGGCCGTCGGCCTCCCATTCGCGCGCGCGGGAGCGCGGCGCCAGTGCCAACGGTAATGGGACAGGGCCAAGCCACCAGCGCCTGATGTGCATGGTCAGGCCGTTGTCGTCGGCTTCGAGAGCAAAGCCGAAGCGCAGCGGGCCGAAGCGCTCAACAAGATATGGTCCTTCTTGTGATAGATGGCTCCTGAAGCACCGGCCGGAGAAATCTCGCGTCCAGGTCTCGACGCCATTGTGCTCGTCGAAGCTCACATGAAGATCATGCTCGCCCGCGCGCGGAAAGCGGAAAAGAGTGGCGATCATCCGCGCCAGAGGATTGACGCCGCGTGTCACGGTGGCGCGGCCGGTGACGCCTTTATCGCGCAGGACGTCATGTATGGCGCGTACATGTGGTGGTAGTTTCTTAAACGATGCGCCCAGAACGCGGGCATAGAGCGGCGGCGGTTGGGCGATGTCGCGCGTTTCGTGCCGGATCGACAGACTGGCGAAAGCCGGCTCGAAATCTTCAAGCGTGAGTAGGGTGCCGGCATCGCGCGCGCCGGCTGTGATCGTCCCTTGTTTAATCTGGCGCAGCACGCGTGGCGCCGCGAGGCCGGGAATCTCAGGTCCCGTTCCATCGCTGGCGATCAAGGTCCAGCGGCGCTCGACCCGCTGGCCATCGACGATCCCGAACAGGCGGACGATCATGCCGGACCGGTCGCTGCCGAGGCGTGAGGCGATCTGTTGGACGTCGAGAATGAACGGAATGAAGGCATCGAGACGCTTGAGCAGGCCGATGCGAATGGGCCAGCTTGCAAGCCATAGGGCGCAGTTGAAGACTGCCATTTCGGTGCCGGCGCGAAAGGTGACCGCAGGGCGGTCGGGAAGGCGCGCCGGCAGAAGTTCCAGGTCCGGCACGTCGGCGAGCGCGACAAGGCGCTTGCGCAGTGGTGCGATGCTCGCGACATCGAACGTCTCACGCCGCATGTCCTGCCAGCCATGACCGGTCGTCCAGCATCCACCGCGCCAGAGCCTGATCGGCCGGCCGATGTAGGAGAAGATTGCGCGCGTCACCGAGGGGCCTGCGGTGGCGCGGTTGGAGGCGCTGATGGCCATTTCGACGGCGCGGATGTCCGCCATGTTATACGCGAGCGCGCGGATGACGGCTCCGGACAGTGCCGGTACGCTCGACGCGCCCGAGATGACGGCGACATTGGCGGCGCGCGCCTCGCTGTCGAGCGAGCCGATGTTGGCGACGAAGTCGCGTCCGTCAGCGATATCGACATAGTGGCAGCCCGCGGCGATGCTGGCGCAGGCAACGTCATAAGATGCGCCCTGGAACGGGCCGGCAGCATCAATGAGTGCGAACGGGCGATGCTGCGCCAGAGCAGCGACAAGATCGCGATCGCGATCAAGGGCCAGCGGCGTCAGATTGGTGCGGCCGGCGCAGAAGCGCTCCGCCTTGTTCAGGTTGCGCCCGGCGACAAGGACATCCCATCCTTCCGCCGCAAGCCGGTGCGCGATGCGGGCGCCGAAGCCGCCGTAGCCGCCGAGCAGGAGAACGCGCGTCACAGCATGCGGTCCGCGATGTCGGGCGTCGGCCGCCAGCAGGTCTCACGGCGTCCGAACCAGCGGTAGCGATTGCGGGCGATGAAGCGATAGAGCGCATCGCGCAGCGGGCGTGGAATGATTTTGGCGGCAAGCGCGGCGCGCCATGGCCAGCCGAGGCCGGCGGCAATGGCGATGACCGCGTCCGAATGCATTAGCGCGCGGCCGTTCTCGATCAGCAGCATGGTTTCCAGCGAAGTCGTTGACAGGCCGAGCTGTCTGTAAATCTCTTGTCCAGCTTCGCCTTGCGCCGTCGTCAAACGAAAGCGTGCTGCATGATCGTGGCGCAGGACAAACTGCGCCTGGCTTGAACACAGCACGCAGTCACCGTCGAAGACGATCAATGAATGACCGTCCATCCGTGGGACCGCAATGGCGGGTTGGTCGAGACCCAGGGGTTTCAGCGGCCGGCCGATCAGGCCGCTGACCATGGCGGCGAGGATGGCGGTCGCGGGCCAGAGCTTGGCCAGCGGGCCGACGACTCTATCGCGCAGCCACGGCAGCACGGTGCTGTCGGATTGATAGACCGGCGTGAACAGGAGGCTCATGCCCTGGTAGAGACGGATGTGGCGGCGGCGCAAGGCGATGGTGCGCGTGAGCGCTTGCGAAAGATCGCTGGTCTCGCGCAGGGATTTCGTCAGGGCATAAGCGTCGAGCAATGCCATGTTGGCGCCCTGGCCGAGCTGCGGGCTGGTCGAATGCCAGGCGTCGCCAAGATGGATAAGACCTGCCTCGGCCGGGCTTTTGAGCGTCCGGTGTGTATAGCGGGCGAAGGTCAATTGCTCCGGAGAAACGATCTGCTCGAGCAGCGGCGCGGTGGCGGGCCAGACGTTCCGGACCTCGTTTTTCCAGTCTTCGAGGCCGGCCTCGCGCCAGGCCTGCAGGTGGTCGACCCGCAGCGACCAGAAGAAGGCGGCCTTCGGCTTTGGCGATCCCGGCGCCAGGCCGATCGGCAGCACGCCGACCATGGTGCTGGCGCGGACATAGCGCTGTTCGAGCGCCGTGATGTCGAAGCCCGGCGCATCCGGCCAGTCGAGGCTCGCCCAGAGCGCGCCGTAAACCAAAGGGTCGCCCAAGGCCGGCGCGAGCGGGCTTGCGGTGCCGAGTGTGTCGACGACGAGATCGAAGGGGCCGGCGGGTGCGCCATCGGAGAACACAAGCCCGTGGCCGCCATCGGCATGCAACGGTGCAGCCACAACCGTGCGGCTTGTGGTGATGGCAATGCCGGCGGCCTGCACCGCGTGAAACAGGACATCGAACAGAGCGGCGCGATGGATGCCGATGCCAAAGTGGGTGTCCTTGCCGAGCGCCGCATAACGCACGTCGAGCACCGTCCGCCCCGAGGGCGCTGCCTGTCCGAACAGCCGGTCGATCCTGGCACCGGCCGCAATAACCTGGGCGTCCAGGCCCATGGTCCGCAACACGGCAAGGCCGGTTGGCTGGATCATCAGGCCGGAGCCGACGGGCTGCGGCGCATCGAAGCGCTCGAACACCGTGACCTGATGGCCGTCGCGATGCAGCAGAAAGGCGGTCGCGAGGCCGGCCGGCCCGCTTCCCGCGATTGCAATGTTGAGAGCCATCATCGTTCTGGTTTAGCCGCTGGTGTCAGCCAGGGCCAGATGGCCGACTGGCGATCGAAGGGATGCACGGTCTAATCCTCGGGGTCCGTGAAGGGCAGATCGTTATGCGACCTGCTTCCGTGCGCGGCGTCAAGGCATTTTCATTATTCGGTGATAACGCTGGCCGGTTGGCTGTTCGTGGGTTGGCCATTCGGCATAGTCTCGAACATCCGGGTACTCGGCGAAATTGATCGTCCGAGCATTATTCTGCTGATTTGAATTTGAGGCTATCCATATGCCAGTCGTTGCAGCCAATCTTTATCGCGCCGGCAAGAATGTCGGTCCCGTCACGATCAACGAGCCGTTTCACTGTTCCAAGGATTCATCGGAATTCATCTGGATCGGTCTCGCGGACCCGACAACGGAAGAGCTGGAGACGCTGCAGAAGATCTACAACCTTCATCCACTCGCCGTCGAAGATGCACACTCATCGCATCAGCTTCCAAAAGTCGACGTCTACGGCAATCAGCTCTTTGTCCTCGCGAGAACGGCGCGACTCGAAGGTGATATTATCGTCTATGGCGAAACCGCGATCTTCGTCGGCCCGACGCATATCATCACCGTCCGCCAGCATTCGGACCGGACCTATACGGGCGTGCGGACCCGGCTTGAAGCGATGCCGGACATGCTCAAGAACGGCGTCGATTACGTGCTGCATGCCATCCTCGACTATATCGTCGACGGTTATCTGCCGATCATGGAATCAATCGAGGAAGCCATCCTGAAGATGGAGAGTCATGCGCTCGATCACATTCTCGCCCGCGGCGACGTCACTCGCCTGTTCACTTTGCGGCGGCAGCTCATGAAGTTCCAGCGCGTGATCGGCCCGATGTCGGAAGTGTGCAACAAGCTCGTGCATATTTCCTCGCCGTGCATCGACAATGAGGTGCGGCCGTATTTCCAGGATGTGCTCGATCATGTAAAGCGCGTCGAGGCCATGATCAACGGCCTGCGCGAGGTTTTGAATTCAGTGTTTGAAGCCAGCCTTCTGCTGGAACAGGAACGGCAGGGCACGATCACGCGGCAATTGGCGGCCTGGGCCGCCATCCTCGCGGTGCCGACGGCGATTGCGGGCGTCTACGGCATGAACTTTCAGAATATGCCGGAGCTCAAGACGGAGTACGGCTACTACGTGGTGCTCGCCGTCATCTCCGTCCTCTGCGTCGGGCTATTCGTCCGATTCAAGAAAACTGGCTGGCTGTGATGGAGCCAAGGCTGTTGGAGAGCCAGGCAGCGGAGCCTGTCATGATCTTCGACAGGCTCCGCCACGTATTTGCGATGCCGCTTACTTCTTGCGGTAAGGGCCGAGTTCCTTCACCGCCGCCTCGACAAAGGAATTGTCGAGCGCCTGTTCGAGCGTGACATTGCCCTGCAGATCGCCGGTTTCCTTGAAATAGGCGAGATCGTTGCGCAGGCTCGGTTCATCGACGTGCCCGTCGGGGTTGGTGCCCTGCACGGTGATGGTGCGGAAAACTTCCGGATCTTTGATCGCGGTATATTGCGTCAGGATGCCGACCACTTCATCGCCCTGCGGACCGGCGAGCTTGCCGTCCTTGTTGAGGGCGTCGTTATAGTCGCGCACGGCGCGGAGGTAGGCGCGCATGAAGGCCTTGGCCGCATCGGGCTTCTGCTTGATGAAAGCGCCCGAATAGATCACCACGGCGAGCTGGTGATTGGGGTAGATCTCATCATCGCCCATGACCCGCACGGCGGCGCCGCTTTTCTCGGCGGTGGTGGCCGAGGGTTCGGTGATCAGCGCCGCGTCGACCGCCTTGTTCTGCAGGGCGAGCACCATCTGCGAGAAGCCCATGAAGACGCGGTCCACATCGGCCGGCTTCAGGCCGGCTTTCTTGAGGGCTTCGTTCATGGTCGAGGTCGAGCCGCTGCCGGGTGCGCTGCCGGCGATCTTCATGCCCTTCAGGTCGCTCAAGGTCTTGTAGCGGCCGCTGTCGACGAGGTCCTTGCGGACAAGGAGCGGCTGAAAGCCGTGTCCCGGCGGCGTCGAGCCCTTGTCGGCGACGATCTTGATGTCGATGCCGCGCACCACCGCATTGTAGAAGCCGGTGGAGACGGAGCCGCCGCCCACGTCGAGCTGGCCAACGCCAAGCGGCGCGACCATTTTGGCGGCGGAGTCGAAACTGGTGAACTCGACGGTCAGGCCTTCCTGTTTGAAATAGCCCTTCTTGTCGGCGATGTAGAAGCCGACGTCACTGCTGGCGCCGCTGATGCCAACCTGCAGCTTCACATCGTCAGCGGCCAGGCCCGCGGAGGCTGTCGTGATGAGCGCTGTCAGCGCGAGACCCGGTACAAGCTTATTCATTACCATTCTGGAACTCTCCAATGCGCCGGCAGAACCGGCTCGAAGTTGAGCGGCTTATACACCAGCAACGGCGTTGCAGAATACCCGCCGGGAGCAGGGTAGCCCGGCGCTTCCAAGCGATTGGATTTACAAGTTTTTCACTACAGACATGCGCGTTCTGGGCTCTGGCGGCGACAGCACCGTCTGATTGCGGCCGTTCTGCTTGGCCTGGTAGAGCGCGGCATCGGCGAGTTGGATGAGGTTTGACGCTTCGTTTCCAGGCACCGGGCGCCGGCTGGTCAGGCCGATGCTGACTGTCAGCACGCTCGTCGGGCTGCCGGGATGAGCAAGCCCGCGCGCCGCGACGGCGTTGCGAATGGTTTCAGCGACATGGAAGGCGCCGATGTCATCGGTGTCGGGCAGGATGATGACGAATTCCTCGCCGCCGTAACGGGCGGCGAAATCAGCCGCCCGATGCAGGTTTTCGGTGATGCAGGTACTGACCAGGGTGAGGGCGCCGTCACCCTGCAGATGGCCGAAGGTATCGTTATAGGCCTTGAAGTAATCGACATCGATCATCAGCAGGGCGAGGCTGGATTGCGCGCGAATGGCGCGCTGCCATTCCTGTTCCAGCCGCTCGTCGAAGGCGCGGCGGTTGCCGAGGCCCGTCATTCCGTCGGTGACGGCGGCGGCGGCGAGCTTGTCTTCGGCAGCCTTGCGGCGGGTGACATCGCGCAGGTTGGTGACGATCTCCGTCATGTTTCCGTTCTCGTCGAAGATGCCGCTCGAGATCGCTTCAAGCCACATCCAGTGGCCATCGGGATGGCCATATTGCAGCAAGGCCACGACCCGCTGCTCGCCGGTGCGAAGACGCTGCAAGGTCTTGGGCGGCGTGCCAAGCGAATCCGGATGCAGCCAGGGTTCGAGGCCATGAGGCCCCATTTCTTCGGGCGTGCGGCCGAGCATCGGAAAGAAAGCCGACGAGGCGTATTTCCGCTTTCCCTGGGGATCACGCAGGATGATGGCGTCGCTGGAATTGTCGGCGAGATGGCGGTAGCGCGCTTCGCTGTCGCGCAGAAGCGCGTCGGCGCGTTTGCGCTTGATCAATTCATGCGAGAGCAGCATCGCCAGCGCCAAGGTCGCTATGAGAAGGCCAGCCATGGCGATGCCGATGGTCAGGGCCTTCTGACGCCAAGGTGCGTAGATTTCGTCGATGGACGTGCCCACGCTCACAACGAGCGGAAGTTCCTTGACGCGGCTGAAGGTGAAACGACGGGGAACGCCGTCGACCGCCGAAATCGATTGAAAGTGTCCGCTGCGTGCGGCCGGGTATTGCCGGAACAAGCCGGCATTGCTCAAATCGCGGCCGGTGTCAGCCGGCTTGTAAGGCTTGCGGGCAACCAGTGTGCCGTCGTTCTGAAACAGCGAGATCGTGCCGCTCTGGCCGAGCGACACATGCTCGAATAACCCTTGAAAATAGGCAAGCTGCAAGGTGCCCAGGACAATGCCCCCGAAGGAGCCGTCCGGCTTTGAAATACGGCGGCTGATGGCCAGTATCCAACCATTGTTGACGCGGCTTACCAGAGGATGACTGAGAAACATCCCAACATCGGGGTTATTGCGGTGAACGGTGAAATAATCCCTGTCGGAAAAGTCGGTTATTTTCGACGAGAACGTGCGTGAGCCTTCGACGACCTTTCCGTTCTCATCAAGAATGAAGATGGCGTTCAGATACTGTGCAGTGGCGGCGTAGTCGAAGAGTGCCATGGCGCGGGCTTTGCCGGTCAGTGGCGCGACTTCAGGTTCGCGCAATCCCTGAATGACACCTTGCAACGACAGGTCGAAGTTGCCGATGGTGCGCGCGATGTCCTGCTCGACGACGGATACCATGTTTTGCGCCGCGCTATCAGCCTGGGCTTCGGCATCGCGCCGGCCATCCCACAGGATCAGTCCGCAAAGAACAACGAGCCCGCCCGCAGCCAATCCGCCGAGCAGGCCGATCCAGAACATCGGTAAGCGGACAAAGGCCAATCGCGTGAAAGCGGAACGCGCAAATTCCATGAATGTCGGCCGTATGAGGAAAATGACTTTTTATCGAGCCCCGATCTGGGTTCACCTTAGGCATGCCGGGCTTAGTAAAGCATGAATAGGGGCCGCTGGCGCGGGCCGATACGGCGGCCCGTCGGTCGGCATTCAGGCTTCCGGCGGGCGGAGATTAACAAATTGTAATTGCAGGCCTATCCAGATTTCCGGCGACAGCGCCGGAATGCCATGGTTTGTTGGCGCGCCGGTCCGGGACGGCGATCCGTTGTCATCACAAGGTTCGATTTGAAATTGAACATGCCGGCCTTGCACCACATCTATGGACGGGGCCGCGGGAGATCATCATGCGTATCGGTGTGCCGAAGGAAATCAAGGACAATGAATATCGCGTCGGCCTGACGCCGTCTTCCGCCGCCGAACTGGTCCAGCATGGACATCAGGTCATCGTCGAGGCCGGCGCGGGTCTTGGCTCCGGCCTGACGGATCATGAATATGAAGCGGCGGGCGCGGAACTCGTCGCCGGTCAGGATGCGATCTTTCAGACGGCCGATATGATCGTGAAGGTGAAAGAGCCGCTGGCCGCCGAACGCGCCAAGCTGCGCAAAGATCAGGTGCTGTTCACCTATCTGCATCTGGCCGCCGATCTGGAGCAGACGCGCGATCTCATCGCCTGCGGCGCCACCTGCATCGCTTACGAGACGGTGACGGCGCAAAGCGGCGGGCTGCCCCTGCTGACGCCGATGTCGGAAGTGGCGGGCAGGCTGGCGCCGCAGGTCGGCGCGCATTGCCTGGAGCGCGAAGCCGGTGGACGCGGCGTGCTGCTGGGCGGTGTGCCGGGCGTGCCGCCGGCCGACGTGATCATCCTGGGCGGCGGCGTCGCCGGCACCCATGCGGCGACGATCGCGCTCGGCATGGGCGCCAATGTCACGGTCGTCGATCGCAACCCGGAAGCCTTGCGGCGGCTGGCGTTCCACTTCGGCACCGGCGTGCGTACGATCTTTTCCACCCAATCGGCGATCGCCGAAATCGTCAAGCGCGCCGATGTCCTGATCGGGACGGTGCTGGTGCCGGGCGCCGCGGCGCCGAAGCTGATCACCCGCGCCATGCTGGCGACGATGAAACAGGGCGCCGTCATCGTCGATGTCTGTATCGACCAGGGCGGATGCTGCGAGACGTCGCGGCCGACGACGCATTCGAACCCGACCTATATCGTCGACGGCGTCGTGCATTATTGCGTCGCCAATATGCCGGGCGCGGTGGCGCGCACATCGACCTTCGCGCTTAACAATGCGACCTTGCCGTTCGTCCTGGCGCTGGCCGACAACGGTTGGAAGAAAGCACTGGCGGACGATCCGCACCTGCGCTCCGGACTCAATGTTCACGCCGGCATCCTGACCTGCCGGCCGGTCGCCGAGGCGCACGGCATGGCTTGGGAGAGCGCCGAGAAAGTTCTCGGCATATTCGCCTGAACAACTGCCTTGACGGTGAGGCCGCAACTAGTAAGTCGGAATCGTATCACTGGCTGGTGTGAAGGCGCCGCCCGCGCGTTTGCGGACCTGATGCGCCGACATCGCGGCAGCCCGTGTCACCGCCTGGGTGTCGATGCCGACAAGCTTGCCGCCGCGCTTCATGAGCCTGCCGTCGACGAAGACCGTGTCGACATTGGCCGCATTCGCCGCGCGCACCAGGGCGCAATCGACATTGGCGAACGGCACCATGTTGAGGTCATCCGCCCGCACCAGGATGAGATCCGCCTTTTTCCCGGGCGTGAGAGAGCCGAGGAGCTTGTCGTAACCCATCGCCCTGGCGCCCCTGATCGTCGCCATTTCGATGACCTGGCGGAAATCGACCGCATTGAGCTTTTCCGTCGACGTGCCGTCCTTGGGCGCGCCGAGATCCCAGGCCAGACACATGGAGGAAAACATGTCGACGGGCGAGATCGAATTGGCGTCGAACGAGAGACAGACATTCACGCCGGATGCGATCATGTGCAGAAGCTGCTCACCGGCATTGCCGGCCCGCACGCGCAATTCACCGTGCACGGTGTAGCTGAGCGACACCCCGGCCGCAGCCATATTGTCCCTGTCTGCCTGGGTCGCCAGGACGAAATGGACCAGGGTGAGATCGGGGGTCAAATAACCCTTGGCTTTCAGCTCGGCTGTTGACACCGACGCACGGGCCGATTGTCCGCCATGAAAGATGATCGGCAGGCCGAGATCCTTCGCAGCCTTCATCTCGGCGTCGAACACGTCCGGCGTCGTCGAGCGCGGGCCGCGCAGGGAGACGCCAAGCCGCACGAGTTCCCTGTCGCGGCTGGCGCCGGCGGCCCATGTCTGATGCGCGCGGCGCAGCGCGGCGATATCCATCGGCTGCGCATCGGGCAACAGGTCCGGCGAGCCGTAGCCGTAGATGCCGCGAATGCCGGCATCCGCATGCGCCTTCATTTCGGCGGCGGCATGTTCGGGTGAGATTACGTTGTGCGCGTAATTGTAGATCGTCGTGATGCCAGCGTTGATCGCCTCGGCGAAGGCGAGGCGGTCAGCGTTGTAAAAATCGATCGGTGCATAATGTTTGGCGGTGGCGTTCTTCGTCGCCATATAGCCGGATGCGGGCGTCAACCAGTTGCGCTGCAGGCTGTTCCAGCAATGCCAGTGAGTCTCGACGAAGCCGGGCATGGCGATCATGCGCGCCGCATCGATCTCCGGCGGGCTGGAGGCGATCGCGAGATTGGCGCCGACGGCGACGATCTCGCCGTTGCGAACATGAATGTCGCCGCGTGGAATATCGCCAAGCGCCGGGTCCATTGTCACAAGATAGGCATTGCGGATGACGAATTCGCCGCGCTCGGGCAGGGTGGCCGGCGCCTGCGCCACGGCTTCCGACAGGATCTCAGGCGCGAATGTGGCTGCCGTCATGGCGCCCGCCGCGCCGAAAAGGCTGCGGCGCGACAGGCGCGGGCTTATGTCCTCGCCGCAGATGTCGCGCAAGGCTTCGAACCGCTTCACGTGATCGGAATTCATTTTTCGCTCCCCCTGTTCGGGTGAGATCATCACGCGGCCGGCGAAGTTGCAAGTGCGCGCCCGATCGGGATGATGTTGTCGCGACGTTCGTGGCCGCTTCGGGTGCGGTGCTGCGGCGCGAGCGCGAATGACGCCGCCGGCGACGTTGCATCAGGCCATGGCGAATTCGTTCTTGCGGTTGGCCCAGCCGCAGATCCGCTGCTCAATGATGGCGAACACGACGTAGAGCAGGATGCCGAGCAGGGCCAGGGCGAACAGGCCGGCGAAGGCGAGCGGCACGTCGAAACTGGCGCTGGCCATCATCATGACCGTGCCGATGCCGCGATTGGCGGCGACGGTCTCCGACAGGACGGTGCCGACGAAGGCCAGGGTCACGGCGATTTTCAGCGAAGCGAAAAAATACGGCATCGTGCGCGGTAGGCCGACGTTCCACAGCACCTGCCAGCGCGATGCGCCGAGCGCCTTCAGCACATCCTCCATTTCCGGTTCCGTGGTGGCGAGCCCGGTCGCGACATTGACGACGATGGGAAAGATGCAGGTCGTCATGGCCGTGAGGATGGCGGGGACGGTGCCGGAGCCGAACCAGAGCACGAAGATAGGCACTACGGCGACTTTCGGAATCGAGGAGAAGCCGACGAGGAGCGGATAGGCAGCATTGTAGGCGGCACGCGAGACGCCGACCATGATGCCGAGCAGCACGCCGATGACCATGCCGATGCCGAAGCCGATCATGGTGGTGACGAGCGTCTGCAGGATATGCGGCCACAGCGCCGGCAGCTGTACGATCAGGGTGGTGATGATCTGGCTCGGCCGCGGCAGCACGATGGCGCTGACGTTGAAGAGCAGGCAGGCGACTTCCCAGATGACGAAGAGAGAGGCGATGAGCATGACGGAGCTGAACTGCTCGCGGAGCCTGGCGGAGACCTTCATGACGTCACCTTTTCTTTTTGCTTCGCCGCGACGATCAGGGAGCGCAGACTATGAGTGAGGTCGGTGAAGTCTTTCTCATAGGTCGTGTCCAGGGTGCGCGGACGGGCGAAGTCGACCTTGCGGTCCTCCGTCACCCGGCCGGGCCTCGAACTCATGACCAGGATGCGGTTTGCCAGAAAGGCCGCCTCGCGCAGATCGTGGGTGACCAGAAAAACCGTCGGTCGCTGGTCGATCCAGAGATCCTGCAGGATCGACCAGAGTTCCTCCCTGGTGAATTGATCGAGTGCGCCGAACGGCTCGTCGAGCATCAGCAGTTTGGGCTCGTGAATCAGAGCGCGGCAGAGATTGGCGCGTTGCAGCATGCCGCCGGACAATTGCCAGGGACGATGATCGCCGAAGCCGCCGAGGCCGACCTTCTCGAGCAACGCCTCGACACGATCGCGAAACAGGGTGTTCTTGTGGATGCGATAGGTGGAACTGTAAGGCTCGACGATCTTCAGCGGCAGCATCACGTTCTGGCGAATGGACAGCCACGGCAGCATGGTCGGGTTCTGGAACGCCATGCCAATGCCGATGCGCTGGGCGCCAATCTCGCGTCCGGCGACGAAGACGACGCCTTCGGTCGGGCGTAGCAGGCCGGCGACGAGTTTGAGAATGGTCGACTTGCCGCAGCCGGAGGGGCCGACCATGGCGACGAAATCGCCGGCCTCGACCGTCAGGCTGGTCTTGTCGAGCGCCAGAAAGGCGTTCGTGTCGGCGCCGAAGCGTACGCGCACATCCTCGAGCTGGACGATGCGATTGCGTGAAGGAGGGGAGGACGAAGCGGCGGCGCTCTGCTGGTTCATGGGGTGGCCTTCGCAAGCGCTGCTTCAAAGGCAGCGACGGCGGCCGTGGCGATCTCCAGGTCCTGTTCGCTTGTGCCTGAGCCGACGCCGATGCCGCCGACGACATGCCCGTTCGCCAGCAGCGGCAGGCCACCGGGCAGATTGGTCATGCGTCCGTCCGTTGCCGCCGCCAGCGGCAGCGCCTTGGTTTCAAGAAGGCTGCCGGTCGGGAGTCCCGTGGTGGCCGCTGTCATCGCCTTGCGGGTGGAACTGTCGATCGAGAGTACGCGCGATCCATCCATGCGTATGAAGGCAAGCAGATTGCAGCCTTCATCGACGATGGCGATGCATTGCGGGACACCCACCTTCATCGCTGCCGCGACCGCGGCGTCGAGCACATGCCGGGCGCCGTCGTGGGTGAGTTTGAAGCCGGGGCGAATGAAAGTCATCAGGCGTTCTCCTCCAGATCTGTCACAAGCATGGCGCCGGGCGCGTGGGTAATGAAGAATGGAAGCTGCGCCGCTTCAAGGGCTGCCAGCGCGGTGAGGCCGCAGGCCCAATACAGTGCGGTCTCGCCGGGGGCGGGCCGCAGAGGTTCGCCCCAGTCGGGACGGTCGGGATCGTCGATGCCCAGCACTGCGGGATCGCCCGCATGCATTGGTGCGCCGTGGCTGCGCGGCAGGCGGGCGGTGATGGCGGAGACGTTGGGAACATCCTGCCGCGCGAACGGCCGCATCGAGACGACGAGGGGGCCGTGGAAAGGTCCTGCGGCAATCGTCTGCCGGTTGGTGCGAAACAACGGTCCCTGAATGCCGAGTTCGACATGGCGCATGCGGATGCCGGCGGAGGCCAGCGCCGCTTCAGCGCCAAACCAGCAGCCGATGGCGAAGCTGACGAGATCATCGCGCCAGCAGTTTGAAATCTGATCCGCCCGGCGTACGACGCCTGTTTCGTGAATGAGATAGGCGGGCAGATCGGTGCGCAGATCGATGTCGCGGCCGAGGGACGGAAGGTCGGGCCGCCCGGCCAGTCCCACCGCAAGCAGCGGACAGGCGGCCGGGTTGGCTCGGCAATAGGCCTCGAAATCCATGGCGTTCGCCCGCGGCATGAGGACGAGATTTGCCTGCACATAGCCACGGGCCCGGCCGACGGTGAGGCCGCCGAAGCCCGTTCTCGCGGCCTGGCGGACATCGTACCCGGTCTCCGTGGCCAGCACGTCAGACATGCCGCACAAAGCCTCCGTCGACGCGCAATACGCTGCCGGTCATGTAGGAAGCGGGATCGCTGCAGGCGAAGGCGGCGACGGCGGCGACTTCCTCAGGCAGGCCATAACGGCCCATGGGAATCTGCGCCCACGAGCGCTGCTGCACCTCCTCGACGCTCGACTGTTCGCGCTGTGCCGAGGCAGCGTCGGTGATGCCGACACGCTCGGTGCCGATGCGGCCCGGCATCAGGATGTTGACGGTGACGCCATCCTTCGCGACCTCGGGCGCCAGCGATTTCGACCAGGCAATGAGGCCGGCGCGCAGGGTGTTGGAAATGCCGAGCACCGGCAGCGGCTGCACCGCGCCGGTGCTGACGAGGGTGAGAATGCGGCCCCAGCGGTTGCTGCGCATCGCCGGCAGAAACAGATCGGTGAGACGGATGACCGACAGCGACATGGCGCGGAAGCTGTCCTCCCAGTCTTCGACGCTGCGGCCGATGGCGCCGCCGTAAGGCGGGCCGCCGGTGTTGTTGATGAGAATGTCGATTGACCCCACAGCCTGCGCGAACACCGGCAAGGCGCCGGTGTCGGCAAGATCGATCTCAAGGGCGCGGGCGCCGCCGATCTCCTGCGCGGCTGAAGCCAGCGCCGCCTTGTCGCGCGCGGCAATCGTGACCGTGACACCTTCCGCGGCGAGGGCCTTGGCGATGGCGAGGCCCATGCCGCGATTGCCGCCCAGCACAAGCGCGCGGCGGCCGGCGATTTTCAGATCCATGCTTTGATCCCCTCCTCCGAACGCCATGCCGACGAAGTCGTTTGTTCGAGGAAGCGGCCGCGCCCGGGCGCGCCCTTGAGCTCGCCGGCATCGACGACGATCTCGCCGCGGCTCAGCATGGTCTCCGGCCAGCCTTGCACTTCAAGTCCCTCGAACGGGGTATAGTCGACATTGTGGTGCAGCCTGTTATTGGTGATAGTGACGCGCTTCTCCGGATCCCAGATCGCGATATCGGCATCGGCGCCGACCGCGATCGTGCCCTTGCGCGGATAGAGACCATAAAGTTTTGCATTGTTGGCGGCGGTCAGCGCGACGAAGCGCGGCAGATCGATGCGGCCCTTGACGACGCCTTCGCTGAATAGGAGCGGCAGGCGTGTTTCAAGGCCCGGAACGCCGTTGGCCACCTTGCGGAACGGCGCCTGCGGCCCGGCGCGCAGCTTGCCGTCGCGGTCGAAGCGATAGGGCGCATGGTCGGAATTGATGATATCGACGGTGCCATCCTCGATGCCACGCCAGAGGCTTGCCTGGCTGGCGGTGTCGCGCGGCGGCGGGCTGCACATGACCTTGGCGCCTTCCATATCGGGCAGGTCGAGATCATCGGCGGTCAGCAGCAGATATTGCGGGCAGGTCTCGGCGATGACGGTGAGGCCGCGCGCGCGGGCGCGGCGGACTTCCTCAAGCGGATCATTGCCGGAGATATGTACGATCACCAGGGGCACGCCGGCGATTTCCGCCATGGTCACCGCGCGATGGGTCGCCTCGCGCTCCACCGGGAGAGGCCGCGATGTGGCGTGTTCGAACGGCGCCGTGCGGCCGGCAGCCTCCAGCCGGTCGGCCAGCCAGCCGATGATCTCATGGTTCTCGGCATGGATGAGCACGATAGCGCGTTCCTGCCGGGCCGTGGCGAAGACATCAAGGATCTGCCGGTCGGAGAGCACCATGGCGTCATAGGTCATGTAGACCTTGAGGCTGGTGTGGCCGCGGCGGATGAGAGCAGGCAACTCCTGTCCGAGGACGGCGGGCGTCGGGTCGCTGACGATGAGGTGGAAGGCATAGTCGATGACCGCGTTGCCGTTGGCGCGGCGATGATAGTCGTCGACCGCCGCCAGCATCGATGTGCCACGATGCTGAACACAGAACGGCACGATGGTGGTGGTGCCGCCGAAGACGGCGCTGATGCTGCCGCTGCGAAATCCATCGGCCATTACCGCGCCCTTGCTGGCGAGGCCGGGCGCCTGCGGCTGATCGAGGTGACAATGGGCATCGATGCCGCCGGGCAGGACCAGCCTGCCGCCGGCATCGATGCTGACGTCACCGCCTGTCAGGCGCTCGGCGATGGCGACGATGCGGCCATCACGAATGCCGACATCGGCGCGGGTTACGTCCGCCGCGGTGACGATGGTGCCGCCGCGGATCACTGTGTCAAATGTCATGCGGGCAGCTTTCGGATGGCGGCCGCCGGCAGAAAGCTGGCGTCGAACACATCGTCGGGCGCCGGCACGGTGGTCAGGCCATAGCCGGCGGAGACGGAGGTGAGGGAGCTTTTCAGGCGTTCCGCACGGATGCCGCCGAGGCCATCGGCACTCGATTCACTCGTCGTCAGCTGGTTCCTGATGAGCCAGCGGAGCTTTTCTTCCTCAAGTTCCGCATTGATCAGCGGCGCGTGCGTTTTCAACGCGGCAATCGCTGCCTTGGGGTCGGCGGCGGCGGCCTGCCAGGCGCGGCCGGTGACTTCGACGAAGCGCTTGACCGCGTCGGGATTCGTCGTCCGCATTTTTTGCGAGACGATGATGCCATTGCCGTAAAGATCGAGACCGGCGTCGGAATAATAGATGAAGCGGATGTCCGCCGGTTTGATGCCGGCCTTGGTCAGTCCGAAATACATGGTGGAATCGAAGCCCAGAATCGCTTCGACATCGCCGCGCGCCAGCACCGCTTCGCGCAATTGCAGGCCGACCATGTTCCAGGCGATCGAACCCGTCTCGATGCCGGCGGCTTTCGAGAACGTCGAGAACAGACGATAGGCGCCGTCGGTGGCGGCGGCGCCGATCTTGCGGCCGGCGAGATCGCCGGCCTTGGCGATGCCGGTCTTCGTCAGGGTCGCCGCGCCCAGGGGACTGCGGTAATACAGCATGTAGACGCAACGGATCGCGGACGCCGGGTTCTTGACGTTGAATTCCGTCATCGCGTTGATGTCGCCGATGCCGAAATCGTAAACGCCGGAACCGACGCGCGACACCGCTTCGCCGGAGCCGCCGGAGGCGTCGAACTGACAATTCAGACCGGCCTCGCGGTACCAGCCGCGGCTTTCGGCGAGAAAGAAGGCGGCGTTGGACCCGTCGAAGGGCGCCGCGAGCGAAAACTTGATGTCGGTCGTTGCCGCGCGGCCGGGGCCAGAACGGAGCATCGTGGGCGCCGCCAGGCCGATGGCGAGACTGGCTTGCAACATGGATCTGCGTGTCAGCGAGGGGGAAATCGAGCTGGGTGACATCGGTCGTCCTTTCAGGCGGTTGGCCGATGAAAGGGTTGCAACGGTTGTGCCATGCTGCGTACATGATATAAATCAATATGTTGTGGAAAATTGTGCGCAATCTATCGCGCATGATTTATGCATGATGAGATTGAAAATGCAGCAGAAAATTCGGATGGTGGGTCTGATGAATTCGCGCAATCGCCCGAAGGTCGAGACGGCCGACGACGCTTATACCCTGCTGTTCGAGGCGATCGTCGACCAGCGGCTCCTCCCTGGAACCAAGCTTGCCGAACTGGCTTTGGTGGAGGCCTTCGGCGTGAGCCGCCGTGCTGTCGCCTCGGCCTTGCAGCGGCTGACCTGGGAGAAACTGGTCGTGGTCTTTCCCAATCGCGGCGCCTATGTCGCCGCACCGCAGGCCGAGGAGGTGCGCGAGGTTTTCGCCGCACGCATCGCCATCGAGGCGGGGACCACGGAAGCGGTGGCGCGCGCCGCCGACCCGAAGGTGATCGCCAGACTTTCGGCAAATCTGGCCCAGGAACATGCCCTGCGCGAACAGGGCCGGATCAGGGAAGCCATTCATCTGTCTGGCGGTTTTCACCTGCTGATGGCCGAACTCTGCGGCAACCGCATTCTGGCCGAACAGGTGCGTTTGCTGGTGGCGCGCACCAGCCTCATCATCAATCTGTTCGAAAACCAGAGCGGGCTTGCCGGCTGGCACGATCACCACGACGATCTGATTCATCTGTGCGCAACGGGGCAGGTCGATGCCGCCGTGGCGCAGATGCGCGAGCATATCCGCGAACTGGAAAACAGCCTCGCGCTGGACCGCCGCCGGCCTGTGGCCTTCGACATGGTCGGGGTGTTCGCGACCAGTCGATAATCGGCTGGTGGCGCTGCCGGAAAATTTTCGCGACGATGTGTCGGAGCGGTACAGATTCAAACGTCTTGAAGAGAGAGGACCGAAACTCATGCTTTACGCCATTCTCTGTTACGATTCCGAAGATGTGGTCTGCTCCTGGAGCAAGGAGAAGGATGCTGCCGTCATGGCGAGCCTGGGCGGCGTGCTGGAGAAAGTGGCGCAGCAGGGCCGGCTCGGCCCGGTGGCGCGGCTGATGCCGACGACGGCGGCGACGACGATCCGCAAGGGCGCCGAGGCGATGGTGATCGATGGGCCTTTCGCCGAAACCAAGGAGCAGTTGCTCGGCTTCTACGTGATCGATTGCGCCAACCTGGACGAGGCGGTGGCGACGGCGAAGGATCTCGCCGCGGCGAGCGGCTCGGCCGGCTCGTTCGAACTGCGGCCGCTCGCCGTCTTCAACCCGGTACCGCCGACGCTATGACCGATTTCGCCTGGATGCACGCAGCTCTGGTTTCGGCAAGGCCTCAGGCGGTGAGTGCGCTGCTGCGCTATTTCCGCAATCTCGAGACCGCCGAGGAGGCCTATCAGGAAGCAAGCCTGCGGGCGCTGAAGACATGGCCGGAGAAAGGCCCGCCGCGCGATCCGGCCGCCTGGCTGATCTTCGTCGGCCGCAACATTGCCATCGACGGCGTGCGGCGCGCGCGCCGGCAGCAGCCGTTACCGCCGGAAGACGAGATATCCGATCAGGAGGATGCCGAAGCAGTGGCCGTCGGCAAGCTCGATGACGCGGATTATCGCGACGATATCCTGCGGCTGCTGTTCATCTGCTGTCATCCCGATCTGCCGGCGACGCAGCAGATCGCGCTGGCGCTGCGCATCGTCTCCGGGCTCACCGTCAAGGAGATTGCGCGGGCCTTCCTCGTCGGCGAGAGCGCCATGGAGCAGCGCATCACCCGCGCCAAGGCGCGCGTGGCGCAGGCAGACGTGCCGTTCGAGGCGCCGGGTGCGGTGGAACGCGCCGAGCGGCTCGGCGTCGTCGCGGCGATGATCTACCTCATCTTCAACGAGGGCTATTCGGCCAGCGCCGGCGAAGCGCCATTGCGCGCGCCGCTCTGCGAAGAGGCGATCCGCCTGGCCCGCCTGCTGCTGCGCGTGTTTCCGTCTGAGCCTGAGATCATGGGGCTGACGGCGCTGCTGCTGTTGCAGCATGCGCGTGCCGAGGCGCGGTTCGACAAGGACGGACAGGTCATCCTGCTCGACGATCAGGATCGCAGCCTTTGGAACGGCAAGATGATCGCCGAAGGCCTGGCGCTGATCGACAAGGCCCTGCGCCATCGCCGGCCCGGTCCCTATCAGGTGCAGGCGGCGATCGCCGCGTTGCATGCACGTGCCGCGCGGCCGGAGGACACGGACTGGGCCGAGATCGACCTGCTCTACGCGCGGCTGGAGCAGATGCAGCCGTCACCCGTCGTCACCTTGAATCGGGCCGTCGCGGTCTCGAAAGTGCGTGGCGCCGAAGCCGCGCTTGAACTGATCGCGCCGCTGGAAGACAAACTCTCCGGCTATTTCTATTTCTACGGCGTGCGCGGGGCGCTGCTGATGCAGCTTGGGCGAAATGACGAAGGGCGCGTGGCCTTCGATCGCGCCATCGCGCTGGCCAAGACAACGGCGGAAGCGGCGCATATCCGCATGCATCTTGACAGGCTGGCGAAGACGGGCGCGCCGACAGCAGCATCCTAGAGGAGACGAACACAATGAAGATATTCGTCAGAATAATCGCGGTGGTTATCGTGCTGATCGCGGGTGTTCTCATCTATGCCGCTACCACGCCAGACACATTCCGGGTTCAGCGCTCGGCGACAATTAAAGCGCCGCCGGAGAAAATCTTCGCTCTGATTGACGATATGCGCCAGTTCAATCGCTGGAATCCGTATGAGCGGATGGATCCGGACAAGGGCACCTACAGCGGACCCTCGTCGGGCAAGGGCGCGGCCTATGCCTGGGACAGCACAAAGCTCGGCGCGGGCCGCATGGAAATCGCGGAGACGACAACTCCTTCGCTGGTGACGATGAAGCTCGACTTCGTGAAACCCTTCGAGGCCCACAATACGGCCGAATTCACCCTGGTTCCCAAGGGCGACAACACGGAAGTCACCTGGGCCATGCACGGGCCGATGCCATTCATCTCCAAGGTGATGTGCGTGTTCATCAGCATGGACAAGATGGTCGGCAGGGATTTCGCCGACGGGCTCGCCAACCTGAAGGCTCTGGCGGAAGGTTGAGGGTTGACCGCTGTCCGGGTAGAAATACGGCCGTGACCAGCGAGTTGATTCTACGTCCGTGCGAAGAGCGCGACATGCCTGCGATTACTGCCATCTATGGCGACGCGGTGCTGTACGGTGTGGCGACCTTTGAGCTTGAGCCGCCAAGTGTGCAGGAGATGTCGGCGCGCCGTGCGGCGATTGTTGCAGGTGGCTATCCCTATCTCGTCGCCGAAATCGGCGGCGAGGTTGTCGGCTATGCCTATGGCAGTTCCTATCGACCGCGCCCGGCCTATGGCGGCGCGATCGAGAATTCGGTCTACGTGCGCGAAGACTGCCAGGGCCGGGGCGTCGGCCAAGCCCTGCTGCAGCGATTGATCGACGAAGCCGCTGCGCGCGGCTTTCGGCAGATGATCGCGGTGATCGGCGATTCCGCCAATGTGGCCTCGATCAAACTGCATGAACGGCTGGGCTTCGTGCATATCGGCACCATGCGATCGGTGGGCTGGAAACATCAGCGTTGGCTCGATACGGTGTTGATGCAACTCCCGCTCGGGCCAGGCGACGCTTCGGCGCCATAGATTCCTCACTCCAGCCTGCGCCGGAACAGCCAGGCGGCGGCGCTGAGCGTGCAAAGGGCGATGAGCGCCAGCGGGAGGGTGTTGGCCATCACCTCGCTGAGCGGCAGATCGCGCAGGAACACGCCTTTCACGATGATGAGGAAATAGCGCAGTGGGTTGACGAGCGTCACGGGCTGCAGCCATGACGGCATGTTCTCGATCGGCGTGGCGAAACCCGACAGCAGCATCGCCGGCACCATGAAGAGGAAGGCGCCGAGGATCGCCTGCTGCTGGGTCATCGACATGGCCGAGATGAACAGGCCGAGGCCGACGACAGCGGCGAGATAGAAGACCGCGCCGCCGTAGAGCAGCAGCAGCGAGCCGCGCAACGGCACATGGAAGATGTAGACCGCCGCCAGAATGTAGATGGTGATGTGGAAGAGGCCGATCATCATCGGCGGGATCAGCTTGCCGAGCAGGATCTCATGGGTGCGCAGGGGCGAGACGATCAACTGATCGAACGTGCCCAGCTCGCGCTCGCGCGCGATCGATAGCGCTGTGACGATCAATCCGATCAGCAGCGCGATGCTGGCGACAAGATTGGGAACCATGAACCATTGGAAGATCAGGTTCGGGTTGAACCAGTTGCGCGCTACGACGCTGACGACAGCCGGGGCCATGCGCCGGCCGCCGGGCGTATCAGCCGAGAGGCCCATGACGATCTGGTTGAGATAGCCGGCGACGATCTGCGAGGCGTTCGATCGGCGGCCGTCGAGGATGATCTGGATATCGGCCGGTTGGCCGGCTTCGATGTCGCGCGAGAAAGTGGGACCAATCTGCACGGCGGCGATGACCTGCTGCATGTCGATGGCGTCGCGGACGGCCTCGGGGTGCTGGGCGCGCAGGATGTGGCGGAATGTCGGTGCGCCGTCGATGCGGTGGATCAGCTCGTTGCTCCAGGCGCCGCTATCGCGGTTCAGGACCATGATGTCGACGTTCTTCACTTCGAGCGTCGCCGCATAGGAGAAGACCAGCAATTGCAGGATCGGCGGCACGATCAGGATGACGCGGCCTCTGGGATCGCGCAGAACGGCCAGCAGTTCCTTGACGATGAGGGCCTTCAGCCGCGTCCACCACATCACGCGATCCTCTTGCGGGTATTGCGCCAGGCGACGATAAAAAAGATCGCGCCGATGAGCAGCATGACAGCGATGGCCTCGCCGAACATCGGCCAGACGTCGCCGGCGAGGAACACTGTCTGCAGGCTGGGGATGAGATAGCGCGCCGGCACGATCACCGTGACCCACTGGATCACCGTCGGCATGGAATTGATCTCGAACAGGAAGCCCGAGAGCAGGAACGCCGGCAGGAAGGCCGAGATCAATGCGAGCTGGGACGCGAGAAACTGGTTCTTGGTGGCCGCCGAGATGAGCAGGCCCTGGCCGAGCGCCGGCACGAGAAAGGCCGCCGACAGGGCATAGAGCGCGAGGATGGAGCCACGGAACGGCACGCCGAACAGGACCACGGCGAGCAGGACGCATAGGCTCATCGAGGCGAGGCCGAGGATGAAATAGGGCAGGATTTTTCCGGCGAGCAGTTCGCCTGCGGTGACCGGCGTCGCCATGATCGCCTCCATGGTGCCGCGCTCCCATTCGCGCGCGACGACGAGCGATGTGAGCAGGGTGCCGACCAAGGTCATGACGATGGCGATGGAGCCTGGCACGAGGAAATTGCGGCTCGTCAGTTCCGGGTTGAACCAGAATCGCTGCTCTACCGCGATGGTCGGCGCTCTGGCGGAGGTTTCGGCGGCGCGCAATGCGGCCCAGGTGGCGACGACGCCCTGCGCATAGTTTTGCACGAAGCTTGCGGTGTTGGGATCTGAGCCATCGACGATCACCTGTATCTTCGGTGCGCGGGCTGCGGCGAAATCAGCGGCGAAGGTGGCGGGGATCACCAGAATGCCGCGGACGCGGCCGACCAGAAGGTCTTCCTCAAACTCGCGGCGGTCACGGCCGTTGACGACCTCGAAATAGCGCGAGGCCTGGAAGCTCGCGGCGAGATCCTGCGTCACCGAGGTGGCGCTTTCGACGACGAGGCCGATGCGCGTGCGCGTCGCATCGAGCGAGACGCCATAGCCGAACAGGAACAGCAGCAGCAGCGGCAGGACAATGGCAATGAGGATGCTGCTCGGATCGCGAATGACCTGATAGGTTTCCTTGCGCACCAGAGCGGCAAAGCGGCGGATGCGGTCGCGGTGCTCGGGCCGGGTGAAGGCAGGATCGCTCATGCGGCGGCCTTTCCTGCGTCCTCATCCGCTTCGGACGCCTGCACCAGAGCGATGAAAGCATCTTCCATCGTCGGATTGGGGTTTTCCGTGGTGGCGACGCTGGCCTTCAATTCGTCGGGCGATCCGAGCGCGATGGAGCGGCCGCGATAGATCAGTGAAATGCGGTCGCAGTATTCCGCCTCGTCCATGAAATGAGTGGTGACGAGGACGGTGACGCCTTTCTCGACGAGCGCGTTGATATGCGTCCAGAACTCGCGCCGGGTGATCGGATCGACACCCGATGTCGGCTCGTCGAGGAACAGGGCTTCCGGCTCATGCATGACGGCGCAGGCTAGCGCCAGACGTTGCTTCAGGCCGAGCGGCAGGTCCTTTGCCGACAGTGCGGCATGTGGCGCGAAGTCGAAGATTTCGGTCATCAGCTTGATGCGCTCGCGCTTGCGCGCGCCGCTCAGGCCGTAGACGCCGGCGAAGAACTCGAGGTTCTGGGCGACGCTGAGATCGCCGTAGAGCGAGAACTTCTGCGCCATGTAGCCGAGACGGTTGCGCGCCTGCGCCGTATCGCGGCGCAGATCGAAGCCGGCCACGCGGCCTTCGCCGCCGGTCGGTTTCAGGAGGCCGCAGAGCATCTTGAACGTGGTCGATTTGCCGGCGCCGTTGGGGCCGAGCAGACCGAAAATCTGGCCACGCGGAATCTGGAAGGTGATGTCCTGAGCGGCGGTGAAATCACCGAACTTCTTGGTGAGCCCGCGCGCTTCGATGACCGGCTTGTGGTCGTCGGTCGGCAGGGCGGTGGTTGCTTCCGCCAGTTTGGAACGGCCGCCAGGGCCACCGCCGAGCATGTCGACGAAGGCATCCTCGAAGCGCGGCTGCGCGGGGGCGCTCGTGACATCCGCGCCGGCGACCGCCGCCGCAATGGCTGCAACATCGACCTTGGGTTCGACGACCAGACGGATGGAGGCGCCCTGCATGACGCCGTCGACAACGCCGTCCTGATCGAGCGCTTTGGCGAGGATCGGCCGGCGGCGGCCGGTCATGCCGGAAAGTTTGAAGACGCGGCCATCGACGCGGCCGGTCACTTCGGATGGCGGACCGGTGAACAGGAGTTTGCCCTGGTTGAGCAGCAGCACGCGGTCGCAGGCCTCCGCCTCGTCGAGATAGGCCGTCGACCAGACGACGCCGATGCCTTCCGTGGTAAGGTCCTTGACCATCTTCCAGAGATCGCGGCGCGAGATCGGATCGACGCCGACGCCGGGTTCATCGAGCAGCAGCAGGCGCGGCTTTTTCAGCAGCGCGCAGGCCAGCCCGAGCTTCTGCTTCATGCCGCCGGACAATTTTCCGGCGAGACGGCCGGTGAATCTTTTGAGATCGGTGAAGGTGAGGAGCTCATCGAAGGTGGCGGGGCGCTCGGCCCTGGGAAGACCGCGCAGGTCGGCATAGAGATTCAGATTCTCCTGAACCGAGAGATCCTCATAGAGGCCGAAGCGCTGCGGCATATAGCCGATGGCGGTCTGGATGCGCGCCGGATCGCGGCGCGTGTCGAAGCCAAGCACGTCGATGGTGCCGCTGTCGGGCATCATTAGCCCAGTCATCATGCGGATAAGCGTCGTCTTGCCGGCGCCGTCGGGGCCGACGAGGCCGGTGATGTGGCCGCCCTCGATCGTGCCCGAGACATGATCAAGCGCCGGCGCCGCTGCGCCGAATGTTTTGGTGACGCCCGTTATCTGCACGAAGGGAGATGCGGGGCCAGCCATCTTACTTGCCGTTCGGCAGGCGGATGGTGACAGGCATGCCCTGGCGCAGGCCCGCATCCGGCTGGTCGATGACGACGCGCAGGCGGTAGACGAGATCTGTCCGCAGATCCGGCGTCTCCACGGACTTCGGCGTGAATTCGGCGACCGACGAGATGAAGCCGATGGTGCCGCGATAGGGATGGTCCGGTGCGCTGTCGGTGATGACCTCGACGCTCATGCCCGGATGGATCGAGCCCAGCCGCGGTTCGGAAATATAGGTGCGCACCCATACCGGCTGGGTCAGCGACAGCACATAGACGATGTCGCTTGGCGCGACGATGGCGCCGGCTTCGCGCACGCGCGACAGGATGATGCCGTCGGCCGGGGCGCGCAGCTCCGCATCCTGGAGCGATGTCCTGGCCGTCGCAAGGTTTGCCTCGCCGGCCTGAAGATTGGCGCGGGCGGCAGCGATGTCCTCGACGCGGCTGCCCTGCTGCAGGAGGCGCAGCACTTCGAGTGCCGAGTTGGCGCGCGCGGCCGCCATGTCGCGTGTGGCCACGGCCTGATCGAGGGTTGCCTGGGAGACCGTGCCATTGGGCCGCAACTGGCGCGACCGGTCATAGGTCAATTGCGCGTTCTGCAGATTGGCGGCCTGCTCGGCATGGTTGGCCTGCGCTTGCGCGATCTCGGCGGGCCGCGGCCCCGCGACGACCTTGTCCAGGGTGGCGCGCAGCGCGGCCACTTGCGCTTCCGCGGCGCGCACGGTGTCCTCATAGGGCCTTGCGTCGAGACGGGCGATGACGGCGCCCGCCTTCACGCTGTCGCCTTCATCGACGAGCGTCTGGGCAATCCGGCCGTTGACGCGGAAGCCGAGCTGGACCTGCCTGATGTCGACATTGCCGTAGAGGGTGAGGTCATCCGCCTTCGCCTGCGTCCAGCCCAGGCGCGCCGGCACATCGAACCACCAGGCGCCGGCGACGGCGGCGAGCAGCAGGAGAACGGCAGCGCGGATGACGATGGTCTTCATGGCGACGCGCTCCGATTATTGAGCGAGGCGACGAGGTCGCGAACAAGCGTGCGGACCACGTCGAGTTCGCGCGGGCCGATCTCGGTCCAGTTCAACTGCTTCAACACGGCCGCATGGGCGACGCGAAAGATCATGATGCCGCCCAGCGTGCCGAAGGTCCGCAGGCGGACATGTTCGGAAGCAGGGTCTTCACCCAGGATGATGCCGACCAGATTGCCGGCAATGCCGAGCATCGGCTGCATGATGCCGCCATAGATCCGCGCGAAGGCCTCCGTCGGCTCCATCTGCTCGCGAATGACGAAACGCGCCCAGGGTTCCGACTGGCTGCTCAGGAACAGCGCCGCCATGCGTTCGAGAATCTCCGTCAGCAGCGCGCGCGCTTCATCGGTCTCGATCGGCTTCGCCCCGCGCTCGGCGAGACGGGCATGAACGCGGGCGCGAAGATCGCCCACATGAGCGGCGACCATCGACGTGAGATGTTCGGCGGCGGCAATGTAAAGGCCTTCCTTACCGCCGAAATAATAGGGAATGGCTTGAAGATTGACGCCTGCGGCATCGGCCAGGGCGCGTGTCGTCGCGCCATCGAAGCCCAAGCGTCCGAACACGTCGATCGATGCGGTCAGGAGTTTTTCGCGGGTGGCATCGCCGCGGTCGGGCCGGGGAGGAGGTGCTTTCTCGATCATGCCGGAAGACTAATCCATTCATCTGTATAAGTCAATCGAATGAATTAATTTAGGAGCCAGGAAAGCCCGCCGGCCATGGTCCGGGCCGGCGGGCTTGAGGAGCAGACCCCTGATTCTCGGCGCTATTTGGTTTTGCCGTCGGGGGCGAATGTCTTCAGATAGGCCAGCAGATTGTTGACCTCGGTTTCATTCTTGATGCCGGCGAACGCCATTTTCGTCCCCGGAATCTTGGCGCGGGGATTGGCGATGTATTCCTTGAAGGTAGCGTCGTCCCAGGTGATGCCGGAGTCCTTGTTGGCGTCCGAATAGTTGAAGCCCTCGACGCTGCCCGCCTTGCGGCCGATGAGACCGTTCAGCTCCGGGCCGACAAGATTGCGGGCGCCGTCACCGACCTGATGGCAGGGGCGGCACTTGTTGAAGGACAACTTGCCGGCATCGACATCCTGCGCCTGCGCATGGGAAGACGCCGCGGCCAAAGCCACTACGGTAAAAGCTAGAGACCTGAAGTTCATCGCATAAGTCCATTTAAAAGCCGCGCCCGAGGACGCCACGGATGATTTGGCCGGTGGCTGTATAGCGCAGGCCGCATGCGGGTTCATAGTCTGCGCCTGGTTCGGCTTGCGCAATGCGGCGGAGTGTCGTCACTCAGCGCCCTCATCCGACCCTCGCGCTGCGAGGGCCACCTTCTCCCGTAAACGGGAGAAGGATTTCGCGTGCATCCCTTCGCCCGCCCTGCGCAGCAAGGCGCGGATGAGGGCGCGTTCAGCTTGGAAAGAATCCGGCGCTTGCATAGATGCTCGCACAGGAACCATCGATCAACGATGCATAGAAGTCCTTCGCGCGCTGATCGAGCGGTGCGCCAAGCCCCGGCGCCACGGCGTAAGTGGTGACAAGCTGGAGATCGTCCGGCAGCCAGCCGGCAATGCCGACGCCGTCGACAGCGACGATCTCGGTGGACTGGGTCAGCCCGAAGTCGGCGCGATCCTCAGCCACTTCCTTCATCACGTTATAGCCGCCGACTCTCAGGATGGTTTTGTCGCGTGTGATGTCGAGGAGGCCGGTGCGTTCGAGCACGCGATGCAGGTGATTGCCGGCGGTGCCGCCGCCATCGGGATCACCGCGTGCGATATGCTTTGCCGCCAGCAGCGCCGCGCGGAATTTTTCGACGCTCGAGATGTCCGGCGCGCTGACGCCATCCTTCACGCCAAGCGCGATGCGCGACGAGCCGACGGGCGAGGGTACGCTGAGCAGCCCGCGTTGATGCAGGGCAGACAATGCATCGCTGGACGCGGCGACGATGTCGAAGACTTCACCGGCCGCGATGCGTTTCTCGATGGCGCCCGATGTGGCGAACTGCAGATGCAGATTGGCGTTGCTGCGCTTGTGAAAAGCCTCGGCCGCGCCGGTGATCGCCTGGCGCACGGCACTGGCCGAGAGAATCCTGATCGCATGTTGGTCCTGTGCGCCAACAACGGTTTCATCTGCCATGCATTTTCGCTCCCGTGTAAGCCTTCTGTTTAACGTTAACGGCTGAAGTGCGTTGCGCACATCGCTGAAACCATGTGGATAGGCTTGCGGTGGAACGTAAGTCATTTGTCAAAGGCCGGAAAGGCACTCCAATGAATATCCGCACGGTTTCTCTTATCGTCTTCGCCCTTGTCGTGAGCGCTGCAGGCAGCGCCCAGGCCGGAGACGACGGCTGCTGCTATCAGCGTGTCACCACCCCGCCGGTCTATGGCGCGGTGCAGGAGCAGGTGATGGTATCGCCCCCGCGCACCGTCGCCCTGCAGTCGCCCGCCGAATACGGCGAAGTGACCGAACGTATCGTCACGCGACCGGCGCGCACGTTTGCCCGTCCGGTTCCCGCCATCACGCAAAGCGTCGCCGAGCGTGTCATGGTGCAACCGGCCAGCAAGGTCTGGAGCGTCACGCGCGATGCCTATGGCCGGGAAATCGGTTGCTGGGTCGTACAGCCGGCCGTCTACAGCACGGTCTATCGCACCGTCGTCGTGCAGCCGGCGAGCGTGACCTATGAAACACAACCGGCTGAGTACGCCACCGTGCGCAGGCCCGTGCAGGTGCGCCCGGCGCAGACCTATTATCAGTCCGTGCCGGCGACCTATGCGACGCAGACGCGCCAGGTCATGATACAGCCCGGCACCGACGGCTGGCAGAGCCTCGGCGGTCATCGTTACCGCGGTTACTGAGGTCCGATCATCTTGCTGGCGCCGGAGCGCGTACGCGTTTCCGGCGTCAGGCTATCTGCACATGCGGGTGAGCGCTGTCTCCGACGGCGATCCTGCATGTCATCGCCAGTTCCGATGCGGCTAGCGCCTGCAATACTTCCGCTGCAGCCTCGACCGAGCCTTCTCCATTTGACTGGATGGTCAGCACGACCCGGCGTGTCTGCGCGCCGACGATCGAGCGCGCATCCTGCCGCCAGTTCCAGCGCCGGCACAGAACGGTCGATCCCGCCGCATAGACCACTTCGCCGGATTTCGGCGGCTGTTCAGCCGGCAAGCCTTCGGCGGGCGCCATATCGATGAAGCTGTCGCCATCGCGGGCGAAGCGAAAGGCGAGATCACCCTCAACGCGATCGAGATCATCGGCGCCCAGGCACAGGACATGCGCGAGCGAGACGGCATTGTAGAGATCGACGAAAGCGTTGATGCGAGGAATGTCATCGCCGGCCAGCACGCGCTTCACCAATCGTTCCACCGATGAGCGATAGCTCGTGCTCTTGATGCCGAACCCCTTGTAGGCGCGGCGCCAGGCGGCGACGCCGGGAATGGCGGAGAGTTCCGTGCCGCTCCAGCGCGCGCGGCAGGTCTGCATGACCTCGGCAATGTAAGCCTCGATACGCGGCGCCCGCCCGGCTGGAATGCTGTTTGCTTCGAACAGGAGAACGGCAACCCGGAAATCCGGAAAGCGGGTTGCGACGTCGGCGATGGATAGGTCGATCATACGGATGACAAAATCCCTTGTGATTCGCGACGTTGACGGCGCACGCGGCCGCGGCCAGTATGGGCTAGGGTGCATTGATATTCACGTGATACCGGCCTGCAAATGCCGGCTCTCTGCGCTTCCGGTGCTCACGTACTTAAGTACGCTCCGCTCCGGTTCTCGAGAACCGCCATTTTCGGCGCGGTCTGACGTGAATCTCAACACACCCTAAAGAGGGAGCTGGTGGAAGCCAATAGAGCGTCGTTAGAGGGCGCCATTCTTCCCACTCGCGACAATTTCGAATTCACAAGAGGAAACGGCCTGATGAAAATATTGTTCTTCAACGACTGGCGCCTGGGCGTTTTGAAAGACGCCGACACGGTCGTCGATGTATCCAGCCATGTGGCGGGATTGGTTCATTCAGGCCCGCACGACCTCATCAATGCCGTGATCGCCCGCTTCGGTGAACTCCGCAAGACTTTCGAGCAGGCCGTGGCGCAGGATGCCGGCGTGCTGCTGTCGTCGGTCACTCTGCGCCCGCCGCTGCCCAAGCCCGTCAACATCGACTGCATGGCGGTGAATTACATGGAGGACGGCACGCGCGCGGAGCCGGCGCCGATCAACGCCTTCCACAAATCGCCGATGGCGGTGATCGGTCCCAACGGTACGATGATCCTGCCGGATATTCCCGCCACCGTGTTTGAAGGCGAAGCCGAGATCGCGCTGGTCATCGGCAAATACGCCAGCAATGTGCCGGCGGCGGATGCCATGTCCTATATCTTCGGCTATCTCAATTTCATCGACGGTTCGGCGCGCGGCGTGCAGCCGGCGGCGCAATCCTTCTATCAAATGAAATCGCGCGACACGTTCGCGCCGATCGGGCCGTGGATCGTCACCGCCGACGAGGTGCCGGACCCGCAGAATCTCCAGGTCCGTCTATGGAACAATGGTGCGCTCAAGCAGAATTACAACACCAGTGACATGGCGCATAAAATTCCGCGCTGCATCGAATTCGTCAGCTCCATTCACGCGCTCGAGCCGGGCGATATCATTGCGCTGGGCACCAATCACCGCGGCCTGCACAGCTTTCAGAACGGCGACGCAATCGAGCTCGAGGTCGAGGGACTGGGCCGTCTGAAGATCCGCGTCAGCGACCCGCTGAAGCGCACCTGGGTGCGCGAGTCCCGGCTTGAGCGCCAGCAGCAGGGGCTGGATCCGATGGCCCCGCAACTGTCGGGCAAATATGCTAAAGCTTAAATCAGCTTCTTCTGCGTGAAATGCAGAGCGGCGCTGGCGTCCATGCGCCGATGCCGCTTTCTTGCGCAATTGTCCCCATGCTAGAGGTTGAGGCAGAATAAGAAATCCGGCCTCGGGAGGGGCCGATCCCTCCCTGCGGGCGCGCCCGTTTCATGGTTTCGCATCCACATGATGACTGAATTTCTCGGCGTGCCCGACACCGGCCCCCTGCTGTTCCTCGGCCTGACCTTCGCGTCCTTCGCAACCGCTTTCATCGGCGTCTTCACCGGCACGGCGGGCGGCCTGATCCTGCTCGCCACCATGGCCATGGTGATGCCGCCGGCGGCGCTGATCCCCGTGCACACTGTGGTGCAGCTCGGCTCCGGCGTCACCCGCACCATGATCATGTGGCGCTGGGTGATGCGCGCCACCCTGGCGCCGTTCATCATCGGCGCGGCCATAGGGGCGTTCATCGGCGCCAAGGCCTTCGTGTCGATGCCGACTTCGGCCACCATGGGCATTCTCGGCGTCTTCATCCTGATCGTGACCTGGCTGCCCAAACTCGGCCGTATGGGCGGGCAGGGCAGCCGCTTCGCCCTGGTCGGGTTCGCCGCGACTTTCATCGGGGTCTTCGTCAGCGCCACCGGCACTCTGGTGGCGCCGTTCGTCGCCAGCGCCGCGCCGGACCGGCGCAACCATGCGGCGACGCTCGGCGCGCTGATGACCTTCGTCCATATTCTCAAGATGGTGGCGTTTGCCTTTCTCGGCTTCGCGATCAGCGCCTACATTCCGTTGATGGCGGCGATGATCATCACTGGCGCCGCCGGCAACTGGGTCGGCGAGGTGGCGCTGGAGAAAGTCAGCGAACAGCGCTTTCGCCTGATCCTGCAGGTCGGCCTGACGATCCTGGCGCTGAAGCTGCTGTGGGATGCGTTTAAAGAAGCGGGCTGGCTTTAGGCAGTAGGCAGTAGGCTTCTTTATCCGACTGCCTAAGCCCGACTGCTGACTGCCCTTACTTCGCGATCAGTGCGAGGCTGGTGATATCGTCGAACTGCGGCGCACCCTCGGCGAAGGTCCCGATAGCTGCATGGATATGGTCGATCCAGCGTTGCGCGCTGAGGCCGCGACCATCGCGGAGAAGCTGCGCCAGTCTTTCCTCGCCGAACTCTTCGCCATTCACCGCTGCTGCCTCCGTGATGCCGTCCGTATAGATGAACAGCATGTCGCCGGGCGCCAGCGTCGCGTGCCGCAGCGGGTATTTCGCTTTCTCCATGATGCCGATCGGCAGGCCGCCTGCAGCCAACGGATGCACGTCACCATTGGCGCGGCGCAGGAACGGCGGGTTGTGTCCGCAACAGCAATAGTCGAGGGCGCCCGAGCATGGGTCGAAGACGGCGTAGAACAGCGTCGCGAATAGTTCCGCAGCGTTGTCGCCGGCCAGCGATGCGTTGGCCTGGGTGATCGCCGCCGCGAGATCTGGTTGCGCCTTGATATTGACCCGCAGCAGCGTCTTGGCGATGCCCATGAAGAGCGCCGCCGGCATGCCCTTGCCGCAGACATCGCCGATGCCGACCGCGAGCCGGCCGTCATCGCGTTCGATGACGTCGAAGAAGTCGCCGCCGACGTCGCGCGCCGGCGCCATCGCGGCCGCCACGTCGGCAATGGTGACAGCCGCCACATCGGCAGGATCGGGCAGGAGGGCGCGCTGGATGATGGCGGCGCTGGCCATTTCATCCTGGCGCTGGCGGCGCAGCACGATCTGTTCGGCAAAGCGCGCGAAGGTGGCGCCGAACTCGCCGAGTTCAGGGGCGGGCGTGCGCAGTACCGCGAGGAGTGGCGGATCAAGCGTGCCGTTCTCCAGCGCCGTGAGCGCGTGCGTGTAAAGCCCGACCGTCTTGTTGAAGCCGCGAATGCGGTCGCCGAGCTGGCCGATGACGCGCAGGGCCAGTCCCGGTGACATCCGCGCGGCCTTCATGAGCACCGGGCGATCCACCTTTAAGGCCGTCACATCGGTCTGCGCTTCTACGGTCGCGGTTCTCGCCAGGCCGGCAAGCGCGGCGATCTCTCCGACAAGGCAGGGCGCGTGCAGGATGGCGACGACGACGCGGCCGAGCGGGCTGTCGGCGATGATGCGCACGTCGCCGGAGATGATGATCAGCGCGTAATTGCTCGCCGCGCCCTGAACGAGAATCACCTCGCCCTGCGCGAAGCTGTGGCGGGTGCCTTGCGCGCGAAGCAGGTCCAGCGCGGCCGGCGACAGTTCGGCGAGGGCAGGGGCCGTGTTGACTGCGGCGAACAGCGGATCTTTTTCCGGCCCGGCCTCACCCGTGTCTTGCATCGATCGGCGGTCTTTAAGTCAGCGGCCTTGATGCTCTTTCCCCGACGGGGTCAGCGCGAATTCAAGCGATAGGTGATTGTGACCGCCATCGCACCGATAGGCAATGGTCGTGGCCAGGCGTTGAATCAACCCGATGCCCAATCCGCCGATCTCCGCCTCCGCCAGCGGGCCCACGACACGTCGCGCCGGCGCCTGTGTCGGGTCGAACAGGAGGCCGTCGTCGACAATGTCGAGCTGTGCGGTCGTGGGCTTACGCGTCAGCCGCAAGGTCGCGTGCGAGGCCTTGCCGTGCAGGACGAGGTTGGCGAAGATTTCTTCGAGACAGACCTCCAGTGCGTAAGTGGCGTCCCGGTCGATCCCGAGCGTCTCCGTCTGCTGCTTCAGCCAGGCGTCAGCCTCGGCGGCGCAATCGAGCCTCGCCGGGAACGATCGCGAAGCCGTGCCTGACGCGGCGACGGTCATGGGTCAGGCCGACAATGCGGCCAGGGCCGAGGAATAGTCCGGGTAGATGGTGATGACTTCGTCGAGCCCGGTCATGCGCAGGACCTTTTCGACATTCTCTTCGGGACTGCAGATAACGATGTGGCCGCCCTTGCGCGCGATGGCCTTGCCGCCGAACATCAAGGTGCGCACGCCCATGGAGGCGATGAAATCGACCTTGGCGAGGTCGACGAGCAGCTTGTCCTTGCTGTTGGACAGGGTCGCGAACGGCAGGTCGATTTCCTGCGCGCCGGCGATGTCGAGCCGGCCATCAAGAACGACATGCGTAATTCCACCGGCAATTTCCGTGACGTTCATATTCATTGTGAGCCCACCCGCAGTTCAATCCCGTTAAACCGAAACCGAAATGTCACGCCGTTCAATACAGAAATATGACAGCAAAGGGTTATGCCAGGAGGATTCTGCACGGGCGGGCATGCCAGGCACAATATCGTCAAGCTGCTAAAATATATGGATTATTTCGGGAAGGTGCACAGGGCGCCGGACCCACAACCGCAACCTATTGATTGTGAAATGGTCGGAGTGAGAGGATTCGAACCTCCGACCCCCTGCTCCCGAAGCAGGTGCGCTACCAGGCTGCGCTACACTCCGAACTGGATTTCCCCGCGCCGAAAGCGCGAAGCAGCGGTCTTATAGCGGCGCAATTCTGCCGCGACAAGCGCTTCCCGCCAGAATTGCCGGTAAATGATCAAAGCGTCACAGATTGACGAAAAGCTGTTAAAATCAGGCCGGTAAATTCCGATTGCCGGGCACATTCCAAAAACCCGATTTCACTTTGCTCGAAAATGCGCTATGGCCGCCCGGCGTCATTGGGGCGTCGCCAAGCGGTAAGGCAGCGGATTTTGATTCCGCCATGCGGAGGTTCGATTCCTCCCGCCCCAGCCATGCAGTGCCGTTTGAAGAGCGGTCGGAGAGCCCGTAGGAGGCGCGGACGCATTGGGCGGGATATGAGCGTCTGGATGCTCGCGCGATCCACAGCACGCGGGAACGCGGACGATGATCAGGCTTTCTGAATCTTCGCGAGATCGAGTGCCACGTCTATGATCATATCTTCCTGGCCGCCGACCATGCGCCGACGTCCAAGTTCCACGAGAATCGAGCGCACGTCTAGCCCATGGGTCGCGGCCGCACTCTCTGCATGGCGCAAGAAGCTCGAATAGACGCCAGCGTAGCCAAGGCTGAGCGTTTCACGATCGACACGGACAGCCCGATCCTGCAACGGTCGTACGAGGTCTTCCGCTGCGTCCATCAGGGCGAAGAGGTTGCAGCCATGATCAAACCCGTAGCGCTCCATCACGGCGATCAGCGCTTCGAGCGGGGCATTGCCGGCGCCGGCGCCCATGCCGGCAAGGCTGGCATCGACGCGTGTAGCGCCGAGCTCGAGGGCCGCGATCGTATTGGCGACGCCCAGCGACAGGTTCTGATGAGCGTGCATACCTGTCTGCGTCTCGGGCCTGAGGGCGTGGTTGAAGTGCCTGAACCGCTCGGCCACGCCCGCCATGGTGAGAGCGCCGCCAGAATCGACCACATAAATGCAATGGGCGCCATAGCTTTCCATCAGCTTGGCCTGCCTGGCCAGCGCTTGCGGTTCAAGCATATGCGACATCATCAGGAAGCCGGAGACGTCCATGCCGAGGTTGCGAGCAGCTTGGATGTGCTGCGATGCGACGTCCGCCTCGCTGCAATGGGTTGCAACACGGACGGAGCGTGCGCCGGCTGAATAGGCATCCTTGAGGTGGTGGATCGTGCCGATGCCGGGGATCAGCAGCGTTGTGACAACAGCCCGCTTGACGACTGCCGCCGCCGCTTCGATCCAATCGAGATCGGTGCGTTCACCGAAGCCATAATTGAAACTGCTGCCCGACAGGCCATCGCCATGAGCGATCTCGATGGCCGAGACGCCAGCTTGATCGAGAGCTTGCGCGATCTGGCCCACTTGTTCGGTTGTGTAGCGATGACGGATGGCATGCATGCCGTCTCGCAAGGTGACGTCCTGCACATAGACCGTCCGCGACGGATCAAAATCAGGCATGGGTCGCCTCCAATCGCAGAGCCAGATTGCGGGCCGTGGCCATGGCGGCGCTGGTCATGATGTCGAGATTGCCGGCATAGGATGGAAGGTAGTGGGCTGCGCCCTCCACCTCCAGGAACACGGTCGTCTTCAGGCCACTGACGTCACCGATGCCTGGAATACGGACGGGATTGTTGTTGCTGATGCGATCGAACTGCACGTTCTGCTTGAGCCGATAGCCCGGCACATAGGCGGCGACCTTGGCAACCATGTCTCCGACGGAACGGGCAATCTGCTCCGGATCTCCGTCGCGCGTCAGGCAATAGACCGTGTCGCGCATCAGCACTGGCGGCTCCGCCGGGTTAAGGATGATGATGGCCTTGCCGCGCTCGGCGCCGCCGATCTGTTCGATGGCGCGTGCTGTCGTTTCGGTGAATTCATCGATATTGGCGCGGGTGCCGGGGCCGGCGGATTTCGATGCGATGGAGGCGACGATTTCCGCGTAGACGACCGGCGACTGCGAATTGACCGCCGCGACGATGGGAATCGTCGCCTGGCCGCCGCAGGTCACCATGTTGAGGTTGTCGCTGCGCGTGTGCGCGTCGAGATTGACCACCGGTACAACAAAGGGGCCGAGCGCGGCGGGTGTCAGGTCGATCAGGATCTTGCCATGCGGTCGAAGGAGATCGGCATGGCGTCGATGCGCGCCGGCCGACGTTGCGTCGAACACGATCCGGATATCGTTGAAGTCCGGGCTTTCGATCAGCCCGTCGATGCCGCGCGACGTAGACGGGATGCCGAGCCTGCCTGCCCGCGCCAGCCCTTCCGATTCGGGATCAATGCCGACCAGCATCGCCATCTGTAACGGATCGCCGTGGCGCATGATCTTGATCATGAGGTCCGTGCCGATATTGCCGGAACCTATGATCGCTACTTTGATCTGTCCCATATGTATTCCATTCAGCCTGCAAAGGTGACGTTGACGCTCCCGAAAGCGCCGAAGTCGGCGTCAAACGTGTCGCCGGGGCTCGCGAGCAGCATGCGCGCAAGGGCTCCGCTCATCACGATGTCGCCTGCCTGCAACCCTTCGCCGTAACGCGCCAATGCCTGGGCCAGCCAGGCGACAGCGATCGCCGGATTGCCGAGACAGGCTTCACCGCATCCTTCGACTGCGACTGACCCGTTGTGCGACAGCCTCACACCGATCTGCGGCAATTGCGAGAGATCGGCTGCTGAGCGGCTTTCACCCAGAACAATCAGGCCTGCGGAGGCATTGTCTGCCACCGTATCCTCGATCTTGATATTCCATTCGGCGATGCGGCTGCCGCAGATTTCCAGGGCCGGGCAGACATAGTCGGTCGCAGCGATGACATCTTCCGGGGTGACAGCGCTGCCGGAAAGGTCGCGCTTGAGCACGAAGGCGATCTCAGCCTCGACCCTCGGCTGCAATACCATCCCTTTTGCTACTTCGCCGCCATCCGGCACGACCATGTCGGCGAAGATGACGCCGTAGTCGGGTTCGTCGACTCCCAGTTGCTGCTGTACTGCTTTCGCGGTCAGGCCGATCTTGCGGCCTGCGATGCGGCGGCCGTTGGCCAGCCAGCCGCGCACCGTCAACTGCTGAACGGCATAGGCTTCGGTGACGCCGTTCAGGCGTTCCCGCACCGGTGCAATGGGAGAATGCGTGTAGGCGCCCATGATATCTCGCGCTGTCGTTTCGATGACTGACATGGTGGTGCCCTCAAGATGACAGTTCGACGAGACCGATACCGGTCTTCCAGGCGCTGACCGGCTCATAGGCCAGGCGCGTGCCCTTGCTGGCCTTCGCGGCGGCCGCTGCGATCAGCCAGTTGCGGATTTCTGCAGCGCCGTTGCCGGCCTCGGCAATCACTTTGTCTGAATCGAAGGCGACGATGGCGTCGAGTTCGCCAGCCTCGAAGAGTCGCAGGAAATCCTGGTCAAAGCTCTCGTTGATCAGCCCTGTCTGCGGCAGCCCGACCCAATGGCTGATGCCGCCGGTGCCGACGATCGCGACACGCTGAGCGATCGATTGATCCCGCAGGGCCTCGCCCAATGCGATGCCGAAATCGCGGCAACGGGCGTGGCTTGGCAACGGCGGCACCGTGCAATTGACGTAGATCGGCAGCAATGGAATATCGATATCCTTCATCAGAAAGCTGAGCGGGCAGCCGAAGGCGTGATCGAGTTTCATCTCGGAGACGGAAACCACGTCGAAGGCGCTGTCGATCATGCGTCTGACGATATCGTCGCCGAACGCATCGATGCCTTTGAAGGTGCGCTCCGGCGTGCCTCCCTCGCCCCATGAGGGAAAAGCTCCACCGGTGCCGATCGCAAACACCGGCACTGAATCAAAAGAAAAAGTCATCATGTGATCGGTGGCAACGATGACGAGAACGTCGGCGCGGCTGGCCTTGAGACTGTTGCGTAGATGCGCGAACGCCTGAAAAACGTTCTCCGCCTGGGCTTCGTTCGTGCCTTGCGGCATGCGGAGCATGGCGGCCGTATGGGAGACACAACTTTTCCAGACGATGTCGGCCATGAATTTCTCCTGTCGGACGGCTTAGTTTGGCCAATTGGGCCCGAAGCCGGCTTTACGGTATTCCTCGACGTAGTCGATTTTCTGAAAGCCGGCGAAATTCCGGATCAGCAAGGGATGAAGCTGCCAGGCCAGCAGTTGCGCGACGTCGCGTCGTACAACTGCATTGAGTTCCTCGGCTGTGAGCCCGAATTCCTCCGCGACCGTCACGGACTCGTGGTCGAGCCGCTGCTGCAGATCCGTATCCTTGTCGTAACGATGCAAGAAGCGTTCAAGTCCGCGCCTCCGCCGTCCAGTATCAGTCATCGCATTACCATTTCAGTGGGTCGATCTTGGAATAGATTTCCGACTGCAGCAGCGCGGCGAATTTCGCTTCGTCCTGGCCGATGTCTTTCGTCAGCGCTTCCCATTTACGGACCAGTTCGATGTGCCTGGCGATCAGGACTTCCGGCTCCTTGACCCCGAGCGACTTGGCTTCCGCCGCGACGATCGCGGCTTCCTCAGCGTTGAACTTGTCCATCACCCCTTTCAGCGAGTCTCCCGCCACGAAGCTGATGCCGTGCTGCTTGGCCTCCTCGATGGCGTGCTGATCTTCGACGATATGGCCGCGGATGGTTGCCGCCGCCGTCGCCTTCGGCATTTCCGACCACAACAGGCGCTTCTGGTCAGGCGTCAGGTTCTTCCACGATGCGGCGCTCATGACGAAGAGGCCGAAGGCGCGAGGGGTGCCGAGTGGCGCCTCGATAATCGATTTGATGACGTCGAGCCCGTAGATGCGCACCCAGACATACGGCCCATGGACGCAGCTCAGCGCACCGCGCTGCAGCCCGGGAATGCTGTCGGACGGCGAAAGCGTGACCGGCGTTGCTCCCATCGCCTTGACGATGCGCGCCGCTGTGCCGAGCGACTGCACTTTTTCGCCCTTCACGTCATCAGGTCCTTTCACCGGCTTGGAACAGAGCAGGCGATAGGGCGTGGGACCATAGCCGGCGATGAATGTCGCGCCCATGCGGCGATATTCGTCGAGGCATTGTGGACAGTTGAGCATGATGGTCTCGACCGTCGCACCGGCGATCGCCATCGTATCCGTACCGAAGCCCAGCAGATTGTAGATGGCATTATTGGCGGCCAGTTCCTTGGTATAGACGGTCGGCAGGATGATGCCGGCATCGATGAGGCTGTCGCGCAGCGCCTGGCCGGTGCTGCGCGGATTGACGATCTGGCCGCCCGACACGAATTTCCAGGTCAGTTCGCCTTTGGTTTTTTCCTGGATCGTCTTGAACAGCGGTTCGAGCGCGTAATTGCTGCCGTGGTTGGTCGGCGCCCAAGAGCCGAACACCAACTCCTTGGCGCCGGCGCTTGTTGCACAGAACGCAGCGAACGCGAGTGTAGCCAGACCGCGAAACTTCATGGACCCCTCCCGGATTTTGTCGTTGACCATGTCTCGAAGCGGCAGTTTAACCCCGGCCGCCCCATATGCAACAAAATTATATAAGACTATACTTTTATCTCTTAGCGGCACGGCAACGCGTAGCGCATCGTCTGCGCGGCGCTGAATAAATTGAGTTTTCTGAAACGCCAGTTTGCGCCGTCAGCGCAAGCGAACCCGCATGCGAACGAAATCGCCCCGATGCAAGCCTTCCGATTCATACACCAGGCATTCGTCCTGATCGAAAATCGAGCGCTTGAGGATCACGATCGGTGAGTTGATCGATACCTTGAGGAGATCGGCGACCTCGACATCCGCCGAGCCGACGGTCACCGTCTGCTCCGCCCGTCCAAGCCGGCTGCCGAGATAGTCGTTGAGGATGCGTAGCGGTGTCGTGGTCGTAAAACCCTTCTTGCCGACGGATTTGAAAATGCCGCGTTCGACATAGCTGTTGGCGATGAGATACGGGACATTGCCGCGCCGATGGATGCGGCGCAGAAATTGATACTCGTGAGCGACATGACCGCCGCCGTGCGAGGGGACCGGAGGCGCCTTGGCCACGACGCAATCGAGCCACTCCATGGCGATGCCCGGCCGCGTTTCCGTCAGTTCTTCCCATTCGGTGGGAATATCCAGCCAGACTTCCGATTCGGGCTTGACGAGAACAAACGTGCCGCGTCCGCGATAACGTCCGATCAACCCTTCGCTTTCAAGAAAGCCGACCGCGTGACGCACGGTGGCGCGCGCGACGCCAAGTTCCTCGGCAAGCTCGTCCAGCGTCGGGATCTGCTCGTTCAAAGCCCATTCGCCAATCTCGATGCGGCGGCGGAATAGTGTGACGAGCTGAATATAGATCGGTGTTGCGATGCGAGAGAGTGCTTCGATCTGGCGCGAAGGGGCGGCCGAGTTCGCGCGACGTTTGATGGCGGCTTTTGACATTACATTGAGCGTCCTGGAAGTCCGATTCTGCTTATCGCCCAATCATCGGCGTCCTGCAAATGTTGAGGCGCAAACGCCGACGAGCGACTAGCCGTTTTCTGCAAATGTGATATATACCTATACTATTGCTATAATGCTCATCGAGCCGGGGAGGGCGTCAAGTGAGATCATGGCTGGACAGGTGCGTCGCCCGGATGAGCAGTTATCTTATTGCGATTGCAGCCATTTCGTCCTTTTTGATGATGCTCCATGTGACCGCCGACCTGGTCGTGCGCTTCATCCTGCGTACCCAAGTGGAAGGCACGATCGAGATCGTCTCGGCGTATTACATGGTGAGCCTGGTGTTCTTTCCGCTGGCCGCCATCGATCGTCGCACCGGCCATATCTCCGCCGACGTGTTCACGAATCTGATGTCGGCGCGGGTGCGCTGGCTGTCGCAGATTTTCGTCGATCTGGTCATTCTCATTTGCATGGGCGCCCTCGCCTGGTTCAGCGCCCGCGAGGCCTATCTGCGCACGATCGACGGTGAGATCTGGCGCTCCGGCGAATTCCTTATTCCCGTCTGGTTGAGCCGCTGGTTCGTGCCCATCGGCAGCGCCGGCATGTTCCTGACGGTGCTTCTGCGCCTGATGTCCGGTGGCCATCGCGCCGCGCCGGCAACTCATTAACGCAACGGATTTTCCTGTGACAAATGCTCAGATCGGTCTCGCCGGCATCGCGGTGCTTTTGACCTTCATCGGCCTCGGCATGCCTATCGCCGTCGCGTTGTTCGTCGTCTCGGTGGGCGGTATCTTTTTCGTGCGCGGCACGGATGCGGCGTTCGGCTCGATCGGCAGCATGCCGTTCGATCTGTCGGCGAGCTGGACGCTGTCCGCCGTGCCGATGTTTTTCCTGATGGGCGCGTTCGCCTTCAACTCTGGAATGACGATGTCCGTCTACCGGGTTCTGCGCATGTGGTTCTGGTGGATGCCGGGCGGTCTGGCCATTGCCACCAACATGGCCGGCACCGCCTTCGGCGTCATATCCGGTTCCAGCGTCGCGGTCACCGCTGTCATGGCCAAGATCGCCATTCCGGAGATGTTGCAGCGGCGTTACGACAAGGCCCTCGCGACAGCGGTCGTCGCGGCGTCCGGCACGATCGATGCCCTGATTCCGCCCAGCATCATCATCATCATCTATGGCATCGAGACGGAAGCCTCGATCTCGGCGCTGTTCCTCGCAGGCATCATCCCGGGGCTGCTGACGGCGCTCATCTACAGCATCATGATCGTGGTGCGCTGCAAGCTCAATCCGGAGCTGGCGCCCGTCGGCGAGCGCGATTTCACCGCTGAGGAGCGCCGCGAGGCGACGCGCGACTCGTGGCCGTTGCCCGTTCTGTTCGCCGGTGTTTTCATCGGCATCTACAGCGGCGTGATGACTCCGACGGAAGCCGGCGCGGTCAGTGCAGCTCTGGCTTTTGTGATCGCCATGGTGCGCCGGCAGATGACGCTGTCCGTTCTGTGGCGCAGTCTGGTCGAATCGGCCTCCGCCTCCGCGTCGATCTTCTTCATATTCATCGGCGCGGCCGTCTTCGCCCGTTTCATGTCGATGTCGGGCGTGCCGTCCTATCTCGGCAATGTTGTCACCGACTATTCCCCGTCTCCCATCGGCTTCGTACTGATCATCAGCGCGGTGATCATCTTGCTGGGCATGTTCCTGGAAGGCATAGGCATTCTGTTGATTGTCGTGCCGATCATCGTGCCGATCTGCAAACAGCTCAATATCGACCTGGTATGGATCGGCATGCTGGTGATCAAGTTGATCATGGTCGGCCTGCTGCATCCGCCGATCGGCCTACAGGCCTTCGTGGTCAAGAGCGTTGTCGGCGATACGGTGCCGCTGATGACGATCTTCCGCGGCCTGCTCTGGTTCCTCGCCGCCGAAGTGGTGATCGTCGCCTTGATGATCATCTTCCCCGATATAACGCTCTGGTTGCCCCGCCAGTTCGGCTACCACTGAGCGGACATGCAAAAAAGGCCGGGCGCGGACCCGGCCTCTTGCTGCATGTGTGGCGTCGATCATCAGGCAGAGGTGGGCTTGCCCAGGTGGCTGTCGAAGAACGCAATGGTCTGTGCCCAGCTCACTTTCGATGCATCGGCGTGATAGTTTGGATGGGTATCGTCGTGATAGGCGTGGTTGGCGCCGGGATGACGGTGGAACCGAACCGGATGCTGCGCCCGTGCAAGCGCTGCTTCAAGCTGCACCTGTTCCTGTGGCGGCACAGCGTTATCGAGCTCGCCAAAGTGTACGTCGAGCGGGCAGGAGAGTTGCGGGGCCACGGCGATGCGGGAGCGGGGCTTGTTGTCGAGACGCCATTCCGGCGGCACGATCGCCGTGGGGTAGAAGGCGACGGCAGCCTTGATGCGGTTGGTCCGGCCGCAGATCCAGTCGAGCATGGTGCCGCCGCCCATGCAATAGCCGAGGGCGCCGAGCCTCTTCATGTCGACGCTTCCGAGCGAGGCGAGATAGTCGCAGCCGGCTTCCAGATCCGGTACAGCCTGCTCGTCCCGTGCCGCAACGAAAGCCTTGCGGCGACGATCCTCGGCATCGACGAAATCCTGCGGCGGCCGGCCGCCGGCGCGGCTGAACAGATCGACGGTCAGTGCGACATAACCGAGGTCGGCGAGGCGCTTGGTGACGTCCTGGCGATGCTCGATCACACCGAGGTTCTCGTGGACCATCACGATGGCAGGCAGGTCCTTTCGATCGCCCTTCGGTTTGGCCAGGTAGCCGCGGATGTCGTCGCCGCCGCTCTTGAACTCGACCCAGCCGCAATCGATCTTGCGGTCCCAACGTGGCGGTAGCGGAAAAATCGGTGTCATTGCGTCCCTCTCAGTTCCTGATTTCCACGTCGACGAGCGGCTGTTCACCCTTCAGCTTGATCTCGAGATCGAGCAGGCGTGCGCAATGCGGGCAGGCAAAGCGCATGGCTTCGATCTGGGCATGCAGCGTGATGCGCGGGCCGAGTTCTTCAGCGGTGGTGACCGCCTGACGGGCATAGTCCTTCCAGTTCTCTCCGACAGGCGCGATGGCTTCGCCGCAGTCGCAGCGGAAGTAAGTCCTGCCATTGATGCGCTGAAACGAAGCGGCATCGCCGAAGCGGCCGATGAGATCGGCGGCGGCATCGCGTGCCGGTCTGTCCGCCAGGGTCTTGGGTACGGGCCAGGATCGGCGTTCCTTCCGCATGGCGTCGCGGTGATTTGTCGTTGCCGCTTCATCGACCGCGCCGTTCGCCTGTAGGACAACGCCATAGATTGTGAGCGCCATCCCCGGCGAAACAAAACCCTGATGTACGTCCTCGGCGACCAGCCTCGCGACACGTTCGATCGGATCGCCCCAGCCGGCGCCGGCGCTCGGACCGCATTCGTAGATGTCCCTGGCGGTGATCGGGATAGAACCGGGCACCTTGGCCGGCAGGGTCAGCAGCTCTCCTTCGATACCTGACGTATCGAAAGGGACTTGTCCCGCGGCGATCATCTCGTCCGCGTGAGCATCCTTGAGGAAGCTGCGACGGTTGCAGCCGCTGGGATAGCCGCCGAACAGGCCGAAGGATGTCGGCGACTCGTAGCAATGGCAGGCGAGCCGCAGATCCATATGGTCGATGTCATGCAAGACATAGCCGACACCGACGCTGGCGCCGCCGCGATTGCGGCCAGGCCCGGCGGAATCGGACGTGAACTTCCGGTAGAGATAGAGAAAAGGCCCGATCTGCTCGTTAGCCTCGACATTCTGCAGGCGCAGCGCCGGAATATGACGATGTCCTTGTGGCGTCAGTCCGTCACGGTGGGAATAGGCGCCGCCGCCGACGTAGATCATGTCCAGCAGGGCGCCGTGAAAATGCTCGCCATACTGGTTGTGGCCGAAGAAGGCATAAAGATCCGGCCCGCCGTTCGGCGAGGCTTGCGCTTCGTGGATGTAGTCCTTGTCGGTGGCGGCGAGGCGCGACAGCGCCGCCGTCGCGACCGTCTCGACCAGCCACATGGCGCCGAGCGGCCCCTGGCTGACCGGTGCGGGGAAGCGCGCCGAGACGATCGAGCCCGGCCGGCTGACCAGCTTCATCGGCCGGAACACGCCTTCGTTCCACGGCAGGTCGTAAGCGAGGATCGGCAGCATGGCGGCGCGCACGCCGGCCAGCAGGCCGCCCTCGGTACAATTCATGAAGCGCGGCGCCTGGTCGGCCGACCTGGAGAAGTCGAACGTAATCTCGTCGTCCGTCTTGGTCAGCTCGACATGGATCCGATAAAGCTTGTTCTCCTTGCCGTCATGATCGAGGAAGGTTTGCGCCCGGTAGATACCGTTGGGCAGTTTCGCCAGACGCTCGCGCACGGCCCGTTCCGACATGTCGATGGCTTCGTCCATCACCGACAGCACGGTGTCGACGCCGTATTGGTCGATGGTTTCCTGCAGACGGCGCAAGGCGACCTTATTCGCCGCCATCATGCCGCGGAAGTCGAGGCTCATATTGGTCGACAGGCGCGACATGCCGGTGATCATCGCCAGAATATCTTCGCGGAACTCGCCGTCCTCGACGATGCGCAGCGGCGGCACCAGCATGCCCTCCTGCAGCACGTCCGTCGCTTCGGGGAAGGAGCCTCCTGGCGCCATGCCGCCGACATCGAGCTGATGGCAGCAGACGCCGATCCAGCCGATGCGCTGATTGTCATGAAACACCGGCGCCACCAGGCCGAAGTCGGGCGCATGCAGCGAGCCCTTGTAGGGGTGGTTGACCAGGAACATGTCGTTGGGCCGGATGCCGGGCTTCACCGTGCAATCGGCGATGATGCTCTTGACCATTTCCGCCACGGATGCCGCGTGCAGCAGCACCGTCTTTCCCATGGTGACGATTTCACCATGAGCGCGGAAAATGCCGGTGTTGAAATCGGTCGCCTCGTTGACCAGCGGCGAGCCGGAGATCGCCTGGAGGGTGGCGCCTTGTTCGTCGGTGATCGAGGTCAGACGATGATGAATGACCTGGAAGGTGATCGGATCGACCTTGACCCGTTCGTAGTCGTAAACGCCCGAGCGCGGCGGCAGCAGTGTATCAGTGCTCATTGTCTCAACCCTTCAAATGAATGAGCAGATTGCCGAACGGTTCGATTTCGGCGCGGTGGCCGACACCGACGACAATGGTCGTGTCCGGCCGTTCGACGATGGCGGGCCCCTGGATCGGATGGCCGGGGCTCAGGTCTTCCCAGCGGTAGACCGGCGTTTCCTTGAAGCCTTCGCCGTAGAAGTAGACCCGGCGTGTGCCGGCGGGCTTTGCCGCCGCGCTGCCGGCTTTCAGACGCTGTGGATCAGGCCGCTGCACCGGCGTCAGCCCTTCGACGCGAAGGGTGATGAATTCGACACCGGACATCCGCAGCGCCGTGCCCTTGCCGTAGATCTGCTCATAGCGCTGTTCGAAATTGTCGACGAGCGCATCGATCGCCGCGGCGTCGAGGCGCCCGGCCGGCACATCGACCTCGATTTGATGCACCTGCTGGCGGAAACGCATGCCGATGAGGCGCTTGATCTGCGTGCCGTCGCCCAGCGCCTTGCGACATTGGCCGACGAGCTGATCGAACCCGTCGTTGAGCTTGCCGGCATCGATGTGATCGGAGGCGCGCTTGAAACGCGCCGGCGCATGCTGGCCGAAGGCGAGGGAAAAAGAACGATGCCGGTCGGCCGTCACCGTGCCGAAGGCCGAATGGCCGGAGGCGGTCTTCGGCACCACTACCGTCGAAATGCCGGCCACCGAACTGTAGTGGTAGGCATGGGTCGGACCTGCGCCACCATAAGCGAAGACGACGAAATTGCGCGGGTCGTAGCCCGAACGCGTGGTGACGCGCCGCAGCAGGTCCGCCATCTGGTTGTTGGCGACTTCGCGGATGCCGGCAGCCGCTTCATGCAGGGTGAGGCCAAGCGGCTTGGCGATATGATCGTTGATGGCGCGCTCGGCGGCGGCAATGTCGAGATCCATCTTGCCGCCCAGAAAGTAAGCCGGGTCGATCATGCCGAGCACCACGTCGGCATCGGTGATCGTGGGTTCGGTGCCGCCGCGGCGATAGCAGGCGGGGCCGGGCACGGCGCCGGCGCTCTCGGGGCCGACCATCAGGTGGCCGGCATGAATGCGCGCGATCGAACCGCCGCCGGCGCCGATCGCCGTGACCTTGATCGAGGGCAAAGCCACATGAAAACGTCCGACCTCGCGGATGTTCTCGAGCAGTGGCCGGCCGTTGACGATAACGCCGACGTCGAAACTCGTGCCGCCCATGTCGGTGGTGAGAATATTGCCGTAGCCGAGCTGCTCGCCAAGTTTCAGGGATGCGAGCACGCCGCCGGCTGGTCCCGAGGTCAGCAGGTTGGCAGCCTGAAACGCCGCTTCGCTTGCCGGCAGGACGCCGCCACCCGATTCCATGATCGAGATGGGCCCGTCGAAGCCGGCGGTGCGGATCGAATTCTCGAGCCCGTTGATGTAGCGGTTGATGACGGGACCGAGGTAGGAGTTGATGCAGGTCGTCGACGTCCGCTCGTATTCGCCAAGCACGGGAATGAGCGACGACGAGATGGTGACGAACACATCCGGCGCGATCTCGCGCACCAGTTCGGCAAGACGGCGCTCGTGTGAGGGATTGCGGAACGACCAGAGCAGGGTGATCGCAATAGCTTCCACGCCGGCGTCGACCAGCCGCCTGATGCTGGCGCGCGCGGCCTCTTCGTCGAGCGGCATGATCACCGCGCCCTTGTAGTCGATGCGCTCGACGATCGGTTCGATCAGATCGATGTCCACCAGCGGTTGCGGAGTCGAGCGTTGCGAGAAGTGCGCGATCTCGTGGTCGGACAGGCCGGCCCAGCTCGCCATGCAGCGCTGGATGCGCAAGGTGTCGCGAAATCCGCGCGTCGTCAGCAGACCGGTCCGGACGCCCTTGCGTTCAATGAAGGCATTGGTCGCCGCCGTCGTGCCGTGGGCGAAATAGGCGAGTTCCGCAATCAGTTTGTCGCGGGTGAGGCCCTTGGCCTCCGCAGCCAGGGTGAAGGCATCGAGCACGCCGCGCGTGCGATCATCAGGCGTGGTGGGCGCCTTGACGATGGTGACATCGCCGGTATCGTCCAACATCACCAGATCGGTGAACGTGCCGCCGATATCCGTACCTACGTAATACGCCATAGCGTTTTCCTCTCATGGCCTGGAAACAGCCAGAACCATCGTTGCAATTCTCGATGTTGAGCCGGGCGTTCCGCCTTTCAGAACTTCACGGCGCCAAGGCGATCACGTCGAGGGCGAAATGCGCCTTCCCGCCAGGCGCGGCATTGGCGTCCGCGACACAGACGGCGATGCGCGCCGGCGGATCGTTCGGAAAGAATTCCATCCACGCTTTATGAAACGGCGCGCGTTTCTCGAGATCGTGCAGATAGAGCGTGACTTTCACCACATGCGCCAATGTGGCTCCCGAGGCGGCAAGGATCGCTTCGAGATTCCTGAGCGCCTGACGCGCCTGGACCAGCGGATCGTCGCTCATGCTACCTTGCGCATCGCGACCGCGCACAGCCGATAGAAACAGGAAGCCGCCCGCCCGCACGCCCGGCACCATGCCGGCCATGCGTTCGGGCGCCTCAGGCGATTGCGCCATGGACTGGCGGTCGAGATCTACCATCACATCTTCCTCCGATGGCGGCTATTGACCGAGGACGAAGCGCCGGATGATATCGCCGACCACTTCGGGCTTGTCGGTCTGCACCTGATGGCCGGCATCGGCGACCCAGTGGAATTTCACGTCCGGCAGCAACGGCTCCAGTTTATGGCCGGTCTCGGGCAGGGCGAACGGATCCTCATTGCCCCAGATAAAGATCGTCGGCAGCGCCGCCGTCAGCTTCGGCAGGCTGTCGCGCAGGTTCATATGCATGGACAGGACCGGATGCTTGTTCAGGCCGCCGGTCGCCTTGAGAAAGCGGTCCATGGCCTCCATGGCGCCGGGCCGTGTGGCGCTTGCCTGCCGGCGCGCGATCAATGCGTCGGTGATCTTCGTGCGATCGACCACAAGTCCTTCGAGCATCTTGCGCATCGCCTGTGGCGTGCCGTCATAGCCCATCAGCGCCCGCATGGCGTCGGTCGGCGCCTGTTCGATACCCATGGCCTGGCCGATGGTGAGCGAGGATATCAGCACCATCTTGCTGACGCGCTCAGGATTTTCGAGCGCATAGCGCGCGGCGGCGAACGCGCCTTGGGAATTGCCGAGAATCGTGAAGGTGTCGAGGCAGAGCGTGTCGGCGAAATCGCGCGCCTGGTCGACGCGGTTGAGCAGACCGTGCGGGGTCGGCGCCGAGATGTCCGTTTCGCCGTAACCGCCAATGGAATCGGGGGCGATGACGCGAAAGTTCTCGGATAGGGCCTCCATCAGCGCGCCCATGCCTGATTGCCCGGATGAGCCGTGACCGCCGCCATGGAGCATGACGATGACCGGGCCGTCGCCGCCGGCCTCCATGTAATGTGTTCTGACGCCGTTGACCTTCACCCAGCGCGAACGCAGCCCGCTGCCTCCCTTGTCCATAGCACCCTCCACATCTTGCCAGGCATCGTTTCTCAGGCAACCGGAATAGGCGATATGCGGCCGCTTGGCAACTTAAATTTATAAAAGTATATAATATTATCCCTTTGCATCACGCCGATCCCTGAAAATATTGCGGTTCAGCGAAAACCGGCGGTCTTGACGCGTAGCGTGAGCGTTACGGTGCATGTTTCCAACACGCGTCGTCATCAACCGTCAGGACATTCAAGCCGTGGATTTTCTGAGCATGCCGGCGCCAGCTTGGTGGTTCAATCAGGTACCATCTGATCAAGGTTCTGAGCGTTCTGAAGAAAGCCCAGTTCCCGCCCGAGGTTCTCGTAAAACCGAAGATCGCCGACGCTGACATTCTGGCTGTAGGGCGGCAAACGGGGCGATGATGAGCCGAGAGTTCGCTTCTCGATATCTTCTGCCTCGGCAGGATTCTGTGCCATCCAGGTGAGCGCTTCTGCGACCGCGGCGCGGAAGCGCTGTACCGCTTCCTTGTTGGTATTCGCCCATTTCTCGTTTGCGATCCAGAAAATGTTGACGATATCCGGATTGATCTCCGCCACGAACGGAACCGACATCACGGCATTTCCCGCCGCAACGATGCGTGACCGATTTGGATCGTTGATGACCGCTACGTCGATCGTGCCGCCCTTCAGCATGTCGCCCATCGAGGGTACGGGAGCCTCCACAAATGTGACGCGTTCCGCCGGAACGCCGGCGTCCTTCAGCCATTTGAGCAGCAGCATATAGTTGCCGCTGTTGAGGCCGGGCACGGCAACCTTCTTCCCAACGAGATCGGCCGGCTTGGTCACGGAGATGCCGCTGCGGCTGAGAAGACCCGTGCTCGGATTGTCGGCCCGGTATCGCGTTCCCCCCGTTACGACTTTGAAGCGCAATCCTGCTTCCGCCGCCTGCAACATGCTGATGGGCGTACCGCCTCCGATTTGCAGGCTGCCGGAGATCAGGCTGGGGCCAATATTGGATGGCACGGGGATCGACAGAAGCGTGACGTCCAGCCCATGGCGGGCGAAGATATCCTTTTCTTTTGCGATGATCAGGGGCAAGGCATCGTTCCCGACCGATCGTCCAATGGTGAGTTTCGTACTCTGCGCCTGGCCTGATGTCAGGAATGCAGGATTGAGGATCAACGTGGCGAGTAGATACAGAGCGATGCGTTTCATACCGCCTCCTCGGGCTGTCTATTTCTGCTGCGCCGGCTGGCTGCTGTCGTTGTCGCTATCTGTTCGTTCGTCGAGCAGCACTGACTCCTGCACCGAGAATCGCTCCCGGCAGAAGGGACACATCAGTTTGACTTCGGATTGACGAAAGTCATGGTGATTGCAGTAGAAGCGGCCGTTGCAAGAGGGGCATTCGGTCCAGAAGATGCGCTCCATCGGTCCCCTCCTAGATGTTTGGCATAAAGTCGGACAGTTTCATTCGGGCGAGCGCATCCGCCGGTATTTCCGAGCGCAGGCCGAACGCGATGTGCCTGGGGCGGGTGGCGTTGATCACGACCTTGCTTCCCCAGCGCGTCGTGCCGAAGCCGCTACGTTCGCCGGGATGTTTGGCGAAATCGCCGGTCAGAGGCAGAAAGTCGTCTTTGAGAGACGGGTAGGTATGGATAGCCCAGAGCACATCGGCTTCATTGAAGACGTCGATATCGGCGTCCACGACGACGACGCATTGCAGGACGCCGATGCGGCCGAACACCGCCTGTCCGATGGCCTCGACCTGGCCATCCTGAACGTCACGCAACGAGATATAGCAGACATAGACGCCACAACCTGAAGACGGCACATGGATTTCCGAGATGTTCGGAAATAGAGGACGCAAAGCCGTTTCCAGGCCTGCCTCTTTCGGGATCGCGCCAAGCGGAAAGCTGTCGGCGAAGCCGGAGAAAATATCCTGGATGATCGGGTTGCGGCGGAAGGTTATCGCCTTGACTTGGAAGATGGGGCGCAGGCATTGGGCCTGATATAGCCTCGCGACCTCACCGAAAGGATCGCAAACGTCTTTGCGCTCTGGCGGAATCTCTCCCTCGATGATCACCTCGGCGTCGGCCGGCACCATGAACCGGTCGCCCCAGGTGACGGAAGGGGCCAGCCTGAGCGGTTGATTGAGAAAGCCTCCAATGGCCTCGTAATCGTTGACGCCCCATGCATTCGGCGCGAGGGAGCCCAGGTGAAACGCCGGATGATGGCCGAGCACATTGATGATCGGGGCCGGTTCTCCACGCGCCGCGTATTCGCGGACGATACGGCTCATGTCCCGCGTATGGATGCTGACAACCATTTCGGACGGATGCCATTTATAGAAAGTCTTCGCAAAAGAGATGTTGTAGTGACCTTCGGGCGCGCGCATCACATGCGTCATCGTCAACGTCGGGCCCATGTCCATCGCAAAGTGACGTACGATGGGCAGGCGGCCGATGTCGGCATCGGCGCCTGTCCATATGACGTCATGGACGGGTGCGTCTTGCGACAGGACGTCCGGCGCGATCGATGTGCCGGAAAGCCGGGCGTACCGCCTTGCCAGACTTCCGCGCGTGTCATCGGAGGAGAGGCCGAGCATCTCGGCGCAACGCGATCGCGTGGCGTATAAATTTGTGAGGATCTGAAAAGGGCTGGGTTGATTGTAAAGATCGACGGGATTCTTGAAAAGAACAGCCGGGTATTTCTGCCGGTCGTCCAATTGTTTTAACAGAGCAGTGACCTCAAAGTCATGCGGACTCACGCTTCTGTCGACTTCGGTCAGCCCTGACACGCCTGGCGCAAGACGGCTCAAGTACGCGCGTAAGTCCTGCCCCATCGAGCATCCTCTGCGTTCTTCCCTGTTAGACGGGGTACTATCGCAAAGGGCGCTTTAAATCAACTAAAAACACAAAAGTATGCTTTTATATCCCTATGGCAATGCTTTGTGCAACCCGCACTGAGGGCCATTGAAAAATTACCATTATGCTTGACTGTAGGCCATGGCATTCGCGCTGCCCACGGCCATCAAAGGGCAGCCTCGCCATCCGATCATCGAGGACGATGTGGTGATCTATGCCGGCGCGACCTTCCTCGGACGCATTACCATCGGGCGCGGATCAATCATTGGCGGAAACGTCTGGTGACGCGGAGCGTGCCGCCGGGAAGCCAGATCGTACAGGCAAAGCCTCCGACCGGCGGCGCGTGACTGCCTTAATCGCGCGGAAAACCGCCGGCAAAGGCAATCTGCGAGACGGGGAGCCGTTTGCTCGGGAGTTCCCTCAACTGCAGATCTTCCGGAAGAATGGATTTGTCTCCCTGCTTGCCGACCGCGATCGTCACGTCGACGTGATAGTCCTCGGGGATGCCCAGGGCCTCGCGCGCCGCTTCATGATCGAAGCCGCCGATGGCATGGGCGACCCAGCCGAGGAGGCTTGCCTGCAGGGCCAGAAGTCCCAGGCTGCGCCCGTGTCGAACGAATGCTGGGGCGCCGGCGTCGCGCTATTCGTGCCAGGGTTTGATTTGAACTTTTTCGACACGACGACGATCAATGCAGAGGCGTTCTTCGCCCAGCGCTGGTTTCGCGCGTTGATGATGCCGAGAAAGCGCTGGAAGTCGGGATGCCCGTGGCGCGCGTAGAGCAGTCTCCAGGGTTGTGAATTGGTCGATGACGGCGCCCAGCGGACGGCCTCGAACAGGGTGTTCAGCACGACGTCGGGAATGTTCTCTCCCGTGAAGGCGCGCGGCGACCAGCGGTTGAATGGCGAGGGAAACGCAATCCACGGTGTCGAAGGTGATCGATGCCTACGGACCGGATTTCCACCGTGGACTGCATCCCGATCTGTCGGAAGAAAGAATAGACTTGCTGTCTGTTCAGAAGAATTTCCTGGTGCGACACCAGTTCATCAGGAACGATTTCGATCTTGATGACTGGATCGCCGTCGAGCCTCTTCGCGAGGCTCTGTCTTTAGCCGGGAAATATCAGCAGCAGGCATTGTAATAACGAGCTAGAGTTACGCTGCGCTGACGTCGCACCGGCGGCTCATGGATGGCCTATTCAGCATAGGTTTCGACGGTATCCGGCGTCGGCTTGTTGAAAAGGATCATGACCAAAGGATTGCCGGGTTCGGCTATCGCGTCGGACCGCTGACCTGTGACCTCTCCGGCTACCCCGCTTGTATATTCCGCGACCACTTCGCCAAAGTTGTTGCGCTGAATGGCTACTTTCTGTCCGGGTTGAACCTTGTCGTTGAGCTTGACCAGATGTTCGACAAGGCCACCCGCGGTGGCCAGGACAGGGAACCCGCTGTTGCCGACAAAGACCGTCATGTCCTTCGCCGTCCGCCCCATCGGTCCTGCGACGATGCCGTGGTGCTTAAGGACGTTCATCGTCCCCTCCACGAACAATGCGATCATCTCGGGGTCGAGGACGCGAGCGGCACCGATCTCCGGTGTAAAGGCCGGGACGCCCACGTCTATGAAGGCGTTATGCAGAACGGTGGGATAGGCCTGTTTCGCCATGTTGAAAATCTGGCTGACCGGATAAAGATCCAACATCGCCTTGACCTCGGGCCTGCTGACCTCGCCGATGTTGAAGGCCGCGACCTCGAAGCCTGTTGTGCCGGTGTGGAAGTCGATCGCGACGTCGGCGTTCGGCCGCAGCAGCCTGTTGAACAGCAATCCGGCATGGCGGCTTGTCGCGGTGAAGCCGTTCTCGTTTCCGGGCCATTCCCGGTTCATATCGATCAGGTCGACGCCTCTGCCTTGATTGGGCCAGCGGCGTTGCATGCTTTCCAGAGCCGGGCTGGACACGTCGGTGACCGCCATCACCGTGCCCGACATCTGCGCGGGATCGAGTTGGTTCATCACGGTCTGGACCGTGTGTATGGAACTCATCTCGTCGCCATGCACGCCGCTCGTCAGCACGACGCGCTTGCCCGGTTTCGCGCCCTTCGCAACGATCACGGAGACGTACCAGTAATGCCCGCTGGGGGCCTGCACGCCCTGAAAGTAGAGAAGATGCTTTTTGCCCGGCTCAAGATCGTTCACGTCCAAAGCGCTGACGATCTTCTTTCCGTTGATCTCGCCGGCATAGACGGTGCCAGCGCTCGGCCGGCTGGATGCCGCTCCCGCAGGCTGAGCATTCGCGGTCGTCGTTCCGGCGGCGAGGGCGGCCGAGGCGCCAACTGTCACGGCGGACGCGACCATGAAGTCGCGACGATCGAGGCGTGTCTTAGCATTTTCCGGCATGGCGGGGTCCTTCTCTGTCAGTATGAAACGCAGTGTCGCATATCGCCGGGCAATATCGGTCACAAAATCTCGCGCGACTTTGCCGTGTGTATGCCAAATTTTTATAACCTGTCCTGTTCAGCAGCCAGCCCATCCCCGTCGATTCGAACATAGGATAGAATGGGACCTATAGACGCTGGTCAAGCGGTCGATGATCTGTTTGCGATGGGTCGCGAAACTTCTTCAGGCATCCGCCGGCAAAATAAACTGCATGCCCATATTCTGGATTCCTGGAATATTTCAAAAGGTCGTGACAGCTCGGGATTTGCAGCAACGTCGCGATACATCGCGACGACCGTTGACATGACATGGGAAGAGATTCCGCCAGAATGGCTCCGCCGCGGCAATGGACAAAGAAGGGGATGTTTCCTCCCGCAGGGGCACTTCCTGGAAGCGGCCACAACGGAGTTACGCCGCCGCACGAGTGCTACAAAATGGGGGCGCCACAATATCATCATCTAACTGTCAGAAAACGTCCGCTTCGATGATGCCGCCAGGCGCACTGGGGCACCGAGCATCTATTGTCGCGCCATGCCGGCGCAGCCATCCGATTTCTGGTCGCCCAGGCTATCAATGACAGTTTCCATCTCTTCGAGACAAGAATCCGCGTCGAAGCGTGCTTCCTGGATGCCGCTCGTTGCCATCGCCTTTGGGCAGGTACTTATATCGTTCAACGTGGCATCCCTGCCTGTCGCGATGAGCGGCATGGTCGAGAGCTTTCAAGTTGGCCCGACGGTTATCGCGACCGGTGTCGTCGCCTATTCCATGATCGTTGCGGCCTTCGTCATGCTTGGCGCCAAGCTGGTCCAGCGTTTCGGCGCCGTGCAAGCGTTCCGCCTTGCCGTCACGGTCTTTGGGGTCGGGCAGGTTCTGATGTCAATCAGTCAGAATGCGACGAGCATGATCCTCGCGCAGGTACTGTGCGGCACGGCAGGCGCCGTCATCGTCCCTTCGCTGGTCGCGCTCATCGCCGAGAATTACCATGGCAGTCAGCAGGCAACCGCGCTGGGTGCCTTGGGCTCGGCGCGGGCCGGCGCGGGCGTCCTGGCATTCCTGATCGGTGGCGTGCTGGGGACTTATATCGGCTGGCGGCCGCTATTCGGCATTCTGGTCGTGGTTTCCGCTCTCGTCCTGGTTCTCAGCTTCTGGTTGAAACGCGATAGCGGGCGTCCCACTGTGACGATCGATTTCGTTGGTGTCTTGTTTGCCGCGATCGCGATGATCTTTATCAGCTTTGGCTTCAACAATCTCAGTGGATGGGGGATGTTGTCAGCACGATCATCCGCGCCGTTTGCTGCGATCGGCATATCGCCGGCGCTCGTCATGATTGCGGTCGGAGTTTTATTCGGGTGGTTGTTCCTCCGTTGGACGCGCCGTCGTGAGCGGAATCAGAAAATGCCGCTCTTGCCGTTGATGGTCCTCAACTCCCCTTCGGAGCGCGCTGCTGTTTACGCCATGTTCTCAGTTGGTGCGCTTGAGGCGGCTTTAAATTTCTCCGTTCCCTTATACATTCAGATCGTGCAGGGTCGCACTCCCCTTGCAACCGCATTTGCCATGCTGCCGTTCAAATTGACGATGTTCTTTGCCGCCATGCTGATCGTGCGCTTCTATGGCAGGTTCACACAACGTCAGATCGGCGGACTTGGATTCGGCCTGTGTTCGGCGGCGCTTGTCTGGCTCGCATTCGTCGTACGCAATGATTGGAGCACCCTACCTGTCATTCTTGGATTGGTCCTCTTCGGAATTGCCCAGGGAGCGCTCGTCACATTGCTGTTTAACGTGCTTGTTACAGCGTCCCCCAAGGAGCTTGCGGGAGATGTCGGATCCCTGAGAGGGGCGACCAACAATCTTGCGATTGCTGTCGGTACAGCAGTTGTAGGTGCGTTGTGCGTTGGAATTCTCAGTGCCGCAGTGATGAGCCGACTTGCAGAGAGCCCGAATCTTCCAATCGAGTTGCTATCCTATGTTAATCTGGACAGCGTGACATTCGTGAGTAACGATCACCTGAGAGAAATTATCGCGCGAACCAATGCTACGCCGGAGCAGAAAGAAATCGCATTACACATCAATATTGAATCGAGGTTGTTGGCGCTCAAGATCGGTTTTCTCACAATGGCGGTATTGGCCGCGCTTGCAATACTGCCCGCCCGTCGATTGCCGGACTATCGACCGGGCGAGATCCCGGAGCCGTGAGAATGAGAGCGATGTGCTCCAAGATAAAAGAGCAGTGAACTTCTCGATTCTTTCCGCGGTCCTATTTTCGACTTGTCTCGGTTTAACGCCTCATTCACCAATCCTATGCGGGCATGTGGGCCACGCGTCGCCTTGTGCGTTCCATAGTGGGGCGATCTGCGTCGAAAGTGGAGTTCGTCCGGAGCTGGTAGCCAACAGAGTCGCCTGAACTTTCTTGGCTGTTGCGCTGAATTGATCAGCCGCGCTCGCAGTGATGGGGCCCCGCGATGTTTTGCAATCAGGTAAAACCCGCAGTAAGCGATTTTTTTTCCCTTGGCGCTCGCGATGGAGACGAAGGCGACCTCAGGCTCAATTTGTCAGCCTCAAAACCGGGGAGAAGTCTGTGTCAGTTGGCCGATCTGCAAATGAAGAAGCTATTTCCGTGGTTCTAAACCATTTCAAAAGAAAATATTTTTTCAGGTTAGCTCTGGCGCAGTGGGAATAATCTGCCCTATCCTCTGTTCTTGGTGGGCAGCCGACGGGTAACGGTATACGATGATACTATCGTGCCTGTTGATGCGGACGAGGGTCTGTCATGGGTTTCGGGGCAAGCATCGGCAGCATTTCCCACGCGCCTTTCGCGGGCAACGTTGTAGATACCGAAGCCTCTTTGAAATGTGCCGTCGATATAGATACCTCTCTCACGCCGCCGGCAGAGCAATTCGATCTTTTTCGGAGCTGGCACTCAAATATTGTCGACATCACATTGCTTCGAGAGAAGTTCGAATCGTTTGCCGCCCGCGAGCGGGTATGGCAGTTGGGCGAACTCCTGCTGGCTTCAATCGAATATCCTGGAACTGGCTACCGGCGTCGTTGGAGCAACAAGAAGAGTCCGATTTTCGATCATTGGCTTCTCGTCATACCGCAAATGATCCCGTCAAATGGCGGGCCGGCGCAGAGCGGGCAATTGCGCTGGCAGTGCCTGGCAGAAGCCAGCCAGGGGCAGGCAGAGGACGATGGCGTGATTGCGCTGTTTCTCCCTCGTGATTTTGCTTTCTCGCAGCCTTTTGCGCTCGATATCCGCCCGGCAATGGCTGGATTTATCGCGGATTATCTTCTTCTGTTGTATCATTCGCTCTCGCACCGGACGGAGAAAGACGTTCCTCATATAGCCGAGGCGACGACCAGTCTGCTCCGCGCGTGCATTTCGCCGTCCCAGATACATTTTGCCGAAGCGCAGGCGCCGATCGATGCGGTTATCCTGGTGCGCGCGAAACGGCTGATCGCAACTGCGTTAGCCGACCGGAATCTGACACCCGAGAAGCTCTGCCAGGAACTCGGCGTATCGCGCTCCCGGCTTTATCGGATCTTCGAGGCAAACGAAGGCATATCGAACTACATCCGACGGCAGCGACTTCTCAAGACGAGAGAAGCCCTTTCCGACTGTACGAATGTCCGTCCCATTTCCACCATCGCGGAGGAATGGGGCTTTGTCGATCCCTCGACATACAGCCGGACATTCAAGAAAGAGTTTGGCATTTCGCCAAAAGAAGCGCGGGAGGCCGGTTGGTTGGGAATTAGGTTTCTACCTTCGGTCGAGCGGGCGAATGAGAGCGGCCCTGCTGCCCCCTCTCTCAATGACCTTTTGAGCCATGGTTACCCCCGGCCTCACCAGTCCTATTCATTCTGAATGGAGGGGTATTCGTATTCAAATGGTAAGGGATCGTCGAACAGCTGGAGCTCGCGCCGCCTACTCAGGGCTCTGGCGAACCGCGAACGCCATCAGAAGGTGAGCCGCGCCGGCAATGAGGAGGGCTAAGCCGACGGCAACTCCCGGTTCCAATTCCAGGGAGCGCGGCACTTTGGCCGCAAGGGCGACGCTTGCAAGCAAAGAGACCAGGCCCGCCGCAGCGTACCAATACGCACCAGGCTGTTTGCGAGTCTTGAAGGCTACGATCATCTGGAAAACTCCCTGAACAAGCATGATCAAGGCCGCCAGAAGCGCAATTGCGAGCACCCCTTTCAAGGGATTCAGATAGATGAGAATTCCACCAACCAGCTCGACGGCGCCGGTCAGTTCCTGCCAGACGAAACCGCCCCAGTCCTTGACTTGCAGGGACTGGATCATCTTCACAGCCCCAGCCAAGGCAAGCGCAATCCCGAAGGCGGTCCCGGCCGCGAAGGTTGAAATCTCAGGGCGAAGCACCGAGAACACGCCAGCGGCCGCCAGAACGATGCCAACCGCCAAAAAGCCTTTCCATCTCGATCGCATAATGCTTCCCCTCGGTCTTCGTGTTGCCGAGGACACGCCGACCAGCACAGAGCGACCAGGACGATGCCGAAGCGCTCAGTCCAAACAAATTCAGGCAAAGTCGATGCCCGGCACCTGCAAGACGAGTGGTGATGCCGGAGTTCGTGAACAAATGTGCCGGGCTGGCCCGATTGTGGCTGCGCCTAAACCCACCGGCAGATGCGGACGCGACGACCAAATCGATTCCGTCTCCACGTGCAGACCTGGCGGGGTCTTCTGCGCCAATATTGCACGGTTTCGATTGGAAGTTCAGGTTGGGCGCCGTTGGCCAGCGACGAGGCGCCGTATGTCAGAGGCGACGCATCACCACTGCCTATCATGACAGCGGATGCGGACGAGGCGGCAAACAAACCAAGCAAAAATGACCGTCTATGCATGGAAGCTCTCCTTCGCTGTTATCATAACCGGGCGATGATGCCGTTGCACAACAGCGTGACCGTTCCGAATGGAGAGGCGGTCCACGCTGGAATATCTATTTCGTCTCGGCCGCTGCCTCAGTGGTGGAATAAGCGGCGAGCGCCTCACGGATTTTCGCTTCCTTCGTCTCGTCGAACGACGTGCTGATCAGCGTTCCACCGATTCCGCGCAAATCCGCCAGCACCTTGTCGGTCGTCATCTTGCGGATCAGGAGAAATAGACCAGCCGTACCAGGCTGTAACGCGGAAGCCGTGTCCTTCATGAACTGGTCATTGATTCCGAAGTCCGAGAGCTTTCCGCCGAGCGCTCCCGACGCAGCTCCGAGCGCTGTTCCCACCAGCGGCATCAGGAAGATGAAGCCGATCAAGGTGCCCCACATCGCTCCCGACATGGCGCCGGCGGCCGTGAGATTGACCATCTGATTCAGCTTGATCTGGCCAGATGAATCCTTGACGACGACAACGGCATCGCCAAGTTCGATCAGATAATCGCGTTGTAGCGAGAGAACCTTCTTACGGACCTCTTCAGCTTTGTCCTCCGTTGGAAACGCGATGAAGACCAGATCACTCATAACAGGCATCCTCTTTGACAGATGAGGCTCCATAGTATTCGCTGCGATGTCATGCGAAATGGGTGAAAATCCCATTGCTATGCTGCAAGTCCCAATGTCGGAAACAAGCAGACGCAGCTGAGCCGATGGTACACAAATGCGGAAGCGTTGCGGATGGCGACGTCCGGCAACGCCGCTTTGCTTGAACTCTCCAACCTGCGGAATCCATATCCCGGAAAGTTGGGTGTCATCGAGAAAGGCGCCTTCGCCGACATATTGATTCTGAATGGAAGCCCGCTCGAGGATATCCGCGTGATCGAAGATCCCGCGCGGAATATGGCTGTCATCATGAAAGACGGCAGGATTCATAAAAATGGAATCAGCGCATGAGCGCCGTGGTTCGGCTTTCAGCCCGACGCCTTTGACTGGCTTTCGGACTGGCCTTTGATCCGCTCCCGAAGCGATTGAACGATAACGTAGAGCAGGGGGATCGCGAGCAGTCCCAGGAGCGTGCCGATCAACAGGCCGCCAAACAGGGTCATTCCGATCGAGCGGCGACTGCCGGCGCCTGCTCCCGTGGCGAGAACCAGGGGCAGCACGCCCAGGACGGAGGCGAGCGCGGTCATGAGAACGGGCCGAAAGCGCTGACGGGTGCCGGCCATTGCCGCATCGATGATGCTCATGCCTTCCTCACGCCGTTCCTTGGCAAACTCGACGATCAGAATAGCGTTCTTCGCCGCCAGCCCGAGCAGAAGTACAAGGCCGATCTGCGCATAGATATCGATAGGTATGCCAGCCATTTTGAGACTGCCGAGCGCTCCGAGCAAGGCCACGGAAATCGACAGCATGACTGCAATGGGAACGGTCCAGCTCTCGTACTGCCCGACAAGGAACAGATATGTGAAGACGATCCCCATCGCCAGAACGAGAGCAAGCTGATTGCCAACCAGCCGCTCCTGTAAAGACAATCCTGTCCATTCGAAGTCGAATCCGTCGGGCAGAATTTGTTGGGCGAGAGATTCCATGGTCAGGAGCGCCTGTCCGGTGCTGACGCCCGGAGCCGCCTGGCCATTTACCGCGGCTGCCGGGAAAAGATTATAGCGATTGATCGCATTGGGTCCGAAAACCGTCGATGGCGTCACGATGGATTGAAGCGGTATGAGATCGCCGTTCTGGTTGCGCACGTGCAGCCGCTGGATATCCGCGACCTGTCCGCGAAACTCGGGTTCATCCTGAATACGAACCTGAAAGACGCGCGAGAGAATATTGAAATCATCGACATAGGAGGAGCCGAGATGGGATTGCAGGGCGCGGAAAATCGCATCAGGCGCGACGCCGCCGATCTCGGCCCTCTTGCGGTCTATGTCGAGATAGATTTGCGGCACATCGGCCGTGAAAGTTCCGAAAACGCCGGCCAGATCGGGATTTTGATTGGCCTTCATGATCATGGCGCGCATGACTTCGGCCAGTTCCTGAGCGCTTTGGCCGTTCCGGGCCTGAAGTCGCATGTCGAAGCCGCCGGTTGTGCCCAATCCGGGAATGGCGGGGGGATTGAACGGTACGATCGTCGCCTCGGGACGGTTGGCGAAGCGCGATTGCAAGCTGGATATGATGCCGGTGACGCTTTCTGTCGCCTGTCGCCGCTCACCCCATGGTTTGAGAGCCGCGATGACCATTCCGGCTTCCGAGCCGCTGCCGCCGAGCAGATTGCTGCCCGAGATGCTGATGGCGTCGGCGACACCAGGCGTGTCCAGGACGATACGCACGATGTTGGAAAGCGCTTCATCTGTTCGATCAAGCGACGCCGCGTTCGGCAGTTGGACATTAACAAACAGATAGCCAAGATCCTCGGAAGGAATGAAGCCTGTCGGAGAGGTCTTGAACAGGCCATAAATGCCGCCGAAAACCGCAAGGAGCGCGATGATCGGAAATAATAGCCGCCTGCTGAAACGGTGGAGCAATCCCAGGTAAACGTCTCGCGACTTGTCGAGGCCGGCATTGACCACGCGAGCCATAGCGCCCGGACTTTCCTTCGGCGGCCGCAGAATCGTCGCGCAGAGCGCCGGACTCAAGGTAAGAGCGTTGATCGTCGACAGCACGATGGTAGCCAGAATGGTGACCGCAAACTGCCTGTAAAGCTGGCCCGTGATTCCAGGGAGAAAGCCGATCGGCACGAACAGGGCGCCGAGCACGAGCGTCGTGGCGACAATCGGCCCTGTCACCTGTGCCATCGTCTTGCGCGTGGCCTCCACAACGCCGGAGCCATCTTCCTTCATGACGCGCTGGACGTTCTCCACCACGATGATCGCGTCATCGACCACGAGACTGATGGCGAGCACGATCGCGAACAGAGTGATGGTGTTGGCGGAGTAGCCGAGAATATAGAGGATCGCGAAGCCGCCGATCAGCGAAACCGGAATGGTGAACGTCGGAATCAGCGTGGCGCGCCAATCCTGAAGAAAAACGTAGGTCACCAGAACGACCAGAATAAAAGTGATGAGCAGGGTGACGATGATCTCTCTGATCGTTTCAGCGACGAATGACGTCGTGTCGAACACCACTTTATAGGCGACATCATTGGGAAACTGGGTCGCGAGCTGCGCCAGTTGCTGCTTGACGGCGCGTGCGACCTCGAGTGCATTGGCATTCGGTGACTGATAAATAAGCAGCGTGGCGCTCGGCTGACCGTTGAATCTGGACCGTGTGTCGTAGGACTGGGCCCCCAGTTCGACCCTCGCGACATCGCGCAGACGGACAATCGCGCCATCGAGGTTGGTTCGAACGACGATGTTGCCGAATTCCTCGGCGCTCGACAGCCGTCCTCGCGCCATGATGGTCATCTGCAACTGCTGGCCCGCGGTGGCCGGGGCCGATCCGATCAGCCCGGCGGAGGCCTGCGCGTTCTGCGCTTGAATGGCAGTCGTCAGGTCGGCTGCGGTAATGTTGAGCGCCTGCATTCGATCAGGATTCATCCAGACGCGCATGCTGTAGATGGGCCCGAAAATTCCTGCCTCGCCAACCCCCGAAACACGGGCCAGCGCATCGCGGATGTTGATGGACGCGTAGTTGCTGATGAACACCTCGTTCTGGGTGCCTTTGGGAGAATAGATCGCCACGCCCATCAGGATGCTGGTTGACCGGCTGCGCACGGAAACGCCCGTTTGCGTGACCGCGGCGGGAAGCCGGGGGGTGGCGAGGGCGACCCGATTCTGCACGTTGACTTGCGCGATGGCGGGGTCCGTGCCCAGCGCGAAGGTAACGGTGAGCGTGTATGTGCCATTGTTGGTGCTGCTCGAGGACATGTAGAGCATGTCCTGGACGCCGTTAACCTGGTCCTCGATCGGAGCGCCAATGCTGTTCATGACCACATCGGCGCTGGCGCCGGGGGAACTGGCCGTGACTTGAACTTCCGGCGGCGTAATCGGCGGAAATTGGGCGACGGGGATTTGAGTAAGCGCGAGAAGGCCAGCAAGCACCATCACGATCGCGATCACCATGGCCAGACGGGGACGATCGATGGAAGCCGAAATCATCGTGATTATCTTCCGGTGTTCTGCGTTTGCGGCGGGGCGATCTCCGGAGAAGGCGCAACACGAACGATCGCGCCGGGCCTGGCGCTCCGGGCGCCTTGCACGATGAGCGTTTCTCCGCCTTTCAGGCCTTCGTCCACGGTCCAATCCTGACCGATCTGTACCCCTGTGCGGATCCGTTGCTGTACGACCCGATTGTCCTTGTCGAGGATCAGAACGTAGCGGCCGTCGCGATCGAGCTGCACTGCTCCCAGCGGCACGACAGGGCGACGTTGCTCCTGCGCCGCCCTGACGATGAGCGTCACGAATTGTCCCGGAATGAGGAGCCCGTCAGGGTTGTCGAAAAGCGCCCGGATCGCCAGTGTGCCTGTTCTTGCGTCCAACTCATTGCCGAGGAATTCGATGCGACCTTTGCCGTGATAGTCCTGACCGTTCGAAAGCCGCACTGTCGGAACGAACCCGGCCGGCAACTCGTCTTTCGTGACGCCGCCGCCGTTGGTCCTCAAGTCGAGAAGCGTCCTGTCGCTGACGGAGAACACCACGCGTATGGGATCGATCTGGACAATGCGGGCCAGCGCGGTCGAGGAGGGGCCGACGAGGCCGCCGACGCTGAAATTCGCGGCTCCTATGCGTCCCGCGAACGGCGCCTGGATCGTCGTATATTGCAGGTTGATTTCCGCCTGGCGTACCTCGGCTTGAGCGCCGTCCACGGCGGCCCGCGCCGTGTCGCGGGCGGTCTGGATTTCCTCGAAGGTGGCCTGCGCGACCGATTGCGTTCGGCGCAACTGCTGATTTCTCTGGAGGCGCCTCTCCGCATCGCCCAACGTTGCCTGGGCGCTTTCAAGTCTTGCCCTGGCCGCCATCAAGGCTGCCTCGTACGATGCCTTTTCGATGACAAACAGGTCCTGGTCCTTTTGAACCAGTTGGCCTTCGGTGAAGAGGCGCGCCTGGATGAAACCGTCGACACGCGCACGAATGTCGACCGTATTCACCGCCTCGACACGGCCAACGAATTCCGCGCTTGGCGCGACGTTGTCCAAACGTACCGCCTCAGTGACGACTACCGGTGCCGGGCTTTGCGCATGTCCCGCAGTCGAACAGGTCAAAAGGGCAAATGCCGCGAGGCCGGCCATTTCCAGCCTGCGAGATCTGCGGACGATCAGGGGAGTCCAGGCGGTTTCGGCTTTCACGAAATTCCCTACCTTCATAAGACTGTGGCTTACTGATTTTCAGATTTAAAGCGGAACTGTCCATTGCAGCGTCGATTTGGAGACATCAGGACTGGAAGAGGCGGCTATACTGCGTTTCGTGCCAGGCGCTCGCCATGGCGAGCGCAGGCGCGACGCTGCCGATCTCATCATCGGGCAGGGATCGTGCGAGCGTCTCGGCCCGTCCGATCGCATCGACACTCTCGACCAGAATGCGCTGTCCGGCTGTCTGACCGATGGGAATCAAGCGGATTGCGGCCATGACTTGTCCTTCGACATAGATCCAGAGCAGACCTTGCAGCGCGTCACCCGCCGCAATATTCCAATGGTGGGCGGCGAGAGCGAATGCCGCAGCGAAGGTGAGCTTGTCGTCTTCCCCGGTCTTCGCCAGGGGAACAGACAGCGACACGAGAAGGCGCCGCAACGCACTTCCCATGCGCTCATCCTCGAGCTGAAACTCGCGACTTTCCCGCGCTGCTCTGAGCCAATCGTTGAAATGAAAGAAACGTTGATGATCGCCGTCGCCGAGGGCGCCAGCCATGCGCCAGAACAGCGCTCCATCCAACTGGGCGATATTATGCTGCAGCGTACCCAGAATCCAAGCGTTCGCCGTTGCCTCGTCCGAGACCCAACCCGCCCGCACGGCGTGCTCCAGACCTCGCGAATATGAGAAGCCGCCGACCGGCAGGCTTTGGCTAACCAGACGCAGTAAATGCAACGGCATCATATCCTATTCGTCCATAGAGGCGGTTTTGTTCCATCTTATTATCACTGCTGCAATTCATCCGACCGCCTCGCCGGCCGGTCGAGCCAATGCCTTGGACTTTCTTGATCCGCCAAGCCATCGATCTGTCGCCATTCAGTCTACGGCATACGTTCGGCAAGTTATCTCCTTTCAGAGAGCATCCTGCGGATTGGCAAGTCAATGTGCGAGCGATCGCATGAATCCATCATTCCAAAAATTGAGACATTATGCACACTCTTGAGACTGGAAACCAACTAACCTTCGTCGCTGAGGATGATGCGCCTCAACCGCCCCGTCCGCGACAGCGAAGGAGAAAACTTGTCGAACTCTACAATAGGCTGTTATCTCCGGAGTGATCACGCGGTGACAAACGAAATACGCGACGGGCCAGCGAACACTGGGCGAATGCGGGTACCTTCTGGAGATTGACCATGGGCTTGGTTGGGATTCTCGTCTCTCTCGCATTGCTGATGTGGCTTGCCTACCGTGGGTGGAGCGTCCTGATGGTCGCTCCAATCGCCGGTCTCGCCGCCGCGATCCTCGCCGGCGAACCGGTCCTCGCGCATTGGACGCAGACCTTCATGCCCGGCGCCGCCCGGTTCGTGTCCCAGTGGTTCCCGATCTTCCTGCTCGGCGGCCTTTTCGGCAAGCTGATGGACGACAGCGGGTCGATTGCGTCTATCGCCAACTATTTGACGAAACGTCTGGGCACGCGGCGAACCATTCTCTCGGTCGTGCTTGCATCCGCCGTCGTCACCTATGGTGGCGTGAGCGTCTTTGTCGCGTTCTTCGTGCTCGTTCCCATGGCGCAACAGATGTTCCGGGCCGCCGATATTCCGCGCCGGCTGATGCCCGCGACGATCGGCCTGGGTGCGTTTACGTTCACCATGACGGCACTGCCGGGAACGCCTTCGGTCAACAATGCGATTCCGATGCCGTATTTCGGGACGACGACCTTCGCGGCGCCTGGCATCGGTATTGTCGCATCTCTGATCACGCTGGCTTTCGGTTTGTGGTGGCTCGGCCGCGCAGAGGCGGCGGCCCGGCGGGCGGGAGAAGGCTTTGGTGCGGTGGCGGACCTTCCGGCCCCGGTCGATGAGAAGCTGCGCGAGAAGGCAACAGCCGCCAGCGAGTTCGACCCGGCCGAGCTCGATCATGGCAAGAGGGCGGACGCGGGCCCGCCTTTTGCGTTCGCCGTGCTCCCCCTCGTTGTTGTCATTGTCGTGAACTTCCTGATGGCGCTCGTGGTGCTGCCGCGGCTCGACTTCGCCTTCCTGGCCGAACCCGCATGGGGCGGAACTTCGATCAATACGATCGGTGGCGTCTGGTCGGTGATGTTGGCCCTAGCGGCCGCGAACCTGACGGTGATTGCCGTCAATTTCCGTCGGATGCCCAATATCCGGGAAAGCCTCGACGCGGGAGCGAACTCCGCAGCCCTGCCGATGCTGACGATCGCAAGCCTGGTCGGATTCGGGGCGATCATTGCTGCCTTGCCCGCATTCACGCAGGTGCGGGATGTTGTGGTTGGAATGCCCGGCGGGCCGTTGATTTCGCTGACGGTCGCAATGAACGCGCTGGCCGCCTTGACGGGCACGGCCTCCGGCGGTTCCGCGATCGCGTTGGCCGCGCTCGGCGACCATTTTCTAAACCTGGCGGCGACCTATGGCGTCGAGCCGGCGCTGATGCACCGGATCACCGTCATCAGTGCGGGGACGCTCGATGCCCTGCCGCATAACGGCACGGTTCTGATGTTGCTGCAGATCAGCAAGCTCACTCATGCGGAAAGTTATAAGGACATGGTGATGACGGTTATCGTCGGCGTCATCATCTCGCTGGTGGTCGTGCTTGCTCTTGGATCGACGGTGGGCTCTTTCTGACAGGCGATGGCGTTTCAGCGCCCGTCATCGCCGCACCCGATGGCTTGGGCCACTCAATGATCCTTTTGAGCCAGTCGTATAGACTGGCTCATTCGTCCTATGTCGACCAGATCCGCGGCGCGACGGCGGGCTTACCGAGTATCCCGGGGCGCAAAATCTCCCAGGCGCGCGTAAACAACAGTTTTGCTTCCGAAATATCTGAGCCGAGATAACGGCACACCAGTGTTCTTTCCAGCTGGCTCACCGAAAAGCCAACATGATCGTTGGTCTCGCGGATTTTGTCGGCAAGCCCCTCAATCGAGGGTCCCGCACATATCATCGTTCCGAGAATCGGATTGCCGGCCAGGCCAAAACGCGCATCGAGCAGCGTCGACCCACCGTCCACACGGAGGCGTTCGAACCATATCGGCCGCCCGTCGCGGAGAACGCTTGTACGTTGACGGAGCGTACCGAACGTGAAGCGCTCGTTCGCGGCTGGCCGGCCGAAGCTGATGAAATCCCACCCCACATAGATGGCGCCGGTCGAGAGATGCACCAGGGTTTCCATGGACGCATCCGCGCCATCGAAAAGAATCGTCTCCTGAGGAAAGAATTCGCAGACCGCATCATCGGCAAGGGAGATGATCGTTCGCATTTCACTCAAATTTGGCGTGCTACGGTAGAATTTGGTCGCGCCGGGCGTCGTCAGGAGAGCCTTGGCGCCCGGAGCGAGATGACAAGTGATCTCCAATTGGTCCCCGCCGGCAACGCCGCCCGGGGGGTGAAGAAGATAGATATGGGTTGTACCGTCTCGTTCTGGATAGAAGGGACGTTGAACGACCAACGGACCGATATGGCGGCGGCGAACCAGGGATGTCTTCCCGGCGCGTGGTTCGAGCCACAATTCAAGCTGGCCCTGCCACCGAGCCGGAGCAGATACCGGCTTCGCATCTGTTGCTCTTGGCTCAATCATGTTATCCAAAATCACAGCGCCCCCTTTGCCGCAGGCGATCTATCCGATCACAAGACCTAGCTTATCAGGTACCAAGGACGGGACTATTGAACAATACGAAAATCCGTATTCGTATCGAGGCTTGACCGATACGATGAAGCGTACGATCCTTTGTTTTTCGTCACGTAAGATGCGTGCGTAGGCTCAGACACAGCAGAAGAGGTATTTCAGATGGCGTCGCAGAATGGACCTCTTCGCGTCGGAATTGGCGGCCCCGTCGGCTCCGGCAAGACAACGCTCACGGAAAAGCTGTGCAAGGAGCTCAGGGAGCGTTTTTCCATCGCGGTGATCACCAACGATATCTATACGAAAGAAGACGCTCTCATATTGGCCAGGCGCCAGGCTCTTTCGGAAGATCGCATCATGGGCGTGGAGACTGGCGGGTGCCCGCATACCGCCATTCGTGAAGACGCCTCCATAAACCTTCAGGCGGTCTCGGAGATGAGCGCTAAATTTCCCGACCTGGATGTCATATTCATCGAGTCCGGGGGGGACAATCTGGCGGCAACATTCTCGCCGGATCTTGCCGACATTACCATCTATGTCATCTCTGTCTGTCAGGGCGAAGAAATTCCCCGCAAGGGTGGCCCCGGCATCACACGATCGGATCTTCTCGTGATCAACAAGAGCGACCTCGCGCCCTACGTAAACGTCAACCTCGATGTCATGCGTTCGGACACCCAACGCATGCGCGGGAAGCGGCCATTTGCGTTTACCGACCTCATGCGGTCGCAAGGGCTTGACGATGTCATCGACTTCATTGTCGTGAATGGCGGTCTCGTATCCAAGCAGAACGAGACTGATCTCGTTGCAACAAGATAGAGATTGAACCACGGATCCAGATTCTTGCGCAACGACCGAGCGATATTGCTGCTATGGATTTCCGAAACGTTTCTTTGGGGAAATTATCGGAACCTGTGCAGGACATTTATCGGCCTTGCCATTGCTTTCGGCGTAAGCGCCTGCGCCTCGGCTCCGTATGGAATGTTGCAGCCCGTCAAGTCGGTGCCGGATAGCGATCAGGTCAAAATGCTCGCCGCCACGACGCGAGCGCCGTCTCCCAATCCCGGCGTTCTTTTCAGTGGCGATCGCGGCACAGCCGTTTCGTACACAAATATCGTTGTCTCCATTCCGCCGGGGCGCCGGATCGGCACCGTCCAGCTTCCGAGCACAACGCCACCCAATCCCAGAACAGAATTCGCAGTGCTTTCCGCCACGCCTGTGCCGGTCAGCCGTCTGACAGACTGGTTCAGCGATGGCCGGCGGCACCGCGTTTTTGTGTTTGTGCATGGTTTCAACACGCAGTTCGATCGCGCCGTGTTTCGCTTCGCGCAATTGATCCACGATGCCGATGCCACGGCCATTCCAGTTCTTTTCTCGTGGCCGTCCCGCGGTCGCCTGTTTGACTACAGCCGGGATTTCGACAACGCCTCTTACTCACGCTCGGACCTGGCCAATCTGCTCAAAGCCGCGGCCAAGAACCCGTCCGTCAGCGAGATCGTCATTCTCGCCCATTCCATGGGAAGCTGGCCGGCAGTGGAGGCGGTGAGGCAACTGGCCATCGAATATCACGGCGTGCCGCGAAAGATCCGCCAGCTCATTCTTGCCTCTCCCGATCTCGATATCGGCGTGTTCCGGCGCCAGATCGAAGATATGGGGCCACGCCGGCCGCAGGTTACGCTGTTTGTCTCCCAGAGCGATCGAGCCCTGCAGCTATCCCGCTTCATTTCCCGTGGCGCCACGCGCCTGGGCGCAATCGACCTCACGCGTGAGGAATATATGGCGCAGTTGAATGGACTGGCGGGGATCACGGTGCTTGATTTGAGTGCTCTGAGCGCGGGGGACCGCATCAATCACGATCTTTATGCCACCAGTCCGGAGTCGGTCCGGCTTATAGGCAATAGATTGCTGCAAGGGCAGGTCATCACCGATTCGGATACCGAGCCACCGGCCGCCGCCGTCGATGCGCTGGGCTCAACAGCCAGCTTCATCGTCACCGCGCCGATCCGGGTGTTCGACACCGCCATCTCTCGTTAATCACCTCAAGCCGTAACTTCATTCAAGCGGAACCAAGGATGACCACTGGTAAACTGCACCACGGCGCCCAGATTCTGATCGCCATCATTCTTGCTGTTGGGGCGTTGTCGACCGCCAGCTCGGTTTTCGCTCCGATCGCCCTGGCTCTCCTGATCATCGCGTTGGTTTGGCCGTTGCAAAGCCATCTCCAATCGTTCTTACCGAAATTGGTCGCCTTGTTGATCAGTATGACGGTTGTGATCTGCGCTTTCTTTGCATTCGGCTCCATGATTGCCTGGGCTTTCGGTCGTGTCGGTCGCTGGATCGTGGCCGATGCGGCCCGCTTCCAGCTTTTTTATGATCAGATCATTGCGTGGCTCGATTCGCACGGTATCGCCATCGCCGGCGCCTGGGGCGATGAGCTCAGCGTCGGATCCATCCTGCGGCTCGCGCAAACGGTCACTGGCAGGCTCAACAGTACGATGAGCTTCTGGGTCGTGGTTCTCGTCTATGTCCTGCTGGGCTTATTGGAGGTCGATGAATTCGGCGCCAGACTGCGGAACATGCGCAACAGCGCCGTGCGCGAGGTCGTGCTCCCGGGTTTCAGGGAAACGGCGTCAAAGATCCGCCGATACATGCTGATCAGGACCCTCATGAGCGTCGTCACGGGGGTGTTGGTCTGGGCGCTTGTCAAGCTGGTCGGTCTGCCTCTGGCGGAAGAGTGGGGCTTCATCGCCTTCGCGTTAAATCACATACCCTTCCTTGGGCCTTTGGTGGCGACGGTCTTTCCCACTCTGTTCGCGGTGACGCAATTCGATTCATGGCTGGCGGTGATTTCGATTTTTGCCTGCCTCAACCTGATTCAGTTTTTTGTCGGCAGCTATATCGAGCCGCGTGTCGCCGGCAAGGCGCTCGCGATCTCCCCCGCGATTGTATTGTTTTCTGTCTTCTTCTGGAGCTACGTCTGGGGGATCTTTGGCGCCTTCATAGGCGTCTCGATCACCATCGCCGTGTTGACCTTGTGTGCTCAACACGCCTCGACGGCCTGGCTGGCTGAAGTGTTCGGATCGATAACAAAGCAGCCAGCGGAAGAGAAGCCTGTCGCTAACAACAGTTAATCGGCGCCCAACGCGCCTCCCGCCTCTAGGACTGTTGCTGCTGCGAAGCCAGATAGCGCTCCCGATTGTCCTCAGGTGTCGTTGCTTCAGCGGGCGGAACCGGCACGAGCGCCTTGAAGCCGTACTGCCCCAGAAGCATCAGCCAGGTAACCAGGACAAAGGTCGACGTCAGAACCGGCATGCCTATGGGCTTCAGGAAAATCGCGATGGAGGCCCATAGCCACGTGGTCACCACAACACCGAAAAGCGTGTAGAGAAAGCTTCTCCAGGTCATCACGAGAAAGAAGCCGCCAAGCGCAATGGCCGTGAGCGCGGCATTGTAACCGAAGAGGCCGTCACGGATCGCGCCCTCAGGGCCGCCGAAGATGACGGCGACCAACGCCGCGGCCGCCGCGCCGATGAGCGCCATGCCGGCCGAAATGCGCGAGTTCACGGCAATGCCTATGATGATCAGATATCCCGAGATCCAGTTGTCCTGAAAGAAAATCTGGCCGATCGCATTGCCGATGCCCATGTACCAGGTGGGCAATACGTAAGCGACGGCGGCATCGTACTGATCCGGCGAAACCGGCTTTGCCAGAGGGCCGGCCTCGATCGCCGCGAACTTGAGCACCGCGAACAGAAACAGCCAGCCGATCAGGACAAAGGGCGCCGTCAGCGCCGCGACCTTATGCGCTCCAAGCAAGGTCCCGATCGCCTGAAACGTGACGCAAGTCATCGCCGCGGCGAAGATGATGTAAATTGTCATGTGTACTGAGGGTACCGCGCCGGTGCGGAAGCTGGCGCTGGTGAAGGCGACCAGGGCCAATCCGACGAGCGCCCCATTGAAGCCGAACAAGCCGTCCCGGATCAAACCTCGATCGGCACGCAACAGCACGGCCATCGCCGTTGATGCGACCACTCCCAGGATGCAAATCGCGCCATAGATCCATGAGTTGAAAAACAGCGCACCCAGGATGATCAGCCCGGACAATGGATTGTTCTGGAACACGACCTGCCCAACGCCACGCAGGCACCAGTCGATAAAGCCGAGCGTGGAATGATCTCTGTAAGCGTCAAGGACAGACGATTGGCTCTGGCTCACGGCATTTACCCCCCTCTATAGCAAAGACCCCTTCGATCCTTTGCGATCCGAAGGGGTCCAGCTCAACGACCTACAACATCTTCGGTCTCGTCAGAATAAGAAGTAACGCTGCGCCATCGGCAGGCTGTCGGCTGGCTCGCAGGTGATCAATTGGCCATCCACCCAAACCTGATAATTCTGCGGATCGACCTTGATATCGGGCGTCATGGTGTTGTGGATCATATCCTTCTTGCGGATTCCGCGCGTGCCCTTCACCGCAACGAGCTGCTTCTGCAGATGAAGTTTCTCTCCTACCTTCTCCGCGAGCGCCGCCTGCGAGACAAAGGTGACTCCGGTTTTGCCGCGAGCCCGCCCCAGAACGCCATACATGGGCCGATAATGCACCGGTTGCGGCGTGGATATCGAAGCATTCGGATCGCCCATCGGCGCCGTTGCGATCATGCCGCCAAGCAGAACCAGGGACGGTTTGACGCCGAAGAAGCCCGATTTCCACAACACAAGGTCGGCGCGCTTGCCGACTTCTATCGACCCGATTTCATGGGCAAAGCCGTGGGTGATCGCCGGATTGATCGTGCACTTGGCGACATAGCGTTTGCAGCGATAGTTGTCGTTCCGCTCGCTGTCTTCCGGCAATGGTCCGCGCTGGACTTTCATCTTGTGCGCGGTTTGCCAGCACCGGATCGTCGTCTCGCCGATCCGCCCCATCGCCTGGGAATCCGATGACATCATCGAGAACGCGCCCATGTCGTGGAGGATGTCTTCCGCCGCGATGGTCTCCTTTCGGATGCGCGATTCTGCAAAGGCGACATCTTCGGGAATCTCGGGACTGAGATGGTGGCATACCATCAGCATGTCGAGATGCTCGTCGATGGTATTGATCGTATAAGGCCTGGTCGGATTCGTCGAAGATGGCAGGATATTTTCCTGACCCGCAGCCGTAATAATGTCGGGCGCGTGCCCGCCGCCGGCGCCTTCCGTATGAAAGGAATGGATCGCACGTCCTTTCATCGCAGCAAAGGTATCGGCGACAAATCCACTCTCATTCAACGTATCCGAGTGCAGCGCGACCTGCACATCCATCTCATCCGCAACAGTCAAACAATTGTCGATGGCCGCCGGTGTCGTTCCCCAGTCTTCGTGCAGCTTGAGGCCTATGGCCCCGGCCCGAACCTGCTCGCGCAACGGCTCCGGCAGGCTGGCATTGCCCTTGCCAAGCAAGCCAATGTTGATCGGCAGGTCTTCGGCTGCCTCCAGCATGCGATGAATATACCAGGGACCCGGTGTGACAGTTGTCGCAAGAGTTCCGACCGATGGTCCCGTACCGCCACCCACCAGAGTCGTCGTGCCGCTGGAGAGCGCTTCTTCCGCCTGCTGCGGCGCGATGAAATGGATGTGCGTATCGATCGTCCCGGCGGTCAGGATCTTTCCCTCGCCGGCAATCACATCGGTACCTGGGCCTATGATTATATCGACACCCGGCTGGATATCGGGATTACCCGCTTTACCTATGCAGGTGATACGTCCGTCCTTGACGCCGACGTCCGCTTTCACGATTCCCCAATAATCCAGGATAATGACGTTGGTGATCACAAGGTCGGCGACTTCGGCGGCATTGCGTTGACTTTGCCCCATGCCGTCACGAATGACCTTGCCGCCGCCGAAGGTGACTTCATCGCCATAGACAGTGCGATCTTCCTCGATCTCGATCACGAGTTCGGTGTCGGCGAGACGAATGCGATCGCCTTTTGTCGGTCCGTAGAGCGAAGCGTAGTTGTCGCGTGTGATCTTTGCCATTTTCAGCTCCCCAGGCGTCCCATAACCTTGCCGTTGAATCCGTAGACCGCGCGTTCTCCCGCCAATGCAACGAGTTCGACGGTACGGGACTGGCCTGGTTCGAAGCGAACAGCCGTGCCGGCCGGGATATTGAGGCGAAAGCCCTTAGACTTATCCCGATCGAAATGCAGCGCCGTATTCGTTTCATAGAAATGATAATGCGAGCCGACCTGGATAGGGCGGTCGCCGGAATTCGCGACGCTGATGGATCGCGTTTCGCGCCCGTGATTGAGCTCGATTTCACCATCCTCGATAAAGAACTCGCCCGGAATCATGACGTACCTCTTATGTGATCGGGTTATGGACAGTGACGAGCTTTGTTCCATCCGGGAAGGTTCCCTCGACCTGGATGTCATGGATCATCTCCGGCACGCCTTCCATGACGTCGGCGCGAGTCAACAGAGTTGCTCCGTAAGACATGAGTTCCGCGACCGTGCGGCCGTCGCGCGCTCCTTCGAGAATGGCGGCTGAAATATAGGCGATCGATTCCGGATAGTTCAATTTAACGCCACGCGCCTTCCTGCGCTCAGCGAGCAAGGCGGCGGTGAAAAGCAGCAGCTTATCTTTTTCACGGGGGAGAAGTTCCATCGCCTGTCCTCGCTCTTGCGTTTCTTGCCGTCAGCCAATCGACCGACGCGCCGCCAGTCTACTTCCGATATGGTATTCCGATCTCTCCCCATCACCAAGTATAAATTGAATTACATTCAAAACTCAAAACAGAGTTAGCGTTTCGATTCAGGGGAAACGCGTGCCGGTAAATGCCTTGTTCTGATGTATCCTCGATGCATTCGGGAAGACAATATCAGGGGAGCCGAGTTGCCGCCTTCTGCAAGCGCTATTCCATCTATAGGCATTGCCCGCTTTTTGAACAGACGATCGCTGTCCGAGTAAATTGTGCAGATTATCCCGCGACTATGCATGTTGTTTCAAACGAAGGACGGCGTCTTCATCCCTAGGGGGGGATTGTTGGGAAACTGTAGCAATTGGCATCTATTGGGCGCTACCGGTAGAATATGAGCGTCGTTCGTCGATGACGGGATGAAGCAACAGGCGCCGTTGCTAAAGGTGATATTCAGTGAACACAACGTCCTCGTTCGATCCACCTGAGAATCGCTTAAAGGCCTCCGTGCGGGAAACGCTCGGCATTGATCTGGCGCTGCAAGGCGGTGGTGCGCATGGCGCCTTCACATGGGGGGTATTGAGCCGCATCCTCGATGAAGACGAGCTCAATATCGACGCAATCTCGGGCACGTCGGCGGGCGCGATGAATGCGGCAGTCCTGGCGGCCGCCTATGGAGATGGCGGTCGTGACGGCGCGCGGGAGGCGCTCAACCGATTCTGGCGAAGAGTTTCCGATGCGGCAAAACTCAGTCCGTTTCAACGCTCGCCGCTCGACATCCTGCTTGGACGCTGGACGATCGATACGTCACCGCTTTTCGTCGCGTTCGATATGATGTCGCGGATGGTTTCCCCTTACAGCCTCAACCCGATGGGTAGGAATCCCCTCAGGGAAATCCTGATCGAGCTCATTGACTTCAACGCGCTTGTGAACAGTCCGATCAAGCTGTTCATCACCGCGACGAATGTTCGGACTGGCCGCGGCCGCGTTTTCCGCAATGCTGAAATCACGCCGGATGTTCTGCTCGCGTCAGCCTGTTTGCCGACCCTGTTCCAGGCCGTTGAAATAGACGGCGAGAGCTATTGGGACGGTGGCTATTCCGGCAATCCGATTATGACCCCCTTGATCGAGGAGGGCAGCGCGCGCGATACGATTCTGGTTCAAATCAATCCGGTGGAACGGCCTGGAACGCCGCGAACGGCGCGCGATATCCAGAACCGGATCAACGAAGTTTCCTTCAACGCTGTGCTGTTGAAGGAATTGCGCATGATGGCGCTGCTGCAACGGGAGGCGGCTTCCAGCGCCGGCGAAGGCGGCCGATGGGCGCGCATGCGCATCCACCGGGTCAGCAGCGATGCCATGACGGAACTGGGCTATTCCTCGAAACTCAACGCGGAGTGGCCTTTCCTGTCCATGCTCCACGACGAAGGCCGGCGTTCGACGGGAGCTTTCCTTCAGGCGCATCGCGCCGATATCGGAAAGCGTTCGACACTCGATCTCGACGAGCTCACCAAGGGGATCTGACGAACGCCGCGGGTTAAACCGGGGCGTCCGGCGGCGTGTCGATCACGATCCGTTCCGGCTCCAGCAGCGCCAATCCGTCGGGTGACGCGGCGAGTGTGTGAATGTAAAAGTAACTCGCATCGGCGTCGATCGCCTCCATGACGGGCGAGGGCGCGGAGATGATCTTGAGAGCGCCGGAGCGCCCGATCCAGTCGATGTGACGGTGGCCATGCATCGCGATCATGCGCGGCGCAACCGGGCGGAGAAGGCGCAGCAGGCGGCTGCCATTGATCAGCGCCGTTCCAATTCGTTCCGAAAAGGCTTTTGCCGGTTTCGGATACTCGGTCAGATGATGGTGGAGCGCCAGAATCCAGTGCGCACGCGGAAACTCGCGGACCACGGCGAGGACTGACCGCATATCCTCCTCGGCGACGAGGCCGAGCGCATTGGTGAAGGAGAAATTGGCTTCCGCATTGGAGTTCAGCAGGAGAACGCCGAGTCCTTCCGGTTCCGCCGGCGGTAACACCATGGGAAAGGTATCGGCCCATATGGTGGCGAGCCCCAGTGAGCGGGAGAAACCGCCAGAGTCCGAGAAGGCCGCTATCCGCTCGCGGTGCGGCTTGAGTGCATCGGCAAGACTGCCCGCGAGCTTCGTCCGGCTCTGATCGAACACCCGCACGCGCGTGCCCTGCAGGGCGTCGATGACGGACAGGGCGCGCATCTCGCGCAAACGTTTACCCGGGCTTCCAGGCAGCTCGAGCCGCGCGGGGTTCGCGCGATCAACGATGTTGAGGTCGTGATTGCCAGGCACAATCAGGCTGCGGGCGGCAAGCGCGCCGTGGCGTTCCATCGCCTCGACGAATTCGGCCCATTCGGTCGACCGGCCGGCATCCGTCATATCGCCGGTGATGAGCAGCAGGTCGATCGGTTGGACTGCGTGGATGCTCGCAATCCTGTCGAGCACCTGCAGAAATCGGTCGTTGCCGCGGCGACCGGCCCGTCCGCTCTCGATGCGGAAGCCATAGCGCTCGCCGACAACGTGAATGTCGGAGAGGTGAACGATACGCCATCTGGGCGCCTGCGGAGGCACGACATCAAAGCGCTTGAGGTCTCGCGGCTGATCCATAAATCCATCAGCCAGTCCCCAGAACAGCGAGGCCAGCGCAAGATAGCCGGCCATCAAGACAATGGCGTTGGCCAACGCGGGAATGACGAGCTGCAACGGATCGATGAAGTCAGTGAGGCCGCCGGTCCAGCGGGTCGCGGGCCAAACCAGGGCGATGATCGCGCTTGCGACAATGCACCCGAGTAGTCCCGCGCCGATGGCGCTGGCCGCGCGGAGCATGGCGCGCTTTCGCGTGTCATCCTCAACACGAATAAACAGCTCGGAAAGATGCTGCAGCCCCTCGCGACAAATGGCATAGCCCGGCTGAACAAGCATCGCATGCAGCGACCAAAAGCTCTTCTCCGCCAATCGAAAGAGCGGCCGAAAGCCATACCAGGTCGCGATGCCGAAGAGACCGAGCAAAACCAGTGAGCCGAGCCCCGCCAGCGCCGCCGCGCGTCCCGATATCTTTGTGATCCATGCGGTCGCAACCAAAGGCGCCGCGCCGACCACGAGGCTTGGAAGGAGCACGCCGATCGTCCACGCCAGCATAAGCTTGAATAGACTGATCTCTCCCAGCAAAGTGCCCGCAATCGCGATAAGCGAGCGCTTTTTGGTGCTGCTCGCGTCATCCTCGGCATCCCCATTCCGGGGCTCAACGATCATAGGCATATTATGCTGGTCGGCAGGAAGTCGACGTCGGCGAGCAATTCTGCTGAAACATGGGATCTCTCGAAAGCCGTATTCGGAAACGTTTGAGCCCGGGGGAGACTCTCACAAAGAGCCTCCCCCGGAAAATCTCATCATAGCTATACAGGTTCAGGCCAAGCAAGCAGCAGGAAGCAGGCGAAAGCGTGGTCGCTAAGCCGCCATACGCCCATCCGACGAAGCGCCAGGTTCATCCAATCCAGACGACGATCTGCAAATCGCCGTCAAGCGCGTTCCCTGAAACCGACGTCGTCGCGAATGACGGTCATCGGGCCGATGGGTAGCACCTCTGCCTGCGCAATGTTGAGCTTCACGAACTCAATCTTGTTCTTCCATACGACGCGAAGAAAATCCTCAAACGCATTTATGGTCAGTTGTTCGCCGGGACAACGTCTGTAGCCGAAGCCAAATGGGGCAAAGCCCGCATGATCGCATACCGGAAGAGGCTTACCGTCGGCGACACCGAAGACCGTGCCGAAGGCGCTGTTCTGCATGGAAACCTTCCGCCCGTCCTTCACGTCGAAACTGGTCTTCTCGAAAGGACACCGCGCCATCCCGATCCGTTCAACATGCTTTTCATCGACTTGCGCGCTGGTCGGGACGCGCTCGTAGCGCGAAGGATCGAACTCCTTCGGATTCTTCCAGTGAACCGGATCGAGGCTGGTCGAGGTATGAGGGCTGACAATATAGCCGGACCGCTCGAACGCGGGAGGGCGGGTCTCCTGTAGCGAGGAGATGCTGCCGCTATTGGGCGAGATAACGCGGAACAATTCCATAACGAGGCGTTCAAGCGGTGTGAACGACGGGTCGGCGGTGCCATCCGGACGCCCCTCCATGGTCTTCACAAAGGAAGCTCGTGTGTCCGGGTCTCCCGTAGCTATGCCGAGCCTCAGCATCATATTGTAAAGCGAGTTGCCCCACTGGCTGAAGGCAACGAAGTTATGGAAGCATTCGAAGACGACATCCTGATGCGCGAAATTCTTGTCGCCTGCGCCATTCTTGAGCCAATACCATGCGAATGTCTTCTGCGGATCGGGCGTCTTTCCCGTCTCGATGTCGGATAGCCTCTCCTCGATCCATGACTTCAGGAAATCGAGGTTCTCCCGAACGGCCATATAGTTCTCGTAGACGATGCGGTTCGTCGGATCCAGATAGGCAAGCACCGTATTGAAATTCTTGCCGATGTCACGCACCTGCGGCGGTATCGCATTGCCCTTCACTCCAAGGTGCAAATCCCAGTACATGTCCCAGAATGTATCGAGATAACGGCGCATCAGCGGCTTTCCGGTATTGGCTTTCGATAGAAAGCCTTCAAAGAATGCCGTTATTTTTTCGCTGTACATCGCCTTATAAAGGTCAGGTGTGAGCGCGCTCATATATATCCGCTTGCGGCGATTGTCGGGACCGCGTTTCTCCAATCCCTGCAGGAAGACGGTTACGCCTTTTTCCGGGGCAGGGCGCCAGTTCTTGCTGATCAGGCCCCATAGATAGGTGGGCAGCGCATTCTCTTTGCTCAATGTCTCGTCGATCATCGGTAGCATCGCCCTTTCGCCCTGGTAAACGCTGACCAGAAAGAAAGGAAGAATTGCGTTTTCCACATACTCAGGGTCGAAGCCTTGTGAAAATTTTGTTCGAATTTGCGCAGCAGATGATTCCAGCTCCGTGACCGTCAGCGGCCTGCGCTCCATTGGCGCGGATTGCGGGAAGGCGGGTCCTGCGGACAACCCCGTGACGGCAGCCGCACTACCGGTGATAAATGAGCGTCTTCTCATGGGGCAAATCCTTTCGAAAGAACTTAGGCTGGACACTAATTCTTCTCGGCATGGATAGAAATCGGATGAGTTCGCAAATGACATTGCGGCTCGCAGAATTGGACCAGGTGCAATAAATCTGGACGTTCTGCATAGATTGCCTGCGAAGCGCCGAAGGAAAACAAGACGGTCGCGGCAGCCTGCTTTTCTCGCCCGACCATCGTCTTGACATTCCCGCCAAGCGAAGGGCGTGGCGGGAATCCAGAATATCACAGCGAATTTGCCTCCCAGGGTCTGCATGGCGGCGGCGGCCCTGGAAGGAAAGCTCTCAATCTTCAGTCAGGCGCTGAAGAGAAGGCATTTGCTCCGGTCCGTGACTACCGATGCGGTTGAGCGCGGTTACGCAGCGGATGATGCGGCGGAAGTCTGCGCAGAGGATGGTGGTGAGGAAGGCTGTGCTGCTTTGGGGCAACGTGGCTGCGCAGCGGATGATGAGGGGGAAGTTTCCGGAGGGGATGATGGTGAGGAAGATTGCTTCGCGCCCGGACGGCATTCGGAGAAGACGGTTGGGCGAATGCGCTTCCCGCAACCCCGATCGTGAAGGCGACTGCAAGCAGAGTTCTGATCATGATGCACCTCAATTTCATTGGTGATGAGGACGTTTCGTTTGGGTACTCTAAACACAAATCGAACAACACTCCTCCATTCTGCCCGAGCCTGCTACGAATTCCTGGAGCCTACCATGCGAAGCACGCCGCGCATTGTGAGTTGATGATCAAAACGGCCATTTCGTATGAATTCCACCGTTTGAGCGATGACGAGCGGATTGTTCATCATGAACGTGTGGGTTACCGGTAGAACGATATGGTCGGTCATACCATCAAGCCTGGTGCTCTCCACGGAGACTTTACCATCGTTGGGACCGCGGAACAGCAAAGGCAGAATAGGATCGAGGGAACGTCTGCCGGCGATAATTCCGACTTCGAAATCGGCGGGAGGCAGAGAGTTAGGTAGACTGTCGGCCCTGGTACCGAGTTGAAGGCCAGCCGGGCCGTTGATCTTTCCGAAGAGCGAAAGATGACCTAATTTATCTACGATTTCCGATCCATGGTTAGGCGGTGCGAGCATCACAACCCGTCCGAGGTTTTGCGGTCGATTGTTCAGCAACCAGGTCCTCAGAAGGACGCCACCCATAGAATGCGTGACAAAATGCAAGCGTCTATGCCCGGCAACGGCAACCGCTCTATCAACGTGGGAGAGAAGCTCTTCAATCGATTGTCGCCTTGATGGGTAGCTCGGACTGACAACAAAATATCCCAAACGCCGCAGCGTCTCTTTCATGGCAAGAAGAGATTTTTCAGTACGAGCCAGGCCGTGCAGCAATATGACGGCATCACTGTTCTCGGTAGGTATCTGCGTCGATGGGGGTTGGGATAGCATTGCCGAACCAGCAGCCGTAGCGGCTGTCTCCAGAAGACAATCAGGGGCCGGGATTATCGGGCTTCAATTCATATTGCGCACCCTGCCATTGCACGATTAATTCTAGCTTGGTGAATCGGCTTTTGGGATACGGATAGAATCCCGAGGATAGGCGTTCCGTTCATTTCTCCGGATGCCGGGAGCTTGCGCCATCCTGGATTATCACTCGACGTTCGACAAGGTCATCGTTTGGGGAATGGGACAGGCCGAGGGAATTGGCGACCAGAAGGTCCGCCAGGCTGCCGGCGTTCCCCATTGGTCCAACGCAGAGCCAAGACGGGTGTTTGACGCCCAGCCATCCCAGTTCGCGTGCTTCCGTCGGAGACATTCCAAATTCCAACTTGAACATCCGGCTGTAAGTCGAGGCGTCGCTGAAATTCCATTCCTCGGCGATGCCGGCGATGGTGCGCTTGTCCGAAGGGTCGGCAAGGGCATCTCGTGTTTTTAACAGGCGCCTGCGGCGAATATAGTTGGACACGCCGCCAGCCGGTTCAAAAATTCTATAGAGACGGGACCGGGAAACGCCGACGGCCCGGCAGAGCTTCTCCGGTGTCAGATCCCGGTCGCCAAGCCTATCCGTAATGGCTTGAGCGATACGAGCGACAGACATTGCGTCCAACGGTCCTTGCGCTGCCGCCAGATCATCGCCGGATGGCTTCAGCGCCGTCGCAAAGAGACTGGCCGTCGTCGTGACGATGTGTGGAATGTCTCCCGCCTTGAGATCGGGAAGCGAGCGGTACAGCAGAAGCATGTAATCCGCCAGAAATCTTATCGCGGTGATGTCGGCTTTGGCCCTTGATGAGCTGACTGCCAGCGAAGAGCGTGGCAGATAGAGCAGGACAATCCGGTCGTCTTGAACGGTCCCTTTATCGGGAAGCGCCAGACACCTCAGGTGAGGCTCTCCGGCGGCCATGGCGCCGCCATGGAAGCGCGGAAACGGAACCGATAGAATCCAGTGATCCAGCAATGGGCGCGCCCGGTGTTCCCATCCGATCCTGTACGCTGTTTCAGGAAACTCGATAGCGGCAAGAGCCAGGTCGCCGAGCTGCCATATCCTTTGGCGAACATGAAAGGAAGATCGTTCCGCGTATAAAAGCTCGACATCGACAATGTCGGTGTACCACGTCCGGAAGACGTCGAACTGTTCAGTCGGGGGCGCCGACGACGTATCCAGATCGATGACGCACTGCAGAGGCTCATCGGCGGACAGATCGCATTGAACGGCGGCGGAAGCTACTCTTGCGTCCATGCCGACTCGCTCCAGGCGGGGGGACAGACTGGCAGCGTGGCTTCGCTGCGAGGGACCCGAACGCCAAGCCGGTCTCCAGCTATTTGCGGCCGAGATCCGCCGTCGGTTTCGTCAGGCTGGCGGAGGTCCCGTGCTGGACGATTCCGTGAATGCTTCAATTGCAGATTTGTTGGATACACCGAGGAGCCGCGCGTTGTTCTGGACCGGACGGCTCTAAGAGACCGTATGATCAAAGACGCTCGGGACAGATCAATCTCTATCCACTTTCCGACACGACGGGATCTCAGCCGGAAGCTCGTTTGCAGAAAAGAACTTTAATTCTATTGAGCTGTGCCGGCCGCCATTCAATATCGTACCACGATCTATCTGGCGCGACCTTGGAAGCCAGCCGGGAAGGCATACCGTCCGTTGGAATCGGCGACGCCTATCTGTCTTGTGGTGCGCCGCCCCAAATGCGTCGCCGCGTCTCGCTTGGCGAACATCCAAAGACAGCAGCATAGGCCGCAGCGAAGCGACCCAGGTGCCAGAAGCTGAAGCTCATGGCGATATCGGTGATCGACAGGTGATCGCCATCCGTCAGAATGAGGCCGTGCGCTGCTCGCAGCCGTCGCTCTCTTTCATAGGTGCGAGGGTTGACGCCGAGGCATTCCTGAAAGGCGCGTTCCAAAGTTCGCTCGCCGATGCCCAACACCTCACAGACGGCGCTGACCGAAACCGGCACGCGGGGTCTCACCTCGAGAATGGCGAGGGCGGCATCAACGATATTGCGTCGCTCATCGGAACCGAGACGGGGAAAAGGCGGTTTCTCCGTGCAGGAGAGGGCGCGCTTGAGAGCGGCGCCCGCCTCGCTCGTCGCGACTGCGAGGGCCGCAGTAAGGTCGTAGCTGCGCTGCCCGGCAGCTTCCGCGAACCGGGTGGTCCGGAGCATCTTCTGTTGAAGCTCGAGTTCAACACCCGGGGCGAATCGTTGCTCGTGGATTCCGCTCATCAGCCAGCTTCGCTGCTCCGGCTGCGACGCCGCTTCCAAGCGTAACGAATCAAGGGCGGAGGCGCGCAGGCCGATCCGCATGAGGCGATAGCTGCCAAGCATCTCCAGATCGAATTCCGTTCCGGGGCCGACGAGCCGCAACCGCGGTACGTCGCTCTGCGTCCCGTTGAAGGTCGTAGCTTTGCCCCAAAGGAATACCGCCGTCAGCGCATCATCATTGATTCCCCCCGACATGGCGATTCCACCTTTGTCTCGTAAGTCGAGAACGAATGTATCGCCATAATCGATGGTCACCAGGCGCGACGCATGTTGCTGCGCACGGATCTGTCGGATGTGGAATTCCGCGTCGGGGTCGGACTCGTGCGTGCGAGCCACGACGGAGTTGTATTTACGCGCGTACCAGTTCGGCGCCTCCAACACTATGGCCTCCACAAAGTATCCGTCCTGGGCGCTTCCGGACGTGCCAGCCCCCTCTTGCAGAATTGGCGATGATCCAAGCCTGTCAATTGCGCCGGAAGGTGTCATAAATCAATCGGCATCACGCCCGCGAAAACTGCGGGTTTCGCCTGATTGGATTACCTTCATTCACGGTCCCGGCGGTTGGCTATCCGTCAACGTCAGATGCCTTCGCTCAGCCTGCACTGCGTGAGGGCGGTGGAAAGCTGATGATGCCGCTCAAACTGCAGTGTGGTCGGCGGCTCGCGCTCAAGGGTCGTCGAAGGAAGTTCACCGAACAGTTTGCGATAGACGACGGAGAAACGGCCCAGCTCCCAGAAGCCGTGATCGAGGGCGATGCGGGTGACGGAGGTTGCCGCCGGAGATGCATCGCTCAACCGGCAGCGCGCAAGGGCAAGGCGGTTCAGCCGAAGATAGGCAATAGGTCCAATGGCCAGGACGGATTTGAATGCCCGATGCAAGGTCCGGCGGCCGACCTGAAGCTTGTTGCAGAGCTGATGGACATCGACCGGGACAGGATCCATCTCCGCAAGGATATCCTCGGTGGCGCGGATGATTTGCAGGGAATCTCTGCGGAGGACGTCTCCCTCGAAGGCGTGAAGCTCGCTCATGGAGGTCAGATAGCAGTTGAGCAACTCTGCTTCGATAAGCCGTGCCGCGTTGGCCGACAATTCGCTGCCATGCCGATCGAGCATTGAACGGCAGACATTGATGCGATGGCGTACGGCTGCCTTGATCGCGGGGCTTGGGCTGTAAACGGCCGGTTTGAGCCAAAGGCTTTCCGAAGCCAGCGTCTCGTGGCTGGCCGCCGTCCGCAGGAGAGTGTTCACGGGAAGCGTAATCGTCATATACGAGGACGCGCCGAGAAAGCAGCCGTCTTCTTCCCCGCCATCCGGAAATGTAACGACGTCGCCGGCTCTTGTGTCTTTGTTCCACTGCAGGACTTCGGCTTCAGCGCTCAGAAGCATGCCTAGGGTCACGGCGTTCTGGCTGAGGTATCCCCTGACCCGGATGCCCTGGCTGAATTCGCCGATGCTGATGCGCGATTGGCCGATCGCAGCGTGGATAAGCGCTCCGTTGAGCGGTCCCTGTTGCAATTGCGTGGCGGACAGTTCGCCGCCCTTCACGGCCTCGCGCAAATCTTCAATGCCGCGGATCGAGGCTCTCTGGATTGCGACCGGATGAATACCTTGCTCTGTCATGGCGGGCATCCTGAATCTTGAAGAGATTTCACCGGAAGTATAAATTTTTTGCCATTATTTTGGGTAGAGCTTGATTCAAGGCAAAAGCCTGAGGTTTCAGATCAAATCTGCTTATGAGTGGCACAAATTGCATATCGTCGTACGATGATAATTGACACTCTAGCTTAGGTGAAGAAAAAACGCCGAGCTAGGGGGTTTAGTTGAAGTACAGTGTTTTCCGACACGTCTTCGGCCCACGCGTACCGTTCTGGTCTCCGCGTACACCTGGTTGCCGAATCACAGATGCGGGCAGCGCCGTCCCCGCCTCCTGGGCGATTTGGCCGGATTTTAATAACATATTGACCAAACTGCTTATTTTTGTTCCGCTTCTGGCGTTCGGGTTGGGGTCGTATCGCGCCTATTTTGATGCCGTGAATCAAGCGGAGAGAGGATTGCGGGCGAACATTGCCCTACTCGCTGACCGGCTTGATACGGTTCTGGATGAAACCGGAAATACTTTGACCGAAGCCGCACGCATGGCGGCGAGCGCGGACCTTCGCAACGGGGCAGCGGACGCCGAATTGCGTGGCGAGCTGACCAGGCTGTCGCGTGCCTCGCGCTTGTTGATGGTGGGGATCGTCGATGCTGATGCAGACATTGCAGCGTCCGATCAGGAGGGGCTGCGCAAAATAGTTTTTCCGGAGATCATCCTCGCGCATGCCCCATCTGCCGTCGACAGCGCCTCTGCTCCTCAGACCAGGTTGAGCCGATATCCGGACGACAATCGACTGCTGGTCATGAGCCGCAGCATTCATGGCGTGAACAACGAGCTTGCCGGGACAGTGTTTGCCCTTATGGACATCGGGGAAAGCCTGACCTTCAACGGCAATCCAGGCTTAAGAGCCGACACCGGGATCTCGCTGTTTGCAACCGCAGCCGCGGAGCCGCTTGCCAGTTGGCCTGATGCCGCAGCGGCGCGCTTGCCTCCGGCGCGTTCCCAGGAGGGCGCCGATTCTCCAGCCCAGCCGGTCAATATCGTCCGGCGTTCGAATGTGTTGGGAACGGTCGAGAGCCTCCAGGCCGTGCAAAAGCTGCGCAACTGGGATGTCTTTGCTGTTGCGGTTCGATCCGGGGCCAGCATCGGGCCCGCATGGTTACATCCTGCCGGCGCGCTTTCGACGCTTGCCGCCGCTTTCTGCGCCGGCGCTTTCGTCCTGCTGAGAGCGCCCGGAAAGCGGCCGAAAGAGGAAGTTGCTACGGCCGCGACGGATACAAGCAAGTCGCAGTATCAGGCAATTTTTGAGAATGCACCCAATACGCTCTTTGTCGCGACAAAGCAGCCGGATGGCAGGTCTGTTTTCACGGATATAAGCCCCAACAGCCACAAGATGATTGGGATTGACCCTGTCGTCGCGATCGGGAAATCTCCCGAGGATCTGTTTCTTCCCGGTGACGCCGGGTTCGTGACGAGCATGCACGACCGCTGCATCGCGAGCCAGGCGCTTGTCCAGTCGGAACATGAGGTCAGGTTGCCGACCGGTCGGACTTATTGGGAGATTCGTCTTCTCCCCTTGCCGACTGAAGCAGGGCAACCGAAGCAGGTTGTCGGCAGCATTCGCAACATCACCCAGCAAAAGCAACTGGCGCACAATCTGAAACGGGTGACCGGCCAGTTGCTGGGGCGCCAGGATCAGGAACGGCGACAGATTGCCCGCGACCTGCATGATTCAGCTGCACAGACACTTTGGGCAGCCAGCATGGAAATATCCAAGGCTGCCGGCGCCATGCCGGCCTCCAGCGGGGCGGCGCATGCGCTGAACCTTGCGCGGGAATATATTTCGCAGACGCAACTGGAGTTGCGCACGGTTTCCTATCTTCTGCATCCGCCCCTGCTGGAAGAGGCGGGATTATCCCGTGCGATCCCATGGTTCCTGGAGGGGTTTTCTTCCCGCACCGGCCTGAGCGTGTCGTCCACCATCGCCGAACCCTTGGCCGAAATGCGGTTGCCGTTCGCGATAGAGATCGCCCTGTTCCGCATCGTGCAGGAGGCGCTGGCGAATGTTCATCGGCACGCCCGGGCCAAAACCGCGACCGTGAACCTGTCTATGGAAAACCGCCTGGTTCAACTGACTATTCTCGATGATGGGCTAGAGGGCCGGTCGCTGGCGGTCCTGCGGCGTGAGGTGCGGGAAGGGGTTGGGATCGGCGGTATGAGAAGCCGGTTGCGAGCGCTGGACGGCAGTTTGAGCGTGCAGTTCACCGATCATGGAACCATGGTTCATGCAAAACTGGCGCTTCCGGAAGGATACGAACCCGTGTCTTCAAGTTAGAGCACCGGGCGTGCTTCCGGAATCCGATCGCATCGCATTTTACGAAAAGTCGGTATCGGCTGTCGAAGGTACTCTAAGTATTTATCCCGACCCTTATAGGGAATTTGCGAGATAGCCTGCCCGAGCGTGAGCCTTATATTTATTCTGGGGCGTTCGATCAAAAAGGATAGCCCGCCGCATGCGTTACTCCGGGGACAACATGGCTCTGCCCGAGAAGAACGACCGACCAGTACGCACGCCACAACGCTTTGGCGTCACGACGATCATGATCGCCGACGATCATGACGTGGTTCGTCGAGGTGTTCGAGCCATCATAGAATCGCGCCCAGGCTGGGAGGTCATTGGCGAAGCTGACGATGGCGCGAAGGCGCTTGCGATTGTCGAGGAAACCAAGCCAGCTGTCGCGGTTATCGATTATTCGCTTCCGTCCCTGAATGGTGCGCAGCTGACACGACGCATCAAGGCCATAAGTCCGTCCACGGAAGTTCTTATCTTCACCATGCACGACAATGAAATGCTGATGCGGGATGTGCTAGGGGCCGGTGCCCGCGGCTTTCTCCTGAAGTCCGATGCGGACAAGCAATTGATTGCGGCGATCGAGGCTATGGCTCGCCATCAACCCTTTTTCACGGGCCAGGTGGCGGAAGCCTTTCTTAAACTTTATCTGTCGCAGCCCGTGAATTCGGGAGAAACGACCCTTACCGCACGCGAGCGCGAGGTCGTCCAACTGATCGCAGAAGGGCATTCCAGCAAATCCGCCAGCCGGATTCTCGACATCAGCTTGAAAACAGTCGAGTCGCATCGCGGGGCCGCAATGCACAAGCTGGGGATCACCACCACGGCTGCGCTCGTGCGTTACGCCATAAGGAATAAATACATAGAGCCGTAATACGGCTGTCGGGAAATCTCCGTGCCGGCGGGCGGCGCAAGCTTGCCGCGGCTTCTGCCACCGTCGCACGCAGCACGTTTATCCGCCAGAAAGATCGAGCATGTATCGATCCATAGCCTTGGCAAACCCATCGTTGCCGTTGCTATCCGTCACGAAATCCGCGGCCTGCTGCACCGATGGCTTGGCGTTGCCCATGGCAATGCTGAGGCCGCTCCTTTCAAACATGGCGACATCGTTGGCGCCATCACCGATGACTGCAATTTCCGCCAGCGGGACAGCCAGTATTTTCGCGAGCTGGCTGAGTGCCGCGCCCTTGTTTGCCAGCGGATGGGTGATGTCGAGATAATATGCCTGCGAACGGGCGACGGAGGCGCGGCCGGCGAGTGCTGTCGTGACATCATGTTCGCAACGAGCGAGATGAGCGAAATCCGCGCTGACACCGACGATCTTCGCGGCTGTGTCAAGGCTGGATCCGAAGCCCTCAACGATGGTGGGGCCAAATCCGACGGTGCGTTGTTCCAGTGCCACGTAGGGCTGGTGGACATCGCGCAGCAGCCAGTCCTGGCCGCTGAAGACCCAGACTGCCAACCCGCGTTGCGTGAGGAGATCGACAGCATCCCGAGCTGTTTCAGGTGCCAGAAGATGCTCGGAAATGATCGTCATGTCGGGATTTGCGATGACTCCGCCGTTGAAGCCGGCGACCGGCGTGTCTATGGACAAGTCCTTGAGGAGCGTCAGCAATCCTCGCGGTGGACGGGCGCTGATGATACCGAACCGGATTCCGTTTGCGCGCAGTCTTTCAACGGCCGAACGCGAAGGATCAGTCAAGACCTTGTCATCGGTTACAAGCGTCCCGTCGACATCCGAGATGACCGTTGAAATTCTGGCGGAGGCCGATGTTCTGTGCGTCACATTGCATACTCCAAGTCTTGCTCTGCGTGGTGGAGCCCTAAGTCGACAGAGCCGCGTTGGATATACATTAAAGGTATCCCAGCCGGCCGGCGATCACTCCGACGGCAATGGCGGCGAACAGCGGCACGAGTGGATTGGTTCTGGTCAGGGTGACGTAGAGCCCGACGGCCAGGGCGATGGCAACGCCAAGATATCCGGTGATCGCCGCGCGCCCCGTGACTGTCGCGCTGGCGATGATCAGGCCGACGACGATGGGCGGAAGCGAGCGTCGCGTGACCGCATACCAGTTGGCGCGCTTCAGCCGCTGCTCGGCGCGATGAGCGGCCAGCGCGATCAGACTCGTGGGGATGACCGTCGACAGGGTTGCAACCGCCAGACCGGCGAAACCGGCGACCCGCCAGCCGATGAGGCTCATGAGCAGAATGTTCGGGCCGGGCGCGATTTGAGAGATGGCGAATGTGGTGGCGAACTCGGCGTCATTCATCCAGCCATAAACGTCCACCGCCTGTCGATGGATCTCGGGGATCATCGCTGCGATGCCGCCGACGGATACGACTGCCGTGGTGGCGAATGTCAGCGCCATGGTGACAAGGATATTCTGGTTCACGAACGCTGCCTCCAGAATTCCGTCGCGACGGCCAGGGGCGCGAGGACGGCTATGACCGCCAGCATGGGGAAGCGAAGTACGCCGATGGCGAAGAAACTTGCCGCTGCAAATACGATTGCAGGCGGCGATTTCAGGATGTTTCTTGCAAGCTTGAAGCCGGTTCCAAGAGTGAGGCCCACCGCGCCGGCAGCGGCGGCTATGGTGGCGGATTTGACGTCGGGCAGATCGGAGAAACGGTCATACAGCGTCGCCAGGGCGATGAGGCATACAAGGGGCGCTGACATGAGGCCGATGAGGGCAAGCGCAGAGCCGAGCGCGCCCTGAAAGCGATCTCCGACCATAGTCGCCAGGTTGATCAGATTTGCGCCGGGCAGGACTTGGCCCAGTCCCAGAAGCGACGTGTACTCGCTTGGTGTGAGCCAGCGACGCCGATCGACCAGAACGTGATAGATGGCGGCGCCGATGCCGCCAAAGCCGAACAGCCCGACCAACATGAAGCCGGTGAACAGGCTCCAGCGTGTTACAATTTCATCGCTGTCACGATCGTTCGAGACAAGCGCCTCCTCAATCTCGCCCAATGGTTCCTCCCGGATTGAATCTGCTGACTTCTTGCGCGTTGGTATCGTCGAACGGAGGCGTCGCCGCAAGCGGGGACGGCAATTGGATTGTCGCATCCGATATTCGCGCCAGACCGATGCGCCGGCCAACCTGCGGTTGCGTTTTTAGCCGCATGGCTCAAGCGATGGCTTGTCAGTCGTATGTCTTGATGTTACCTCGGTGAAATATCACAATTATATTAGATTTGGGAGGATGCCATGGCTCGAAAGAAGGTCACGACCCGTCTGAAACTGCGGGCGATAGGAGGCTTGCACCGGGCAGCAATGATATTCATCACAGTCGCGTTACTGGGTCCGCAGTCTCATGCGATCGCTGATGAGTGGCCGTCCAGGCCGGTGACTGTGATTGTCCCATATGCGGCGGGCGGAAACTCGGACATCATGGGGCGTCTGCTCGCCGATGGTCTCACCAAGCAGCTCAAACAAAGTTTCATCGTCGAGAACCGCGGTGGCGTGGGAGGGGCTGCCGGCACGGAGTATGTCGCTCGCGCGCCGAAGGATGGATATACGTTGCTGTGCGCAACGACAGCCCAATTGTCCATCGTCCCGCTTGTCCAGACGGTGCGATACGATCCCGCCACATCGTTCGAGCCTGTCAGCCTGTTTGGCAGCAATGCAAACATCATTGCCATCAGCGACAAGGTGCCGGCCACTTCTCTCAAGGAGTTCATTGCCTACGCGAAGGCCAATCCAGGCAAGTTGAACTACGGTTCCGGCGGCATTGGAACGGTCACGCACCTCGCCGGCGCGTTCTTTGCGAACAAGGCGGGTCTGGATATCACACACGTTCCGTTTCGCGGCGGGTCGCAAATGGTGGCGGAGCTCTCCGGCGGCCACATAGAGATGTATGTCGGCAGCACATCGGAACTTCTTTCGATGGGAAATGGCGCGGGGATCAAGCTGCTGGCCGTGACCAGCCCCAAACGTCTTCCCAGTGTCCCGGACCTCCCTGCGGTTGCCGAGCTTGTGCCGGGATACGAGATCGGCACATGGAATGGCCTGCTGGCGCCGGTCGGCCTTCCAAAGGAGATCATCGCGCAGCTGGAGCGGGCGGCTATTGCGGCCGCAAAGGATCCGGAGACGCAGGAGAAGATGGCCAAGCTTGGAATCGAGGCCCGCGGTACGACGTCTGAGGAATTCAAGAAGGTCATCGCGGACGAGGCGGCGATGTATCGGGAAGTGGTTGCCGCCGCCGGAATTACAAAACAGTAGAGGGCGCTCACGCGCATGCAACATCAGGGCGTGGCAGTCATTCGAAGCTGCCCGGCTCGGCCTCATCATCGATGAGGCCGAGCTCTTGAGCGGTGAGGTGCTATAGCGCCGACGTCATCGCGCCAGCAATTGAATGGCCCGATCTGCGACGGCCTTCGGGGTCGCCAATGTTTTCTTCACCTCTTCCGCAAGCTTCTCCGGGCTCTCATATTCAACGTCGAGATTGGCCTTCTGCATTTCAGACAGCATGGTCGGATCTTTCATCATCTCGGCAAATCCGGATTGCAGGGCTTTCATCACAGGCGCGGGCGTGTCGGGAGGGGCGATGAAGGCGCGGCCGATGGCGCCACCGGACGCGTAAAGACGCAGCAGCTGGCGGTCGGCTTCCGTGTCGCCCAGTTCTCCGAGCGCGGGGACATCCTTCAAGTCGGGCGCGCGTTCCGGCAAGTCCTGCAGGATGATCTTGATCTTCTTTTCATCAAGCCAGGCTTTCTTGCCGGTGCGCACTGCGGCCCAGGAGCTCGCCGATCCATCGACTTCACCGCGTTCCATCGCCAGCATGCCTTCCGCGGAAGCAGGAAAGCCGCTGATCACTTTGAATTTCGTGCCGATCGTCGCATTCAAAAGTTTCGGTACGACTTCGGAGATGTTCCCGGCACCTGCGGCAGCCACTGGTGACTCTGTTGTCTTTGCCTCTTCGATCGACTGGACTTTCGCCGTGTGCCACTGGAAGTGGATATTGTTCGAAGAAGCGATCCGGCCAACCCAGTTGAACCTGGCGGCATCATACTGCACGGCCGGGTTTCGCGTGACCTGTTCCACGGCAAGCGTTTCCGTCACGATGCCGAGCATCGTGCCGTCCTTAGGGGCGACGCTGTAAATATAATTGGCCGCACGGATGGTGCCCGCGCCCGGCATATTGACGGCAATCACGGTCGGGTTGCCGGGCAGATACTGTCCGAGATAGCGGGCGACGACGCGGCCATACAGATCGTAGCTGCCGCCGGGGGTGTTGCCGATATTGATGGTGATCGTCTTCCTGGCGAAATTCACCTGCTGTGCCGATGCAGGCGCCAGCAAGCTGGCGAAGGCAACGCCCGCCAGAAGAAGCCGGCGTGGCGCCAATGAGAATTGATGGTTCATGTCTTTCTCCTGAATGCTTAGACAAAGGCGAGATGAGTACTGCCGAGGCGCGACGAGAGCACCCGGGCCGCATTGACGACGATGGATTCGAGCCGCTGCAAGGTTTCGTCGTCGATGCGCGATTGCGGTCCGCTGACGACGAGAGCGCCGGCCAACTCGCCGCCGCCCTTGAAGACAGGCGCTGAAATCGCGACGACGCCGGGGCTCACTTCGGCCTGGCTGACCGAATAACCTGCCTTGCGGACCTGCGCATGCTTTGCGCCTTTCGCTCCCGAAAAGGCCTCGAGCACATGCCCGGCCGCCCCGCGTGGCAGGGGGATCACGTCTCCGACCATGATGTGATCGCGCAGGCGATGCTGGGATTCAATGCGGTACAGGCAGACCCGGTTGCTGCCGTTGCGGATGTTGAAGCAGGCGCTCTCGCCGGTTTCATCGACGAGCTGGCGCAGCGCCGGAATGATCAGCTCGGCGGGTTCGATGGCTTCCTGATGCAGTCGGGCAAGCTGTAGCGTGGCTGAGCCAATATAGTAATGACCCGCGTGGGTTTTCTGCAAAAGTCCTGCAGCTTCAAGTGTTTGGGAGATGCGCAGGATCGTGCTTTTGTACAGCCCGGTGGCTGTCGCAAGCTCCGCCAGGGTCATGCGCGGCTTCTCGATCGAAAAGGCGCGAAGCAGCGCGACCGCTCGTTCGACAGAAGCGACATGCTTCGCCTCCGCATCATCCACCTGTGCCATCCCAGTCCGACATTTTTCAAACGACGTGCGGTGGTCTTGCACCAGGAACCGCGCTCCTGTAAACGGCCAAATTCAGAACGTCATTCTGTTTTTGAGGGGATCATGAAACCTGTTTCGCTTGCCGTGTGCGTCGCCGCAGCCGTGTTGACGTCGTCAAATGTTCAGGCCCAGCAAAGCGGCTTCTACAAAGGCAAGACGGTGACGATCATCGTCGGCTTTTCTCCCGGTGGCGGCTACGATCTGGCGGCGCGCACGGTGAGCCGCTACATGGGCAAGTATATTCCCGGAAATCCGACGGTGATCGTGCAGAACATGCCCGGCGCCGGAAGCCTTTCGTCCATCAACTATCTCGCCAATATCGCGCTCAAGGACGGCACATTCCTAGGCACGTTCTCGCGCGGCATCTCCTTCGAACCGCTCGTCGGCAACAAGAGCGCGCAGTTTGATCCGCGCAAGCTGAACTGGATCGGCAGCCCAAGCCGGGAAACGAACGTTACGTTCGTCCGCCAACAGGCAGCTGCCCAGACCTTCGAGGATCTGAAGACGAAGGAGACCGTCATCGCCACGACGGGCGGAGGCGCGGATACGGCGACGTTTCCCCGCATCATGAACACGATATTCGGCACAAAGCTCAAGATCGTCACGGGCTATCCGGGTGCGACGGAGACGTTGCTGGCCGTTGATCGCGGTGAGGCCGACGGTATGGCGGGATTGTCCTGGGGCTATCTCAAGGCCAGCCGGCCCGCGTGGATCAAGCAGAATCAGATCCGCGTATTGCTGCAATTCGGATTGACGAAGGCGGCCGACCTTCCGGATGTCCCGCTGGCGCTGGATTATGCGAGCAACGAGAGCGATCGTCAGTTGTTGCTGTTCTTCCTTGCCCGCCTGGCCATGGCGTGGCCGATCGCAGCCCCTCCGGGCGTGCCGGCTGATAGGATCGAGATCCTTCGCGATGCCTTCGCGCAGACGATGAAGGATCCGGAATTCATCGTCGAAGCCGAGAAGCAGTCCATCGACGTGTCGCCCGTCTCGGGAGAAGAGATCGCCGACATTCTGGCGAAAGTCTATGCCAGCGAGCCCGCTGTTATTGAGCGCGCACGGCAGATATCCGAAGCAGCCCGCTAATTCAAAAGGGATGAAGCGCGTGAAAAAGCACTATCAGGTTGTTGTTGCCGGCGGTGGCCCGGTTGGCACGGGGTTGGCGATCGAACTGGGATTGCGGGGCGTCTCCTGTCTTCTCGTCGAGCCGCGAACAGCGCTCGGCAAGGTCCCGAAGGGGCAGAACCTGACGCAGCGTACGCTCGAACATTTTGCGACATGGGGCCTTGAAAAGGAACTTCGCGCCGCGCGTCTGATGCCGAAAGGCTATCCGATCGGCGAATTGACGGCCTACGGCAATCTGATGAGCGATTACTGGCACGCGCCTGCCGGGCGCGAGGTGGTGCGCTCCTTCTATTCGCAGGATAACGAGCGTCTGCCGCAGTATCAAATGGAAGCCGTCCTTCGCGAGAAAGTGGCGACGCTGCCGACGGTGGATGCGCTCTTTGGAACGGAAGCGCTCAGGTTCGAACAGGACGCCACCTCCGTTCGTGTCGATGTCCGGACATTGGCAAGCGGCGAAACAACCACCGTTAGCTGCGAGTACCTCGTTGGTTGCGATGGCGCGCATTCGGCCGTGCGCACGCAGCTTGGCATCGAGCGCAGCAAGCAGGATTACGAACAGAACATGCTTCTGGCAGTGTTCCGCTCGCGCGATTTTACCGAGAGCCTCAAACGCTTTCCGCAACGTTCGACCTACCGTGTCCTGCGGCCGGAGCTGAAGGGCTACTGGCAGTTCTTCGGCAAGATCTCGGAGCCCGACGAATGGTTCTTTCATGCGCCGGTGCCGATGGATGCCAAGATCGAGACATTCGATGCCCTTGGGCTTATCCGGCAGGCGGCAGGGTTTGATTGCCATTGCGAGTTCGAGCACCTGTCCTTCTGGAAGATGCGCGTTGCCGTTGCCGAGGAGTACCAGAAGGGCCGGGTCTTCATCGCCGGTGACGCCGCTCACAGCCATCCGCCCTATGGCGGCTTTGGCCTGAACAACGGCCTGGAGGATATCCGCAATCTCGGCTGGAAGCTTGCGGCGCGGGTGAAAGGCTGGGGCAGCGAGCGTCTGCTCGAGAGCTACAGCATCGAGCGGCGGCCGGTCTTCTGGGAGACGGCCGACGACTTCATCACCGCGCGCATCAAGCGCGATGCGGCTTTCCTCGAGCGTTACAATCCGAGCGTCGACAAGGCGGAGTTCGAAACGGCCTGGCATGGCCGCGAGACGGACATCGGTTCCCGCTTTCAGCAATACGAACCCAATTATGAAGGGTCACCGGTAATGTTCGGGCCTCCGGGCGGCGTCAACACGGCGCACGGCACCCATGCGGTGCGCGCGCGCGCCGGGCACCACCTGGCGCCCGTGCCGATGTCATCGGGCCGGAACAGCTTTGAAGCGCTGGGAAATGAATTTTCGCTTCTGGCCTTTGGCGCGAAGGACGCGGACGTTGCGGCCTTCGAAAAGGCTGCTCAGGACAAGCATATCCCGCTCAAAGTCATCCGCGACGATCTGCAGGGCGGGCGCGATGCCTATGAAGCGCATTTCATTCTTGTGCGGCCGGACCAGTATGTGGTGTGGCACGGCAATGAATTGACGGGCGATCCGACGGCCATTCTGGCGAAGGCTGTCGGCGCGGACGCACGGTAGAAATCCCGTTTGAGATTCGATCGCGCCGGATGCTGGCATCCGGCGCGATTTTTATTGCGAGCCTTCAATCCCGGCTTTGCGCACGATCTCGCTCCAGCGCTTGATCTCGCCTTTGACGAAGGTCTGGAGGTCCGCGATGTTGCTCGGCGGGAGCGGCAGCATGCCATTCTGGCTGATTGATGTTGCGATATCGGGCATTTCCAGGACAGACCGAAGATCGGCGCTCAGCTTCTCAAGGATCGGCTGAGGCGTGCCGGACGGTGCGGCGAACATCTGCCAGGAGGCGACGTCGAAGCCCGGCAGGGTATCGTTGACGGGAGGCACATCGGGCAACACGTCGAGCCTCCTTGCGAGGGAGACGCCAAGCGGTCGTACAGTTCCTGCCTGCATCTGGCCGAGACCGGGGCCGAGGTCGACGAACATCACCGGGACATGGCCGGCCACCACGTCATTGAGCGAGGGAACGCTGCCGCGGTACGGCACGGGATTCATCTGCAAGCCGGTCATGCTTTTCAGCATTTCCATGTAAAGATGGTGCGGCACGCCGGGGCCGGCGGTTGCGTAGCTCAGCGGCTGCGGGCTTGACTTCGCGTAGTCGATAAATTCCTTCAACGTCTTGGCCGGCACGGACGGATTGACGACGAGAACGAATGGCGTTGCCGCGATCATCGCGAGCGGCGTCAGGTCCTTCACCGGATCATAGGGCAGGTGCTTGAACAAGGTGACGTTGACAGCGAATTGGGGACTGCCGGCAAGCAACAGCGTGTAGCCATCAGGCGCCGCGCGGGCGACGGCGGTTGCGCCGATATTGCCGCCTGCGCCGACCCGGTTTTCAACGACAACGGCCTGCCCCCATTTCTTTTCCAACTGGGCGCCGACCAGGCGGGCCAGAATGTCGCCCGCGCCACCGGCTGCGAAAGGCACGACGATCGTTACGGCTCTGTCCGGAAAAGTCTGGGCGCCGGCTGATCCGATAGAGATGAATGCTGCCATCAAAGCAGAAGATAACAATGCTACCGCCTGGTAGACGCCTTTGCGGACCATAGATCCTCCCCGGGTGCTTGGCTTGATCGTTGTTTGCACTCCGTCGGTCCGTACCGGCGGATTGCTGCGACATGTTAATATATCAGGGCGCCGAGAGCACAAGTTTGGAATCGGCAATGATGCGCTGCCACTTCTCCGATTCAAGTTTGAGCTTCTCTGCGAGCCGCATATCCCGGGACAGTGTCGGCAACAGGACAGGCGTCCTCGAGCCGGGGCAAGGGCTTCCCGCTGCCAGTCCCCAGAAAGCGCACGGTGCTGTCTAGCAGGGCGTTTGCTGTCCGATCAATGCGTTGTATTTCTGGACGAGGAGATCGACGAAAATCCGCACCTTGTGGGGCACGTAGCGGTTGTGGCCGTAATAGACGCGCACGATGCGCTCGGCCAGAGCCTGCCCCGCCAGAGCCGGGACGAGCTGTTGGGTGGAGACCGCCTCCCGCACCGCATAGGCTGGAAGAAATGCGATCCCTAAACCTTCGATTGCGAACATGCGGATGATCTCGGCGGAGGTGGAATGGAGCTCGCCCTGGATCGTCACCGTTTGCTCGATGCCGTCTTCCAGGAAACGCCAGCGGGTCGGAGATCTGTTGTGATTGACATGGATCAGACAGCGATGATCGCGCAACTGCGAGACTGTCGTTGGAAAGCCGTGCTCGCGAAAGTATTGGGGGGATGCACACAGCGTATAGGGAACGACGCCCAGCTTCTTCGACAGGTGCGTCTCATAGCTTTTGCCGACCTCCTGCTCGGAATGTCCGCTGGCGATGATCGCGTCGAGGCCGCGCGTGGTCGGGTCCACCGGCATCGGGCCGACGGTGATGTCGATCAGGAGGTCGGGATATTGCCGTCCCATGTCCATGGCGGCCTGGGCGACGAACTGGGTGTCGATGACCGGCGTGCTGTGGATGCGCAGCACGCCCTTGATCTCGCCGTTGACCGCCATCGTATCGGCGCGGGCGTTTTCGACGGTCGCGAGAATCTGGACGCAGTGATCGTAGAAGACGCGTCCGGCTTCCGTCGGCTGGAGGATGTGGGCGGTCCGGTCCAGCAATTTCGACAACAGGGCCTTTTCCAGACGCGCGACGTGCTTGCTGGCGGAAGACGTGGATATCTGCAGCTCCTTGGCAGCAGCCGTAAAGCTCCGCTTTTCGACGACGCGCGTGAACACCGCGACATCAGTAAGATCCATACGCTTCTCCAGACCCGATCGGAAAATGTATGGTAATTCCAAATAATACGGGAGGACAGCCCTGTTTCCAAAATGGAAACCTAATATTCCATTTCAACGGGTCGTCACCCGCCGAGACCACCGTATAGTTATTCCAAATCGTAACGAACAACCCCGAGAGGTTTGACGTGACTGAACCTGCCGCAGCGGAAACGCCATTTACCTGGCCCGGCGAAGATACATCGCGGGTGCCGTACCGCGTTTACACCGATCCCGAAATCTACGAACTCGAGCAGCAGCGGCTGTTTCAGGGCGCCACCTGGAATTTTCTCTGCCTTGAGGCCGAGCTGAAGGAGGCCGGCGCCTACAAGACGACCTGGCTGGGCAATGCGCCCATTGTCGTCGTGCGTGACCAGTCCGGCAGCTTCAAGGCTTTTCTGAACCGGTGCGCCCACAAGGGCGCGGTGCTTTGCTATAAGCCGCGCGGCCAGATCACCGAGTTCAACTGCGTCTATCACAACTGGACCTATGATCTCGACGGCAAGCTGACGGGCGTTGCCTTTCGCAAGGGCGTCGGCGGCAAGGGCGGTGTCGGGCCGGAGTTCGACCAGAATGCCCACGGCCTGAAGCCGTTGCGGGTCGAGACCTATCGCGGGCTGATCTTCGGGACGTTCTCGGACGAGACGCCGCCGTTTCGCGATTATCTCGGCCCCGAGCTCATCGCCTCCATCGACAGGGTCATCATCAAGCCGCTGAAGGTTTTGGGCTATCACAGCCAGATTCTGCCGAACAACTGGAAGCTCTATGCGGAGAACAACAAGGACTCCTATCACGCCAGTCTTCTGCACGTTTTTCACAACACGTTCGGCGTGGTTCGCCCCAACATGGGCGGCGGCATCAAGCTGAGCGCCAATGGCTGGCATCATCTGAGCTACACCGAGCGCACGGCGCCCAACAACGATCCGACAGGAATGGAAAAGGTCCGCTCGCTGAAGGATCAGTACAGTCTCGAAGACGCCTCGGTGATGGAGCATAATCTCGAGCTTGGAGACCTGGTCACCAATTCCATTCAGACCGTGTTCCCGACCCTGGTCGTCCAGCAGATTCTCAACGCTCTTGCCGTGCGGCAGATCGTTCCGAAGGGCATCGATCGCACCGAACTCGTGTGGACTGTTCTCGGCTTCGAGGACGACGATGAGGAGATGACCGAGCTGCGTTTGAAGGCGAACAATCTCGTCGGCCCCGCTGGTTTTATCTCCATGGAAGACGGTTGCGTCGGTGGGTTCGTGCAGCGTGCGGCTTCGGCCGATCCCACAGGGCAGACCGTCATGCCGATGGGTGGACGCGCCATCGAGCCAAGCCAGGGATCGCGCGTCACCGAAGCGGCGGTGCGCGGCTTCTGGAAGGGCTGGCGCGAATGCCTCGGTCTGTGACCATCCCGCAATTCGAAAACAAGGCTTGAGAGATGATCGAGGATCTAACCGCGCGTCTTCGCGTCGAGTCCTATCTTGCTGACTACTATGCCATGCTCGACTCAGACCGGCTGGAAGAGTGGGCCAATTATTTTACCGAGCAGGGCACCTATCGCGTCACCACGCGGGAAAATTATGACCAGGGTCTGCCGCTGTCGCTGATGTCCTGCAAGGGCCGCGGCATGTTCCGCGATCGGATTTCGGCCCTGCGGACGGCGAACATCTACGAGCCGCATGTCTATTGCCATATTCCAGGATGGGTTCGCATGACGGACAAGAAGCCTGGCATGATCCGTGCAGAGAGTTCGTTCACCGTCATCCGCACCATGTGGGAAGGCGACTCGATGCTGTTTGCCGCCGGCCGTTCATTCGATGTCTTCAGTGACGAAGGCGGCAAGCTGACATTGCTGGATCGAACGGTCGTTCTCGACTCGCGACAGGTCGATACGCTGCTCGTCATACCCTTATGAGCACGCTGATCGGCTGAGCAAGGAGAGCATGGGAGGAGCGGCGGTCTTATCGTCCAAGCAAGGAACAATAACAATGTTGACACGCCTGATGATGCTTGCTGCAGCGCTTCTGTTCAATGTCGCGACCGGGATCGCCGCGCCGGTGGACTTCAAGGGAAAGTCGATCACGCTCTACATCGGCTATGGCGTCGGCGGCAGTTATTATTTCTACGCCCAGCTCTTCGCGCATAATCTGCCGCGCCATCTGCCCGGCCAGCCGTCGATTGTCGTTCAGTCGCAGCCGGGCGCCGGCGGTGTCCGTCTGCTGAACGAGGCGGCGGTCAAATATCCCGGCGACGGCACCATTCTGTTCATGCCGCCCGACACGACCGTGGTCACGCAGCTTCTGCTGCCTCAGGGGCTGGCCTACGATGCGCGGAAATTCAAATATATCGGGACGGCCGATCAGCAGAATACGTTCTGGGTGATGAAGCGCGGTCCCAAGGCGTCTCTGGACGGCATGCGGCAGAATGAAACCTTCATTTCAGGCTCGGGCAAGGGCTCGACGGGCTATATGATACCGGCGCTGGCCGGGCCATTGCTCGGCCTCAAGATCAAACCGATCAGCGGATACGGCTCCTCGCGCGAGATGATCCTCGCCATGGAGCGCGGTGAAGCGGATGGAACGCTGCAGGCGTGGCAGGTCTGGAAGCAGTCTCGGCCGGATTGGTTCCAGCCCGGCGGAAACGGCGTTCCCGTGATCCAGATCGGCGTGGCTGCCGATCCGGACGCGCCGCCTACACCGCTTCTGCGCGACCTTGTCGCGCCGGCGGACAGGCCTGTCGCGAGCCTGTTCGACACCATCGGCATCATCGGCCGCAGCCTGGCAGCGCCACCGTCGATGCCCGATGATGTCCTGGCAGCCCTGCGTGCGGCATTTCAGAAGATGCTCGTGGATCCGGCCTACATCGCCGAGTCTCAACAGAGCCAATTGCGCATTCTTCCCAAATCCGGCGAAGAGCTTGAGACGGCGATACAGGCAGCGTTCGCGAACGTCACGCCGGAGGCGCTGAAACGCGGCAGGGATCTGACGGAATGATCCAGAATTTGAACTGAGGAGAGAGACATGAGCGACCAGATCACGATTGAAAAGGTCATCGCGCGCAATCAGGAATATCAGCGCAAGGACCCGCCGCCGGTCGTCAGTGCGAACGATACGATCAAGACGACCGGCATCCTGCATTTCACCATCGGCGTGCGCGATCACATTTCGGCGGCGAAATTCTACAAGGACGTGCTGGGCTGCACGCACTTGCGTTCAAACACGCGCTACTCCTTCATGGAATGCCATGGTTCCTATTTCGTGCTGGCCAAGATGGTCGATCACGTCAATCCCAACAAGCCGGACGAAGAGGCTCATCACCACGCCTTTCTCGTCGATGAAGACGAGTTCGACAGGGCGATGGAGATCATTCGCGCGCGCGGCATCCGGCTGGTGAAATATTCGGACGAGGGCCACCACAGCTTCCCCGGCCGTCACGCCTACATCCATGATGCGGACGGTAACGGCCTTGAAATCTGCTCGCTCTACAAGGAAGAAGAGAAGCACTAGAGTATCGTGCGTTCTTTCAGAATCGCCCGATGCTCTAGATTCTTTGATGTCGCATCGCTTTTTGCGAAAAACCGGCATCCACTTTTTCGCGCGATGCTCTAGCAGTCTGCTGAAAAACCCCCTCGCCAAGCCGCCTGCTTGATGATTCACTTTAATTGCCGTGAATCGCTGGAGGCAAGTATGCGTGGCAGGTTTGTGGATCAGGGCGGGTTGTTTTCATACGTGTTGCCGGACACGCGGGTGCCGGCGAACCATCCGCTGCGCAAAATCCGCGAGCTTGTCCGGGATGTTTTGGGTGAGTTGAGCCGTAGTTTTGGAAAGCTTTACGCCAGCGAGGGCCGCCCTTCGAT